>JAANMV010000306.1_pt1 | contig 61107 bp, 37 predicted proteins | sample 7279661 | NCBI WGS metagenome assembly JAANMV01 (sample SAMN14094540, study PRJNA606508) | bioreactor metagenome | isolation source: A lab-scale SPAN reactor treating ammonium-rich wastewater day 121 | place: Ireland: Galway | collected 2017-05-16 | reverse complement strand
CCTGGCCGACATCAGTCTGTGCTGGCGCCTGTTCGGACCCTCGGTCCGTGCCCCGTGAGTCATTCGTGTCCAGCGCAGCTATTTGTGGGTAAGGCCAAGCCTTTTTTCAAAAGTGGGGAGAGGGGATGCTTTTGCTTTGCATCACTCTGGCCTTCCTGGGCGGCAGGAGATGCTTGATTTGTCGTCTCTGCGCCAGCCGGGTTGTGCTATCCGCCGCTGTTGTGGTGAGTTCACTGCCCACCGGGCAGATTCTGGGGTCTGTTCCAGAGCCAAAGCCGTAAATTCCCCTCTCCCCCCAAAAATCACTTTTGGGGGGAGAGGGTTGGGTGAGGGGGGATTTTCAGGGTACAGACCGGGCGCATGTTGCTGCTCGTAGCCGTGACTTTCCCCCCCACGGCTACGATCCGTCGTGGTGTTCTTGTTCCTCTTTCACCGGAAGTCGTGGGATTTTGGGAGTGCTGCGGTTGCTTCGTTGGCCTCGTTCTCTGGTTTGATCTGCATCCTATACCCGGACCCGATGAGCGAAACCGGCTGCCGCGGCAGTTCCAGGGCCTCTATGCGTCTGGCACGCACGTGGATCACATTTTCCACGTTCTGTACCGGCCCTTCGATCTGTAGCAACGAGGCGGTGTGGATCGTGCCGCGGTAACGCTGAAACAGGTCCGGTGTGACCACCGCATTTGCAGTGCCGGTTTCATCTTCGAGCGTAATGAAGCAAAATCCTCTGGCGGTCCCCGGTCGCTGGCGCACGATCACCAGTCCCGCCATCTTGACCCAACGGCCGTCTTTCACATGCGCCAGTTGATACGCCGGTATGACTCCCCGCGCCCGGAGCGTGTCTCTCAGGTGAGCCATGATGTGCGGTCCCACCGTTACGCCACTGCCCTGGAAATCCGCGAGCGTGCGTTCGAGCAAGGTCATCGGTGGAAGTGGACAATCTTCCTTCCGTGCGGCAGGGGATTCTTTCGGAGCAGGGGGCAGACCCGCCCCACGAGCAGACCGGAAAAGGGGTTCCTTGATGATCGCGCTTGCCTGCCAGAGAGCTTCACGGCGCGTCATGCCCAGGGCGGCAAACGCGCCGAGATAGGCGAGCTTCTCGACTTCTTCTTTTTGCAGCAGGGCACGGTGCACGACGTCGGCGACGGAAGTGTAGGGAGACTGTTCGCGTTCCGCCGCAATCCTGCGCCCGGCCTGCTCCCGTATCCCGATCACGTACCGTAACCCGAGACGGATGGCCTGCGTCCCGCCGGATGTCCGCCGAACGTCCCTACTTCCCGGACACGGTTCCAGAGTGCAGTTCCAGTCCGACTTCGTGATGTCGATCGGCAACACCCGCACGCCGTGTCGCTGCGCATCTTTGATCAGTGTTGCCGGATGATAGAAACCGAGCGGCCAGTTGTTCAGTAGAGCGCAGGTGAACGCCGCTGGATGATGGGCCCGCAGGTACGCCGAGGCGTAAGCCAGCAGGGCAAAGCTCGCTGCGTGGCTTTCCGGAAAACCGTAGAGCGCAAAAGAGGTGATGCTGCGCACGATCTCCTCGCGCGCTTGCGGCGCAATTCCGTGCCGAGCCATGCCGTCGTGCAGACGCTGCTCCATCTGCCGCATGCGTTCCGCCGAGCGCTTGAATCCCATGGCACGACGCAGTTCCTCCGCCTGGCCACCGGTAAATCCGGCAACCGTCATGGCAATCCGCAGGAGTTGTTCCTGGAAGAGAGGCACACCGAGCGTGCGTTTCAAAACCGGTTCGAGATCGGGATGGGGATAGGTCACCGGTTCGCGCCCTGCGCGCCGGTTCAGGTAGGGATGCACCATCTGGCCGACGATCGGTCCCGGTCGGATGATCGCGACCTGCACCACGAGATCGTAGAAGTGTTGTGGCTTCAGGCGCGGCAGGGTTGCCATCTGTGCCCGACTCTCCACCTGGAACACGCCGATCGTGTCCGCCTTCTGCAGCATGGCGTAGGTTTTGGCGTCGTCCTGCGGCAGATGCGCCAGGTCGATGTCGATACCTTCGTGCCGGCGCACGAGTGGAATCGTGTCTTCGAGCACGGCCATCATGCCGAGCCCCAGCAGATCGACTTTGATGATGCCGAGATCGGCGCAGTCGTCCTTGTCCCACTGCACGACGACACGTCCCGGCATCGAGGCGGGTTCCAGCGGCACGATGTCATCGAGACGTCCCGCCGCGATCACCATGCCGCCCGAGTGCTGTCCGAGATGCCGCGGTAGATTCCGGATGCGTTGCACGAGGTCGACGAGGAGACCGACCCGCGGAGCACGGGGATCGATGCCGCCCGTCACGAGCTGGCGTGCCAGATCGTCACTGCGGTCACGGAACTCGAAGCGGTTGAGCAGCTTTGCGAGTTTGCCGACCTGTTCGGGCGAGAAGCCAAGGACCTTCCCCACTTCACGAACGGCACTGCGGCTGCGGTAGGTGATGACGTTCGCGGTCATCGCAGCACCGCGCTCGCCGTAGCGCTGGTACACGTACTGGATGACTCGTTCCCGCTGCGGACCGCTGGGCAGGTCGATGTCGATATCCGGCCACTCTCCGCGTTCTTCGGAAAGAAACCGCTCGAACAGCAACTCCATACCGACCGCGTCGACGGCAGTGATGCCGAGCGAGTAACATACGGCCGAGTTCGCTGCCGATCCGCGCCCCTGCGCGAGGATGTGTCGTTCACGACAGAAACGAATGATGTCCCACACGATCAGGAAGTATCCGGCAAGGCCGAGCTTGCCGATGATGCGCAGTTCGTGATCGAGCTGGCGGCGCACCTTTTCGCTCACCCGGCCATACCGCTCGCGCGCACCATTCCAGGTGAGCTGGCACAGGTGATGATTCGCGTCTTCACCCGGTGGCAATGGGTATTCGGGAAACCGGTAGTCGAGGTCTGTCAGGGTGAACTGGCACTGCTCGGCGATGGACTCGGTGTTGCGCAGGGCTTGCGGGAGATCGCGGAACAAGGCCGTCATTTCTTCCGGCGGCTTGAGATGCCGTTCCGCGTTACAGGCCAGCCGCCGGCCTGCCGCATCGAGCGTGGTCTTCTCCCGGATGCAGGTGAGTACGTCGAACAGGGAACGTCCTTCCGCCTCGGCATGGCGCACGTCATTGGTGGCCGCCAGAGGAAGGCCGAAGTTGCCGGCAAGGTCGATGAGAGCCCGGTTCAGACGCGCTTCCGGCGTTTCGAGGTGACGTTGAATGTCGATGTAAAGTCGTCCGGGAAAGAGGCCTTTCAGCCGCGAGACGATCGAATGGCAGGAATCCGGCGTGTGCGCGGCAAGTGCCGCGGCCAGTGGTCCGTCACTGCCTCCCGCAAGGCAGAGGAGTCCGTCCGTAGCGCCGTCGAAATCATTCCATTCGGCGACCGATGCCCCTTTGGCGGCACGCAGTTTCGTGCGTGTGATCAGCCGGCAGAGATTACGGTAACCGGCGCGTGTGGCGGCCAGAAGGTAGAGGGACACCGGTTCGATCCGTCCCACGATGCCGTGCGCGAGTGTCAGCTCGGCACCGATGATGGCGCGGACACCACACTTTTTCGCTGCTTGGTGAAACCGTGGTGCTCCGTACACGCCGTCACGGTCTCCCATGGCGATGGCTCGATACCCCAGCGCTGCCGCCCGTTCCGCGAGATCCTCGGGCAGGGAAGCGGCGCGCAGGAAGCTGAAGGCACTATGGGCGCGCAACTCGGTGTACATGGGAAGAGAGAGCGGCCGGTGTTCTGGTTTCAGTCATACCATCCATCCACGAACCATTCCTGCCGCTGGTGTTCGTAGTAAACGCGATAGACACCACCGTCGCTGAGTTGCACGTCATAGTAGTCGCGGGTGGTTGCCTGTTCGTTCCACCAGTCGGTCTGCGAGCGCCATGGGCCGGCAGCATGCACCACACGCCCCGCAAACCCGGTGCCCCGCACGAATTCCGGCTGGTCGCGGTGACAGAACACTTCGATGTTCTGTGCCGGCCGCAAGGCGCGAAGACTCGGAAGCATGGGGATCTGCGAGTCCTGGGTACACAGCCTGCTGTGAGTGTCCGCCGTCTGCCGCCTGTCGCTGTCGAATCTCTCCACACCGTACGCGTCTGCCCGGTGTGAGTCGGCGACCACCGGTATACCGACGCGATCGGCGCCGCAGAGGGCGGTGAGGCGGGCGAGAGTGACGGCAATCTGGGCAGGGGCCGGTCCGTTCGGGCGAAACAGGTCGAGTTGTACGGCTCGCAGGCGCTCCGGAACGGCGAGCACCCGTAGGCCCTCGATGGCGCCGGAAGGCGGATTCGCCTCGAAGTGCAGGCGCAACAGGGACAAGAGAACCTTGATGTCGTTGCTCGGAGCGCTCACGCGGACCGTCCGTTCGTCGCGCATGCGGCCGCTCAATGTCAGGGACAGGCGCAGGTCGCCACAGAGATATCCGCGCACCGATAGCCGTGCCGTCAGTCGATCGAGCGGACCACGCAGGACAAAACAGAGCGCTTCCAGACGATCGATTCCGTAATCGAGTTCGACCGTCTCTTCGAAGTGCGCTGGTAACACACGCGCGACCAGCGGCAGATCGTCTTCACCACGCGCCCGGCGGGCCAGGAGCAATCCTTCGGGTCCGAGCCGTGCTCCGATGGCTCCGGCAGGCAGAGCTGCAAGGTCGCCGATCGTGCGGATTCCCCAGCGGCGCAAGGTCGTGCTCAGGTCTGGACTCGGCGAGAGCTGTGCCACGGAGATGGGTGCCAGAAAACTCCATTCCTCGCCTGGCGGAAGAACCGTTACGCCGCTCCCCTGGCTGGCAGCCAGAAAAGCGGCAATCTTCGATCCGGCTACACCGGCATGCGCATCGAGACCCAGCCGTGCCGCTCTCTGAGCGAGCATGCTTGCCAGTTGCGTTTCGGAGTCGAACAACGATCCGATCAGGCCGGATAGATCGAGGTAGACCGTGCCGTTCCCGCAGTCTTCCAGACGCGGGGAAAAAGAGGCAGCCGCATCACAAAGAGCCGTCTGTGCTCCGTCCAGAAGGCTCGGAGAGCAGATGTGTACGGTCAGCTCGGAATCGATGCCACGGGCCTGCGCCGCGGTGAGGCCCGCCACGATGCCCCGCCGCTGCGCCACCGATGATACCGCCAGAAGCGTGGCTCGCGCTCCCTCGCTATCGGCCACGGCCAGCGCCCGGTCGCGCAATTCGGGCCGTGCACGGAGACAGGCCGCCAGCGGAAAATCAGGGACATGGAGGCAGGCAAAACGCATGGTGTGTTCACTTGTCCAGGAAAGCCGGCAAACGAGCCTGAAATACGGCCTGCCGCGCCGGTGCGCCCATCTTGTTGCGATCGAGAAGGGCGCGGCATTCGAAACCGTCGAAGAACAGAGGGGGTGTCGGACCTGTCTGACCTGTTCGACACCCGCTCTCCGTTTTCCAGAAAGTGCGCCCTGCCTGCAGCCGCAGGCTGAGCGAAGCAAAGCTGCCTGCCAGACGTTGCGCTGCGACGATGACGAGAGCCGTGTGCGATTTCTCTGCCGACCGTAGAAGACGCAGCCAGTTCGAACCGTATCCGTACCGAGGCGATTGGCGTCCGAGATCGAGGAGGACCAGGGTAAAGCCGCCACCTCGCAGGATCAGGTCGGTGCAGCGCAATGCGTCGCGTACCGAAGGCGGGCGAATCCAGAGGATGTGCGACAGGCAGGCCCCGGCCGCGGCAACGGAGAGCGGATGCAAGGCATCAGCGGCATCGATGCAGGCAACGAACTCCCCGCGTCGTGTTGCGGCGGCAAGCGAGGCCAGTGCAAAGGTAGTCTTGCCCGAAGAGACCGGGCCGTACACTTCGCTGATGCGGCCTCGTGGCCACCCTCCTGCCAGCAGTCGATCGAGGGCCGGCACACCACAGGCCAGACGGCGTGGCGCTTCATGGATATCTCCACGCCGTACTCCGGGCAGAGACAACCCGGCCAGACGTGCAAAGGCGACTGCATGCGGGGAGGTGGAGGACCGCATGGCGCCTACATTCGCTTAATTTTCGCCTTAAGGCAATGGCCGGTCGATCATCCGTTCCTCCATCCCATGGTGATTTTGGAGGCAACAGCAGAAGCACAGGTTGACCGGAGCGGTGTTTTCCACATGAATGGATCGGAACGGATTTTCTGTCCATCCATCGGAGGAAAACATCATGGCGGTAGGTTCTCTCTCGCAGTACGAGGAAACTTCCTTTTGGGCACGCAATTACGGTGAGTACGTCCCGAACCCGCCGGTCCATGGTGATCTGACCGTGGATGTTGCGGTCCTTGGCGGTGGCTATACGGGGTTGAGCACGGCGCTCGAGTTCAAGCGCGACAACCCGGGCGCATCGGTTGCCGTGCTCGAAGGTGCGATCGTCGGGTACGGTGCCAGCGGCCGCAACGGCGGCTTCAACATGAAGCTCTTTGGGATCGAGTTGGAGTTCACCAAACTGCGTTGGGGGGCGGAGAAGACAGTTGCCGCACATCGCTACGCGCAACGTGCCGTTGCCTGGGTCAAGAATCTCATCGAGGAGAACCAGCTCGATTCCGACTATCGCCACACCGGTATGTTCCGCGCCAGCTATACGCCGCGCCAACTCAAACGTCTCGAAAAGACCTACAAACTGATGCGGGAGTTGGGCATCGACGATGAGGTGTCCTTCGTATACCGCGAGACGCTGAGGGAGGAGTTTCGGACGGATCGCTACCTCGGCGCCATCTACGAACAGGAAACGGGCATCCTCAATCCCTGCAAACATGTCCGCGAACTGAAACGCCTGGCGGTGGCGGCCGGTGTGGATGTGTACGAGCAGAGTCCCGTCGATTTGATCTCACGTCCCCCGGGCAAGGTCCGCCTGCTGACTCCGAATGGCAGTGTGACAGCAGACCGTCTCGTGCTGGCGACCAATGCGTACACGCATACGCTCAAGGGACTCCCCGGTGTGGCCTCACGCCAGATCCCCGTGTGGACCTTCCAGGTCGTCACCGCCCCGCTGACGGCCGCCCAGTGGGACAGCATCGGCTGGAAAAAGCAGCAGTCGTTCGAAGACAACCGCCAACTCGTGCACTACTTCCGTCCGACGGTCGATGGCCGCATCACCATGGGCGGCGGCGGTGTGCGGACACATGGCGGTGTGAACATCGATCACGATTGGTCGCCGCGCCTGTGGCGTCACTGTGAGGCGCACCTGAAGTGGATCTATCCTCAACTACGCGATGTCCCCATCGAGTATCGTTGGGGAGGGCCAGTTTCCGTCAATGCCGACATGACACCGGAAATCGGTTACATCGGCGATGAACGGGTGATCTTTTCGACCGGATGCATCGGTCACGGTGTCTCGCTGACACATCTGAACGGCCGGCTCATCGCCGATCTGTTGAGTGGACAGAAGACGGATCTCACGGACTTCTGGATCGTCAACCGCAAGGCAATACGCTGGCCTCCGGAACCCCTCTCCTTCATCGGGCGGCATGTGGTGCACGGCGCTCTGGAACTCTGGGACGCCTTCGAAGATCGAGGCGCATAACGCTGGCGAACACTCGATCTTCGGCGTGACTGGCGCTCCGTTCGAGAGAACCTGTACATCTCAGCCTCTCCGGGGGTCTGAGGGCGACGACCCGTAAGGGGGAGGATGCGGATGAAAGAATTTTCAGACTACGACGGCATCGGACTCGCGGAACTGGTGCGCCAGGGCGAGGTGAGCGCGAGCGAGCTTGTCGATGCCGCCATCGAACGGATCGAGCGCCACAACGGCACACTCAATGCCGTCGTGTACGAGGCATACGATCTGGCACGCGATCTTGCGGCACAACGTCCGCCGCACGGTGCGGGTGGCCCGCTTCAGGGTGTGCCGATGCTTCTCAAGGACATCTCCGCCGATTGCACGGGGATGCCATCGACCATGGGTTGCCGTGGTCTGGCCGATGCGCCTCCCGCCGATCACGACTCGTTCCAGGTGGCTCGTTTCAAGGCGGCCGGACTCATCCCGTTGGGAAAAACGAATACTCCCGAGTGGGGCCTGCTGCCCACGACGGAACCCCTGCTTTACGGGCCGACCCGGAATCCGTGGGATCTGCGGTGTTCCCCGGGTGGTTCGAGTGGCGGTTCCGCGGCAGCCGTGGCGGCGGGCATCGTGCCGATCGCGCATGCGAACGATGGGGGCGGTTCGATTCGTATGCCGGCTGCGGCATGTGGTCTGGTGGGTTTGAAGCCGACGCGTGGCCGCATCTCGTGGGGACCTCTTCTGGGCGAAGCGATCGACGGACTCGTCAGTGAACATGTCGTGACACGTACCGTGCGTGACTGTGCCCTGGCGCTCGACATCACCGCAGGGCCGGCACCCGGCGACCCTTATTGGGCGCCGCCGCCCGCTCGTCCGTTCCTCGACGAGCTGTCACAACCGCCACGCACGTTACGCATCGCATACTGGACGGGTGGATTGATGGGCAATGCGGTACATCCAGATTGCCGCGAGGCCGTGCTTGCTGCGGCAAAGGTCTGCGCCGAACTGGGCCACCATGTGGAGGAGGCGATGCCCCAGGCCGACTTTCAGGTGTTGCTCGAATCCTGGCGGACGACCTGGTTTGCTGCCTGCCAGCTCGACGTGGATGCGGCAGCGTTGATTCTGCTCGGCAAGCCACTCGGCCGTGATGATGTGGAGCCGCTCACCTGGGCCACTGCAGAGCGCGGGCGCACGCTCAGTGCCCTCGATTTCCAGCTTGCAGCGGTGTTCCGGCAGCAGGAGTCCCGCCATATCGCCGATTTCTTCGAGTCCTTTGATGTGTGGCTCACTCCGACGCTGCCCGAGCCGCCGGTGCCGATCGGAACATTTTCTGGCGCGTTGACCCGGGTGGAGGATTGGGATCCGATCATCGCCTATATGTCCTTTTGTTGTGTCGCCAACGCCACCGGACAGCCTTCGATCTCTCTGCCGCTCCACTGGAATGCCGAAGGTCTGCCGATTGGCAGCATGTTCACCGCGGCATACGCCAACGAAGCCGTCCTGCTACAACTGGCCGGACAACTCGAACAGGCACTGCCGTGGGTCAAGAAGCATCCGCCGGTCTGGGGATGAATCGGGGTGGAAGTTGCGGCAACAGTTCTGCCGGGCGGTTCCCGTAGCGGGGTGGTTGGCTTGACCTTCGCGGCGTCGTAGGTCGTGCCATTCCGAATGTCGAGCACAAAAGCGAGGATCGATCATGCGTGAACGAAACGAACTCATTCTGGCAGACCTGATCGCTGCGCGTGCCGAGGAGGTGCCTGATCTGGATGTCGTCACGTTCGATGCCGGACCGGAGCGCCCCCACGAGGTCCGCACCTATGCGGACCTGTGGCGTAACGGGAACCGTCTGGCGGCGGGACTCATCGCCAAGGGGCTGAACAAAGGCGATCGCTTTGGTTTGATGATGCGCAATCATCCGGAATTCATCGAGACGATGGTGGCGGCTTCGCTCAGCGGAGGGGTGTTCGTGCCGATCGATCCGCGCACGAAGGGCGAGAAACTTGCCTACACCCTCCGTAACTCGGAGTGCCGCGGCATGATTTGCGCCGACTATTCCCTGGCGCAGGTTGCAGCCATACGGCGTGATCTGCCCCATCTGGAGTGGATCCTCGTGCTCGAGTCCGGAGAAGAGCCGGACAGCCTGCGTGCGGCAGACGTGGCCGGCGCGGGGCCGCTGGCGCCACTGTTCGATCGACCTGAAATCTTTATCGATCCGCGCGTCGACATGCCGGGAGATCCGTTCGAGATCATCTACACCTCGGGGACCACGGGTGATCCGAAGGGCGTCGTCTGCTCCAACGGCCGTTACGTGGGCTCCAGTATGATCGGGTACCTCGTCGGTTTTCAGCCAGGCGATCGACCCTACAACGGCTTGTCCCTGACGCACGGCAACGCTCAGCTCATCACGCTGGCACCCTCGTTGTCGATGAAGCTGCGTGCCGTTTTCAGCCGGCGATTCACCAAGTCGCGCCTGTGGGATGTGCTACGCGAGCATGGCTGCACCGTGTTCAATCTTCTCGGAGGAATGGCCACGGCGATCTACAGCGAACCGCGCAAGCCCAACGATGGGGATAATCCCGTACGCATGGTGTTGAGCGCTGGCATGCCGGCCGCTCTGTGGAAGGCGTTTGAGGAACGCTTCAACGTGAAGATTCTCGAGTGTTACGGAGCGGTCGAAGGCGGACTGGCGATCAATCCGCCGGGAGTCGGTCCGGTCGGCAGTTTCGGCAAGCCGCCACCGGGCCTGGAGATGAAGATCGTCGATGAAGACGGCAATGAGTGCCCTCCGGGCATGATAGGCGAACTCATCTGCCGTCCAGCCACCGGCGAGCGAGCCGAAGTCGAGTACTACAAGAACGAGGAAGCCTCAAAGAAGAAGACGGCGGGTGGCTGGCTGCGCAGCGGTGATATGTGTCACCAGGACGCCGACGGTTGGTTCTACTTCGACTTCCGCAAGGGAGGCGGCATTCGCCACAACGGCGACTTCGTCAATCCGGGCTTTGTCGAGAAGGTGATCGCAGAACACCCGCAGGTCGATGATGTGTTCGTCTATGGCGTACCAGCCGCCTCTGGGGCACCTGGCGAGAGTGACGTCGTTGCGGCCATCGTGCCCGTAGACGCGGAGGCCTTCGATGCGGCCAGTGTCTTTGCGGTGTGCGAGAAGGGCCTGGAGGCGAACTTTGTGCCGTCGTATCTGCAGGTGGTTCAGGAGATTCCAAAAACGGCCTCTGAAAAACCCCAGGAACGTTTTCTCCTGGAGCGTTTCTCGCCAGACGGAGCCGGAATTTTCCGCCGGTAGAAAGCGCCGGTTGGACTAATAAGGCCAGGTCCATTCTGCCACTTCCGGCCGATCTGTGCCGTTCTCATGGGCGTAGCGCAGATTGTCGATGATGGCGTTCTTCATCTCCTCCTTGAGATGTGCAGCGCGTATTTGCAATTTGGGGACGCGGTTGATGACGTCGATGACCAGGTGGAAGCGCGACGTCTCGTTCAACATGGCCAGTTCCAGGGGTGTGTTGATGTTGCCCTTCTCCTTGTAGCCGCGCACATGCAGGTTGTCGTGGCCGCGAAAGCGGTACGACAGTTTGTGGATGAGCCAGGGATAGCCGTGGAAATTGAAGATGATCGGTTTGTCGGTCGTGAAGAGGCCGTCGAAATCCCGTTCGGTCGAGCCGTGCGGATGTTCCGAGGCAGGCTGGAGACGGAACAGATCGACCACATTGATGAAACGCAGCTTCAGATCCGGCACACGTTCGCGCAGGATGGCTGCTGCGGCCAATGCTTCCATCGTCGAGACGTCGCCGCACGATGCCAGAACGACGTCAGGCTCCACCCCGGCATCGGTACTTGCGCGGGGCCAGATGCCGAGCCCCTTGGCGCAGTGGATGATCGCTTCGTCGATCGTGGTGAACTGCAGGTGCTTTTGCTTGTCGGCGACGATCACGTTGATGCAGTCGGTGCTGCGCAGGCACTGATCGGCGACCACCAGCAGCGTGTTGGCGTCGGGTGGTAGATAGATACGCGTCACCGACGGATCTTTGTTGGTCACCAGATCGATGAAGCCAGGATCCTGGTGTGAGAAGCCGTTGTGATCCTGTCGCCACACGGTCGACGACAGCAGGATGTTTTCGGATGCCACCGAGGCGCGCCAGGGCACGAGGTTCTTACTGATGTCCAGCCACTTTGCGTGTTGGTTGAACATCGAGTCGATGACGTGTGCAAACGCCTCGTAGGTGTGGAAAAACCCGTGCCGTCCCGAGAGCACGTAGCCTTCGAGCCATCCCAGCAGCGTGTGCTCGGAGAGCATCTCCATGACGCGGCCGTCTGGCGAAAGCTCTCCGCCGTCAGCATCGTCTGGCAGAAACTCGGCCATCCAGGTCTTCTTGCTCGCCTCGTAGATCGCCTGCAGCCGGTTCGACGCGGTCTCATCGGGGCCGAAGACCCGGAAGTTCGTCATGTTGTTCTTCATCACGTCGCGCAAAAACTCGCCCAGTGGCCGGGTGTTCTCGCACTTGACACTGCCCCGTGCCGGTACAGCGACGGCATAATTACGAAAGTCGGGCATCTTCAATTCGCGTCGCAGCAGTCCGCCATTGGCATGCGGGTTGGCGCTCATCCGCCGTGTCCCCGCCGGCGCCAGAGCGCGCAGCTCGGGAATGAGTCGTCCGTTCGCATCGAAGAGTTTCTCGGGCTGGTAGCTGCGCATCCAGTCTTCGAGGAGCTTCAGGCTCTCCGGGTTTTCGCGCACATCGGGGATCGGTACCTGATGTGCGCGCCACGAACCTTCCAGTTTGTGTCCCTTGATTTCCTTCGGGCCGGTCCACCCCTTTGGGGAGCGCAGCACGATCATCGGCCAGCGTGGCCGGGTGGCATTGCCGTCCTGCCGGGCCCGTGACTGATGGTTTCGGATGTCGGCCAGGGCAGCTTCCAATGTGGCCGCCATCTTCTGATGCATCTGGGCAGGATCGTCGCCTTCGACGAAATACGGCGTGTATCCATATCCCCTGAACAGGGACTCCAACTCTTCGTGGCTGATACGCGCGAGGATCGTCGGATTGGCGATCTTGTACCCGTTGAGGCTGAGGATCGGTAGGACTGCCCCATCGCGGATCGGATTGAGGAACTTGTTCGAATGCCAGGCGGTTGCCAGTGGACCCGTCTCGGCCTCACCGTCACCCACGACACAGGCGACGATCAGATCGGGATTGTCGAACGCCATGCCGTAGGCATGAGAGAGGCTGTAGCCAAGCTCCCCGCCTTCGTGGATCGAGCCGGGAGTTTCGGGTGTAACGTGGCTTCCGATGTGCCCCGGAAAGGAGAACTGTTTGAAGAACTTCTGCATTCCGGACGCGTCTTCGCTTTTGTCCGGATAGATCTCGGAATACGTGCCTTCGAGATAGGCCGGTCCAAGAACGCCTGGTGCTCCATGACCGGGTCCGGTCACGAAGACCATGTCGAGATCGTGCAAACGGATCAGCCGGTTGAGATGCACCCAGACGAACGAGAGCGCGGGACTCGCCCCCCAATGTCCGAGCAGGCGATGCTTCACATGCTCTGGATTCAGAGGTTCCTGCAGGAGTGGATTGTCGCGCAGATAGATCATGCCGAGGGAAAGGTAGTTGCACGCGCTCCACCAGGCGTGGATCAATTCCAGTTCTCTGGAAGTCAGGGGTTTATCCATGATGTCTTTCTCCGATTGTGTGCGGTCCGGTTGAGGGATTCCCTTGCCCATAGTTGATGCGCCGATCGGTGAGAGTTGCAAGCACCTACCCTGCTGGCCGATCCACAGAGCCGTCATTTTCGACCGCACTGGGATCTCTTGGGTTTTACTCCAATTCGATTCGCAGGAGATTGCCGGTTGGTTTCAGCCGGCTGGTGAGATCCGGCATCGCCAGGCGAACGCCAGCCGTCCTGTAGGGATTGGTCTCGCGCGTGAAGGGCAGCGGATCGCCGTTCAGAAGGATGGTTTTTGGCCCGTACCCTCTGATGTGTCTGTGATAGTGGACACGAACCCTTCTTCCGCTGAGTTCGATGTCCGCCTGCAATCCGTCGAAACTGCGAGGGATCACCGGATCGATGACGAGCGCTGAGCGGCGCCGGCGGATTCCCAGCAGACATTCATGGACCAGGCGCAGCGCGATTCCCGCGCCGCTCGAGTAGACACGCCAGCCACCCTCGAATGCCACTTCCCCGCTCCGTACCTTGTCGTATTGTGCCGAGGCTTCGTAGCGATCGGCAAAATCCGCATCGGAGCTCGAATGATAACAATTCGCCTGTCTCGGTCGCGACGAGGGCACGGTCTTGCGGAGATCGATCGGATTCGCCTGTCGCAGGGCCAGCCCGAAGGCCTCGGCGTCGCCGTAGTGGGCCATTGCTTCCGCGTAACGAAGGTGTGCGTGCGTGTACATGATACCGATCTCTCTGCCGAAGAACGTGCTCGTCTCGGCACGCTGGAAGAAACGCTGCACGCCGCCGTGATAGGGAAACGGGCGGTCGAACAGCCGCGCTCCGTCTGCACCCAGAAGCGACTTGTGTAGAATGCGCACGTGTGCTGCGGCCTGCTCTTCGGTGAGGAGGTCGTTGCTGATTGCGTGGATCATCGGCAGCAGGCTGTACGTGATGCCCCGTGTCGTGTCGCGTGGATGGAGCCATGCCTCGGTGCTTCCGTCCTCCGCGAACTTGACGTACCCGGGGATCGTTCCATCGACGATCAGGAGGCGGTGGAAATCCTGCAGGACCTCCCGTGCCGGCCCGTCGAGCGCTTCCGCCTGCCGGTTTCGCCCGATCCGGCGCAGTGCTCCCGCCAGTGTGGTCAGCATCTGATGATGCAGGGTAACCGTCCACGCGCTGCACAGACGTTCCGAAAGCGTGGGATCGGCGGGCTGGAGGGAGTCGTTCCAGTCGCCGTGTCCGTATGCCGCCAGATGGGTTCCCGGTATGACACGCTCGCCGATTTTGCCGAGTGCTCTTTGCACATGCTCCCAGACCGTTGCCGTATCCGCCTTCGCATCCCCCTCCGGATGAAAGTACGGCACCACCACGTCCAGAATCGTTCTGTCTTCGGATGCTTCGATGTACTGGGCCAGTGCCAGCAGCGGCCAGAAGATGATGTCGCCGTGAGAATCGCCCGGGCGGATGTTGCGTTCTCGATCGAAAAACATGAACCACTGCGGCCAGTCGCCATCGTGGTTCTGCTGGTGGAAAACACGCAGCAGCAGATCACGCAGCGGTTCCCACCGCCCGAGCGCCAGCAGCATTTCGACCGGACCCTGGCAGACGTCGCGGGTTCCCCAGCCGCCGCCCGAGAACTGTTCCAGTCCACGGGGAGCGAGATAGTGCACGAGTGCGTTGTGGCTCAGCCAGGGCAAAAGCTCCTGCAAGCGCTCCGCGTCGCTGGTATCCGTCCCGCCGGAGGAGTGCAGTTGCAGAGGACCCGTCACTCCCTGCCAGAAGGGTTCAGCCCGGGTCAGGTCCTGTTGCGCATCGAATGCTGGGATTGCGGGCGAAACGCGTGCCGGTGTGCTCTCGACGAGGTGCCCGGTGATGCGCAGGAAGGCGTTCTTCGTTCTGTCGAACTCGATGCAGACGTAAGGCAGGCGGCGTGATCTGCCATCGAGAAACAACGCCTCATCACCGGTGATTTTTTCGAGGGGTGTATCGGTGCCGCCGTCGATGCGAAAGGATCCGTGCGGAAAACGGCGCGATACGTCAGACTCGATACCAGGGCGGATCTCGACGCCTTGTGCATCTTGCCGGAACGAAACCGGTTCCGCCTGTACCCCATCATCTCCGTTGAGGGCGATGTGGTGCGAGACGAGAAAACGGCGGGCTTCGCCCTCGAGGATTCGAATCGACAGATTCAACTCGTGCCGGTCCACGGGGGCCCAGGCGCAGACTTCGAGGAGGCCGCCCGTGTATTTGTAGATCCAGCGGCAACCATTTGGCGTCATCTCGAATGCGGATGGCAGGCCCAGCAGGTGAAAGCCGTCGTCGAGTTCGATGAAGATACGCTGGCCCGAGGAGCGTTGCAGTCCGAGATAACCACGTACCGTCGACAGAAAACGATTGATGTTGACGTGTCCCTGCGTGACCATCGAGTGGAACACGCCGTCCATCCAGACGGTCGAGGTGAGAGAGGTCTCGTCAGGGGTGAGGTGATTGCCGCTGCGCAGCAGATGTCCGTGCGGGCGCAGGACCATCCTTTCCTTTGCGGCCGTCACCACATGGCTGTGTGCGCCGGCGAAAAACGACAGGACCTGCCCCTCATCGTCGCGTTCGATGTGTCTCCACTCGGAACCGAACAGATGTGCCAGATCTTCGCCGGACAATTCCTGGCTATGCAGTTCCGGGCGGGCGCTGAAAAGAGTCGGCGAAGCATTCGAGATCCGGACGGCAGCTTTTTTGCCGGGTGCGGGAAGGTCCAGAGCCCGGTCAGCGGACTGCAGGTCAGCGGGCGAGGAGACGCCCGCATGGTGCTGTTCGAACCAGCCGAAAAATCCCCCGGTCGTCTCGTCTCCCGGAAGGATTTGCAGCAGCTCCCCCTGGATCACTGCCATCGAATGTTCGTGTTGCCGGCGAACTCCCGGCAGTCCCGTCACGCGCAACCCAGCGAGCGGGTGTCCCGCCCGGGCAGCGATCCCGTGCAGTTGCAGAGCGTCGGTGGCAAAGCTCACCCCTTGGCGCAATGAACCGAGCAGTGCCCATGGATTGCGACCCCCTACGGCCAGATTCTGGCGAACTGCCAACACGCGGCCACAGCGCGGATGAACCAGCGGCGTGTAGTCGACGTACTGGCTGACATAATACTCGTTCGTGCGGACGGCATCGTAGTGTGCCAGGGAAAGGTCCTGTGCATGGATGAGATCGACCGTGATGGGCTGATCCGTCAGATTGCGCAGGCTGACGAGCCAACGCCATAGCGGAGCTGTGTCGTCGAGAACGAGGAGGAGTGTAAAGGCGATACCGTTCCATTCTCCCTGCATGGTGAAACGGTCTGTTTCGAACGATGCCACACCCGGACTGCGTGGGCCCAGGAGAGGCACCGGTTCGATCGAATCGGTGTGCCTGCGTAGATACAGATTTGCAGGACCGCCTTCGAGTTCATTGCCTAGGAAGGAATTGAGAAGGATATCTCCGTGGTCGAATCGGTGGATCGAGCCGTTCTCGTTGATCTGCAGCAGCAGGCCGGACGGGCTTTCGAGACAGAACGGAAATTTCCCCTCACTGGTCATGGCAGCTTCCTCTGTCGCGAGCCTGTAGCATCCTCTCCTGAGTTCCCCTAAGGCGAGGTGCCGCCGGTCCGTTCCTGTGGGTTCAGCCGGTCCTGGTCTTACGGAACTCCAGTCCTTCGAATTGCCCCGAGTTTCGCCATGCGTCGATGTACTGGAAGAAGGCGACGGGTCCTTCGGGGTAGCCACTCACGTTGAGCTTCTCCCGGCGGCCCATCGGTTTGCCTTCATTATTGTAATATCCGGGCGTGCAGTCGGGATTGCCGAGAAAACGAAGTGGCATGCTCTCGAGCAACTCCACCCATTTCTCCTCGGCGGCCTCGGTGACTTCCACCTCATCGGCGCCATTTTCCATGGCATGGGACAGGATTTTTGTAATCGTCGTGCCCGCCTCGACGAAGTTGTGTGTGATGTTGGAGATGAGGTTGGCGCCATGGCCGAGACCAACGATGAACAGGTTCGGAAAGCCATGGACATGAATTCCGTGCAGACTCCGCATACCGTCGTTCCAGTGGTCGGAAAGTGTTCGCCCGTTGCGTCCGACCGTCTCGAATCCCGAACGTCTTGCGTAGCTGGTGCCTACCTCGAAGCCTGAGGCATAGATCAGACAATCCAACTCGTAGTGTGTTCCAGCCACCCAGACACCTGTTTCGTCGATACGCTCCACTCCCTTGCCATCGGTATCCACGAGGTGGACGTTCGGCAGGTTGTAGGTTTGCAGGTACTCGTCATGGAAACAGGGGCGTTTGCAGAGCTGGCGGTACCAGGGCTTCAGGGCCTCGGCGGTCTTGCGATCCTTGACGATTGAATCGACCCGGGCACGGATCTCATTCATCTTCTCGTCGTCGCTGTCGTCGAAAGCGCGTTGCATGGTTTCAAGGTCGAGAGTTCCTGACGATGCCGCTTCGGCAAAGATGCGGTCGCGTACCCGGATCGCGATATCGGTCCAACCGTCTTTGACGAGATCCTCGTCTGCAAAACCGCCCGTCTGCAATGTGGCGAAATTCATCAGCCACTTTTGCTCCCATCCCGGTTCGAGGGTCGCGAACCAGGCCGGATCGATGTCGTGGTTGTTGCGCACGTCGATCGATGACGGTGTGCGCTGAAACACGTACAGTTCTCTGGAAGAAAGGCCGAGCGGCGGGATACACTGCACTGCCGTGGCGCCGGTGCCGATGATGCCGACCCGTTTGTCATGCAGCTTGTCCATCGGGGAACCGGCCGGATCGCCGCCTGTGTAAGCGTAGTCCCACCGGCTCGTATGGAAGCTGTGTCCGGTGAACGTTTCGATTCCCGGGATACCGGGCAGTTTTGGCCGGTGCAGTGGGCCGGTGCCCATGGCGACGAACCGGGCGCGGATTTTGTCGCCCCGGTCGGTATGGATGATCCATCGTGAGGCCGATTCATCCCATTCGAGCCGCATGACCGAAGTGGAGAAGAGGGCGTTTTCGTAGAGATCGAATTTCTGTGCGATGCGTTGGGCGTGCGCGAAAATCTCGGGAGCAAACACGTACTTCTTGCTCGGCATGTAACCGGTTTCTTCGAGGAGTGGCAGGTAGACCATGGCCGCGGTGTCGCACATGGCTCCCGGATAACGGTTCCAGTACCAGGCGCCGCCGACGTCACCGCCCGCCTCGATGATGCGAAAGTCCTTTATTCCGCCACGTTTGAGGCGCGCACCCGTGACCAGACCGGCGAAACCACCGCCAATGAATGCAACGGTGACTTCGTCGAAGCACGGCTCCCGGTCCACCCGCTGTGTGTACGGGTCGTCGAGCAGATAGGCGAATCGGCCTTTGGGTTCGATGTACTGATCATTGCCGTCTGAACGCAGGCGTTTGTCCCGCTCTTCGCGATAGCGCGCTCGAAGAGCGGCATGATCGATCGGTGGATTGCCATTCGACGTGTTGGGAGTGGTCATGCAACGCTCCTTCCTGGAAAGAGCAGTTTGCAGAGTTCTGGCGGGAAGTACAGCTTGTCGTTTGTGGTGAGTGGGAATGACGGGCGGCAGGATGGGGCCGGACGAACCGGATCTGTCCTGCTTGTCTTACGTTGATTCACAGACGATCCGGGAATTCCTCCCATTCCAGATCGCTCCACCATTCCCGTTCGACGCCATCACAACCGGCGCCGAAGGACGGGCAGATGACGCAGCCCTCGCCACGGATGACGGAAGGATCGGCAGTGGGCGGATAGAGGGCCACCAGCTCTTCACCATCTTGTCGCGCGGCTTCCTCCTCGGGAGTCAGAGGGCGGGTTGGCAAATCGAAAACACCGCTGCGCTGCAGCCGGTGTTCGCTTTCCGGAAACATAACGGAGTTCTCGGCGTCGATGTGAACGGTGAGCGCGCCGTAGTAGGCGTCTGCCAGTTCGAGTGCCTTGTGACGATCCTCCTCACGGTCGAGCTCGCCGGTGAGCAATGTGCCGAGCGCCGTGATGATACGTTCCATATCGCGATGCTGCGTCAGGATGGCAGTGACCGGACCGCGATCGGCCGGCAGCCCCGCCTCTTCGATGAGTGCAGGAAAGAGCACCTGCTCCTCGCGCTCGTGGTGGAAGGCGCCAGCGTAAACGCGAAAGAAAGTAATAAAGCGGTCGGCGTCGGCTCGAGGTGCTTCGCCACGGCAACGTTGAGCGACATAGGTGCGCAGCGAACCCAACATTTGTTCGATCAGGATGTGTTCGGCTGCCAATTCGTCGAGAAGTTCCATATCCGGCTGGTTAGCTCCAGGGCGGCCGTGATTGAACCCTCAGCCTCTCAGAAACGCGATGGCTGCATCGGCCGCAGCGGGCGTTTCCGGGAGTGTCGCATCGTTCAGAAAGCCGTGTTGTGTGCCGGGATACTCGCAGAGGCGCGTTGGGAGACCGAGCTGTTCCCGCCGTGCCTGGAGACGTCGAGCGTGTTCGACGGGGACCAACGTATCAGCGGTGCCATGGATGAGAAGTGTTGGCGTGGGGAACTCGCAGTTCGCGAGTGGAGAACGCGCCTGCCAGACATGGCGATCCGAAGAGCGCAGCAGCAACCGCCGCATCAGGGATGCAAGCCGGCCGTTCAGGTAGGCGAAATCGTAGACTCCGAAGAAGCTGATCAAACGATGGTACTGGTCGGCGGTGGCGTCTGCTGCGTGCAGGAGTGCCAGGGTTGCTCCGGCACTGAAACCGGCGAGTGACACCTGTTTCGGATCGAGGTTGAAATGACCGGTTCGATCGGTCCACCATTTCGCCGCTGCCTTCACATCGGCGAGGGATTCGTCCAATCGGCCACCACGGAAGATCAACCGATAATCGAGTGCCGCTGCGGCAAAGCCAGCTTCGCACAGACGTGTTGCCAGGTAGCGAACAGGTTTCATGCCGCGTGAGCCGATCACGAAGCCGCCGCCGTGGATGATCAGGACGGACGGGTGCGGACCCGGATTCTCCGGAAGATAGACGTCAATCAAGGGCATGATGCCGCGGCCTGTAGCCTCGCGAAAACGTTGTGCGGGGAAGCGGGGGACACACGGTGTGAAGGCGGGCGGCTGCGCAAGTTGCCAGAGAGAGCGCAGGATACCGCGCGACTTACGGCCCGGTTGTTCGAACTCGATGCCAGTGCCTGTGCTCATGGTTGGGTCCCTGGGATACGATCCTTCCCGCAACTCCAGCTTCCCTGCACCGTGCAAAGGCATCGGTCAACCGGGACCCGGGGTTCCGGAGGAAATAGAGGGGTGAAATTCTCGTGAATTCGGATACTTACGTATTGTGCACTCTTTGCGAGGGTACCGCCCGCTTGTAGTGGCGGAGTCTGCGCTGCTTCAGCCGGGGCTGCCGTCTGTCGTGAAAGCGGATGTATCGTATGATCGACCACAACCTTTCACCTGCTCGCAAGTGTCGCCCTGGTCCAACGGTGCATCGTGCCGCCACGAACCATCGCCGGTTGGATGTGAGATGAAGCCGGAACGGGATGCGCTCCATCTCCGACAAGTGATCGTAGGCCTTGTAAGAGCTTTGGAACAGCGAAGCCTTCGCGCCGAGGAACGACGGATCGATCACCGCGTCGGCACTGTACGCATTTACGCATTGTGGTTGTCGACGTAGTAGCTGAGCCGGAAGTAGTCGGCATACACCTGCCAGCCATCCGCGTTGGACCCAGGCGCTCGGTAGAAAACGACAACGTAATCGATCCCATCGGCGTCGTTGTGCCCCGAGGATAACACGCTCGACCGGCGAGTTTGGGTGAAGTAGGCCTACCGTCGGAAGAACAGGCGCTGAGGTATGTCGCCGGAGGTTCGTGCGCCGACTTGATGAAGTGCCATTGGCTCCTCACTCCACCAGTGACTTGAAGACAGCGTCGGATGCGTCCTTGTAGAACTCTACGTTGATCCTGGTCCACAACTCGTCGGGGAGGTCGTTGAGCTGGCGGCGCGCGGCAACCGGCATGAGCAGTGTTTGCGCCTGCTTGTCGACCGCGAGCTCCGCGATCCGAACAGCGTTCGGGATCATCTCGATGGAGCCGCCGAGATTCAGCGCACCGACGACAATGGTCCCACCTCGCGTGTTGCGCCCAAGGAGCGCACCGCAGAGCGCCACGAGCACCGGAACACCAAGTCCAGCACCGGACTTGTCGGCGTCAAACGCACGCATCTGAATGGAGAATTCGTGCTCGCGCGGATTGCGATCGCCGACAAGTTCTTTGCCCCGCGTGTAAAGATTCTGCTCACCAACCTTCACGCTTTCGCGAAAGGCGGGCGGTGTTGGCTGGTTCAGCATCTTCACTCCAGACCCAGGCCCACTGGCGACTTCGAGGCGATAGAGGCCTGGTCCTGCGTCGAGGCTGGCAGGACTCACCGCCCAGACCTGGCCGGGTGGAAGCGGATCGCTCTCGATGGCCTCATCGCTGTGTAGCTCAGGCGTCGAGACGAACTGCTCCACACCCTCCGGGCCGACGATATAGCTGAAGTGTGTGTTGCGAAACTCGCTCTTGAAACAGCGCTTCTGCTGTTCCTTCACACGCCTGCGTGACTCGAGTGCGATGCGCACGATCCACTCCAGATCTTCATCTGGTACAGTTGCTCCGGGATCAGGAAAGAGCAGCTTGGTCAGTCCACTTATCGTTTTGTTTACCGCCTCGATGTCGCGTCCCGAGAGCGCACCGCCGAGGTGGACACGCCCCTGCAGGACCGAAATCCGGCTTTCCGACCGCAGCTTGCTCCAACACTCGCTCAGGAAGTCACTCACGAGACCGAAGTGGTCGGTGAAGTGATCGTTCGGGTTTAATTTCGGAAAGTCCCAACCGGGTACGAACGCATGCAGCCGGTCCATGAACGCTGTGTCGTTACGCATCTCGGGCGGCAGCGGACTCAGCAGGTGCGCGATACGCTGTTGCTGCTCGACATCGACGTCAAAGTTGCCGAGCATCACGATGCCACCCTCGGCACGGATGTTCTCCTTGCCTCGGCTGAACTGCCCCGAGGCCATGTAGCCCTTCATGATGTTGACGCCATCCTTCTGGTCGAAGGAGACGCCACTCACCTCATCGAAGCAGACGACATCGTACTGGCACACGAGACCGCGTTGCCCACTTGCGTTGTTCACGAACATCTTGGCGACCGTTGCCTTACCGCCCGAAATGAGATGTGCGTAGGGCGAGATCTGCTGGAACAGATGGCTCTTACCGGTACCGCGCGGGCCGAGCTCCACGAGGTTGTAGTTGCGCTCGACGAACGGGACCATGCGCAGGATGGCGACGCGCTTCGCACGCTCCGAAAACGATTCAGGCTCAAGGCCGATCGAGCGAATGAGTAGGTCAATCCACTCCCGTGTTGTAAAGGAGTGCCGTGCCCTGGCGAGCACATCGAGCACGTCCGATCTGGACATCTGGATGGGTCGCATCGATGCAATCGAGAACGGGCGGCCACCCTGTTCCTGCGCAGCGATGCCGTCATAGGCGAGCGTGACCTCGGCGTAAAAGCCGTCGGTCAGCATGCGCTCGTTCTCCTTCACAAGCCGGTCGTTGATGAGCACGTCACGCAGGGTGAGGCTTGGCAGCTCAGCGAGGAAACGGTCGTTCTTCGCGTCGAGGCGTGCCTTGACGATGTCGATGAGCTTGACGCTGCCGCTCTCCTTTGCACGCGCCTTGAACAGCTCCTCCTCGCCCGTGCGCACCGTGCGGTCGCGGAGCTGCTTCTCGACGATCTGGAGCCCCTCGGCGATCTCCTTCTCATCCGTGCTCGCGCAGTAGCGACCGAGGAGGAACTCGACCACGTAGGTCGGCACCGGGTATTGGCGTGCGTACTTGCGGACGAGGTCCTTGCGAACGAGGTACCCATCGAAGACCGCAGCGGCGAGGTTATCGAGATGGTCGAGGATCATGGTCATGATGTTTCTCCGACAGTGGTCGTCTTGCGGTCGAGCACGTTGCCCGCGTCATCCACGACGACGACCGTGGCGGCGTGGCCTTCGTGAGCGTCGTCGGCGACCGCGAGACTTGCTTCGCCAGCAGGGCCGACCTCCTTGGGCGACGCCACGATACTGGTGGTCGCCTGCTTCCAGTTGGTGCGCAGGTCGACGAGCACGGAAGGATCGTTCGTGGTTACGGACACGCGGCAGCGCATGCCGCGCCACGAGATCGCCGTGATGGTCGCCGTCGTACCGCCGCTCCCGCGCTCGACGATCAGCTCGGGAACGATGCACTCCTGCGGGCTGATGCCGCCGTGCGAGTACTCGGTGTTCTTGACGAAGCTGCCGACACCGGGCGGCGAGGCGATGCGGACGTGCGGGTTCCAGTACCAGGGATAGACGGGCACCTCGAGCTTGGCATCGCCCTTCACCGTGGCCGCACGCGTCCACTTCGTTGCCGTGAGGTGCTTGGGTACCTCGACAGGCGGTAGACCACCCGGCACGAGTAGCCAGCCGTGATCTGTCACGATGCGGATGCGCGTCCAGCCGGCCTCGATGAGTCCGGTGATCTGGTCGACCAGGATCTCGAGCTCAGTGTCGATCTGTGTGGCGAGCCGCGCGCCGAGCTTGTGGCCCAGTTCGTCGAGCTTGCCCGTTTCGAGCCAGCCTCCCGTGGTGCCCTGCTTCGGGGAGCGGATGTCCTCGCCGAGCAGATCGATGCCTCGGCCCGCCATGTCGTCCCGCAGTCGCTGTGCGTTGGCCGTTTGCGCGCTGTTCTTGAAACGGGGGTTGAAATCGACGATGTCCTCGCTGCCTTCGAGCGTGTCGTGCGACAGAGTCGCGAACGGCTTGGCGGTTGACGTCACTGTCGGGAGCGGCGCGAGACGGTGGTTCAGGCGTGCGCGCAGGCCCCTGGCCTCGAGGCGCTCGGCGAGCATCCCCGCGACGTCGTAGCGGAGGCCATCGACAAAGACGATGCAGGAGTTCTTCTCGTGTTGGCTGCCCGTCACCCTCGTGCGGACTGCGTCCTCGGCATTGTCTACGAGGCTCTGAAAGTGACGTGCGGAAGCATCGAGCCACGGCAGATAGAGCGCTCGCACCACTCTCTGGATGAGTGCCACGTCGGCGGGCTGTTTCACCGAGGCGAGGGCTTCAAGGGCCGCACGGTCACAGCGCCAACCGCTCTCCACATAGGCTGTAACCACGGCGTCTACGGTGGCGCCACCGACTGTCGTTGCGGCAGCCGACGCGAGCTGTGCGAGGGGTGCGAGGGCGCCGGCGAGCGGGCTCTCGCCGAGCTCGGCCCAGACCCACCCGCGCCGTTTTCCGTGGACCGCTTCGAGGTCCTGAACATCGTCAATTGCCACCTGGTGTGGTTTGTGGACCAGTCCCTCGAGTCCCGCCCGAAGCGCCTGTTCTGCCTCATCGTTGGCGCGAGGACAGCGCTCTCGGTTGAAGTCGAGCCTGAGCTGGCCCGGCACCTCTCGCAGCAGTTGGGCAACGGCTGGATAGAGCTTCGGCGCCTCTTTGAATCGATCCCAGACGGTGGTCCACTTGCCGCTGCCCTCGCGGAGTACGAATGCGGCATCGCTGGGTGATTTCTTATCGGGGTCGAACTTGAAGTCCGAGTTGCACACGCCGTGGAAGGCCTTCCAGCGGGCTTCGCCCTCAGCGTGGCGGAATGCGTCGCCGGTGGCCATCCAGCGCAGTAGCTCGCGCGTCGGATCGCTCACGGCGAGACGGTCGAAGTCATCGGCTTCGAGACGATGGCCACGCAGGCCGTCGAGCGGCGTCTCGGCTAGCAGCGGCAAGCTGCGCCGTGCAGCCTCGCGGGTCTTGGCATCCTGGGCCACGTCGAGCGCAAGCCCGTCCTCCGAGACGAGAAAGGCCTCGACGGTCCAGTCGCGGCCGTTCTTCTGGTACCAGACGCGGCCGCGGTACTGCAGCTCGACGAGCGGCTGGAGTTCGCGCGGACATTCATCGCCCGCACGCAGCGACTGCCGGCCGACGCCCGGAAGATAAAGGATCGGCACGACGTCAGGCTCGAGTGCGACATCCTCGAGCGCCCGGTCCACGACGCATCGGAGCCAAATGGCTGGACCCGTACGCACTTCTGGGTTGTAGGGGCCGAGCGTGAAGAGATGCGGTAACGTTGCGCGCAGCCGCTCGACAAGTGGTGCCCATTGGCTATCCGGATCGGTCCAAAGAAGGGCGACCGGCTCGGCTTCGCCGTCCGCCGATCGCGCCGCATGTCGGAAGGAACGCTCGAGCTGCTCGAGGAAGGCCTTCGGCCTTGGTGGCGAGTTGGTGCTGCGCCGGCGAGAAGGAGACGAGGTCATGACTTCCTCCGCTTCGCACCCGTCTTCAAGGCAGACTTGGTGGGCATCAGCTCGGCTTCGATCTGCTCGATGGTCGGGAGGCTGCCTTCGAGTTCCCTGGGCAGCTTGTCGACGAGCCTGGTCTCCCAGTCGGCGACGCCGAACGGGCGGTTCAGGTGGCGCAGCGCGTACTCGACGTGAATCTCGTTCCTGCCTCGACAAAGGAGCAGGCCGATAGTCGGGTTATCCTCTGATTGCTTGAGCAAGTCGTCCACTGCCGACAGATAAAGATTGAGTTGTCCAACAAAGCCGGGTTCGAAGGGCATGGCCTTCAGCTCGATAACGACGTAGGCATGCAGGCGTACATGGTAAAAAAGCAGGTCGATCTTGAAGCTGCTATCGCCGATCTCGAGCGGCACCTGGCGACCGACGAAGGCGAAGCCCGCGCCCAACTCCAGGAGAAACTTCTGGATGTGATCGATGAGTGCCTGTTCGACCTCAGCTTCTCGGCGTGGGTTGGCGGTGCCAAGCATGTCGAAGAGGTACGGATCCTTGAAAATCTGCGCCGCCATGTCGGAGTCGGCGGGCGGCAGCGTTTTGGCGAAGTTGGTGAGCGCCTTGCCCTGTCGCTCATGGAGGCGACGCTCGATCTGCATCTCGAGGATACTGCGGCTCCAGCCCTCTTGGGCGCACGCGTTGGCATACCAGAGGCGGGTCTCGGTCTCGGAGAGCTTGTCGAGAAGGGCGAGGTTCACGCCCCACGGGAGTTTGTGCAACGCCTGTTGCACAATTGCCGGATCGGGCCACGCCGCGGCGAACGCCCGCATGTACTTGAGGTTGCGCGGTGAGAGCCCGGCCATGTCGGGAAAGGCCTCGCGCAGATCCGCCGAGAGCCTGTCGATGACCTTCGCACCCCAGCCTTCGCGGGCCTGCCGATCGAGGATCGTGCGACCGATGCCCCAATACATCTGGATCATTGCCGCGTTCGCGGAGAGCACCGTGCGCAGACGCGTCTCGCGAATCAGCTCGGTCAGTTCCCGCAACGTCTCACCGTAGCCGCTCGGCATCTCCGATCGGGGCGGCGGCACCGGGAACAGCGCCTCGCCCTCGGGGCGTACGCGCCCGAGCGTAAGTCGTTCGTCAGCCTTCGGTTTCGCGGCCGACGTGGTGGGCTTCTTTTTGGTCGCCATCACCGGCCTCCCTTGTGCTCACGCGCGGCCAGTTTTGCGGCGCGCGTGTAGTGGAGGTCGTTCCAGCGGTTGCCGTCGAACGCCTTCCCGCCGGTGAAGTCTTGCGTCGTTTCATCCCAACCCCAGAACCAGGGGTAGTCGGCCTTGTCGCGCATCGGCTCCTTGCCGCGGTCCTTGCCCCATTTGATCTTCGGGGCTGCGCGCAGAATGCAGGTGTTTTTCCCGCGCGCGTTCAAGGGCTTCGCGGTCATGAACGGGCGAATGTTCACGCGCACGCCGTCGTCGATGTCGGGCTCCCAGCCGATGGGCTGCTCGTGAAGCGGTTTCCAGCGCACGAAGATGTCGTAGGGCGGCTCGCCCTCGAGGATCTTCTCCAGCTCGCGCTTCAAGTGCTCGGCGGCAGCTACGCGACCATCGGCGCCTTCGACGCCCGCCTTCTGGTCGGCGCGCTGCCGGTCGAGCCAGTCTCCGAGGTACGTGTGCGTGAGCTTGTCTAGGATGCGGCGACCTTCGCCGTTTGGTGCAGCGAGCTGGTGGTAGTTCACGAGCGCAGAGAACCCGTCTTTGCGGCCGTCCCAGATCTGCCAAACGAACGGGCGCTGGTGGAAGAGCGCGCAGTGCTGCTCGAAGAAGCCATCACGAAGCCAGTCCTCGAGTGACTTGCCGGCGAAGTCCGCGGCAGCAAGCAGCTCGTTCAGCTTCTGCGCTGACCACTCCGCTCCGAAGGCATCGGCGAGGAGAGCCCGCACTCGGTCCGCTGCTGGCGCCTCACCTCGGAGAGATGGTAGGCAGATGATGCCGTCGTCGTCCGCATGTCGCCCAAGATTGTCGCCCGCGAGGGGGGGCAGCGAGATTAGGTCGGCGCCAACTTGCCTCGGCCATCGATAACCGAGGAGACGTGCGATAGCGACTTGCAAAGGCTCCTTGGAATCCGCCGGATGACCATGAAACAACCACTGCGTAGGATCGCTCGACTCAGCTTCCGGTAGGGCGTCATTCAAAGCCCCAGCGACCCCTTTCCAGTGCGCGAGATCAAATGGGACCTTGGTCAAGGTTGCATTCGTCACTGCGAGTTTCTTGTCGAGGCGCCGAACCTCTCTCTCGTATTCGGGCGATGAGCAGAAAGCCCAAAGAGCTGGCAGAAGGGCTTCATCTCCCGGGAAAATGACGTTGACGTTTCCGTCAAACTTTTCGCCGAAAAACAGTGACGCCCGAAGGCTACTCATCTGGTTGATCGCGACGCCGCGATGGCCCCATGCGCGATTGCCAGACTCATGCATGTCGTGCAGCTTGTCCCTGGTCTCCTTCGCGTAGGTGTGCAGGTTGCCGACGCCTTGCTCCCATCGAATGACTTCGGTGATTCCATCGGCCGGGTTGTCCGACGTTGAGGTGTTGCGGAGCGGCTCCCACTTTGTTCCAAGCGCGCTGACTTCCCAGAGCGAGCACACGAATCTGTCGCGGTCTCCGGTCCGTAGCCCTTGGTAGCACTCGGAAAACTTGTTCAGGAGGCTAATCCCCGAACGTTGGTCGTCGAAGGTGACGCGCATGTCGGGGTTGTCGCGCTGCCCGCGCTGACTGATTTGGACAACGGCAGCGTCGAAGAGGCGATCTCGTTTTGCGCTTGGAGTTGACTCGGCGCTTACGTCTAGACCTACAAACTGATGACCCTCTTTGGGGTTGCCTTTCGTCAGTGCGAGCAACGCGACGCTGACGATCTCGCCAGTGATCGTCTCAAAGGCACGTGGACCTAGTCGAGCGACGAGATTCCACTGGTCGCTCTCGAGCAGCCGTTTCCGAAGATTCTTGTATCCGCCCAGGAACAACCAGTTTTGCGGAGTAACAACTGCAGAACTGCCGCCATCGAAACAAAGCGCGAAACATCGCTCCACGAAACACGTCGCGAGATCCGCCTTGCCAGCCGGGTGCTGTCGCTCACAGAAGTCCTTGAGAGCGCTGTCCTGCTTGCTGCGCCCCAAATAGGGCACGTTGGTCACAACGAGCGTGTAGCGAGCGGCAAGCATCGTTGCTGCGCGAGCAATGCCCTGCGCGACCACCGCCAGCTCGGCGTCCTCCGACTCCTCGGAGGCGAGCGCCGATGAAAGCAGGCCGCGGATCTTATTGAAGTTCGCGACGAACAACTCGCCGCCGACACGCGTCGGGTCGATGAGCGAACCCAACGTCGGCGCTTGGCGGAACAGCTCGTAGAGTTGCTTCATCGCGTTCTCGGCGAGCGCGTCGCCCGCGGCGAGCGCCGTCCACGCCGCCACGGGCGCGTTGATGGCGAGCCCCGAGCACGCGAGGTTCAGCGCGGGAAGCGGACGGTAGCCTGCGAGCTTCCACGCAGTGAGCCCGACGTTGAAGGCGGCGATCTGCGTGCAGCGCGGGTCGAGCTCCAGCCCGAAGAGGTTGTCGCGCAGCACGGCATCGACGGCCTCGGCGATCGAGAGCTTCTCCTCCTCTTGCCGCAGCGCCACCAACATCGGCAAGGCGAACGCGAGGAAGTGCCCGCTGCCCATGCAAGGGTCGAGCACCGTGAGATCCTTCGCGGCCGTGGGCCAGCCGGGGAACGTACCTGCTGCGGGGCGCCAGACGTCGTCCACGCGCACGAAGCGTAGGTAGCTCCACTCGACGCCCTGAATGGCGCACGCGGCGCGCAGCTCGTCTTCCGATATCGCCGAGCGCGCGAGGTCGGGTTTGTCCGCGAGCACCTTGCCGGCCCACCATGCGCCGAGCGTGTTGTGCAGCAGGAAGAGGACCATGTAGTCCTCGGTGAAGAGCTGCGTGACGGCGGGCAGCTCGTCCGCGCCGATCTTGCCTTCCGCCTTGTTGACCGTGTCCTTCTGGTCCGCCTGCCAGAACTGGTACACCCAGCCGAGGCTGTCGTCGGCGATGAAGACCTCGCGCGGCAGGCCTTCGAGGATGGCCTCCAGCTCCTGTCGCTTCTCGGGCGGCAGCGTGACCTCGAGCACCGGATCACCCGCGCGGAAGATCTGCGGGAGCATGCGCTGCGCGAAGTCGCTCGCAAGCACCAGCCAATCCTTGTTTTGCTCGCGCGCTAATTCGCGGCACTCGTCGAGCGAGAGCGCCATGCCCGACTCGGGCTCCACCAGCAGGTCGTTCTCGGCGAGGAAGCGTGCGAAGAGCAGGCGGTGCCAGTGCTGATAGGCGCACTCGCGGACCAGCCGCTCAACGGTCTGCGTGCCCTTCTTCTCGTCGAGTTTGTCGCCGAGCTGGCGGCCATGTGCGCGCAGCCGATTGCGCAGCTTGCGCTGGTCGGGCGAGAGCGCGGACGACGGCTCGTGGCGGCCCACTGCGAGATGCTCAACAGCCTGCCGCGCGCCGGCCTCCGCTTCGCGGCGGGCCTTCTTCACGTCGTTCTCGAGGTCTCTTCGGAGGTTCTTGTCGAGCGATGCCATCACGCTCCTCCGATGGCGGCGTCGAGCCACTGCGTGAGCTGTTGGAATGAGACGCAGCGCTCCGCGACCTTGGCGGGACGCACCGTCTTCAGCAGCGCGCTTGCGTGTTTGACCTTGCCGTAGCTGCCCTTCGTGGTGTCCTTGGTGGCCTTGTCGATGGCCGCGTAGAGCGAGGGCTTCGGCTCTTCGTCGAGCACCTTGCGTTTGGGCAGCACGTTGGGCTTGAAGCCCTTGCCGTAGAACTCGGCGACCTTCTCGTCATCGGCGAAGACCCACGCCTCCATGCACCTCGTCATGAGGTGAACGTGCTCCGGCGTGGCCTTCTGGAGCTGGTCGGTCCAGCCGTCACGAGTCACCAGGTGCTTCACGCGCTCGGTGGGCGTGGGATGCAAGGGCGTCGCGGACGTAACCTCGTCCTCTGCGTCCACGACGAGCACGATGAAGTCGGCGTCCTTGCGCTTCAGCGCCTTCGCGAACTCGTCGGCGGTCTCGCTGCGTCCACCACAGAAGACGGTGTCCCACTTCATTCGCTTCTTCCGGGCGGCTTCCTTCTGGGCGCCAATGAGCGTGTCGAACGAGACGCGCAGCTCGCCGCGCCCGTCAGCGTTCGTCTCGCCACCGCCTTCGACGAAGATCTTGATGCTGCTCACGGGTTGCCCCCGATCGCGCCCATGCGCCACACCTCGCCGAGGCGGTACTTCTCCAGCCAACTCGTCAGGTCGTCTGCCTTGAGGCGCCGCACCTGCGTGCCGCCGATGTTTTCGCAGACGAGGACCGACTCGGGCTCAAGGCTCAGGTATGACAGCAAGGCATCGGAGTGCGTCGTCACGATGAGCTGCGTGCGCTTGCTTGCCTCGAGGAGGAGGTCTGCGACGATCGAGAGCGCGTCGGGGTGGAGGCCCAGCTCCGGCTCCTCAATGCACACCAGCGGCGGTGGCGACGGCTGCAGAAGGACGGCGCTCATGGCGAGGAAGCGGATCGTTCCGTCCGAGAGGCGCGTTGCCGGGACGGGCGTCTTCAGGTCGTCCTCGTGGAGGAAGAACTGGATCGTGCCGCCCTGGGTCAGCGTGCTCACACGCTCGAAACGCGGAAGGAAGCGCTTGAGTACCTCGTGAAACTTCCTGGCCGCTCCGCTGTGCTCGATCTGGTTGAGGATCAACCCGAGGTTGCTCGCGTCAGAAGCGAGCACATCCGTCGGCAACGTCGAGGGCTGGGGCTGGCGCACCGCTGCGTAGCGACCGAAGCTCCACTCGCGGAAGGTCTGGATGCGCAAGAACGACGTCGCAACCCACGCGAGCTCCGGATAGAGGTCGGGCTCCTTGCGCTGCGAGAGTACGGAGGCGTCAGGCACGAGGCTGTCGCGTCGAAGCTTGCGCTCGATGTGCTTGCCGTCGTCCGACGCGATGTTCAGCACCGGGTGGCCCTTTTGGAAGCGGTAGTAGAAGTAGACGTCTCTCTCGCCACTCCTGCGTTTCTCAGCCTCTTCGAGCGCTTCATCGGTGACCTCTACGCGGTCGCCTGCAGCCGTGAACTCGAGCCGGTATCGGAGGTCCCTCATCCTGTCACCGCTGCCAAGGCGAACGTCGATAGTGGCACCGACGGGTGAGTTACCCTTCCACAGCCATTCGCGGACGCCACCGCCATCGCGGATCGCCGTGGCGAAACCGGTCGGTGTGGAACGAAGCAACTCGATGACTTCGATCAGGTTCGACTTGCCAGAACCATTCGGTCCAATGAGGATGTTGAGTGGAGAGAACTCGATGTCCGGAGTTCCCGGTGCGAAGGAAAGGAGACTGTCGACTCGAAGCGATTGGAGGAACATGGTTTCTCCTTCAGCTCACGAGCACCGGGCCATCTTTTATGGCTGCGATGAGGGCCTTCTTTTGCCGTTCGAGCCACGCGTCGACGTCGGCTTCGGTCGTCAGGGTGGACCGCTCGATGGTCACCGAGCGCACCTTCGGCTCGAGCAGTTTCGCTGCCTGCTCGAGCGCCTTCTGTACGCGTCCGGGAACGGCGTCAGCCTCGTCGCGCCGCGACGAGAGAGACTTCGTATCGAGCGCGCTGACTAGCGCATCGTCCGTGGATACGGACAGCGTGACGACCGACATGAGCCCGATGCTCGCGAGGATCGCCCCGCGATCGGAGTCGGACAGTTTCAGCCACAGCGAGCTTTCCTCGAGGGCGGCCATGCCCTTAGCGAACTCCGTCTCGTAAGTACCCTGGGCTTCGATCAACGCCTTGCGGAGCGCATCCGCGAGGCCGGAGCGAAGCGGCGCGACAGGGTCTGTGGGCTCGAGCAGGAGCCGCTGATTGCGCACGGCCTCCACCTGCTCGAGCAGGTCCTCGGCCGCTGCCAGACCTTGAGCGTGCCTGGAGAGGCGTTCGACGAGTTCCCACGTGGACAGGCGCGCCTCGACGAGCTTTTTCTTCTCCGTCCACTTCTCGATGCGATCTTCGAAGCTCCTGGCGTTGTCCCGAATGCCGGCAAGCTGGTCGTTGCCGACGCGGGCGCGGATGTCCTCGATGTCGGTCACCGACGCAGGTGCCGGCAGCGGTGCGTCACCCCCGGTCGCGCGACCGAGGGCGGCAAGCTGCTCGAGGAAGACTGGCGCCTTCGCCAGCTCCTCGCCAGACCTGCACTTGAGTCCAAGCGCGGCGAAGGCCTTACGGATCGCGAGCCTGTCTTGAACGGTGAGCGTGATCTTTTCGACGCGGAACTCGGTCTTGGAGATCTTGTTCTGATCGAGCTGGCCGGGGGCGAGCACCGTCCCGTTCAACGTCGCCGAGAGGTGCTGCGTGCGGTGGAGCGCGATGAGGGCCGCGTCGATGGCGTCCTGGGGCCAGCCGTAGGGGCTCGCGCGCAGCACTTTGCGGACATCGCTGCCAACGTTGCCGGAGCCGACGGCCTGTAGCACCGCCTTGCAGACTGGGTGTTCTTCCGTTGCGGCGGTGTGGTCCAGGGGCTGGAGTGGCTGATCTGCGCCTTCCTTCGCCCGCTTGATCACGGTCGCCCACTTGTCGTGGTCGGCCTCCTTGAAACGCGGGAAGAGACGCACGAGTGCAGCGTTGATTGCCTCACGGATGCGCTCTTCGAGCGTCGCCTGCAGCAGTTCGGAGCCGCCGCCCTGAAACACCCTGGCGTTGGCCACGATCTGCTTGACGATCTCGTCGCGCTGGCGGACAGCGGTGTTGCGGCGGCTCTCCATGCTGAGCTTCGCCTCTTCACCCTCGCGAGTCATGGGTGTGCCCTTGGCGTTGATGGTCTGCTGCGCGGCTTCGGCGTCGACGATGAGCTTACGTAGCTCGTCGGCAGCCTTGCGTTGCACGAAGACAAACACTGTGGGGCTGTCGGTGCCTGCCGCACGTGCGGCATCGAGCAGCTCCTTCTCGCTCGATGACCAGCCGTCGCGGATCCACATCGGCACGCTCTCCCCGTTGCCTGTGGGCGGCGTCTGCTCGCGCGAGATGACGACCTGGCGCGCTTCCTTTGCTGCGCCCTGGACGACTTTCACCGCGCGGATGACGCGGTCGGCCTCGGCATAAATCTGCTGGTCACGACGGATCTGGATGTCGGCGTCGTCGTTGGTGAGCTTGCTTTGGCGTAGACGGAACTCGGCATCCCACTCTGTTCCTTCCTTGGTCTGCAGCCGGTACTCTTCGCCGACTTTCATGAGTGTGCCGTTCGACGTCAACTCCTCGAGCACCATACCGACCGTATTCCGCAACTTGCCGTTATCGGCCGCCAGGTCCTCGACGAGCAGGTCAGCGATGTGCTGCTTCGTTGCGCGTATGCCGATGTCAGCCCCCGCTTCGCGAGGTAGACGGCTGATCAGGAAGATGAGTCCACAGGCACGTCTGGCCACCTTTCCCTTGTCAGAGCCGTCCTTCGATAGGCTGATGATACGCTCGTTGATCTCGCGCAGTAGAACGCCCGTGGTGACCATCCCAGGCGCAAGGGCCTCGAAGAGTTCGTCCCCGGGGATCACGGCTCCGAGTTCGTGATCGGCAAGGCTTCTGAGCGCATCGTGGATAATGCGGAGCTGGGAACGGAGCTGGCTGTGCGTTCCTGCCGCATCGACCGCACGGAAACAGTGCTCCCAGAAGCGGCGGCGCACAGGAAGGAGTGGGTAATCGTCAACGATAACCTCGCGATCCTGTGCCCGCTCACCGATGTGCGTGCCCTGGAGCTGACGCGAGATCTCACCACCATGCTTCTCGAGGAAGTCCTTCACGACCGAGATGGATGCGGCTTTCTTCTGCAAGAGTACCTTGCGAATGACGGTTTCCACGTCCTGATCGGAGAGCTGAACGCGAATGGTGTAGCGGTCGGTCAGCTTCTGAAGTTTCGGTGTCGCCGTGAGCGCACTTTGGCCCGACGCAACGACGAGCACAGAGCTGTCGAGCTGCTTCGACAGCGCCTCTGTCACTTCCGTGACCAGCGTTGAGCGATCGTTGGAGTCGCCTATGTACTGCTGAACCTCGTCAAGTACGAGGAGGGTCAACGGCATGCGACCATCGCGGCCGACGAGCTTCATCACGCGCTTGACGGTGGTGAGAAACTCCTCGGTTGTGATGTCGGTGGTGCGTGGCGGGAATTGCGCCTTGAGCGTACTCCTTGCTTCGGCTTCGGTTGCGGCGAAGTCCGAGTCACACGCGAGGAGCGCGTTGGCGATGTGCTTGCTGACGTAAAGGTTGTTCAGCTCCGACTTCCACTTCCTACCGGAGCCTTCGACGGCGTTTTTGACCTTATCGAACCAACCCTGGTCGTGGAGCCACAACGAGAACTGTGCCTGTGGGTACTGGTCGGGCAGGCCGACGCCCCGCAGAAGTACCGCGAGAATGGTGAGGCGAACGTGGTCGGTGGTGCCGCTCGGCAGCGAGCCCGCTGCAGCGCGCAGGCCGCCCGCACGCTTGCCCTCCGTGTCGAGTTCGCGAAGCAGATCCTTCAGCTCATCGGGCATGAAGGGCACGAGGCTGCGCGCAGTGGCACCGTCAGGGAACCTGGTGTCCAGCCAGAGGTGGCACGTCATCTTCAGCAGATGCGATTTTCCGCTACCGAAGAAGCCGCTGACCCATGCTGCGTTCTGGCTCGTCGACGTCAGGTTCGAGAGGAACGATTGGAGGATCTTGATGATGCCCTCGGCGTACTGCCCCTCGCATACGAAGGTGGCCAGTTCGCCGCGTAGCTCTTCCAGGACCTTCTCGTTCGAGCTGTCGGCGATGCGCGCCTGGCCTTGGTTGACCAGTGGGTGGGTGGACGGGTCCCGCTGAAGGATGTCTTTGATTTTCATGCTGCACCACCCGCACTGTAGATAGAGATGGGTACTGCCATATAGTTCCAGCCGTCACGAGCATCGAGCAGGCGGTAGTTGTTCTGCTCGAGAGTGCCGGGGAAAAATACGACCAGTCGTCCACGTACGTCGCGTTCGACCCGCTTCAAGACATCAGAGACGTGAGCGAAGCCATAGAGCGAACCCGCGCCGAACACTGCAACCACCGTGGTTTCAGTTACGTCGGACGCCGTGAGGACAGCCCGAATTTTCTCGGTTACGAAATCAGGCAACTCATCTGTGAGTTTCAATTGCAGGTCGTCCGGCGACTCGAAGTAGGCCTCGCGATACTCATCGGCAGCGAGCCAATCTGCAAATACTGTCGTCAAGTCCACTTCACGCCAGGCGTGACCAGCAGCCCTGGTGCGTGTTTCAAATTCCCCTTTTCGTGCCCGAAGAGATCTCTCCAGTTCTTTGTCATAGATCACCATGATTATCCGTTGTGCCCCCGCAACGGTCCGTTGCCATGGCGTCATGATATGTTGGCCGTAGAGATCTGCGAGGTTTTCAAGTCGCGCCATGTAATTCACTTCCTCTCAAGTCCAGGATCGAGTCGGTCGAATTCGAACTCAACAATGTCACCAACGATGCGCAGGTCGATGAGCCCAAGACGTTTTGCTTCGAGCGCAAGGGCACGCGCCGACGTGGCGGTGCAGTCAAGAGCCGTAATCCACCCGTTAGAGAGCAATTCGCTGCCCTGGAAGCCCGCCACGTGACCGAGCCAAAGCGCAAATACAAGTGCAGTCGGCGTGGCGCTTACGCGCTGCCGGTATTTGAAAGTACGCCCAGTCAGATGGCCCGTCTGTGTCCAGGAGCTTGATACGTTGCGAACCACCTTGTCGAGCGTTTCCTCCTTCAACCGTTCACCGGTCAGGCTGAGAAGAGCCTCGCGGATGGGTGCCCGCTGGATCTCGGCACCTATCGGATGGGAGAGGACCGCCGCTGCCGAAGCCATGTAGAGCGGATCGCGTGCGAGAGCGGCAAGCATGGCGAGGAGAGGGCGAGCCTCCGCGTCGGTGTCCCATAACCCACGCAGGATTCGGAAGAGCATGACGGACGGGTCGAGCGCGTAAAGTTCGCCGAGTCGTTGGTTGGAGAGGCGGCGGGTCGAGACCGTTGACTTCTCCAGGCAATTTTCCTCGATAATAGCTGCGGCATAGGCTGCCCGATCTGATGTAGTGGCAACGGCAGAAAATACGGACTGGAGCTCGGCGAGCATGAGGGTACGACTCGTATGGGTACCCTTGGCTCCGACTCGAAATCCGAGCTTCTGCGCGTCACTTGTTGGTAATCCCCGGAAAAACTGAAGTGGTTTTATTTCGGTTAAAAGCATCGTACGATCCGACGGCAAACTTGCCGGCGAGACGCATATCCAACCTGAATCCTGTTGTCAAGAATAAAAGACGGTCCGCCGGCATATTTGCCGGCGGACCGTCTTGGGGCGGGCTGTGCAAACCGATGCCTATGATAAGGAAGGAACAGTTGGGATACGAGCGCCCCGGGCAGACCTCTCGGCGATTTCAGATGGTCGTAGCACCCGTCCCGGCTCAGTGCAGGATCGGTGCTGCCTTCGACGTCGAGTCATCTGCCGGATCGATCGTGATACCGTGTCCGTTCGTTTCGATCCGTTGCCCCTGAGGTGAGGCACTGATCGGCTTAGCGATCTCGACCGTGGTCGGCTCATCGATCATAGCGATACGGCACGTATAGAGGACACTACCGTTTGCGATCGGGTCGACGTTGTCGAAGGCGAACACGATGGCCCCCAGACGGCGGCAGTCCGGATCCAGGCACCGGAAAGCCGTGCCGGATTTGTCGATCTCAGGATTTGCCGCGCAGTCCGGCTGGTCCCCCTGTGAGATGCTGAAGTGGGCGCTGGTCGTTGCCAGAACCAGGTGGTTCTGTACCCCGGCAACCGGTCCGTCGGAGGTGAGTCGCACACCCACGAGCGCGGTAGACCTGGCACTGTCCGTCTCGAACACTTCGACCTGGAGATGCGCCATGTACGGTGTCGCAGTAGCCGTCCGGGTGGGTCGCGGTGTCCGGGTGACCGTTGCCGTCGGCGTGGGGGCGTGGTCACAGAAGCCATCTGGCAGGCAAAGCAGGTCCCCGCGGCAATCCGTGAGGCGAGCGCAGCGTGCTCCCACACCGCCAGGTTCCTGACAGGTGCCTTCGTGGCCGAAGATATGACACGATTGGCCATAGCCACACCACTCGCTCGCACAGCATGTTTCGTCGACGCAGTAGCTCGACTGGCAGTCCGTCGGAAATCTGCAGGCATTCCCCAGGGGTGCCGGTGTCGGAAGGGGCCCCTGATGTACGAAAAAGAGGCCTGCGGTGGAATTTACGTCAGCGATGCCTTTGCCGTTCGGATCTGACACAACCACATGGGTGACTTCGATCCTGTAAGTTCCTTCAACGGCATCGGCGGCAACGGCAACGTTGCAGGTGTAGAGCGGCGAATCATCGGGTACAGGGTCCGTATTGTCGGTGGAAAACACGATGGCCCGGACTCCGGTGCAGGTCTTGCCAGCGCAGCCGGGCGGTCGGAAGGCGAATGTGGTGGAGCCTTTGTCGATCGTCGGGTTCACGGTGCAGTCGGGTGCGCCGTTCGGCTTTGCGGTGATGCGCAAGGGGCCCGACGAGAAGTCGAGATCGTTCTGAACACCCGCCACCCTCACATCGGCGCGGAGCAGTCGCAGGCGCAGGTCGAATGGCGCTTCTTGTCCCGCGCTCACAGCGGTCTGGGAACCCTGTAAAAGGACACCGATGGGCGGGAGCGGACTCGCCGTTGGCATGGCGAATGCCGTGGCGCTCGGGCGGCCGGCGTTCGCTTCGGAGGTCGGCGTCACGGTAGGAAATGCGGTAGGAGTCGCCGTTATGGATGAATGCGGTTTGTCGTTATCGGGGCTCTCGCCGGCCTGCCTTTCGCTGGGTTCTCCGTCACTCCCGCAACCGGACAGAAAAATTCCGATCAGAATGGCAATCGCGAGCCTGAACATACCGCGAGTATATGTTCGGGAGATGGGATTTGGCAACATGGGTTTTCCAGGGTCATCGGCAGTTCTGGTCGAGCGATCGACGTGAGGGATGGCTGATCGTATTTATGAAACGCCGGCCCCTGGATGTTGCAAGCGGTGGTGGGCGTCCGTATCGGATCACCTTACTGTGCGCAATGAGAGGAACGAATTCGAATCGAGAAAGGACAACTCGCCATGCTGCTTTCCGAACAACATCTGGCCGTCCAGCAAGCCATCCGGGCCTATGTCGGGGACCGCATCAAGCCCCACGCGGCCCGTTGGGACAAGGAACATCATTTTCCCCGGGAGGAACTGCGCGGCCTGGCCGACCTCGGATGCTATGGTGTCACCGTGCCGCACGAGTATGGCGGCACCGGCCTCGACTATCTTGCGCTGGCGGTGATCCTCGAGGAAATCGCGGCGGGCGATGGGGCGACCAGTACCGTGGTCAGCGTCAACAATTGCCCCGTCAATTCGATCCTCATGGCTTTTGGCAATGAGGAGCAGAAGGAACGTTTCCTCGTGCCGCTGGCGCGTGGCGACATGCTGGGCGCCTTCTGTCTGACTGAGCCGCACGTGGGTTCGGAAGCGGGCGGCTTGAAGACGACTGCCGTACGCGAGGGCGACGAGTATGTCCTCGATGGTGTGAAGCAGTTCGTCACGAGCGGCAAGAACGGTGACATTGCCATCGTTATGGCAGTGACCGATCGTTCGGCAGGCAAACGGGGCATCAGCGCGTTTCTCGTGCCGACCCATTCCCCCGGGTACACGGTGGCGCGCATCGAGGACAAGATGGGCCAACATGCGAGCGATACGGCGCAGATCGTCCTCGATCATTGCCGTATTCCCGTGACGAACCGCCTGGGGACGGAAGGGATGGGACTGAAAATTGCCCTGTCAGGTCTGGAAGGCGGCCGTATCTGTATTGCGAGTCAGGCGGTGGGAATGGCCCGCGCTGCATTCGAGGCAGCACTGGCGTACAGCAAGGAACGGCAGGCGTTTGGCCAGCCGATTTTCCAGCACCAGGCCATTCAGTTCAGGCTGGCGGAGATGGCGACTCAGATCGAGGCGGCACGCCAGTTGGTCTGGCATGCCGCTGTGCTCAAGGACGCTGGCCGGCCGTGTCTGACAGAGGCGGCGATGGCCAAGCTCAATGCGAGCGAAATGGCCGAGCGTGTCTGTTCCTCGGCAATCCAGATTTTCGGTGGCTACGGCTATCTCAGCGACTTTCCGGTCGAACGCATTTATCGCGATGTGCGTGTCTGCCAGATCTACGAGGGAACCAGCGAGGTGCAGAAGATCCTGATCGGCCGGGCGCTGGCCTGACCGGCAAACAGCGAGTCCCGGCACTGCCGCGTGAATTCTCCTTCGGCAGACCCAAAGGGATGGCGATACTTTGCTGATGGAGCTTTTCTGGTGTGTTTCGGGGGCGTATATCCATCCGGTAGAAGGTGGATCTGTGGTGCTCCCGCCCGTCGAAGAACAGCAGCGGGAGCGTTTTCGCTGGAACGTGCCATGAGCACATTACTCGCTGTATTGTTGGTCTGTCTTGGTCTGACGGAACCGGCCTACGCACAGTCTGGTCCGGGCGATCCCTTTGGCGGGAACACGACCGGTTGCGTGCCTCTCACGAGTGAGTCTTCCGCTTGTTCCGCTGCCGTATCGTCCGCTTTTGCCCGGTTCGAGGCAGCGCTTACCAATTGCCATCTACGTCTCGTGAACGCCCAGTTTCGCAAGGTGACACTGGGGCAGCGGGGTGTTTTTGACGAACCGGCCTGCGTAGCGCGGGCGGTCACCCGGTTCGATACACGGATTGCACGACTGGCGCGCGGCGTCTGTGTGGGAAGCCCCATTCTGGGCACGGCGACAGACGATCGCGTTGCGCTACAGGCCGCTGTCGAACGCGAGAATGACAGACCGTACTGTGATGCCACGAGCGCGGTACTCCTGCGTCTGGAGGCGAATGGCTTCGTACCCGCCACAGTCGGTGTGCGTCGTTGTGCGGATGCTACGCTGCGACGGCTGCGCGGTATGTCGCAGGCGTTGCGTACGTGTCAGCGGAGGGCTGCTGCCAGGGGTTACCGGCACACGAACCCACCGTTCGACCTGGCGCGCTGCGTGACGGTAGCGCGCACCCGCTTTGCATCTGCCAGCACGCGTCTGGAGCGAGGTGCCTGCCCGCCGTGTCTCGATGCAGAGGCAAGGATCCAGTTGGCGGATGACGTTCAGGCACGCGTCGATGCCGGAAACGCCGCCAGTTTCCCATGCGCCGATCCGATCCTTCGTCCGGGTGAGTTGCGACTCGATCGGCCGACGCTCATCGCGCTTGGAGTGCAGTGGCTCGTACGTGGCGACGACAACCACAACGCCGTGGTCACCGTTCGTTATCGCCCGCTTGCTGGAGGGGAATGGAGAGAGGGCCTGCCACTGTATCGGGTTCGGCCCGAAGTGGTGAAAGATCGTGTGATCGCGCCGCAGTTTGCCGGCAGTATCTTCGATTTACGTCCCGCCACCACCTACGAGATTGAATTGCATGCCAGTGATCCGGACGGCGGCGTGGATGAGACCCGGGTGATCGTGGCAACGACCCGTGCCGTGCCGTCCGATCCTGCGACGCCCCGCAACGTTCCGGTCGCAACGGCTGCCGAATTCCAGGCGGCTCTCGACAACGCGCAGCCGGGCGATGTGATCCACCTGGCGGACGGTGTTTATGCCGGTCCATTCGTACTTGAAGCTGGCGGAACGGCGGAGAATCCGATCGTGATTCGGGGCACAACGCGTGACGGAACGATCCTCGACGGTCAGGGTTGTAACTGTAATGTGTTCGAGGCCTACGGCAGTTTCACGCACGTCGAGCAACTCACACTGCGCAATGCAAATCGAGCGCTGCGTTTCCAGACAGCCGGCGCTGAGGCGAACGTCGTGCGCCGTGTCCGCTCGTACGATACGCGCCTGGGTTTTGCGGCGCGCGAGGATCAGGTCGATTTCTATCTTTGTGACAATGAACTCCAGGGGCCACTCGTCTGGCCTCATGTCTATTTCGATGACGGGGGTCTCTACTCCAACGTCGACGGGATCCTGATCCAGGGCTCGGGTCACGTTGTCTGCCATAACCAACTCGCCGGTTTCGGTGACGCGCTCAAGACCGAGCAGGCGGGGGCGCGAGCGATCGATTTTTATGGGAACGAGGTCCTGTCAGCTTACGACAACGGTGTTGAGCTCGATTACGGCGAAGGGAATGTGCGTTGCTGGCGTAACCGTTTCACCAACAATTTCGTACCCATCAGTTTCCAGCCAATCCACGGTGGCCCCGCGTATGCCTTCCGCAACGTCGCGGTGAACACGGCGCATGAGCAACTCAAGTTCCACGGTATCGGCAGCGGGACCGGTCCGAGCGGCGTTCTCGTCTACCACAACACCTTCGTGAGTCCTGCAAGCGCGCTGTTGCTCAGCACGTCTGCGGCAAGCCACTACTTCGATATTGCCAACAATCTCTTCGTTGGTCCGGCCGTGCCGAGTGGCCGTGTCGTCGACTGGAGTGGACCGATCAACAATGGCACCTTCGATTTCAACGGGTACTTCCCGGATGGTGCGTTCCGCTTCGTTGTGAAATCAGCCGGGACCTTCAATTTCGACAACTTCGCCGCCCTGCAGAACGGCGGTTATGAAGGGAACGGCCGACTGCTCTCCCTGCCGATCTTCGCCTCTGGCCTGGTGGCGCCGCCGGCTTACACGGTGACGCTTCCTCCACAGGATGTTCAACTCGACCCGTCCAGCGGCGCGATCGACGCCGGACGCCGGCTTCCCAATCTGAACGATGATTTCACCGGCAATGCTCCGGATCTGGGTGCGTTCGAAAGTGGATGTGCGGCGCCTCTGTTCGGCATCCGCCCCGATGGAATCGACGAATCGAACCAGCCATTGGGTTGCACTCCGTAGAGAAAAGAAAACATCACGAGAGACATCCTGCCGGTCATCCGTGACCGATGGACCAGAATATTGGGTGGATGGACCCAAACGATGGCCTTCCGATGACCGGCGATCCAGGCTTTTCGGGGGTTTGCTGTGAACAAGCGCCTGTCGATCTTAGAGGCTGGAAAGTTACAGAATTTGTTGGCACACTCGCGAAACGTAATCCGATGCAAGAAATTCCGCAGGTAGCTCCAGCCAGTGAAAAGATTGTGAAGCGAAAGGACCGCAAGGGTCTCTCGCGGCCGGCGCAGTGGCGCATCTTCAGTTTGACCGTGATGAGCCTGGTGATTGCGGCTCACATCGCGCACTGGAAGATCAATGGGCGCTCTCTCTCCTCGTTGCAACTGAGCGAAGCCGGGCGTCTGGCTGCGGAAGGCGTGGCCAATACGGCCCTTTTCTATTTCGCTGCACTGTTGCTGTCGACGGCGATCTTCGGCCGTCTCTTCTGCGGTTGGGGATGCAAGATGCTGGCGGCGCAAGAGATCTGCCGCTGGATTCTCGGGCGTCTCGGAATCCGTCCCAAATTGATCCGCCTGCGCACCCTGTGGCTCGCGCCGACCCTGCTCTGCTTCTACATCTTCTTCTTTCCTGCCGTGCAGCGGCTCTGGTTGGGCGAGCCGATGCCATCGCTGCGCGTCGAGTTGATGAGCGACGATCTGACCGCCGACGTTTCGGGTTCCCGGGTTGGAATCGCCACGATCCTGGTGTGCTGCATCGGCATGGTCTACGTGATGGGCTCGCTCAGCTTTTGCCGATACGGTTGCCCGTACAGCCCGTTGTTCAGTCTTGCCGATCGGCTCGCTCCGGGGCGCATCCGTCTGCACGGCTCGTGTGACGGTTGTGCCCAATGTACGGCAGCGTGCAGCAGCAGTATCCGCGTACACGAGGAGATTCTGCAGTATGGTGTGGTGGTGAACTCCGACTGCAACCGCTGCCTCGAGTGCGTGAGCAGTTGCCCGAGTGACGCCATCTCTTACGGCTGGGGATGGCCGACTCTTTTCAAGAAGGCAGCCCCGATTACCAAGCCTTCCGAATATCCGTTCACCCTGGGCGAAGAGATCCTCTTACTCGGCGTTCTCACGTTGAGTTTCATGGCGTTGAACAATCTCTATGGCGCCTTGCCGCTGTTGTTGTCCCTCTCCATCAGCACTCTGGTCGCTTACCTGACGGTGTTGTCGCTGCGGCTGGTTCAGGTCTCGGAAGTGCGTCTGCGTCATCGTATCTTGAAGCGTGCCGGGCAGGTGTCACCGACCGGTGTGTTCGTCTTTGTGATGACGGTTCTCGTGTGGGGACTCATCAGCCATTCTCTCCTCATGCAGTTCCATCGTGTTCGCGCCACACATGCGCTCACGAAGCTGGGGTATCCGGGCGTTCAGACATTGACGTCCGATGAGGATCTGAGCTTGGCACAGCGCGCCACGGACGATCTCCGCTTTTTTCGGAACTGGAGTCTGATCAATACCCTCGATGCCAACATGCAACTTGCCTGGCTGGCCCGCGCACGGGGAGATGTCGTGGAACTCGAGCGGGAATTGCGCAACGCCATTGCGGTCGATCCTGGAGAAGCACGGGCGCACTTCAATCTGGGGAAAGCCCTGATGCGTCAGGGACGCGAGGAGGAAGCGGCGCAATCGTTCGCCGAAGCCGTGCGGCTCGCACCGCAGTTGGCGAGCTATGTACCGGGCGGTGTGAGAGTAGTGAACTCGGTCGTTGCAACAGATTCGACCAGTTCACGGCGTCCCGACGCTGCCGATCGGTAGATCGCTTCTACCGTTCCCAGCACAGGAAGCGCCTCGTGTGCTGGAACGAGGAATGTCCTGTCTTCGAGTATCCATCGCGCGAAGGCTGCCACACTGCGTTGTAAGGCGTGGACTCCTCGCTGCGGTACGGGATACCTCATGGATTTCACCCCACGGAACCGGACCCGTGGCAGAGGCCGATTGGAGTAGGTCGCCGTACCGCGTTCGCCGTCGACCTCGATGGTGACGGTCCCCTGTCGTGCCCCGGCCATGGAAGAGCAGATCTGGACGAGTGCACCGCCTTCCATTTCCACGATTCCGTGCGCCAGTGTCTCGACTTCGACCGCGAATTTCGGCTGTGCGGTGTATCCGGCAGCGGATACAGGTTTACCCCCAAGCGCCCACAGAACGATATCCAGGAAATGGCTGCCCTGCGTCAGGAGCGTACCGCCACCTGCCTGGGCGATTGTCTTGTGCCAGGGGGATGCTTCGAAGTAGGAGGCCGGGCGGTACCACGGCAGGTTGATGCGTGCGGAGTGGATCCGGCCGAGGACACCTGATTGGACGGCACGTGCGAGAGTGTGACACGCACCGTCGTAGCGGTACTGGTAGTTCACACCGACTTTGATGCCGTGTGTCCTGGCCATTCGCGCGATGTCTGCACCCTCGCCGAACGTGCGGGTAATCGGTTTTTCCACGAGGACGGGCTTTCCCGCTGTGACAGCATCCCGGATCATGCCGTGATGCAGAAAATGAGGCACCGCGAGGTAGACCGCGTCGATATCGTCTCTTGCCAGCAGTGTGGCGTAATCTCCCAGAGCGGCTGGAATGCGGTGTTTTGCCGCAAATCGCACGGCGCGCTGGGCGTCTGCATCGCAGCAGGCGGTCAGGCGTATCTGCCGCACGAGGCGTGAGAGAAGCGCGGTGTAGCGAGCGATCTCGCCGCAGCCGACGATGCCGAGTCTCAGCGACTCACCCACGCAAGCCCCCGCCGGAGAACTTCCCGATACGTCTGATTGTTCATTGTCGACGATCTGTGCCCCGGCCCTGCATAGCAGACCCGGCCTCGGCCATAGTGGTGTGTCCACACGACGGGGATGGTCTGACCGTCCTGAACTGCACAGAAGCGGATCTCGATGCCGGGTTGGAGTTCGTGGAGATAGAGTTCGTCCCGGACTCGAAAGTCGGGCAGCCCAGTGAAGAGGCCGTCAGACGAGGGAACCGCCGTGATCGCGATTTCCCGCACCGGTCCATGCCCAATGAAACGGCCACCAAGGATCTCAAAATAATGCCTCGTGGGCTTGAATGATGCGGTGGCCGAGTGCACGGCGAGAACGCCGCCCCCGTTCTGAACGAAACGGTCGAAGGCGGTGAGGGCTCGTGAACTGATCCGTTTGTGATGCAGGTAGATGACGAGCGCATCAAAGGTAGTATGGTCTGGAAATTCGAGAAGTGCCTCGAAGCTGGAGGCGCGGGTCATGGAGTATCCCTCCATTGACGCCAGCGTATCGTGCAACCTCCGCCGCCCGGTCAGAGGCGGATGAAAGATCCCATCGCTGAGGAACAGGATGCTTTTCACGTCCTTGCTCAGAGATCCAGGATCAAGCCATCGTGTGCGAGGGTGAGATGAATCTGTTCGCGGTGCTCAAGGACCTCACGGCCAAGATGGGTGAGTACCAACCGGCCTGTGTGGAAACGGTGGGATTCCATTTCGATGCGCCGGTAGTCGAGGTGCGTTGTGGTGCGAGTATCGAAATAACAACACTCACAGATGAACAGGTCCGTTCCTTCCGCGTAGCGGACGAGATCCTCGGTCCATCCAGTATCTCCCGAGTAAAGGATGGATTTGCCGTTCTGGTGAATCCGGTAACCGAGGCAGATCTCGTTGTCCTGATGGGGGACTCGAAATGGTTCGATATGCAGCGGACCCAGTTCGACGGGTCGATCCGGGGACACTTCGATGAATCTGGTTTCGAAGGAAAGAGGGCGAGAAGCGGTTTCCCTGTACATGGCGCGGAACAGCTCCCACACGCGTTCTTCGGTGCCCGGTGGCCCCACGATCTGGAGCGGACGCCGTCGTTGTGTTTCGTAGAGGTATTCGAGGAAGAGGAAGGGCAGCCCCGCAAAGTGGTCGCCGTGCAGGTGACTGATCAGAATGCGATCGATCCTGTCGGCCTCGAGACCGAGCTTTTTCATCGCACCGAGTGTGGTGGCGCCGCAGTCGAGCAATGAGGTGGTTTCGGGTCCCGCCACCAGGTAAGCGGCCTGATGGCTTCCACCGGCAGAAAACGCGTCACCGCTTCCCAGAAATGTTACCCGCAGCGTGCTCATCGAATGCGTGGGTTCATAACGTACGGAGCGTATCGGAGACAATGAAACAGACGAGGTGGCGCTGTGCTGGTCAATTCAGTGCAAGGCTCCCGTTTCGTGAGGTTCAAGCCGGTGGTTGTATGAGCCGCGACAACTCTCTTGCTGCGACGACCAGTGCGGCAAGGCTGACGCGGGGTGAAGCCTTGATATCACAGATCAAATTGCGGACGCGGGATAGATCCTGTTCGCGAGTCGCGAGGTAGCTGGCGAGAGAATCATCGACCGTTGCTGCACGGTATGATGCGACGTCCGTAGTGACCTGCCGGTGCGCCGATGCCACGGATTGTCTCAGTTCTTCGATCGCGCCCCGTTCCCAGCGGTCGTCTGCGGGCAACTCTTCGATTGCGCGGTAGATCCAGTTGAGTTCGAGCAGTTCACTGACGCGGTAGAACGATTCGGCAACCACGGGACGCTCGATCTCGAGGCCCGCTGCGATCTCGGCGATCTCGAACAGTTCTGCCAGACGGTCGAGCAGGAGCACACGTGTTGCCAGAGTTCGCGGAGTGCCCTCGGCGGCGAGCCGTTCGATTTCGGTGTGGAACTGTGCCTGCTCTGATTCGGGGAGGATATCCGGCACCAGCGGCAACAAATCCTGCAGAGGTGGGATGAGGGCATCGAGCATATCGGTGGCGGGAACATCGATGGGCTGTGTGGCGAGAAACCACAGAGTTGCTTTTTCCAAGGCCCTCTCGAGTGCCATAGCGCATGCGTACTCCGCGCCCAGGGGCAGCGGTGGTTGGGCCTCGGAGATCTCCGCCCACAGATCGATCAGCCCGCTTGCCGTGGCGACGATGTCCCAGCTATGGACGACGACCGCCGGATCGCAGCCCGAATCCCGCGCCAGACGCGTGACGAACGTCATTCCCATCATGTCGATGAGCGTATTGGCCGATTGGACGGCGATGATTTCACGCCGCAGGCGATGGGCTCGGACTGACAGGCCGAAGCGCTGATTGACCGTATCGGCAAAATAGCTGCGCAGATAACGTTCGAAGAACGGATCGTCGGGAACCACCGATGCAACCAATTTGTGTTGGAGCGCGAGCTTGCTGTGCGCCAGAAGGACTGCCAATTCGGGCCGTGTCAGGCCGAGAAACGTGGCACGGCGATTTCGGAGTGTCTCGCGGTCCGGCAGGTTTGCCAGACGCCGGTCCAGATATCCCTCCGATTCCAGGGCCGCGGCGTGATCGCGAAAGAGATTCAGTTTCGTGCGGCTGCGGAGTTGATCCAGACTCAGGGCACGTGCCTGGTGTCGATTGTGCGACAGGACCTGTGCCATGACGGATTCTTCCAGCTCGGTGAGAAGCCGATTGCGTTCGTCACGCGTGAGTTGACCTGCCTCGATGGCGCCGGCCAGGCAGATCTTGAGATTTACCTCGTGGTCCGACATATCGACCCCAGCCGAGTTATCGATCGCGTCGGTGTTCAGCCGGCCTCCGTTCAGGGCGTATTCGATGCGGCCCCGTTGTGTGAAACCGAGGTTGCCTCCTTCGCCCACGATCTTCACGCGCAGATCGCGCCCGTCGACACGTACTGCATCATTCGTGCTGTCGGCCACGGTGGCGTGACTTTCATCGCTTGCCTTTACATAGGTGCCGATGCCGCCATTCCACAGCAGATCTGCGGACATTTTCAGGATGGCCCGGATCACTTCGTCGGTTGTTGCTTCCGTATAGTCGATCCCGAGCATCTGCCGGACCGGGGGAGATAGCGGGATACGTTTGGCGGACCGTGCGAAGACACCACCTCCCTCGCTGATCAGGGCTGCGTTGTAATCGGCCCATGTGGAGCGGGGCAGATGGAACAGACGTTCGCGTTCCGCGTAGGAGAGGGCTGGATCGGGATTGGGGTCGAGGAAAATATGCAGGTGATTGAATGCGGCGACGAGTTGGAACTGGCGCGAGCGTAGCAGGCCGTTACCGAAGACATCGCCGCTCATGTCACCAATGCCGACGACGCGCAGAGTCTCGCGCTCGATATCGTGTCCGGCCTCCCGCAAGTGCCGTTGCACGCACTCCCAGGCGCCGCGTGCCGTGATGCCTTCCTTTTTGTGATCGTATCCATGAGATCCGCCGGAGGCGAAGGCATCTCCGAGCCAGAAGCGGCGTTGTTGCGCGATTTCGTTGGCGATGTCCGAAAAGGATGCCGTCCCTTTGTCCGCTGCGACCACGAGGTATGGGTCGAGATCGTCATAGAGCAGGATTCCCGGCGGTGATTCGATGCGACCCTGTACGATGTTGTCAGTCAGATCGAGCAAGGTTGCGATAAAGGTGCGGTAGGCAGCGACCGCCTGTGCCGCTGTGGGTGTCGTACCCCGGGGGCGTTGCACAACGAATCCCCCCTTGGCGCCGGCCGGCACGATTACCGCGTTCTTGACCATTTGCGTTTCCATGAGATCCAGAACTTCGGTGCGGAAGTCATCGGGACGGTCGCTGTGGCGAATACCGCCACGCGCCACCTTGGCGCCGCGCAGATGCACACCTTCGACCTCCTGCGCGTGCACGTAGATTTCATAGGCCGGCTGAGGCTGTGGCAGATCGGGCCATTGCCGGAAGTCGATCTTGATTGCCAGAGGACCCGGTTCGGGAGGGAGGTCGCCGGGCTTATAGTAGTTCGTCCGGACCGTGGCGATGACGGCGGCCAGCAGATTCCGGAGAATGCAATCGTCCAGGACACTCTCGACGGCCTCGAGTCCCGCCGTGAAGCGAGCGACGATCTCGGGCAAACGGATTTTCTCGCGTTCACGTGGTGAAGCGGGATCGACCGGATTGAATTTCGCATCGAAGTATTCCCACAGTGTGCGTGCCGATGCCGGGTTGTTGACGAGGGCCCCAATGATCGCCGTTCGGCTCGGACTGCTGCTGATCTGAGCAGCATGATTGACGTAAGTGCGGAGCAGATCGACACGCCGCCATTCGAGTCCAGCATTCAGGATCAGGGCGTTCAAAGGATCATTTCCCAGCTTGTGCCGGTACAACAGGAGGATGGCGGGTCTTAAGAGAGATGTTGTCTTGTCCGGTTCAAGGGTTCCGCCCCGGCTGTCCTGCACGTAGAAGCTGTGGATGAGGACACCGCCGAATCCAGGCAGATCCAGTGCAATCGGATTCTGTGCGAAGACCTTCAATCCGAGATTCTCCAGAACAGGCAGAAACTCACTGAGCACGAGTTCTTCTCGTGGTGTGTAGAGTTTCACGATACTGAAACGGGAATCTTCGGCAGGGACCAGATCCATCTGCGGCGTTCGCGTTGCGCTCAGGGCCTCCAGATGACCGATGTCACGAACCGCCGCCGCAGTGGGCGTGGCGGCTTTGTATTGCCGTGACAGGATGGTCGAATAACGCGCCGCCAGATTCCGTGCCTGGTCACGGGGCATGGCTTCGAGCAGTGCTTCGAGAAGCCGCTCGTCCCAGGTGCGTATCAGGGATTGGATCTGGTTCTGTAACTCGTCCTCCGGCACCTGTCGCAGGTGATCCCCGTGCGGCACCAGATAAAAGTGCATGCGTACCTGATCTGTCTCGTCGATGACGATACGCCGTTCCAGTGCAGCGCGAGCTTCGAGAATCTCGATCAGGCGTGACTCGGTGTGGCGCGCGAGTTCATCGGAGAATCGTTCTTTTGGAATCACGACAGAGATGAACGAGCCACGATCCAACAGATCGCGGTTTTGGATGATGCGGGTTTCCCTGCTGCCGGACGTGTCGATGATGGTTCGGATCACCCGATGCAATTCGTTGACGCCCACCGCGAGCAATTCCACACGGGAAAGGCTGTTGAAAGCGTCGACGATCTGTTTGTAACTGTGCGAATCCACCGGTGCGCCTTCGCTTTGCAGGATCGCTGCAAGCTTCATCCGCAGCAGCGGAATGTTCATGGCTTCCTGAGCGTAGGCTTGTGCGGTGAAAAGCCCGAGGAAGCGTCGTTCCCCAATGACGATCCCAGCCGCGTCCAACTCCTTGATGGCGATGTCGTCCATGTGTGTGCGCCGGTGAATGGGACTTTCGGCGTTGGTCTTCGAAATCATCTGTAGAGGTGGTTCGCTCAGGACCCGGCGGAGGGCATTTGTCAGAGGCCGCGACTGGGCATAGTGAGAGCGTGTCTCGTCTCGCAGCAGGCCGAGACCCGAGCCGCGGCGCACGGTGGCCGTACGGTCGCTTCCCGAACCGTCGAATCGATACTCACGGTAGCCCAGGAAGATGAAGTTCTTCTGACCCAGCCATTCGAGGAAGGCGGCGAGTTCGTCGACGCCGGGACTCCACGGATGCGGCAGATGGCTATGTCGCAATTCGCTGGCAATCTCCTCTGCTTTGTTGTGCATCGCCGAGGAATCGTTGGTGACCTGGATGAGTTGACAGAGTGCCTCGGTGAGCTCTCTGCTGATCGTTTCTGCATCGTCGATCTGTTCCACCTCGATGTATAAGGCCGACTCGGCCTGGCCCGGTTCTCCCGGGCTGCCGATCGCGAGCAAGACCCCCGCCGCATCGCGTTCGACCGTAAGGACCGGGTGGAGCATGTGGCGGACGAGGCAACCGTGCTCTCGTAGAGTTTCGAGGACCGTGTCGACGATGAACGGCCGGTCCAGCATGCGGGTCTGCACCGTCCAGCAGGAACTGCCCCAGCCACTTTCGTTCGGTGCTGTGAGGCGTACGTAGGGTTCGGACTCAGCGCGTTCATTGACAATCCGGAAGATGGCCAGCGCGCGCATGGCCAGCTCATCGATCGTGCCCGATTCGAGCAAATCTGTCTCGGCCTTGTGAAACAATTGCCGTGTCAGTGTTTCCGCCAGCGGTCGCTCTCCCGCCGGGAGCTTTGCCCGCACGAGATCGATCACTTCACGCAATTTCGGCAGATCATCTTCAGCGATCGGGGTCTGCTGAGTGCGCTCGCGTTCTTCCATCAAGCGCGCAATCGCTTTGGTCAACTGGGCCACGTGAAACCTCCGTGCGTGGTATTCCTGCAAGGCATCCCGGCTGCTCCAGGGAAGTTCGTGCCTTCTTACAATTCTCGTGCAGGTGTTGTCAGTATGCGAACAAAGCCGGTATCCATTGGCTCGAAGCCGTCAGGGGGTAGTGGGACCTGGCTGGCGGCGAGCGGAATGCGGATCTGCAGGACGCCGCAGCCGCGTTGCCGGGCCCGGGTGTCGGCGAACCGGACCAGAAGATCCCGGATCTCGCCGGTTCGTTCCAGCGGTTCGACGAGAAGCAAGTCGATTTCTGCCCGTGGTGCCGCCGCCAGACGGCGTGTGTAGGTAATCTGTACGAGGCCGACCGGGTCCGTCCTGTCGAGAAAGGCGAGATATAGGTCTGTTCCCAGGTCGTTCACCAGACGACGGAATCGGCGCACGGCCGATTTTCCTGCTGGTTCGACGCTCAATCCGCTGCGGGCGGCCAATTCCATAACGGCCTCGAAGTCGGTGCGACGTGCGCGACGCAGCTTGGGGCGTACCCCGCTCGTGGGGGGATGACTTGCGGCCTGCGACATGAGCGCCCCATAGCACAGGAGGCAAGGTGCCGATGCCATAAACGGAGAGAAAACGATAGATATTTCATTGCTTTCCGAGTTGATTTCGGGGTGCCTCGCGATTAGGATGCAGCCTCGCTGCGGTGGCTGATGAAGGACTTGTGGAGAAAGATTCCAGTAGCTTTGGCGTGCGCGGTGATGCTGGTTGCGGGGATTGCCTCCACGGCAACTGCTGCCGCGGGCCCGCCTGCACAAAAGCTGCCTTCTGCGCTCCTGATGTTTCCCTACATCGATTCGGGTGGCGGCTACGAAACACGGCTCGAACTGGTGAATTTGAGTGGATATCCACTCGACCTGCAATGTTTCTTCATCAATACAGAGAGCGACCAGTGCAATGAAATCGGCTTCTTCCTCGCTCTGACGCCATACCAACCCATGGCATGGCTGGCGAGCGAAGGCGTCAGCAACGAACTGAATGCGACGGCCGCGCCGGCCTTTTTCGGGATGGGCGAGATGAAATGCACTGTCGTCCCGCCGCGTCCCGACGTGGATCTCTACAATGCGCTACAGGGGCGAGCGACTGTCTATGATGGGGGCGGGCAGACGGTGTCCTATTCCGCAGTTGGTTTTCGTCGCTTCAGTTCCGGTGAGTTCAACGGAGTGTTGCAACTGAACGGGGTTGATTACGCGCAGTGTCCGGACAAACTGCACTTCGACGTGCTTACCGACACTCCCGGATCCAACAGTGAAATGATCCTGCTGCCCTGTACGCAAAACCTGCTGTTGCAGACGCCGACACAACTCAATGTGCAACTCCTCATCATCAATGAATTCGAACAGGTATTTTCGGCGTCCCACAGGTTCACCTGCGCGTCGCGCAAACAGCTTGTCGAAATTGCGGAATCACTCACTCAATCGGTTGCGGGCACGACTACCGCCCACATCGTCGTGCGTGGAACGAATGGTCCGTTGATCGGACTGGTCATTGATCGGGTCTCGTTCCAGGGACTCCCCGGTGTCGCTGGTAACGAGCCTTCATTCCAGGGCGGTCGCTCGGCGACCGTCACCTTTCCGAGGCCTCAGTAGTCCCATGACTGAAGTCTTGCGCCAACTCGCAGCCATCCTTCTCCTCTGGTTTCAGATCGTGAGCCAGGGTTACGGTGTTCCTGGAGTTCCGACATTACCTATCCCGCCGACCCGAACGCCGACGAGGGTAACGGTTCCCACCCCGACCCAGACTGCGCCGCCGCTTCCAACCTGGACCCAGACCGAGACAGCTACATTGACCGCGACGCCCTCCTGGACGCGCACTCCAAGCCGGACACAGACGCCTCAACCCACTCGAACTCCGACGCAGACATTGCGTCCGACACGGATCCCCGGGGAGACCGATCCCATAGGTCTCATGGCACAAGGCGAACCCCCGGCTCAGAAGCTTCCCTCTGCAGTGCTGGTGTATCCGTTGGTGCGTGTGTCGGCGACGAGTGATACGCGAATCGAGATGTACAACCTCACTGCAATGGCAACGACCGTGCAGTGCTTCTACGTGACGGCGAAGGACTGTAACGAGATCGGCTTCTTCGTCTCTCTGACAGCCAACCAGCCTCTATCGTGGATGGCCAGCAACGGACTGACCGGCAATGGGGCGCGTATCGCACCACGATTCAGCGGTGATGGCGAACTGAAGTGCGTCGATATGACGCCACAGAATGCTCTGCAGGGACGTGCCATCGTGACGGATGTCACCAACACCCCCAATGCCGTTCAGACCATCGGCTACACAGCGATCGGTTTCCGCCGGCTCGTCTCTGGTCCTTTCCGCGGCTCCATCCGGTTGGACGGGATCAATTATGAAGCGTGCCCGGACCGGCTGCATTTCAACGCTCTTTCCCAGAGTGCGACCTCTGACAGCGAGCTTATTCTGGTCCCGTGCACGCAGGACCTGGTGAACCAGATTCCCTCTCAGACGACGGTCCAGTATGCTGTGATCAACGAGTTCGAGCAGAATTTTTCAGGCTCATCGACACTCAAGTGTATGGATCGTCGCCGTTTCAGTACGATCCCGGCTCTGCGCAAGAGCAGTATCGGATCGAATACGGCACATCTCATCGTACGCTCGATCGATATGCCGGTGATCGGACTGGTGATTGATCGTTTTACAGTTCCAGGATCGGGCGCTTTGTCGACGTCGAGCAACGAGCCGTATCTGGAAGGGTCCCGCGCCGCGACCGTCGACATTCCGTTCGACTGAGAGTGGTCTTGCGGATCGGACCAGTCCGACCTGCCGGGCTCGTCGGGTGCCACGTAATTCGTACTTTCGTTACCACTGGCCTCAGAAGCCCTGAGTCGCGCGGTATCCGTCGATATTTCTTGTCGATGCTCGGTACGGCTTTTTCATTGCGCCAGGCGGACTGAACGCATTGACGACATCCCGGAACTGCGTGCCGTTGTGGACCTGAGTGATGGCGGCGCGAAACTCGGAGATGCCGGTGTGCCCCGAAAAATATCGGCAGGCGAACTTACGCATGAGGATCGTCCCGTGGAGATCTCCATGCCGCTCCGTCATTGCGGCGTGATGTCGCAGGAGTTGATCCTTCTGGTTCTCGAAAGTCGGAGGTAGTGGGATCGGCCGGCCGCTCGTGGCTGCCGCAATCTCTCGAAAGACCCACGGCCGAGTGAGAGCCGCTCTGGCAACCATGACACCGGCAGCCCCACTGGTCCGTAACGCATGCAGCGCGGAGGCTGCGTCGTGAATATCACCGTTGGCGATAACCGGGATGGAAACCGCCTTGACGACCTCTGCGATGAGTTCGATGTGGCACGGTTCGCCGTAATGCTGGTCTGCTGTACGGCCGTGCACGGTGATGGCTGCGGCGCCGTTGTCCTGTGCGGCTCGTGCCACGAGCGGCGCCGTACGACTGCTCAGGGTCGGGCCCAGACGAATTTTCGCAGTCACAGGGACACGACCTGCACCTCGTACGGTGGCTGCTACCAGACGTCCGATGGTTACCGGATCACGCAGGAGCGTCGCACCCGCGGCATGGCGGCCCATGATGCGTCTTTTCGGGCAGCCAAAGTTCAGATCGATTACCGAGACACCGCTGCCGGCAAGACGCCGGGCTGCTTCTTCGAGCCAGATCGCTTCACGGTCCCACAGTTGTACACCCAGAGGCCGTTGCTCCACTTCGATACCTTCCAGACGCTGAGGCTCGATGGCGCCCCGGATCCAGCCTGCTGCCCAGATCATTTCTGTAAAGAGCAAGCCGCAGCCGCCATACTCACGTACGACGTTGCGGAAGATCTGATCGGTGAACCCGGCCACGGGTGCAGCGAGAACCGGCGTTTCGAGAGCCAGAGAGCCAATTTTCAGGGGTACCAGAGGAATCATGTGGGGATCGGACGATAGCCGAGTCGAATGGCGCTGCCAGTTGGTACAGAGAAAAGCAGGCCTGTCCCTGAAGAGAGGCAAGGAAACCATGCCTGTAACCCCCGGGAACTGCGGGCCGGATACCTCAAGTGTGCCTCGCCGACTTCCTTGCTGCGGGGTGCAAAGGCCTGTCTTGTCATCGACTCGATCGGCGGGCATGGGCTGCCTTCTTTCAAAGAACCCGTTTCTGCCGAATATCCTGGGCCTGCGGTTCGTTTCTTGACCTACGTGACCCCACCACATAAGGTCCACGAATGTGTTACCTCAACTCGCGGAGGAGAATCACCCCATGAATACAATTCTGACGAGAGACGAGATGCATCCTGCTCGCGCGGATTTCTCCGTTGAGACGATGCTTACGGCCTATGACACGAACTACGCATGGAACTACAGCAGCATGAAGGAGGGTCTGCGCGACCTCTACGAAAAAGCCAAGAGAGAGCAGTGGAATGGTTCGGAGCAACTGAAGTGGGACACGCATGTGGAGCCGGAAGCGGAGATCATTCCCCAGACCTACAACCCGCTGACGGACTACGGACCGTATAAGAAGCTTACGGAGCGCCAGGTCAATCATCTGCGTCATGCGCAGATCGCGTGGCAACTTTCGCAGTTCATGCATGGCGAACAGGGTGCGTTGATCGTGGCCTCGCAGTTGACCGGCGCCGTGCCGTGGATGGATGCCAAATTCTACGCCGCGACACAGGCGATGGATGAGGCGCGCCACGTCGAGGTGTTCAGCCGTTATCTGCATGAGAAACTCGAATGGCAGTGGCCCATCAACCAGAACCTCAAAAAGCTGCTGGACCTGATCATCTGTGACCAGCGCTGGGACATGAAGTATCTGGGGATGCAGATCCTCGTCGAAGGACTCGCCATGGCGGCTTTTTCGAGCATGTACCAGTTGGCAGTCGAACCGCTGGTGAAAAACCTGGTGCATTATGTGATGAAGGACGAATCCCGCCATGTCGCCTTCGGGGTCCTTTCTTTGCGCGGTTACTACCTGGAGATGCCGGAGAAGGAGCGTCGCGAACGGGAGGACTTTGTCATCGAAGGCTGCCGGCTCATGCGGGACCGCCTGCTGGCGGAGGAAATCTCCGACTACATGGGTTTCGACAAGAGTGAGGTGCGAGCCATCGTGCTGGCCTCACCAGTCATGAGACTTTTCCGTCAGGCCCTGTTCATGCGCATCGTGCCGAATATCAAGAAACTCGGATTACTGTCGCCGCACGTACGGAAGGCGTTTGAAGAAATGGAAATCATCCATTTCGAGGATGTCGATCCGGAGGCACAAGACCGCGCGCTCGGCCTGTAAGAAACATGGTGCAGGCCGGAAGTGGAAGAAATGATTTCCGGCCTCTCCCTCGTTATCGTGCGGAACTTGCTACGATCCTGATGCATGCCCGTGTGGGTTTTCCTCTGAGGCAGCCAGCTCCCCTGATCCGCCGCGACGACCTTTTGAATTCATTTCATTCTACGCTAGGGTGCACGGGAGTCCCCCCATCCAAGGAGAGTTTGCGCAATGCCGATCACCAAAACGTCAACGGGACAGCGGTCCCGCCGTTCGTCCGAACATCCGAGCCGAATTCCCACTGCGGAGCCCCACCCGATGGCCGGCAAGGAAATGAACAATGCGGACGCCATCGTGCAGGTACTCGCCGATGAGGGGGTAGATACCGTTTTCGGGTACAGCGGTGGAGCGATCCTGCCGACTTACGACGCGATCTTCCGATACAACGAGAGCCGTAAAAAGGAAGAGATCCGTCTGATCGTTCCGGCTTCGGAACAGGGTGCCGGGTTCATGGCGGCCGGATACGCTCGCTCGAGCGGTCGTGTGGGTGTTGCCATTGTCACCTCCGGCCCGGGCGCGACGAATTGTGTTACCCCGATCCGTGATTGTCAGGCGGACTCTGTGCCGGTCGTCCTCATTACTGGGCAGGTGCCACGTCTGGCGATGGGAACCGACGCATTCCAGGAGGCACCCGTCTTCAACATCATGGCTTCATGCGCCAAACATGTCTTTCTGGTCACCGACGAAACCAAGGTGGAAGCGACGATCAGAACGGCCTTCGAAATTGCACGCAGTGGACGCCCGGGACCCGTGGTCATCGACATGCCGCGCGATGTCCAACTCCTCCCCACCGTCTACAAGGGCAATGAGAGATTACATCTGCGTGGTTACGCGGAGCGACAGGCTGCACTCAATGAGTCGGTGTTGTCTCCAGCGGATGCCGAGGCATTTTACGATCTCCTGAACGCGAGCGAACGCCCCCTGATTTATGCAGGTGGGGGGATCATCAACAGCAGTGCTTCCGAGGAACTGCGCGCTTTCGCCAAAAAGTTCGGAATTCCGGTGGTGACCACGCTGATGGGAATCGGCGCAGTGGATACGGCCGACGATTTCTCTTTGCGCATGCTGGGGATGCATGGCAGCGCGTATGCCAACTATGCCGTCGAGGACAGCGATTTCCTTTTCGCTGTGGGATCTCGCTTCGATGACCGTGTTGCGGGCAAGGTGAAAGAATTCGCTCCACACGCGAAAATCGCCCATCTGGACATCGATGCTTCCGAGATCGGCAAGGTGAAGGCTGTCCAATGGGCCTACGTGGCTGACGCCAAGCGAGGTTTGCAGCAATTGCTCGCGGCGGGAGAGCATTTCAAGAAGGACTTCAGCCGCTGGCGGGAGCACGTTCTGGAACTCAAGCGGGACCATCCATTCGCCTGGAACCGTGAGTCGAATCTGCTGCAGCCGGAACAGGTCCTGGCCACCTTGAATGAAATCACACGCGGCAATGCGTTTGTCAGTACGGGCGTCGGCCAACACCAGATGTTCGCCGCCCAATACATCGATTTTTCGGAGCCTCGCACGTGGCTTACGTCCGGCAGCATGGGCACCATGGGCTTTGGTCTACCCGCAGCGATTGGGGCGCAACTGGCCAATCCCGGTCGTCTCGTGATCGATGTGGATGGGGATGGCAGCCTGCGGATGAATCTGGGCGAGATGGAGACGCTGACGACCTATGGGATCCCGGTCAAAATCCTGCTCCTCAACAATCACGGGGACGGGATGGTCCGCCAGTGGCAGGATCTCTTTTACGCGAATCGCTACGCCGGTTCCGACAAGAGCCTGCACACGAAGGACTTCGTGAAGGCTGCGGAAGCGGATGGATATGGGTTCGTGAAGCGGATCACGAGTGCTGCCGAAGTGAGACCGGCTCTTGAGGAGTTCGTCAACTATCCGGGCCCGGCGCTGCTCGAAGCGATCGTGGACCAGTCGGCACACGTCTACCCGATGGTGGGCCCGGGGATGAGCTACGGACAGATGCTCACCGGGAAGTACATCCCCGATCGCAACAGCATTACCAAAAAGCCGGACATGCCTCCGGGGTATTTCTGAGGCAGAGACTCTGGGGGCCAGAGGGTTCTACCCTCTGGCCCTTTCGATGAGGCGGAAGTCCGTGACCCCTGGAGGGGTCTGACTCGATCGCGGTGAGCGGTACCCCGGTGGGCAAGGATATTCTCCAGCGTCCTGCACCGGGAAATCCATGCTCGTGTGGTAGATTCCCGATGCATCGCACTCGGAGCTCATCGTGTGGCGCGAATGGCTGCGAGGACCTGAGCGGGATGCTTTTCCGCGCTGGCCACCTTTTTCCAGTGGCGTTGAATCCTGCCGTCGGGACCGATCCATACAGTGGACCGGATGACGCCGACGACCTTCTTTCCGTACATGACCTTTTCGCCGTAGGCACCGTATCGTTTCATGACCGTATGACCGGGATCGCTCAGAAGCGGGAAGGGCAGTTTATATTTGTCGATGAAGTTCCGATGGGATTCGGCCGAGTCACCTGACACACCCACCACGATCACCCCGAGTTTCTTCAATTCGCTCCAGTCATCGCGAAAGCCACAGGCTTCTTTCGTGCAACCGGGTGTGTTGTCCTTCGGGTAAAAGTACAGAATCAGATCCTTCCCTGCGAAATCCTTCAGGGAGACGACCTTGCCGTTGGCATCGCTCAGCTCGAAATCGGGTGCTGGTTTACCTTCTGTGAGTGTCATGACGCATTCCTCCTGGAGCAACGTTGCTGCCACAGCCCGATCGATGAGGGAAGAGGAACGAGGCTTCGAGCCGGGACGATCGTACTGGCTCGGTGGTCTGTCTGGTTTGCCAGGCCGCCGGCACGGATCTTCGATTGGAGAGAGAACATTGCCTCGGATCTCGAACCGAACGACGGGCCAGGAAAAATACCCTCTGTATGGCATGTCGTTCAGGCCGAGGCGGACACTCTGGAAACCGCCTGCTCTTGATCCAACTCGATGTCGTCTGTACCAATCGAGACTATGAGTGAGAAAAGCACTTTTACTCGTTTCACCGGCACGGACCGGTACATCGCCTCGGCGCCGCTGGTGGATGCGGTCAATTGTGCGATTGCGCTCGAACGGCCGTTGCTGATCAAGGGCGAGCCCGGCACGGGCAAAACCGTGCTCGCGCGTCACGTGGCCGAAGGCCTTGGGATGCCGATGTTATCGTGGCACATCAAATCGACTTCCAAAGCGGCCGAGGGGCTGTACGTCTATGACACCGTGCAGCGGCTGAACGATAGCCGTTTCGGTACGGGAGATGTTTCCGACATTCGCCGTTACATCAAGCTGGGACCGTTGGGGCAGGCCTTTGCGGCGGCCGAGAGAAACGTGCTCCTGATCGATGAGATCGACAAGGCGGATCTGGAATTTCCGAACGACCTGTTGCGGGAACTGGATGAAATGCGTTTCAGCATTGTCGAGACGAACGAGGAAATCACGGCACGGGAACGTCCGGTCGTCATCATCACTTCGAACAACGAAAAGGAACTGCCAGACGCTTTCCTTCGCCGCTGCATCTTCTACTACATCGACTTCCCCGATCCTCCGCTCATGCGGCAGATCATCGACGTGCATCATCCGCATCTCGATGCCCGGCTGCTCGACCAGGTGCTGATCAAATTCTACTGGTTGCGCGAGCAGAGCGAGTTGCGCAAGAAGCCGTCGACATCCGAACTGATCGACTGGATCAGTGCCTTGTTGCGCTCGGGGATGAGTATCGAAAAAGTAGAAGAGCACATCCCCTTCGTTGGAGCACTCCTGAAGAAGGAGCAGGATGTCGATGCATTGCTCCGGTACGACGAAAAAGGGGGGCATTACCCAACGAGCTGGCAGGAACTGGGTCCCCGCTACAATCAATGAATTCGCCCTGCTCAGAATGCGGCGGGCCAGTGCGACTTGCGCACCATCGAGCAGGAGTTTAAGCGCCAGGGCCTCGTGCGTGTCGGTGTCCGGCATCCGCGCCTTCGTCTATGTGGAATGCGGTGCAGTTTATTTCCCACCCGGGGGTGCGCAGGCAGTCGTTGAAGCGCCGCGAACGGCTCGGCGTTGACGACGTCGCATCCACGGTTGCGTATCACCAACTCAGCAAGGACTCGTACGACCGCCTCTTCCCGAGCCAGGACACCATGCCGCGGGGTGGCTTCGGCAGAACTTGATCGCCCTGCCGTTACAACATCACGCGCGACAGGCGGACAACATGCTTTTCCTGAACAAGGAGTTCGTCCCGTATGACAACCAGTGACGGCTCGCGGGCAATCAGCGTCCCGCGCCATCAGTCGTCGAACGCGCTGCTGCCGAGGCAACATGGAAGGGCCTCGTGATGGGAGTCCGCGCGGCGAAGGAGTGCTAGTTCCAGTTGAAATTCGGGTGGCGACCCCTCAGAACGTTGAGACGCTCTGGTCGAGCGACATCTCGACGAGGAGGAGGAACCACCC
>JAANMV010000305.1_pt1 | contig 61431 bp, 71 predicted proteins | sample 7279661 | NCBI WGS metagenome assembly JAANMV01 (sample SAMN14094540, study PRJNA606508) | bioreactor metagenome | isolation source: A lab-scale SPAN reactor treating ammonium-rich wastewater day 121 | place: Ireland: Galway | collected 2017-05-16 | reverse complement strand
CGCAGGCGCTGGGCGAGGACAAGGCCGGCGGCCTGATCGACCGCATCCTGCTGGGCGGCAACACCAGCGGCCTGGACAGCCTGAAATGGATGGAGCCGCGCGCCGTGGCGGACGTGATCCGCTACGAACACCCGCAGATCCAGGCCATCGTGGTGGCCTATCTGGACCCCGATCAGGCCGGCGAGGTGCTGTCGCACTTCGACCACAAGGTGCGCCTGGACATCGTGCTGCGCGTATCGTCGCTCAACACCGTGCAGCCGGCGGCGCTGAAGGAACTCAACCTGATCCTCGAGAAGCAGTTCTCCGGCAACACCAACACCAGCCGCGCCAGCCTCGGCGGCGTGAAGCGTGCCGCCGACATCATGAACTACCTCGACAGCTCCATCGAAGGCCAGCTGATGGATGCCATCCGCGAGGTCGACGAGGACCTGTCGACGCAGATCGAGGACCTGATGTTCGTCTTCGACAACCTGGCCGACGTCGACGACCGCGGCATCCAGATCCTGCTGCGCGAGGTGTCCTCCGACGTGCTGGTGCTGGCGCTCAAGGGCGCCGACGAAGCGATCAAGGAAAAGGTCTTCAAGAACATGTCCAAGCGCGCCGGCGAACTGCTGCGCGACGACCTGGAGGCCAAGGGCCCGGTGCGCGTCAGCGAGGTCGAGAACGCGCAGAAGGAAATCCTCACCATCGCCCGCCGCATGGCCGAAGCCGGGGAGATCGTCCTGGGCGCCAAGGGCGGCGAGGAAATGGTCTAAGCCGTGGCCAAGGAAAATCCCAGCGATGTGATCCGTGCTCAGGACGTGCGGCTGTTCGACCGCTGGGCGCTGCCCAGCTTCGACGCCGAGGGTGCGGCAGCCGAAGAGTCCGTCGAAGCGGAACTGATCGTCGAAGAGCTGGCGCACAGCGAAGAGGTGCCGGTCGAGGAAGTCAAACCCTTGACACTCGACGAGCTGGAAGCGATTCGCCAGGAGGCCTACAACGAAGGCTTCGCCACCGGCGAGAAGGACGGCTTCCATGCCGGCCAGCTGAAGGCCCGCCAGGAGGCCGAGACGGCGCTGGCCGCACGCCTGCAGAGCCTCGAGCAGCTGATGACGCAGCTGCTCGATCCGATTGCCGAGCAGGATCGCAATCTCGAGCACGCGCTGGTCACGCTGGTCAGCCACCTGTCGCGCGAGGTGATCCAGCGCGATCTGCTGATCGATTCCAGCCAGATCCGCCAGGTGCTGCGCGAGGCGCTCAAGCTGCTACCGATGGGCGCGCAGAACGTGCATGTTCACGTCAATCCACAGGATTTCGAACTGATCAAGGCGCTGCGCGAGCGCCACGAAGAGAGCTGGCGGATTCTCGAAGACGCCAGCCTGCTGCCCGGCGGCTGCCTCATCGAGACCGAACACAGCCGCATCGACGCCAGCGTCGAGACGCGCCTGAGTCAGGCGATCAAGCAGTTGTTCGAGCAGCAGCGCGAGAACGCCACGCATCCGCCGGCGGCCGATCTGCATCTCGATCTGGACCACCCCGATGCGCCTTGACCGGGTCAGTTTCGCCCGGCGCCTGGCCTGCTACACCGAGGCGGTCAAGCTGCCTAGTCAGCCGATTCTCGAAGGCCGCCTGCTGCGCATGGTTGGCCTGACGCTGGAAGCCGAGGGCCTGCGCGCCGCGGTCGGCAGCCGCTGCCGGGTGATCAACGACGACAGCTACCACCCGACCGAGGTCGAGGCCGAGGTCATGGGTTTCTCCAGCGGCAAGCTCTACCTGATGCCAGTCGGCAGCCTCGCCGGTATCGCGCCCGGTGCGAGGGTGGTGCCGCTGCCCAATACCGGTCGCCTGCCGATGGGTATGTCCATGCTTGGCCGCGTGCTCGACGGCGCCGGCCGCGCGCTGGACGGCAAGGGCGGCATGCGCGCCGAAGACTGGGTGCCGATGGACGGCCCGGTGATCAACCCGCTCAAGCGCCACCCGATCAGCGAGCCGCTGGACGTCGGCATCCGCAGCATCAACGGCCTGCTCACGGTCGGCCGCGGCCAGCGCCTGGGCCTGTTCGCCGGTACCGGCGTCGGTAAGTCGGTGTTGCTGGGCATGATGACCAAGTTCACCGAGGCGGACATCATCGTCGTCGGCCTGATCGGCGAGCGCGGGCGCGAGGTCAAGGAATTCATCGAACACATCCTCGGCGAGGAGAGCCTCAAGCGCTCGGTGGTGGTCGCATCGCCCGCCGACGAGGCGCCGCTGATGCGTCTGCGCGCCGCGCAGTACTGCACCCGCATCGCCGAGTACTTCCGCGACAAGGGCAAGAACGTGCTGCTGCTGATGGATTCGCTGACCCGTTACGCCCAGGCCCAGCGCGAAATCGCCCTGGCGATCGGCGAGCCGCCGGCGACCAAGGGCTATCCGCCATCGGTGTTCGCCAAGCTGCCGAGTCTGGTCGAGCGCGCCGGTAATGCCGAGCAGGGCGGCGGTTCGATCACCGCGTTCTACACGGTGCTCTCCGAAGGCGACGATCAGCAGGACCCGATCGCCGATGCCGCGCGCGGCGTGCTCGACGGCCACATCGTGCTATCGCGGCGGCTGGCCGAGGAGGGTCACTACCCGGCCATCGATATCGAAGCGTCGATCAGCCGGGTCATGCCGCAAGTGGTCGATGCCGAGCATGTGCGCGCCTCGCAGCGTTTCAAGCAGCTGTGGTCGCGTTACCAGCAGAGTCGCGACCTGATCAGCGTCGGTGCCTACGTGCCCGGCGGCGACCCGGACACCGACCTCGCCATCGCCCGCCAGGCCGAGATGGTTCGCTACCTGCGCCAGGGGCTGAACGAAAGCGAGCGGCTGGAGGAAAGCGCGGCACAGCTGGCCGCGGTATTCGCGCCGCGTCAGGGCGCGTAATCCGTGGCAACCAGTCGTGCCGACCGGTTGGCGCCGGTGATCGAGATGGCGCAGAAGGCCGAGCGCGACGCCGCGCGTATGCTCGGTCAGGGGCAGATGCAGCTGTCGCAGGCCGAGGCCAAGCTCGGAGAACTCGAACAATATTTCAGCGATTACCAGCAGCAGTGGCTGCGCCAGGGCAGCCAGGGCGTTTCCGGCCAGTGGCTGATGAACTATCAGCGTTTTCTGTCCCAGCTCGAATCGGCCATCGGTCAGCAGCAGCGCAGCGTGGCCTGGCATCGCGACAACCTGGCCAAGCTGCGAAGCCAGTGGCAGCAGCGGCATGCGCGGCTCGAAGGGCTGAGCAAGCTGGTGGAGGGTTACCTGCGCGAGGCGCGCGTCGCGGCCGACAAGCGCGAGCAGAAACTGCTCGACGAGTTTTCGCAGCGGCTGGCAGGACGACCGCGGCAGGATTGAGCTTGCCGCTGTAGGGTCTGAATGCTAAATCTTCTCGGGTATCATCGCAGCAGCCCGCGACAGATCACTGGTACGCGCCCATTCAGAGCCGTTCAGCCTGCACCCGGTTTGCCGGCAGGCACAGTCGTTTTCACGTGGCGCATGGCGGTCTGGCAAGACCCCGTTTCGGATCAGGGAGTGCTACATGACCATTACTTCTCAACCATCGGCCGATGGGCGCGAACTGACGATCGCCATCAGCGGACGCTTCGATTTCAACGCCCACCAGGCATTCCGCGATGCGTACCAGCGTCAGGACGTCACGCCCGAGCGCTATGTCGTCGATCTGCAGGGCGCGACCTATCTCGACAGCTCGGCGCTCGGCATGCTGTTGCTGCTGCGCGACCATGCCGGCGGCGATGAAGCCGACGTCCGGCTGCTCAACTGCAATGCCGACGTGCGCAAGATTCTTTCGGTGTCCAACTTCGAACAACTGTTCGTGATCGCCTGAGGTGCCGATGCGCCTGACCATCCTGATCGCCGAGGACAGCCCGGTCGATCGGATGCTGCTGTCGACCATCATCGCCCGCCAGGGCCACCATGTGCTGACCGCCGGCGACGGCCTGGAAGCCGTAGCGCTCTACGAACGCGAGCGTCCGCAACTGGTGCTGATGGATGCGCTGATGCCGCTGATGGACGGCTTCGAGGCGGCGCGGCGGATCAAGAGTCTGGCCGGCGACGAGCTGGTGCCGATCATCTTCCTCACCTCGCTCAGCGAGAACCAGGCGCTGGTGCGCTGTCTGGAAGCCGGTGGCGACGACTTCATCGTCAAGCCGTACAACCCGGTGATTCTCGAAGCCAAGATCAAGGCCATGCATCGGCTGCGTCGACTGCAGGCGACGGTGGTCGAGCAACGCGACCTGATCGCCCGGCGCAACCAGCAGCTGCTCGACGAGCAGCGTGCGGCCAAGGCGATCTTCGACAAGGTGGCGCATGCCGGATGCCTGGGCGCGCCGAACATCCGCTACCGGCAATCGCCGCGAGCGCTGTTCAACGGCGACCTGCTGCTGGCGGCGCAATCGCCGACCGGGCAGATGTTCGTGCTGCTGGGCGACTTCACCGGCCACGGCCTGCCGGCGGCGATCGGCGCCATGCCGCTGGCCGAGACCTTCTACGGCATGACCGCCAAGGGCTACGCGGCTAAGGACATCCTTCGTGAGCTGAATGCCAAGCTCAAGCAGATCCTGCCGGTGGAGATGTTCTGCTGCGCCACACTGCTGGACATCAACCTCACCCAGGGCGTGCTGAATGTCTGGAACGGCGGGCTGCCGGACGGCTACCTGATTCGTCCCGACGGCGAGCGCGTGGCGCTGGTGTCGCGCCATCTGCCGCTGGGTGTGCTGGCGCCGGGTGCGTTCGATGCGCACTTCGAGAGCCACCCGCTGAAACTCGGCGACCGCCTGCTGCTGCTGTCCGACGGCGTGGTGGAGAGCAGCAATGCGCGCGACGAGTTGTTCGGCGAGCAACGCCTGCTGGCCGTTCTCGATGCCAACCACGATGCGAAGCGGCTGTTCGACGAGATCGAGGAGGCGCTGCTGGCGTTTCACGGCCAGCTGCGCGACGACCTCAGCCTGGTCGAGGTCGATCTGAGCGAGAAGATGGCGGCGCTGCAGCTGCCGTTGTCCTTCGGCGCGCCGAAGGAAGGCCGGCCGGCTGACTGGTCCGGGCGCTTCGAGCTGCGTGCGGCCAGCCTGCGCGCCGGCAATCCGTTGCCGCTGTTGCTGCAGGTGCTGCTGCAGGTCCATCAGCTGCGGCCTCGCGCTGGCGCCGTTTATGCGGTACTGGTCGAACTGTATTCCAACGCGCTGGAGCACGGCGTGCTCGGCCTGGATTCGGCGCTCAAGCGCGATGCCGCCGGCTTCGCCCGCTATTACGAGGCGCGCAGCGAGCGTCTGGCCGCGCTGGTGGACGGCTACATCCGTCTCGAACTGGATATCCAGTGCGACGCAGCGGGCGGTCGCCTGCGCATCGGCATTCAGGACAGCGGCACGGGCTTCGATGTCGAGCGCGCGCTGGGCGAGGCGCGCGGCGTGGAATGTCTGCGTGGACGGGGATTGCAGTTGATCCGTCAGCTCAGTGACGGTTTCGCCTGGCAGGCCGACGGGCGCGGACTGAGCGTGGAGTTCCGTTGGTCGGCTCAGGCATAATTCAGCGCCTTTCTCCCAGGAGCGGATCGGTGTCCATTCCTCATCTCGACAGTGCCGTACTCGTCACGCTGCAAGCGGTCATGGAAGGCGAGTACCCACTTCTGCTGGACACCTTCCTGGCCGACTCCGAGGAGCGCCTGCGCCTGCTGCGCCAGGCCTTCCAGGCCGGGGAGGGCGAGACGCTGCGGCGTGCGGCACACAGCTTCAAGGGCAGCTGCAGCAACCTGGGCGCCGCCGCGCTGGCCGATCTGTGCTGCCAGCTGGAGACCCTGGCCCGCGAGCAGCGACTGGTCGAGGCGCCGGCGATGATCGAGCGGATCGAGCGCGAGTTCGCCATCGTCGGCATCCTGTTTCGCGCCGAGCGTCAGCGCTACGGCTGAACGGACGGCTCTCTGACGGTTTTGCTGGCCCGGAACTTGCTCAAGGTTCTGCACGAACCACACTGAGCGGAATGTTTCATGGCCGTTTCCCCCGATCTGTTGCTCAAGTCCCCGACTCTCGAAGTGCGTCCCAAGGCCGCCGCCGCGCAACCGTCGCCGGCGCCCGAGGCGAGCGATGGCAAGCGTCCCAGCTTCTCCGAGGTGTATGCGCGCGAGCGCCAGACCAAGCCTGTCGAGCGCAAGGACGATGCTTCGGCATCGTCGCGCGAGCAAGTCGACGAGGAGCAGAGCGCCGGCGAGCCGACGGCAACCGCCGACGCCGAGAAGCCGACGGTTGCCGAGAGCGGCAATTCCTTGCCTGGAGAGGAAGCGAGCGATGAGCCGCTGCCGGAGGGCGAGCTCGATCCGCTGCTGCTGTTCGGCCTGAATGGCCAGTTGCCGGCGCCCGAGCCGGCCGCCGCTCAGACCGCGACCCTGACGCTGATGCCAGGGCTGGGCCAGACGCAGCTGACACCGCCGCTCGCTGATGCCGAGACGCAGGTGTCGGAGGATGTTTCCGGCGAATCGGCGACCACCGCCGCGGCACCGGCCCTGACGCTGAAGGCCGCGCCCGCCGCCGTTTCGCCAGCCGCCGCGAGCGAGACCGCGGCACCCGCCGAGGACGACTTCGCCAGTCTGCTGCAGGCCAGCAGCGAGCCCGAGCCGGAAGTCGAGCTGGAGGTTGCGCTGAGTGAAGTCTCGAAGGGCCTGGATGCGCCGCAGGACAGCCGTCAGCCGGCCGATCCGGCGCTCGGCCGCGCCAGTCCGCTGAGCCAGGCGATCACCCAGCAGATTCAGCAGGCGCAGCGCACGCCGCTGGTACCGGGGCAGCCGGTAGCGATGCAGCAGGCCGGCTGGAGCGAGGCGGTGGTGGATCGGGTGATGTGGCTGTCCAGCCAGAACCTCAAATCGGCGGAGATCCAGCTCGATCCGGCTGAACTGGGGCGGATGGAGGTGCGCATCGAGATGAACCGCGAGCAGGCGCAGATCACCTTCCTCAGCCCGCATGCCGGCGTGCGCGATGCGCTCGAAGGGCAGATGCAGCGCTTGCGCGAGATGTTCGACCAGCAAGGCATGAGCATGAACGTCAACGTTTCCGATCAGTCCCTGGCGCGTGGCTGGCAGGGCCGTGGCGAAGGCGAGGCGGGGCGCGGTGGCGCGTCGCCTGCCGCGACGGCGGGCGACGACGAGCAGCTGCAAGGCGTCAGCGAAGTCGCCAGCAATCGTGCCGTGGGCAACCGCGGGCTGGTGGATTACTACGCCTGACCGGCCGCCGCCGGTTTCCCGTCACTCTGGCGCTCCGGCTCGTCTCGCGCCGGAGCGGTCATCTATCTTCCTGCCGGCGTGCCGGGCGGCGCCTTCAGGGATGCCGTATCCTCTGCGGCCTAACGCGCAGCGCGTCGCTGACATTGGCACAGCAGTTGCTCCAACGATGCCTCAGTGAGCGGTCGCGCGCAGAATGACGGATATTTGGCATGGCGAAGAAACAGGTACCCCCCGGACCACCGATTGCCGACGCGCAGGACGCGGGCAAAGGTCGGTTGAAAATCATCATCGCGATCGCGGTGGCCTTCCTGCTGGCCATCGGGTTGTCCATCGGCGGCACGCTGTTCTTCCTCGACAAGGGTGGGGACGAGGCGGCTGAGCAACCGGCCGAGGCCGGGCAGACGGCGACCGGCAAGCCGGCGGCGATCTACGAGGTGCTGATGCCGGCCTTCGTGGTCAACTTCAATCACAAGGGGCGCCAGCGCTACATGCAGGTGAGCGTGGCGCTGATGTCGCGCGATCAATTGGCGCTCGATGCGCTCAAAGGACATATGCCGTTGCTGCGCAATCATCTGGTGATGCTGTTCTCCAGCCAGGATTTCGCAGCGCTGATGACCCCGGTGGGCAAGGAAATGCTGCGTCAGCAGGCGACCTCCAGCGTGCAGGAACTGGCGCAGAAGGAAGTCGGCAAGCTGGCGGTCGAGCAAGTACTGTTCACCAACTTCGTACTGCAATAGAAGGTTCCGCCGATGGCTGTTCAAGACCTGCTTTCGCAAGACGAGATCGATGCGCTGCTGCATGGTGTCGATGACGGTCTGGTCGATACCGAAAGCGATTCCGAACCGGGCGCGATCAAGAGCTACGACCTCACCAGCCAGGACCGCATCGTCCGCGGGCGCATGCCGACGCTGGAAATGATCAACGAGCGCTTCGCGCGTTACACCCGCATCAGCATGTTCAATCTGCTGCGCCGCTCGGCAGACGTCTCGGTGGGCGGTGTGCAGGTCATGAAATTCGGCGAGTACGTGCATTCGCTGTACGTGCCGACCAGCCTCAATCTGGTGAAGATGAAGCCGCTGCGCGGCACCGCGCTGTTCATCCTCGACGCCAAGCTGGTGTTCAAGCTGGTGGACAATTTCTTCGGCGGCGACGGTCGCCACGCCAAGATCGAGGGCCGCGAGTTCACCCCCACCGAGCTGCGTGTGGTGCGCATGGTGCTGGATCAGGCCTTCACCGACCTCAAGGAAGCCTGGCATGCGGTGCTGGACGTCAACTTCGAGTACATCAATTCGGAGGTGAACCCGGCGCTGGCCAACATCGTCAGCCCCAGCGAAGTGGTGGTGGTGTCGACCTTCCACATCGAGCTGGACAGCGGCGGCGGCGACCTGCACGTGACCATGCCCTATTCGATGATCGAGCCGATCCGCGAAATGCTCGACGCCGGCTTCCAGTCCGACGTCAGCGACCAGGACGAGCGCTGGATCAAGGCGCTGCGCGAGGACATCCTCGACGTCAACGTACCGCTCGGCGCGACGGTGGTGCGTCGCCAGCTGAAACTGCGCGACATTCTCAACATGCAGCCAGGCGACGTGATTCCAGTGGAAATGCCCGAGGACATGATCATGCGCGCCAACGGCATGCCGGCCTTCAAGGTCAAGCTGGGCGCGCACAAGGGCAATCTGGCCCTGCAGGTGCTGGAGCCGGTGGTGCGTACCCGGTGACTCACTTTTCTACTCAATTCGAGCCGGTCGAGGACTAGCGATGGCAGACGATCAGAACACTTCCCCCGAAGAGCAGGCGCTGGCCGACGAATGGGCCGCGGCGCTGGCCGAGGCCGGCGATGCCAGCCAGGACGACATCGACGCGCTGCTCAACCAGGGCCCTGCCGCGGCACCGGCTGCCCCGCGTGCCCCGCTGGAGGATTTCGCCAGCGCACCCAAGGGCGGTGCCGGCGTGCCGCTGGGGCTGGAAGGGCCGAATCTGGATGTGATCCTGGATATTCCGGTGTCCATCTCGATGGAAGTCGGCAGCACCGAGATCAGCATCCGCAACCTGCTGCAGCTCAATCAGGGCTCGGTGGTGGAGCTCGACCGGCTGGCCGGCGAGCCGCTGGACGTGCTGGTCAACGGCACGCTGATCGCCCACGGCGAGGTGGTGGTGGTCAACGAGAAGTTCGGCATTCGCCTGACGGACGTGATCAGCCCCACCGAACGCATCAAGAAGCTGCGCTGACATGCGCGCGCTAGCCTTCCTCGCGCTGCTGGTGGCGCTGCCGGCACTGGCTGCCGAACCGGCCGCCAGCATGAGTAGCACCGACATGGGCGCGCAGCTGAGCAAGCTGCTGCTCGGCCTGCTGCTGGTGGTCGGCCTGATCTTTCTGCTGGCCTGGCTGCTGCGCCGCGTCCAGCAGATGAACCCTCGCGGTACCCAGGCGATCAAGCTGGTTTCCAGCCAGGCACTCGGCCCGCGCGAGCGACTGGTGCTGGTGCAGGTCGGCAGCGAGCAAGTGCTGATCGGCCTCTCGGCCGGGCGCATCACGCCGCTGCACGTGCTCAAGGAGCCGGTGCATCTGCCCGATTCCGAACCGGCCAACCCGGAGTTCGCCCAGCGCCTGATGGAGCTGTTGGGCAAGGATCACAAGGACAAGCCCTGATGTTGCGAATTCTGCTGGCGTTGCTGCTGGCCGTGGTCGCCCCGCTGGCTCTCGGCCAGGAAGCGGGCGGACTGCTGACGCGTGGCGACAATCCGCTGTCGATCCCGGCGATCACCCTGAGCACCGACGCCCAGGGCCAGCAGGAGTATTCGGTCAGCCTGCAGATTCTGCTGATCATGACGGCGCTGAGCTTCATCCCGGCGTTCGTCATGCTGATGACTAGCTTCACGCGGATCATCATCGTGTTTTCCATCCTGCGTCAGGCGCTGGGCCTGCAGCAGACGCCATCGAACCAGATTCTCATCGGTCTGACGCTGTTCCTCACGCTGTTCATCATGGCCCCGGTGTTCGAGCGGATAAACCAGGAAGCGCTGCAGCCGTACCTCGCCGAGCAGATTCCGGCGCAGGAGGCGATCACCCGCGCCGAAGTGCCGCTCAAGGCGTTCATGCTGGCGCAGACCCGTGAAAGCGATCTCGATCTGTTCATGCGCCTGTCGCGGCGGACCGACATCGCCAGTCCGGAGGCGGCGCCGCTGACCATTCTGGTGCCGGCCTTCGTCACCTCGGAGCTGAAGACGGCGTTCCAGATCGGTTTCATGATCTTCATTCCGTTCCTCATCATCGACATGGTGGTGGCCAGCGTGCTGATGGCGATGGGCATGATGATGCTCTCGCCACTGATCATCTCGCTGCCGTTCAAGATCATGCTGTTCGTGCTGGTCGACGGCTGGGGGCTGATCATCGGCACCCTGGCCGGCAGCTTCGGCACGCTCTAGGAGGCTCGTCATGACGCCTGAAGTCGCGGTGGACCTGTTTCGCGAAGGCCTGTGGATGACCGCGATGATCGTCGGCGTGCTGGTGATGCCGAGTCTGCTGGTCGGCCTGGTGGTGGCGATGTTCCAGGCCGCCACGCAGATCAACGAGCAGACCCTGAGTTTCCTGCCGCGCCTTTTGGTGATGCTGCTGACGCTGATCTGGGCCGGGCCGTGGCTGGTGCGCGAGCTGATGGAGTACACCCAGGGCCTGATCGCCAACATTCCGCTGATCATCGGCTGAACCATGCTGGAACTGAGCAATGCGCAGATCGGCAGCTGGGTGGCGCAGTTTCTGCTCCCGCTGTTTCGTATCGCCGCGTTGCTGATGAGCATGCCGATCATCGGCACGCAGCTGGTGCCGCCGCGGGTGCGGCTGTATCTGGCGCTGGCCATCACCCTGGTGCTGGCACCGACGCTCGGGCCGATGCCGCTGGTCGAGGCGCTGAGCCTGCGTGCCTTGCTGCTGATCGCCGAGCAGATTCTGATCGGCGTGATGCTCGGTTTCGTCCTGCAGCTGTTCTTCCAGGTGTTCATCGTCTCCGGGCAGCTGCTGGCGATGCAGATGGGCCTGGGGTTCGCCTCGATGGTCGATCCGGCCAACGGCGTGTCGGTGCCGGTGCTCGGCCAGTTCTTCAACATGTTGGTGATCCTGCTGTTCCTGGCGATGAACGGCCATCTGGTGGTGCTGGAAATCCTCACCGAGAGCTTCGTGACCCTGCCGGTGGGCGGCGGGCTGTCGACCAATCATCTGTGGGAGGTGGCGAGCAAGCTCGGCTGGGTGCTCGGCGCCGGCCTGCTGCTGGTGCTGCCGGCGATCACTGCGCTGCTGGTGGTCAACCTGGCGTTCGGCCTGATGACTCGTGCCGCACCGCAGCTGAACATCTTTTCCATCGGCTTTCCGCTGACGCTGGTGCTGGGGCTGGTCATCGTCTGGATCGGCATGGCCGACATCCTGGCGCAGTACCAGATTTTCGTTGGCGAGGCGCTGGCGATGCTGCGCGAGCTGGTGGGGTTGCGCTGATGAATACGCTCATGCACAACGCGGAGGCCGTCGATGGCTGAAAGCGAAAGCGGTGCCGACAAAAGCGAGGAACCCACAGAGAAACGGCGCCGGGAATCCCGCGAGAAAGGCCAGATCGCGCGCTCGCGCGAGTTGAGCACGGTGGCCGTGACCATCGGCGGCATTGGCGGCCTGCTGGCGTCCGGCAGCGGGCTGGCGCAGGCGTTGATGGCGATGATGCAGGGCAGTTTCGAGCTGAGCCGCGAAACCCTGCTGGACGAGAGCAACATGGCGATGCTGCTGGCGGCCAGCGGCAGGATCGCGCTGGAGGCGACCCTGCCGTTGCTGATCGCACTGCTGATCGCGTCCATCGCCGGGCCGATCGCGCTGGGCGGCTGGCTGTTCTCCGCCAAGGCAATGGCGCCCAACTTCGGCCGGATGAATCCTGCTGCCGGGCTCAAGCGCATGTTCTCGACCAAGGCGCTGGTGGAGCTGCTCAAGGCCCTCGGCAAGTTTCTGGTGGTGCTGCTGGTGGCGTTGATGGTGCTGTCCTCCTACGAGGACGATCTGCTCTCCATCGCCAAGCAGCCGCTGGACCTGGCGATCATGCACAGCGCCGAGGTGGTCGGCTGGTGCGCGCTGTGGATGGCCTGCGGGCTGATCCTGATCGCCGCAGTGGATGTGCCGTTCCAGCTCTGGGACAACAAGCAGAAGCTGATGATGACCAAGCAGGAGGTCAAGGACGAGTACAAGGACTCCGAGGGCAAGCCGGAGGTCAAGTCGCGCATCCGTCAGCTGCAGCGCGAGGCGGCGCAGCGGCGCATGATGCAGGCCGTGCCCGAAGCCGATGTGGTGATTACCAACCCGACGCACTTTGCCGTGGCGCTCAAGTACGATGCCACGCGCGGCGGGGCGCCGATGCTGGTGGCCAAGGGGGGCGATTTCCTCGCGCTGAAGATTCGCGAGATCGCCCAGGAGCACAACGTGACGGTGCTTGAATCGCCGGCGTTGGCGCGGGCGGTGTACTACTCGACCGAGCTGGAGCAGGAGATTCCCGCCGGCCTCTACCTGGCCGTGGCGCAGGTGCTGGCTTACGTCTATCAGTTGCGCCAGTACCGCGCCGGCAAGGGCCGTCGCCCCGATCCACTGAACGACCTGCCGATTCCGCCGGATCTGCGTCGCGACGAATAGCGGCGAGCTGCAAGCGTGCCGCTTGCAGCTTGAAAGCCGGCGCTGCCGTTACTCGATGACGCCGCAGGCGACCCGTGCACCGCCACCGCCGAGCGGCTGCGGATGGTCGGCATGGTTGTCGCCGCCCTGATGCACCATCAGCGCCAGCCCCTTGATGTCGCCCAGGCTCTTCAGGCGCGGGGCCAGTACCGGCTGGGTGGCCTTGCCATCCTTGTCGACATAGAGCGCGGGCAGGTCGCCCAGGTGGCCGTCGCCCCAGGGTACGCCGTGCTTGCCGCTGTTCTTCGGATCCCAGTGGCCGCCGGCAGCGCCCGCCGGCGTGACCTTGCCGTCGATCTCGGCGGTCTCGCAGTTGCCCTTGGCGTGCACGTGGAAGCCGTGAATGCCGGGCTCCAGCCCCGACAGTTCGGGGCGCAGGACCAGGCCGTATTCGCTGCTCTCGATCTTCACGCTGCCGACGGTGGCGCCGATGCCCTGGGCGCTGACGGCCTTGAGCGGAACGCTGAGCGTCTCCGCCTGGACAGTCAGCGCGGTGCAGCCGGCCAGTGCGGCGATGATCCACTGTTTCATCGATTGTCTCCTTGCAGGTTGGGCCGGGCGGAGCGGTTCCGCCGGTCGAAGGTCTGACTGCGCGACACCGGTCGGGTTCGCCCGCAGGCGGCGAGACGTCCCGTAGCGCCTGCTTCAGTTGAGTTCAACGGGCCCGATTACGCCAGTCCGCGGCTGCGCCGCCAAGTTGGACCCCTTCTTGCTATAGCCCACGGCAGGGCGCATCGGGCGTCAAAAAACTTTCTGCTGGGGGGCCACGTTGGATCGCACGCAACTCATCAACATGCGCAACAACCTGACGGGTGTCGGTCGCGGCAACCTCGGGGTGCCGCTGCTGTTGCTGGTGATGCTGGGCATGATGATGCTGCCCGTGCCGCCGTTCCTGCTCGACGTGCTGTTCACCTTCAACATCGCGCTGTCGATCGTCGTGCTACTGGTCAGTGTCTACGCGCTGCGCCCGCTGGATTTCGCGGTGTTCCCGACCATCCTGCTGGTGGCGACCTTGCTGCGTCTGGCGCTGAACGTCGCGTCCACCCGGGTGGTACTGATCCACGGCCACGAAGGCGGCGCGTCGGCTGGCCACGTGATCGAAGCCTTCGGCAACGTGGTGATCGGCGGCAACTACGTGGTTGGTATCGTGGTGTTCGCGATCCTGATGATCATCAACTTCGTGGTGGTCACCAAGGGCGCCGGGCGGATTTCCGAGGTGAGCGCGCGCTTCACCCTCGACGCGATGCCCGGCAAGCAGATGGCGATAGATGCGGACCTTAACGCCGGGCTGATCGATCAGGCCGAAGCGAAGAAGCGCCGGGTCGAGGTGGCTTCCGAAGCGGACTTCTACGGCTCGATGGACGGTGCCAGCAAGTTCGTGCGCGGCGACGCCATCGCCGGCCTGCTGATCCTCTTCATCAACCTGCTCGGCGGCATGGGTATCGGCATGGCGCAGCACGGCCTGAGCTTCGCCGAAGCCGGCAAGGTCTATGCGCTGCTGACCATCGGTGACGGTCTGGTGGCGCAGATTCCCTCGCTGCTGCTGTCCACCGCGGCGGCGATCATGGTGACGCGGGTCACCAGCTCCGAGGACATGGGCCAGCAGGTCAACCGGCAGATGTTCGCCTCGCCCAAGGCGCTGGCGGTATCGGCCGCGATCATGATCGCGATGGGCCTGGTGCCGGGCATGCCGCACCTGTCATTCCTCGGCCTCGGTGCGCTCGCCGCCGGTGGCGCCTACTGGATCTGGCATCGGCAGAAGCGCGTCAAGCAGCAGGCCGAGCAGGAAGTGCAGAAGCAGCAGGAGCTGCTGCCAGCGCAGCGCGCGGCGGAAACCAAGGAGCTGGGCTGGGATGACGTCACGCCGGTGGACATGGTCGGTCTGGAGGTTGGCTACCGGCTGATCCCGCTGGTCGATCGCAACCAGGGCGGCCAGCTGCTGGCGCGGATCAAGGGTGTGCGCAAGAAGTTGTCGCAGGATCTGGGCTTCCTCATGCCGTCGGTGCATATCCGCGACAACCTCGATCTGCTGCCCAATGCCTATCGCCTGACGCTGATGGGCGTCAGCCTGGCCGAGGCGGAGGTCTACCCGGATCGCGAGCTGGCGATCAACCCGGGCCAGGTGTTCGGGCCGCTCAACGGCATTGCGGCCAAGGACCCGGCGTTCGGGCTGGATGCAGTGTGGATCGAGGGCAGCCAACGCGACCAGGCGCAGTCGCTCGGCTATACCGTGGTGGATGCCAGTACCGTGGTTGCCACCCACCTCAATCAGGTGTTGTACAAGCACGCGCATGAACTGCTCGGCCACGAGGAGGTCCAGCAGTTGCTGCAACTGCTCGCGCGCAGCTCGCCCAAACTGGCCGAGGAGCTGGTGCCGGGCATGCTGTCGCTGTCCACGCTGCTCAAGGTGTTGCAGGCGCTGCTGCAGGAACAGGTGCCGGTGCGGGACATCCGCACCATCGCCGAAGCCATCGCCAACGTCGCCACTAAGAGTCAAGATCCCGCCGCGATGGTGGCGGCAGTGCGCGTCGCGCTTTCTCGCGCAATCGTGCAGAACGTTGTGGGACTAGAGCCGGAGCTGCCTGTGATCACGCTGGAGCCGCGATTGGAACAGATCTTGCTCAATAGCCTGCAGAAGGCCGGACAGGGTGCCGAAGATGGCATCCTGCTGGAGCCGGGAATGGCAGAGAAGTTGCAACGGTCGCTGGTAGAAGCGGCGCAGCGCCAGGAAATGCTCGGTAAGCCGGCAATCCTCCTGGTGGCCGGACCGGTTCGCGCGATGTTGTCCCGCTTCGCCCGGCTGGCCGTACAGAACATGCATGTACTGGCCTACCAGGAAATTCCGGACAACAAGCAGGTCACCATCGTTGCGACGGTGGGTCAGAATTAATCGAGGGTGCAGGCCATGCAGGTCAAACGTTTCTTCGCCGCCGATATGCGCATCGCCATGAAGATGGTGCGCGACGAGCTGGGCGCCGATGCCGTGATCATCGGCAATCGCCGGGTCGCCGGCGGTGTCGAGCTGACTGCCGTGCTCGATTACCCGATGCAGGCCGCGCCGGAAGCGAACAAGCCCAACCCCGTGCTGGAAGCCGAGCTGCGCAAGACGCAGGCGCGCATCGCTTCTGCGCATGCCGAACTGAGCGCGCCGAGCCGTGTGAAGGCGGGCCAGGACCGTCAACTGCTTGACGAGCAGCCGGCCGCCGCGCCGCAGCCCGCTGCCAGTGCGCCGGTCGATACGCGCGCCTTCGAGAGCATGTGCACCGAACTGCAAGGTCTGCGTGAGCTGATCGAAGTGCAGCTCGGCTCCATCGCCTGGGGCCAGGAGCAGAGCCGGCGGCCGCAGCAGGCCGGGCTCTGGCGCCGCCTGCAGCGTCTCGGCCTGCCGGCAGAACTGTCGCGCAGCCTGCTGGAAAAGGTCGCCACCATCGCCGATCAACGTCAGGCCTGGCGCATGCTGCTGGCGCACCTGGCGCAGGCGATCAAGGTCACCAAGCACGAACCGCTGGAAGAGGGCGGGGTCATCGCCTTGGTGGGACCGGCCGGTGTCGGCAAGACCACCACGCTGGCCAAGCTGGCGGCCCGTTACGTATTGAAGTACGGCGCGCAGAACATCGCGCTGGCGAGCATGGATAACTACCGCATCGGCGCGCAGGAGCAGCTCAAGACGCTCGGTCGGATTCTCGATGTGCCGGTGGTGCAGATCGACCCGTCGCAGCCGCTGGGCAAGACGCTCGCGCCGCTGGCGCGCAAGCGCGTGATCCTGATCGACACGGCCGGTCTGCCGGCGAGCGATCCGACGCTGCGCATGCAGCTCGAAGCGCTGTCCGATCGCGGCGTGAAATCGAAGAACTACCTGGTGCTGGCCGCCACCAGCCAGAGCCAGGTGCTCAAGGCGGCGTGGCACAACTATCGTCGCTGCGGCCTGGCCGGTTGCATCCTGACCAAGCTCGACGAAGCCGGCTCGCTCGGCGACGTGCTCGGACTAACGATCAGCCAGCACCTGCCGATAGCCTACCTCGCCGACGGGCCGCGTATTCCCGATGACCTGCACCTGCCGCGCAGTCATCAGCTGGTCAGTCGGGCGGTGAGCCTGCAATCTGGCGAGGAGCCGAGCGAGGAAACGATGGCCGATATGTTCGCCGGCCTGTACAACGAATCATCGCGGCGAGCGGGCTGAAGCGGCAGTGCGTTACTCGGATAAACCTGATGCATTCGAGCTGAATGCATCGCCGGCCTTGCGGGCCGAGCAACATATAGGCGTTTGAACATGGGTATGCATCCCGTACAGGTGATTGCGGTGACCGGCGGCAAGGGTGGCGTCGGCAAGACCAACGTGTCGGTCAATCTGGCACTGGCGCTGGCCGAACTCGGGCGGCGGGTGGTGTTGCTCGACGCCGACCTCGGGCTGGCCAATGTCGACGTGCTGCTGGGGCTGACCACCAAGCGCACGCTTGCCGACGTGATCGCCGGTGAATGCGACCTGCGCGACGTGCTCATCCAGGGGCCGGGCGGCATTCGCATCGTGCCGGCGGCATCCGGCACGCAGAGCATGGTGCAGCTGTCCTCGCTGCAGCACGCCGGCCTGATTCAGGCGTTCAGCGAGATCGAGGATCTCGACGTACTGATCATCGACACCGCCGCCGGTATCGGCGAGGCGGTGGTCAGCTTCGTGCGCGCCGCACACGAGGTATTGCTGGTGGTTACCGACGAGCCGACCTCGATCACCGATGCCTATGCGCTGATCAAGCTGCTCAACCGCGACTACGGCATCAACCGTTTCCGCGTACTGGCCAACATGGCGCACGCCCCGCAGGAAGGGCGCAACCTGTTCGCCAAGCTGACCAAGGTCACCGAGCGCTTCCTTGACGTCGCGCTGCAGTACGTCGGTGCGATTCCCTACGACGAAGCCGTGCGCAAGGCCGTTCAGAAGCAGCGTGCAGTCTACGAGGCCTATCCGCGGTCGAAATGTGCATTGGCTTTCAAGGCCATCGCGCAGAAGGTCGATACCTGGCCGCTGCCGGCCACGCCGCGCGGGCATCTTGAATTCTTCGTCGAGCGCCTGATCAGGCCGGCGAACGACACTCACGAATGACGGCTGCTGGATTCGCTATGTATTACAGCAAGGCTCAGGCGAAGGATGCCCAGCATCGTTTGATCGACCAGTATGCGCCGCTGGTCAAGCGCATTGCCTACCACCTGCTCGCACGCCTGCCGGCCAGCGTCCAGGTCGACGACCTGATCCAGGCCGGGATGATCGGCCTGCTGGAGGCAGCGAAGAAGTACGACGCCGGCAAGGGCGCCAGCTTCGAAACCTACGCCGGTATCCGCATCCGCGGCACCATGCTCGACGAGGTGCGCAAGGGCGACTGGGCGCCACGCTCGGTGCATCGCAACTCGCGCATGGTCAGCGAGGCGATTCGCGCCATCGAAGCGAAAACCGGACGCGACGCTAAAGATCACGAGGTTGCGGCCGAACTTAAGCTCAGCCTCGATGAGTACTACGGCATTCTCGGCGATACCCTGGGCAGCCGCCTGTTCAGCTTCGACGACCTGTTGCAGGACGGCGAACATGGCGAGTTGCACGACGATGCCGCCAGCACTCATTCCGAGCCGTTTCGCGATCTTGAGGACGAGCGTTTCCAGCAGGCGCTGGCCGATGCCATCACCAACCTGCCCGAACGCGAAAAGCTGGTGCTGTCGCTGTACTACGACGAAGAGTTGAATTTGAAGGAAATCGGTCAGGTGCTCGGTGTCAGCGAGTCGCGGGTCAGTCAGCTGCATAGCCAGTGCGCCGCCCGTCTGCGTGCCCGCCTCGGCGAATGGCGGGCGAGCTGACCGGTACCCTCACTGCGAGACGTGCTCGGTTGCCGAGATTTTGGGATTTACGGAGGTCGACTTGGACAAGAACATGAAAATCCTCATCGTCGATGACTTCTCGACGATGAGACGAATCATCAAGAACCTCCTGCGAGACCTGGGGTTCACCAATACCGCCGAGGCCGACGACGGCACCACTGCGTTGCCGATGCTCAAGAGCGGCAGCTTCGATTTCCTCGTCACCGACTGGAACATGCCGGGCATGAGCGGTATCGACCTGCTGCGCCACGTGCGTGCCGACGAGCGCCTCAAGCACCTGCCGGTGCTGATGGTGACGGCCGAAGCCAAGCGCGATCAGATTATCGAAGCGGCTCAGGCCGGCGTTAACGGTTACGTCGTCAAGCCTTTCACTGCCCAGGTGCTCAAGGAGAAGATCGAAAAGATCTTCGAGCGCGTCAACGGCTGAAGCAGTAACGCCGCGAGGGCACTATGACGCAAGCAGACCAACGCCTGGCGGAGTTCGAAGCGACTCTGCAGGCCAATGCACCGCAGCTGATTGAAAGCCTGCAGCAGGGCCGCTTCGATGAGGCGGCGCAAATGTTCAACGAGCTCAACCAGGCCCGTAATCAGGGGCTCTATCAAGAGGTTGGCAAGCTCACCCGCGAACTGCACAACGCGATCGTCAAGCTCGAGATGGACACCTGCGCCACAGGCGGGGATCCGTCGCCGATCACCGATGCGACCGACCGGCTTTCCTACGTGGTGGCGATGACCGAGAAGGCCGCCAACCGCACCATGGATCTGGTCGAGGAGTCGGCGCCGCTGGTGAATTACGTCAGCTACGAAGCCCAGAGCCTGACCGCCGACTGGCAGCGCTTCATGCGCCGCGAGATGAACGCCGAGCAGTTCCGCGAGCTGGTCCGGCGCATCGACCAGTACCTGCAGCGCTCGATGAACGATGGCAGTCAGCTGTCGCAGAACCTCAGCGAAATCATGCTGGCACAGGACTTCCAGGACCTGACCGGGCAGGTGATCAAGCGCGTCACGCGGCTCATCACCGAGTTGGAAAGCAATCTGGTCAACCTGGTGGCAATGGCCGGACAGGTCGATCGCGTGGCCGGCATCCAGCACGACCGCGACGCGATGCGCGCCGAGCAGGAAAAGAAAAAACAAGAGAAAGAGCCTTCCAACGGTGAAGGTCCGCAGATGCATGCCGATATACGTGAGGACGTCGTATCCGGACAGGACGACGTGGACGATCTGCTTTCGAGCCTGGGCTTTTAGGGGAATTGCAATATGAGCTTCGACGCCGATGAAGAAATCCTCCAGGATTTCCTGGTAGAGGCCGGCGAGATTCTCGAACTGTTGTCAGAGCAGTTGGTGGAGCTGGAAAGCAGCCCCGACGACATGGCGTTGCTCAATGCAATTTTTCGCGGGTTCCACACGGTCAAGGGCGGGGCGGGCTTCCTGCAGCTGAACGAGCTGGTGGAATGCTGCCACATCGCCGAGAACGTCTTCGACATTCTGCGCAAGGGCGAGCGCCGGGTGGATTCCGAGCTGATGGACGTGGTGCTGCAGGCGCTGGACGCCGTCAATGCCATGTTCAGTCAGGTTCGCGAGCGCGTCGAGCCGACCCCGGCAACCCCGGAGCTGCTGGCGGCGCTGGCGCGTCTGGCCGAGCCGGCGTCGGCGGATGCTCCCAGCGTGGCGACAGACGTCGCGGCGCCGGTAGCGGCGGACGACGAGTTCGAGCAGATGCTGCAGGCCATCGATACGCCGCCTGCGGTCGAATCCGCAGCGGCGGCGAGCGATGAAATCACCGACGATGAGTTCGAGTCGCTGCTCGACCAACTGCACGGCAAGGGCCAGTTCAGTGCCGCACCTGCCGAAGCAGAAACGCCAGCAGAGCCGGTAGCGGCCGCGGGCGACGAGATCACCGACGAAGAATTCGAGGCGCTGCTCGACCAGCTGCACGGCAAGGGGCAGTTCAACGAGCCAGCCGCCACGCCTGCGTCAGCACCCGCGGTAGCCGTGACCGGCGCCCCGGCGGCCGGCGACAATATAACCGACGACGAATTCGAAGCGCTGCTCGATCAGCTGCACGGCAAGGGCAAGTTCGAGCCCGAGAGCGTGGCGCCGGTTGCTGCAGTAGCGGCAGCCGCTCAGCCCGCAGCAGTGGCCAAGAGCGCACCGCGCCAGCCCGCTGCCGCGCCGAGCAAGGCAGAGGCAGCACCGCGCGCGGCGGCTCCGGCCGAGAAGCCGGCCAGCGACGCGGAAACCACCGTACGGGTCGATACCGCCCGGCTCGACGAGATCATGAATATGGTCGGCGAGCTGGTGCTGGTGCGTAACCGCCTGGTACGCCTGGGCGGCAACAGCGGCGACGAGGCCATGTCCAAGGCGGTGTCCAACCTCGACGTGGTCACCGCCGATCTGCAGAGTGCGGTGATGAAGACGCGCATGCAGCCGATCAAGAAAGTCTTCGGCCGCTTCCCGCGGCTGGTTCGCGATCTGGCGCGCAACCTGAAGAAAGAGATCAACCTGGAGCTGGTGGGCGAAGAGACCGATCTCGACAAGAACCTCGTCGAGGCGCTGGCCGATCCGCTGGTGCACCTGGTGCGCAATGCCGTCGACCACGGCATCGAGTCGCCGGAGGACCGCGAAGCGGCCGGCAAACCGCGCGTCGGACGCGTGGTGCTCTCTGCCGAGCAGGAGGGCGACCACATCCTGCTGATGATCACCGACGACGGCAAAGGGATGGACGCCAACATCCTGCGCGCCAAGGCGGTCGAGAAGGGCATGCTGGACAAGGATGCCGCCGAGCGCCTGAGTGATCTGGAGTGCTACAACCTGATCTTCGCGCCCGGCTTCTCGACCAAGACCGAGATTTCCGACGTGTCCGGCCGTGGTGTCGGCATGGACGTGGTCAAGACCAAGATTTCCCAGCTCAACGGCACGGTGAACGTGTTCTCCACCAAGGGCCAGGGCTCGCGGGTGGTGATCAAGGTGCCGCTGACCCTGGCGATCATGCCGACGCTGATGGTCATGCTCGGCAACCAGGCGTTCGCCTTCCCGCTGGTCAACGTCAACGAGATCTTCCACCTCGACCTGTCGCGCACCAACGTGGTGGACGGCCAGGAAGTGGTCATCGTCCGCGACAAGGCGCTGCCGCTGTTCTACCTCAAGCGCTGGCTGGTGCAGGGCGCCGAGCAGGACGAACAGCGCGAGGGACACGTGGTGATCCTCAGCGTCGGCAATCAGAGCATCGGCTTCGTCGTCGACCAGCTGGTGGGTCAGGAAGAGGTGGTGATCAAGCCGCTCGGCAAGATGCTGCAAGGTACGCCCGGCATGTCCGGTGCGACCATTACCGGCGATGGCCGCATCGCCCTGATCCTCGATGTTCCCAGCATGCTCAAGCGCTACGCGCGTCGGGTGTGACAGACCGGCAGGGGTCGTGACGGGCCGCTGCCGCTAGGAGTGTTTTATGGCAGTCAAGGTCCTGGTGGTCGACGATTCGGGGTTCTTCCGCCGGCGTGTCTCGGAAATCCTCGCGTCGGATCCCGCTATCCAGGTGGTCGGCACCGCCACCAATGGCCGCGAGGCCATCGATCAGGTACTGGCGCTCAAGCCGGACGTCGTCACCATGGACTATGAAATGCCCATGATGGACGGCATTACCGCGGTACGGCAGATCATGCAGCGCTGTCCCACGCCGGTGCTGATGTTCTCGTCGCTGACTCACGAAGGCGCGCGGGTCACGCTCGATGCGCTCGACGCCGGCGCGGTGGACTACCTGCCGAAGAACTTCGAGGACGTCTCGCGCAACCCGGAGAAGGTCAAGCAACTGCTGTGCGAGAAAATCCATACCGTCTCGCGCAGTAACCGGCGCTACGGCAGCTGGAGCGGTGCGGCAGCACCCGCGCCGACCCCGGTCGCCCGCAGCACGCCGCTGACAACCGGGACAGTGGCACCGCGTGGCAGCACCGCTCCGGCGCCCGTTGCCGCCGCACCCAAGCGCAAGGCTTACAAGCTGGTCGCCATCGGCACCTCGACCGGCGGCCCGGTGGCGCTGCAGCGCGTGCTGACGCAACTGCCAGCCAGTTTTCCGGCGCCGATCGTGCTGATCCAGCACATGCCGGCGGCGTTCACCAAAGCCTTCGCCGAGCGTCTCGACAAGCTCTGCAAGATTCGCGTGAAAGAGGCCGAGGACGGCGATCTGCTGCGTCCCGGGCTGGCGCTGCTGGCCCCCGGCGGCAAGCAGATGATGGTCGACGGACGCGGGGCGGTGCGCATCCTGCCCGGCGACGAGCGGCTGAACTACAAGCCGTGCGTGGACATCACCTTCGGCTCGGCGGCCAAGTCGTTCCACGACAAGGTGCTGGCGGTGGTACTCACCGGCATGGGCGCCGATGGCCGCGAGGGTGCGCGCCTGCTCAAGCAGAGCGGTAGCCAGGTGTGGGCGCAGGACGAGGCCAGCTGCGTGATCTATGGCATGCCGATGGCGGTGGTCAAGGCGAACCTCAGCGATGCGGTCTACAGCCTGGACGATATCGGTCGCCACCTCAGTGAGGCGTGCATCTAGATGGATGTTCTCAGCCTGATCGGGCTGGTGCTGGCCTTCGTCGCCATCGTCGGCGGCAATTTCCTCGAAGGCGGGCACATTTCCTCGCTGCTCAACGGGCCGGCCGCGCTCATCGTGCTGGGCGGTACCCTGGGCGCGGTACTGCTGCAAACGCCGATCGCCGTGTTCATGCGGGCGGTGTCCATTGCGCGCTGGATTTTCTTTCCGCCGCGCATCGATATGAACGGCGGCATTCAACTGGTCACCGGCTGGAGCAACACCGCGCGCAAGGAGGGTCTGCTGGGCCTGGAGCCGGCGGCTGAAACCGAGCCCGATCCCTACGCTCGCAAGGGCTTGCAGCTGCTGGTCGATGGCGCCGAGCCGGAAGTCATTCGCAGCATCCTCGAGGTCGACCTGTACACCCAGGAGAGTCGCGATCTGCGCGCGGCCAAGGTCTACGAGAGCATGGGCGGCTACGCGCCGACCGTTGGCATCATCGGCGCGGTGATGGGCCTGATTCACGTGATGGGCAACCTCGCCGACCCCAGCCAGCTGGGCAACGGCATCGCCGTGGCGTTCGTCGCGACCATCTACGGCGTCGGCGTGGCCAACCTGCTGGTGCTGCCGATCGGCAACAAGCTCAAGAGCGTGGTGCAGCGGCAGACCGCATACCGCGAGATGCTGCTCGAAGGCGTGCTGTCGATCGCCGAGGGCGAGAATCCGCGTTCCATCGAAATGAAGCTGCAGGGCTTCATCGACTGAGGCCGCCGCGATGGCACGACGCAGACACGCCGAAGAGCATGAGAATCACGAGCGCTGGATGGTGTCCTACGCGGACTTCATCACCCTGCTGTTCGCCTTCTTCGTGGTGATGTACTCGATCTCGTCGGTGAACGAGGGCAAGTACAAGATCCTCTCCGATTCGCTGGTCGGTGTGTTCAACCAGGTGGATCGCGCGGTCAAGCCGATCCCCATCGGCGAGGAGCGGCCACGCACCACCAGCCCGGCGCTGTCGGAGGTCGATGAGCCGACCGGGCAGTCGCTGCTGGAGCAGAGCGTCGCCGACCCGCTGCAAAGCATTGCGCAGAGCATGCGCGAGACCTTCGGCGAGCTGATTGCCGACGGCCAGCTGACGGTGCGCGGCAACGAGCTGTGGATCGAGATCGAACTCAATTCCAGCCTGCTGTTTCCCAGCGGCGATGCCATTCCCAACGATCTGGCCTTCGATCTGATCGCCCGGGTGGCGGCGATCCTCGCGCCGTTCGACAACCCGATCCATGTCGAAGGGTTCACCGACAACCTGCCGATCAGCACCGCCAAGTTTCCGACCAACTGGGAGCTTTCCGCAGCGCGCGCCGGCAGCGTGGTGCGCATGCTGGCTGCCGATGGTGTCGATCCGGCGCGCATGGCGGCGGTGGGCTACGGGGAGTTCCAGCCAGTGGCGGACAATGCGACCCCCGAAGGCCGCGCGCGCAACCGCCGTGTGGTGCTGGTGGTGTCGCGCAATCTCGACGTGCGCCGCAGCGTTACCGGCACCGGTAGCAGCAACGCGCGGGCGGATGCAGCGCTGCAACGAGCTGGCACACAAACTGCACCGGTCAGCGGCAATTCGGCGCACTAGGGCGCCTTCGTCAAATCACCGTCGTCGCGGGGCCTGGCAGCGGCCGGCCCGCTCGGATTCGGATGGAATGTGCGCAATGAGAGTCTGGGCAGTAGCCAATCAAAAGGGCGGGGTGGGCAAGACCACCACATCGATCGCACTGGCAGGCTTGCTCGCTGATGCAGGCAAGCGGGTGGTAGTGCTCGATCTTGACCCGCATGGGTCGATGACCAGCTATTTCGGCCATGACCCGGATAACCTCGAGCACAGCGTCTTCGATCTGTTCCAGCACAATGGCACCGTGCCCGAGGGCTTGCCGTGGCAGTTGCTACTGTCGACCAGTCATGAGCGCATCTCGCTGTTGCCGTCCAGTACCGTGCTCGCCACGCTGGAGCGGCAGTCGCCCGGGCAGAACGGACTGGGTCTGGTCATCGCCAAGAGTCTGTCGCAGCTCTGGCAGGACTTCGATTACGCGATCATCGACAGCCCGCCGCTGCTCGGCGTGCTGATGGTCAATGCGCTGGCGGCCAGCCAGCAGCTGGTGATTCCGGTGCAGACCGAGTTCCTGGCGATGAAGGGCCTGGAGCGGATGGTCGGCACGCTGGCGATGATCAATCGTTCGCGCAAGCAGCCGCTGCCCTACGTCATTGTGCCGACCCTGTTCGACCGCCGGACGCAGGCGTCGATGAATACCCTCAAGGTGTTGCGTGCCGGTTACCCGGACAGCCTGTGGCCAGCGTTCATCCCGATCGATACGCGCCTGCGCGACGCCAGCCGGGCGGGGCTGACGCCGTCGCAGTTCGATTCGGGCAGCCGGGCGGTGCTGGCGTACCGCGCGCTGCTCAAGCATCTGCTGTCACTGCAGACCTCGCCCGAGGCGGCCTGACATGCTGACGAAGTGTCGGATGACCGGCTCAAGTTCGCCTTGGCACTGGCCGATAGCCTGTCTGAATTTTCAACAGAAGTGGGTCCCATGAGCCGCGTCGTTCTCACCGAAACTCGCTCCCAGCTCGCGCTGCAGTCGTATCTCGATGCGCTGCTGCAGGACGCCACGGTCGAGCTGGCGGAGTCGGTCAGCCTGGACGAGTTCCAGGCCGCCGTGCTGGAAGAGCAGCAGCGCGACAGCCTGCGCCCGGTCGAGATCGTTACCGAGTTGCCGGTTGAAAGCCCGCCGGCGGCCACGGTGGTCGCCGAGATTGCCGTGCCGGCTGCGGTAGTCGAGCCGGTCGTGGAGCTGAGCGTGGCGGCGGCAGCAGCGGCCGAACCGCCGGCACTCGACCCGCACCAGCCGCCCCAGTGGGGCGAGCAGCCGTTCGAGTGCCTGTTGTTCGACGTCGCCGGGCTTACCCTGGCCGTGCCGTTGGTCTGTCTCGGTTCCATCTACCCGCTGACGGGGCAGGAGCTGACGCCGCTGTTCGGTCAGCCGGACTGGTTTCTCGGCATACTGCCGAGCCACGCCGGCAACCTGAAGGTGCTGGATACCGCGCGCTGGGTCATGCCCGACCGCTATCGCGATGACTTCCGCGAGGGGCTGCAGTACGTGATTTCCGTGCAAGGCTATGAATGGGGGCTGGCGGTGCATCAGGTCAGCCGTTCGATTCGCCTGGACCCGCGCGAGGTGAAGTGGCGCACGCAGCGCAACCAGCGCCCGTGGCTGGCCGGCACGGTGATCGAACACATGTGCGCGCTGGTGGATGTCACCGCGCTCGCCGAGCTGATCGCCAGTGGCGCGGTCAGGCAGCTGCACCCGGCATCGACAAAGAGACATTGAGATTGATACGCACCGGACACCTCTGTCGGCTCCGGTGCAACCGACAAATCGACCGCTGCGGCGGTATCTGAAAAAGGGTGGGACTATGAAGATGACGTCTGCGCAGGGTTCCGATGATCCTGTCCTGCAATGGGTAACCTTCCGTCTGGACAACGAGACCTACGGCATCAATGTGATGCAGGTGCAGGAAGTGTTGCGCTATACCGAAATTGCGCCGGTCCCGGGTGCGCCGAGCTACGTGCTGGGCATCATCAACCTGCGCGGTAACGTGGTTACGGTGATCGACACGCGCCAGCGCTTCGGTCTGGCACCGGCGCCGGTTTCCGACAACACGCGCATCGTGATCATCGAGGCCGACCGTCAGGTCATCGGCATCATGGTCGACAGCGTCGCCGAGGTGGTCTATCTGCGTCAGTCGGAGATCGAGACCGCGCCGAACGTGGGTAACGACGAATCGGCCAAGTTCATCCAGGGTGTGTGCAACAAGAACGGCGAGCTGCTGATTCTGGTCGAACTGGACAAGATGATGACGGAAGAAGAATGGGCGGAACTTGAGAGCATCTGATCCATGCTGATCGTGTCGCTGGTCGCGTCGGTCGTCGCCCTGGCCCTCGGTTGTCTGGGGTTGCTGGGCTTCTGCGTGTGGCTGCTGCGCCAGCAGCGGCGGCAGGCAGAGGAGCAGGCCAAGCGCGACGCTGTCCGCGACCGACGCATCAAGGATCTGGTCCAGCAACTGGACGTCTACGCCGAAGGCAGTGCGCGCATGGGTGATCGGCTCGAGGAGCTGGCCCGCCTGGTGGCGCCGCTGCCGGACAAGCTGGTGCAGCTCGAGCAGCGCGATCCCAACAATTTCTCGTTCAGCCAGGCCGCCAAACTGGTCGGCATGGGCGCCAGCGTGGATGACCTCACGCATTCCTGCGGCCTCTCGCAGTCCGAGGCCGAGCTGATGAGCAAGCTGCACAAGGCGCGCAAGCCCTGATAGCACGCCGCGCGTCGCCCGCTGACGCGTCGAGTGGAACCTCGCTTCGCCGTAATTCTCCAAATCTTCACGAGCTTTGCTGCGTTCGCGGTGTTTCGCCGTGCGGGCCGAGGAGGCGTGGGCGATGGTGCGCGTACTGATTCTGCTGTTGTGCATGGCGCCGCTGAGCGGGCTGGCGCAGGAGGCGCCGCAGGCGGTGCATGGCGCGCTGACGGTGAATGCCCACCAGGCCAAACGCCTGCATGAGCTGGGCGCGATGTTCGTCGATATCCGTCCCATGCGCGAATGGACCTGGGGGCACGTGCAGGGAGCGCTGCACCTCGATCTGGACACGGGCTTCGGCATCCTCGCCAGCCAGAACATGCCGCGCAGGGTGCCGCTGGTGATCTATTGCGACAGCGAAATATGCCCCGGTAGCGCGCAGGCTGCGCGGATGGCGGTGGCGTGGGGATATCGCCAGGTCTTCTATTTCCGCGACGGCTATTTCGCCTGGCAGCTGGAGGATTTCCCGCAGGAGAAGGGCAGCGACGACGCCTATGCGGCACTCAGCGCTCTGGTGCGTTGAGCAGCGGCGGCAACGCGGCGGGCGTAGGTTGCGGGTCGAAGCCAGCAGGGCGCTTGCCCTTGAGATACCAGGCGAAGGCGATGATCTCGGCGATCACGCGATACAGCTCCGGCGGGATCTCGTCGCCCAGCTCCAGACGCGCGAGCAGTTTGACCAGTTCGGCGTTTTCGTAGATCGGTACTTCGTGTTCGCGGGCGATCGCCAGGATCATCTCCGCCAGCTCGTCATCGCCCTTGGCGGTCAGGGTCGGCGTGTGCCGGCCATCGTAACTGAGGGCAATCGCCTGGCGTGGCTGCTGATCATTCATGCGGTTTCATCCACGAAGCGTTGATCCAGGGAGGTGCGCGGTCCCTGCGGTGGCACGCCTTGCCGACAGGCCAGCTCGCCGACGTTGAGGCCGGCGGCCTGCAGGCGTTCGCGCAGATGTTCGAGTTCGCCGGCGATCAGTTCGGCGGTTTCGCCGCGCTCGGCCCATAGCTGGCTGGACAGGCTGCCACGCAGCAGCTGTGCCTGGACCTGCAGGGGCCCCAGAGGTTGGATGTCGAACGCCAGTTCGATCTTCCAGAGGGTGTCCGGTTGTTCCTTGTCGCCCTGGCGTTGGCTTTCCTCGCGCTGCACTTTGATCTGCAGGGGCACGATGTCACGCTGGTCACGCATCGGCACCTCCAGCTGCCAGGTAGTCAGCTGGATTCCATCAGGTAGCGTTTGCGTCTGCGCCAAGCTCGACAGTTGGTGCGTCTGCAGACGTGAGACCGCGGCCGCCGCGAGCTTGAGCAGCAGCTCCAGATCGGCTTGTTCGTCCTGGCCATCCGGCAGCTTGCCGCCCAGCGGGCCACCGCCGAGGGGAAAGCCCAACGCCAGCTGGCGTGCATTGTTCTGGCCGAGTGCCCCTAGGGCGCTACGGGCAAATGCCGGCAACGCCTGGCCGGTTGCCGCGCCCAGCTGTGCCGCCGCTAGCGGAGTGCTGCCCGGCAGGTTGGGCAGCTGCGCCATCAGCCGCAGCAGTGCAGCCTTGAGATCGCCGGCGACCCCGGCGGTCTGGCCGCTCAGCAAGTGCGCTTCGAGAAACGCCCCGCTGGCGGCGAGTGCCCGGGCCACGCCTTGCGGATCGCTCATTTGCTGGACGCCGGGCAGCAGGCCGAGGAGTTTGCCGGCGGCGTCGCGCAGGCCGTCGGGCAGCGTATCGCCGAGCGCTGCCAAGGCCTGGAAAACACCACTCAGCGGTGCCTGCCGACCGTGCTGGGCCGCCAGCTGCTGGCCGAGCAACAGCCGGTCGAACAGGCCGCTCAGTGGCACGAAGCTCAATGCCTGGCTGCCCTGGACCTGCGCCGTCAGCAAGCTGCCGAGGGCCAGCGGGGTGCTGGTCTCGATCTGCAGTTTCTGCCCGGCCAGCGGGGAGTTAAGCAGGCTGAGCACGACCTGGAATGTGGGGCGGCCATCGCCGCCAGTCTGCTGGCCGGTGGCGATCACCTTGCCTTGCAGGATGCTGCCGGCCGGCAGCAGTGCCAGGTCGATGCTCTGTAGCGGCTGGTTGCGCCCCGGTTGCGGCTGCGCCAGCAGCCGGCTATCCGACAGCGCCGCTACTGCGTAGCTGGCGCCGGGCAGCACCGGGCGTGGACTCTGGGCTTCGACGGTGGCCTGGCGGCCGTTCTCCAGCGTCAGGCGCAACACCAGCTGGAAGCTCTGCGCGGTTTCCTTGACGGAGACGACCTCGGCCTGCGCGCTCTCGCCCGCTCCCAGCAGGCCCTGCATCGGCTGCAGCAACCTGAGCGCCACATCGAGCGCGGCAGTACTGGCGCGCGGGGTGGTGGGCGGCGGGACGGGAGAAGCGCTCTTGATCTCGGTCATTTTTCCTCAAATGCTCTTACAACCTTTCGCTTCCGCAGCCTTTGGTGCAAGGGGTTGCCATGTATAATTCCGACCGCCCTCGGGTGGCCGCCTGAATTATAGCGGCCACGCTCTTTTCATCTTGAGGTATCGCCGGCGTGTCAAATCCCTTTCTCGAAGCTGTGGCGCTCGCCTGTGAGCGGGATTGGCGCTTGCTGTTCGAGCAGCTCGAATTGCGCCTGGAGAAAGGCCAGATGCTGCAGATATCCGGCCCCAACGGCAGCGGCAAGACCAGTCTGCTGCGTCTGCTCTGCGGACTGATGCAGCCGACCGCCGGGCAAATCCTGCTCCAGGGCCAGCCTCTGGAGTCCCAGCGTAGCGAACTGGCGCGCAACCTGCTGTGGATCGGCCATGCTGCCGGCATCAAGGGGCTGCTCACGCCGGAGGAGAATCTCGCCTGGCTCTGCGCCTTGCACCAGCCGGCCGACCGCGAGGCGATCTGGCAGGCGCTGGCGCAGGTCGGTCTGCGCGGCTTCGAGGACGTACCCTGCCACACGCTTTCTGCCGGCCAGCAGCGCCGCGTCGCTCTGGCGCGGCTGTATCTGGCGCCGCCGCCGTTGTGGATTCTCGACGAACCGTTCACCGCGCTCGACAAGCACGGTGTGGCCCAGCTGGAAGCCCATCTGGCGCGCCACTGCGAGCAGGGCGGCCTGGTGGTACTCACCACACATCACACGCTGACGGAAAAACCGGCCGGCTACCGTGAACTGGATCTGGGGCAGCGGGCCGCATGAGCAGCGTCTTCACTCTTCTGTTGGCTCGCGAGGCGCGCCTGCTGTTTCGCCGCCCGGCCGAGCTGGCCAACCCGCTGGTGTTCTTCGCCATCGTCATTGCGCTGTTTCCGCTGGCGGTCGGCCCAGAGTCGCAATTGTTGCAGACGATTTCGCCCGGGCTGGTATGGGTCGCGGCGCTGTTGGCCGTGCTGCTCTCGCTGGACGGGCTGTTTCGCAGCGATTTCGAGGACGGTTCACTCGAGCAGTGGGTCGTTTCGCCGCACCCGCTGGCGCTTCTGGTGCTCGCCAAGGTGCTGGCACACTGGCTGTTCTCGGGGCTGGCGTTGGTCTTGCTGGCTCCCTTGCTCGGGCTGATGCTCGGCCTGCCGATGAGCGCGATGCCGGTGTTGCTGCTGTCGCTGCTGCTGGGGACGCCGATCCTCAGTCTGCTCGGCGCGGTCGGCGCGGCGCTGACCGTTGGCCTCAAGCGTGGTGGCCTGTTGCTCGCGCTGTTGATTCTGCCCTTGTACATCCCGGTGCTGATTCTTGGCAGCGGGGCTCTGCAGGCGGTCTTGCAGGGACTGCCCGCCGCCGGCCATCTGTTATGGCTGGCCAGCCTGACCGCCCTGGCGGTTACTCTGACCCCCTTTGCGATTGCCGCCGGGCTGAAGATCAGCGTCGGCGAGTAGCGGTACATAACGCCGGCCGGAGTCGCTAAGCTCATCCGGCCGCTGAAACGGATTGTCGAGGCCGGGTTGTCGGTCTCTAACCACGATGAGTCATTCGATGAACTGGACATGGTTTCACAAGCTGGGTTCGCCCAAGTGGTTCTACGAGATCAGCGGTCGCTGGCTGCCGTGGCTGGGCTGGAGCGCGGCTATCCTCATCGTCGTGGGAACGATCTGGGCGCTGGCGTTCGCGCCCGAGGATTACCAGCAGGGCAACAGTTTTCGCATCATCTATATCCACGTTCCGGCGGCGTTCCTCGCCCAGTCGGTCTACGTGATGCTGGCCGTGGCGGGTGTGGTCGGTCTGGTCTGGAAGATGAAACTCGCCGACGTGGCGTTGCAGCAGGCCGCGCCCATCGGGGCCTGGATGACCTTCATCGCACTGCTGACCGGCGCGGTCTGGGGCAAGCCCACCTGGGGCGCCTGGTGGGTGTGGGATGCGCGCCTGACGTCGATGCTGATCCTGCTGTTCCTCTATTTTGGCGTGATCGCGCTCGGTCAGGCGATCAGCAATCGTGACAGCGCCGCCAAGGCCTGCGCGGTGCTGGCGATCGTCGGTGTGGTGAATATCCCGATCATCAAATACTCGGTCGAGTGGTGGAATACCCTGCACCAGCCGGCCACGTTCAAGGTCACCGAGAAACCGGCGATGCCCGTCGAGATGTGGCTGCCTCTGCTGGTCATGGTGCTGGGCTTCTACTGTTTCTTCGCCGCCGTGCTGCTGATGCGCATGCGCCTGGAAGTGCTGCGCCGCGAGTCGCGTAGCAGCTGGGCGAAGACCGAAGTCACCGCTCTGGTGGGGAAAATGTCGTGAATTTTTCGTCCTTCGCCGATTTCATCGCCATGGGCAACCACGGCCTGTACGTCTGGACCTCCTATGGCATCAGCCTGGCGGTACTGATCCTGAACGCGGCGCTGCCGATGCTGGCGCGTCGCCGTTACCTGCAAGACGAGGCGCGCCGTTTGCGCCGGGAGGAAGTGAAGTGAATCCGGTGCGCAAGAAACGCCTGTTCATCGTGCTGGCGATCCTCGCTGGCGTCGGTATCGCCGTCGCCTTGGCCCTGTCGGCGCTGCAGCAGAACATCAACCTGTTCTACACGCCGACGCAGATCGCCAACGGTGAGGCGCCCGAGGGCACGCGAATTCGCGCCGGCGGGCTGGTGGAAACCGGCTCGGTGCAGCGCTCCAGTGATTCGCTGAGCGTGTCCTTCCGCGTGACCGACGGTGTGGAGACGGTGACGATCAACTATCAAGGCATCCTGCCGGATCTGTTCCGCGAAGGGCAGGGCATCGTCGCGCTGGGGCGGGTGAACGCCGATGGCGTGCTGGTCGCCGACGAAGTGCTGGCCAAGCACGATGAAAACTACATGCCGCCGGAGGTTTCGCAGGCGCTCGAGAAGAGCGGCATGATGAAACACTACGAGGGCGGCAAGCAGGAGTATGCGAAATGATTCCTGAGCTTGGCCATCTGGCGATGATCCTCGCGCTGTGCCTGGCCTGCGTGCAGGGCACGTTGCCGCTGATCGGCGCCTGGCGCGGTGACCGGCAGTGGATGAGTCTGGCGCAGCCGGCGGCCTGGGGGCAGTTCGCGTTCCTCGCCTTCGCCTTCGCCTGTCTGACCTATGCGTTCATGGTCGACGACTTCTCCGTTTCCTACGTGGCACAGAACTCTAACAGCGCGCTGCCCTGGTATTACAAGTTCAGCGCGGTATGGGGCGCGCACGAGGGTTCGCTGCTGCTCTGGGCGTTCATCCTGTCGGCCTGGACCTTCGCCGTCTCGGTGTTCTCGCGGCAACTGCCGGAAGAAATGCTGGCGCGCGTGCTAGGGGTGATGGGGCTGATCAGCATCGGTTTTCTGCTGTTCCTCATCGTCACTTCCAACCCGTTCGACCGCCTGCTGCCGCAGTCGCCGATGGATGGCCGCGATCTCAATCCGCTGCTGCAGGACTTCGGCCTGGTGGTGCACCCGCCGATGCTCTACATGGGGTACGTCGGCTTCTCCGTGGCCTTCGCCTTCGCCATTGCGGCACTGCTCGGCGGGCGCCTGGATGCCGCCTGGGCGCGCTGGTCGCGTCCCTGGACGCTGGTGGCCTGGGCGTTTCTCGGCATCGGTATCGCGCTGGGCTCCTGGTGGGCGTATTACGAACTGGGCTGGGGTGGCTGGTGGTTCTGGGACCCGGTGGAAAACGCCTCGTTCATGCCCTGGCTGGTCGGCACGGCGCTGATCCATTCGCTGGCGGTCACCGAGAAGCGCGGTGTGTTCAAGAGCTGGACGGTACTGCTGGCGATCGCCGCATTCTCGCTCAGTCTGTTGGGCACCTTCCTGGTGCGTTCCGGTGTGCTGACCTCGGTGCACGCGTTCGCCACGGATCCTGAACGCGGCGTGTTCATCCTGGTCTTCCTGCTGGTGGTGGTGGGCGGTTCGCTGACGCTGTTCGCCCTGCGTGCGCCGGTGGTCAAGAGCCAGGTCGGTTTCGGATTGTGGTCACGCGAAACGCTGCTGCTGATCAACAACCTGCTGCTGGTGGTCGCCACGGCGATGATCCTGCTCGGTACGCTGTATCCGCTGCTGCTCGATGCGCTGTCGGGAGCCAAGCTGTCGGTAGGACCACCCTACTTCAACGCCATGTTCGTACCGCTGATGGCAGCGCTGTTGCTGGCTCTGGCGGTCGGCATTCTGGTGCGCTGGAAGGACACGCCATTGCGCTGGCTGTTGGGCATGCTGACACCGGTGCTGATTGCCAGTGCAGTGCTCGGCGGGTTGGGCGCGCTCGCCTTCGGTGACTTCCACTGGGCAGTGCTGGCAGTCAGCTTCCTGGCGGCCTGGGTGGTGCTGGCGAGCGTGCGTGACCTGCTCGACAAGACCCGACACAAAGGCTTGTTGAACGGGATGCGCAGCCTGGCGCCAAGCTACTGGGGCATGCATCTGGCGCATATCGGCCTGGTGATGTGCGCGCTGGGCGTCGTGCTCACCAGCCAGCAGAGTGCCGAGCGTGACCTGCGTCTGGCACCGGGCGAGTCGCTGGAGTTGGGCGGCTATCAGTTCGTGTTCGAAGGTGCGCAGCACCACGAAGGGCCGAACTACACCTCCGATCGGGCCACCATTCGCGTACTCGACGGTGATCGCCAGATCGCCGTTCTGCACCCCGAGAAACGCCTTTACACCGTGCAGCAGATGCCGATGACCGAGGCAGGCATTGACGCAGGCTTTACCCGCGACCTCTACGTCGCGCTGGGCGAGCCGCTGGGCGATGGCGCCTGGGCGGTACGCGTGCATATCAAACCCTTCGTGCGCTGGATCTGGCTCGGTGGGCTGATGATGGCCTTTGGCGGCATGCTGGCGGCGAGTGACCGGCGGTATCGGGTCAAGGTGAAAACCCGGGTGCGTGAAGCACTGGGGCTGGCTGGACAAGGAGCCTGATGTGAAACGAGTGCTGATGTTGCTGCCGCTGGCGATCTTCCTGGTGGTGGCGGTATTTCTGTATCGCGGGCTGTTTCTGGATCCGACCGAGTTGCCTTCGGCGCTGATTGGCAAGCCGTTTCCGGCGTTCGAGCTGCCGGCAGTGGAGGGCGACCGGCAGGTTCGCCGCGAGGACTTGCTGGGCAAGCCAGCGCTGGTGAACGTCTGGGCGACCTGGTGTCCGACCTGCAAGGCCGAGCACGCCATGCTCAACCGCCTGGCGGAGCAGGGCGTCGTGATTCACGGCATCAACTACAAGGACGAGAACGCCAAGGCACAGCAGTGGCTCAAGGATTTCCTCGACCCCTACCAGCTCAACGTCAGTGATCCGGATGGCAAGCTGGGATTGGACTTGGGCGTCTACGGCGCACCGGAAACCTTCCTGATCGACAAGAACGGCATCATTCGTCACAAGTACGTTGGCGCGATCGACGAGCGAGTCTGGCGCGAGCAGTTGGCGGCGCTCTATCAGGAGCTGGTGGACGAATGAAATCAATGATCCGCGCGCTTTTGCTGGGTTTGGCCGTCAGCGCTACGGCATATGCTGCCATCGACACCTATGACTTCAAGGACGAAGCCGAGCGCGAGCGCTACCGCACGCTCACCGAAGAACTGCGCTGTCCGAAATGCCAGAACCAGAACATCGCCGACTCCAACGCGCCGATCGCAATGGACCTGCGCGAAGAGATCTTCCGCATGCTGGAGGAAGGCAAGAGCAACGACGAGATCGTTGCCTATCTGGTCGATCGCTATGGCGATTTCGTGCGCTACAACCCGCCGGTAAACACCACCACGCTGCTGCTCTGGTACGGCCCAGCGGGCCTGCTGATCCTTGGTTTCGGTGTGCTGACGGTAATTCTGGTCCGCCGCCGCCGAGCGGATACCGCACCTGCGGCAAGAACCCTTTCCGATGCCGAGCGCGAACGCCTCGCCACGCTGCTGGATAAAAAAGACTCATGATCGATTTCTGGATTGCTGCCAGCGTACTGCTGCTGGCGGCTCTGGCCTTTCTGCTGCTACCGATCCTGCGCGGGCGCAAGGCCCAGGCCGAGGAAGACCGCACTGCACTGAATGTCGCCCTGTATCAGGAGCGTCTCGCTGAACTTGCTGCCCAGCGCGCCGCCGGCACCCTTACCGAGGAGCAACTGGAAGCGGGGCGTGCCGATGCCGCACGCGAGCTGCTGGATGATACCGAGGGCAGCGACGCCACGCGCAGCGCGCGGCTGGGGCGTGCAGTGCCATTGCTGGCGGCGCTGCTCGTGCCTCTGCTCGGCTACGGTTTGTACCTTCACTGGGGCGCCAGCGATAAGGTCGAGCTGGCCCGCCAGTTCGGCGAGCAACCGCGTTCTCTTGAAGAAATGACGGTGCGCCTGGAACGGGCTGTCGAAGCGCAGCCCGATTCCGCCGAGGGCTGGTATTTCCTCGGGCGTACTTACATGAATCAGGAACGTCCGGCCGATGCCGCCAAGGCGTTTGCCCGAGTGATCGAGCTGGCCGGACGGCAGCCCGAGCTGCTTGGGCAGTGGGCGCAGGCGCAGTATTTCGCCGGCAATCGGCAGTGGACTAAGGAACTGCAGGCGCTGACCGACGAAGCCTTGCGCGCCGATCCGCAGGAGGTGACCAGTCTTGGTCTGCTGGGGATCGCGGCGTACGAAGAAAGCCGCTTTCAGGATGCGATTGGCTTCTGGGAGCGTCTGGTGGCCACTCTGCCGGAAGAGGACCCATCCCGTGAGGCGATCAAGGGCGGTATCGCTCGCGCGCGCGAACAGCTTGGCGAGACAGCACCTGCGCCTGCGGCCGCCAGCGAATCGGCGGCGGTTCGGCTTCAGATCGAGGTAACCCTGGACCCGTCGCTGCAGGACGATGTGCGTCCGGATGACAGCGTATTCGTGTTCGCCCGTGCCGTATCGGGGCCGGCGATCCCGTTGGCGGCCAAGCGCCTGCGCGTTGCCGATCTGCCGGCCAACATCAGTCTGGGCGACGCGGATGCGATGATGCCGCAGCTGAAGATGTCCAATTACCCTGAGGTGAAGCTGGTGGCGCGCGTTTCGCGTGAGGGTAATGCAACCAAAGGCGAGTGGGCGGGTCAGAGCGAAGCGTTGAAAACCGCAGGTGGCGACAAAACGATTCGCCTGATGATCGACAAGCCCGACGCTCCTTGACGCGCCGGCAGGGAGCGGAGGGATGAAGATGGTGCGCGTTGGCGATATTTCGTTGGGGCGGCACGCGCAGCGGATCGTAGCGCTAGGCGCGACGCTGCTTCTGGCAGCGTGTGCGGGAACGCCCTACGAGGCCGAACGGCCGGTGCCGCCTGCCAAGCCTGTGCCGCAGGCACCGGCTCCACGCGGTCCGGTTATCGCTCCGCCACCCATCCAGACCCCACCGGCGCCGCGGGCACCATCGGTGCAGCGCAGCCATCCGCGCTATGCGCCGCCGCCGCATGCGGCAGCGCACTGGGATAATCGTTTGGGCGTGTATGTGGTGGAAGGCACCGAGCTGTTCTACCGCGAACGCCTTTACTACCGCTGGGATGGCGGGTGGTACTGCTCCGGACGCCCGGATGGCCCGTGGGATCCAGTGGCGCCGCCCAGCGTTCCGCCAGGGCTGCGTAATCGCTACTGATCGAGGTCGGCTTGCACGGCGAGTCTTTTCGTCGGCTCTGCTAAAGCCGGCTGGCGGTGTGCCGATAAGCAGGAAGCAGCTAGCGGCTGCATGATGAGCCTGCCCGGAGTCGATCCATGAATATGTCCGTCAAACGTCTCGAAGAAACCGGTAGCGCCTTGCGCAATGCACTGGCGCAACAGGACTGGGCGGCTATCAGTGTGCTTGATCGTCAGTGCCGGCAGGCAGTCGACGAAGCCATGAGCGAGCCTGAGCGCGACGAAGTTCAGATACGCCACGGCATGCAGCAACTGCTGATCCTCTACGGCGAGCTGGTTGGCGCATGCCAGACGGAGCGGCAACGTATCGCCGGCGAGTTGCGACAACTCAACCAGGCACGCGAGAGCGCCAAGGTCTACCAGCTGTTCGGATAGTCGAAGTCTTGCTGGTGCGACATAGCGTCAATCTGCCACAGCTGGCTGTGTCGCCTGTGAGGCATCGCTCGCCGGGACGCTCGTGTAATCGTTCCTTCCAACTTCCCGGAAAAGCCGGCATCTTCCTGCTGGTGCTGTCAATTAGCTATCAAAATTAAGGTTTGATAGATTTTTGGCTCTGTCGACGCTACGCCTTTACCCCTTAGATATTCCTATCCGGCGGCACGGGAAGTGTGTGCTAGCGCCGATTAACGGCATTTCCGGCGCTGCCTTTGGTCGACAATTCACGTCATAAATTTGACTCCGTTCATTTTTTTTAATTAACTACCGGCCAATTGCCTCTGGTGTGGCCGCGTTTCCCCATGGATGCGAAAACTCCGGCGCTTCTTCCCTGCAAGCCAAGAGCCCTATAAACAAGATGTGGCGTGATACCAAGATTTTGTTGATAGACGATGATCGTGACCGTTGTCGTGACTTGACTGTGATCCTGAATTTCCTCAGCGAGGATCATCTGGCGTGTTCCAGCCACGATTGGCGCGACGCCGTGGAGGGCCTGGAGTCGCGGAGCGTCATTGGCGTCCTGCTGGGCGAGGTCACCAGCAAGGGCGGGGCGGTCGAGCTGTTCAAGCAGATGAGTCAGTGGGACGAGAACGTGCCGGTGATCCTGATTGGCGAGCCGGTGCCGACGGATTGGCCGGAAGAGCTGCGCCGCCGCGTGCTCACCAGCCTAGAGATGCCGCCCAGCTATAACAAGCTGCTCGATTCGCTGCACCGCGCGCAGATTTACCGGGAAATGTACGATCAGGCCAAGGGGCGCGGGCGTCAGCGCGAGCCGAATCTGTTTCGCAGCCTGGTCGGCACCAGCCGTGCCGTGCAGCATGTTCGCGAAATGATGCAGCAGGTCGCCGACACCGAGGCCAGCGTGCTGATACTCGGTGAATCCGGGACGGGCAAGGAAGTTGTCGCGCGCAACCTGCACTACCACTCCAAGCGACGCCAGGCACCGTTCGTGCCGGTGAACTGCGGCGCGATTCCGGCGGAACTGCTGGAGAGTGAACTGTTTGGTCATGAGAAAGGCGCCTTCACCGGTGCGATCACGGCACGCGCCGGGCGTTTCGAGCTAGCAGAGGGCGGCACCCTGTTCCTCGACGAGATCGGCGACATGCCGCTGCCGATGCAGGTCAAGCTGCTGCGCGTGTTGCAGGAGCGCACCTTCGAGCGCGTGGGCAGCAACCGCACGCAGGTCGCCGACGTGCGCATCATTGCTGCGACGCATAAGGATCTGGAGAAGATGATCGAGGCGGGCACCTTCCGCGAAGATCTCTATTACCGCCTGAATGTCTTCCCGATCGAGATGGCGCCGCTGCGCGAGCGCGTTGAAGACATACCGCTGCTGATGAATGAACTGATCTCGCGTATGGAGCACGAGAAGCGCGGTTCGATTCGCTTCAACTCGGCAGCCATCATGTCGCTCTGCCGGCACGATTGGCCGGGCAACATTCGCGAGCTGGCTAATCTGGTCGAGCGAATGGCCATCATGCACCCGTATGGGGTAATCGGCGTCATGGAGCTGCCGAAGAAGTTTCGCCATGTCGATGACGACGACGAGCAGTATGCCGTCAGCCTGCATGATGAGATGGAAGAGCGCGCAGCGATCAGTGCGCCGATGGCGGTTCCCGAAGCACATGCCATGCTGCCGATCGAGGGGCTAGATCTCAAGGAATACCTCGGCAACCTCGAACAGGGTCTGATCCATCAGGCGCTGGAAGATGCCGGCGGCGTTGTGGCGCGGGCTGCAGAGCGCCTGCGCATTCGGCGCACGACGTTGGTGGAGAAAATGCGCAAGTACGGCATGAACCGCCGCGACGACGACAACGGCGAGCTGGCAGCAGCCGAAGACTGATTGTCTGGCGGGCGTAGCCGTATCGGTTGTTGCCGGTACGGCTCGTTCATGTCCATCCCTCTCCACGCTCAGCGTGCCTCAGGCACGAACCTTGCTCCCGCCAGTGACAGGTCTTTTTTTTGACAGTCACGAGTGGAACAGTGAGCGCCGCCTCTAGCCCAACCCCCGCCGAACGTCCGTGCTCGCCATCGCTCGATGGGCTGGCCCAATTGCAAACGCAGCTGGACGCCACTCAGCAGCGGATGGCCGCACGCGTGGCCTCGCTCGAAGGTCAGTTGGACGCCGCCAGCGCGCTACGTCTGCGCGAGCTGGATGAAAAAGAGCGGCTGGCCCAGCGGTTGCGCAGCCTGCTCGATCTGCTTCCCGGTGGCGTGGTGGTGCTCGACGGGCATGGCGTCGTGCGCGAAGCCAATCCGGTTGCCGTTGAGCTCCTGGGCGAGCCGCTGGAGAACCAGTTGTGGCGCAACGTAATCGCACGCTGCTTCGCCCCGCGGCGCGACGACGGCCATGAGATATCGCTCGCCAACGGGCGGCGGGTTGCGCTTGCCACCCGCTCGCTGAGCGGCGAGCCGGGGCAGCTGGTATTGCTCACCGACATGACCGAGACCCGCCGGCTGCAAGATCAGCTAGCGCGTCATCAGCGCTTGTCCTCACTAGGGCGGATGGTCGCCTCGCTGGCGCATCAGATTCGCACGCCGCTGAGCTCTGCCTTGCTCTACGCCAGCCACCTGGAAGAGGGTGGGCTGAGCACGGAACAGCAAACGCGTTTCGCCGGACGCCTGAAGAGCCGGCTGCACGAACTGGAGCATCAGGTTCGCGACATGCTGGTGTTCGCCCGCGGCGATCTGCCTCTGCAGGATCGCATTATTGCGGCCGAGCTGTTCGGTGCGCTACGCGCGGCGGCCGAGCCGCGCTTGCAGAATATCCCCCTGCGCTGGCAGTGCGATGCGCCGCAAGGGCTGCTGTTGTGCAACCGTGACACGCTGGTCGGCGCATTGCTCAATCTGATCGAAAATGCCGTGCAGGCTGCAGGCGCTGATGTGCGGCTCAAGATTCATCTCTACGCACGCGGCGACAGGTTGCGCCTGTGCGTCAGCGACAACGGGCCGGGCATCGAGCCGGCGCTGCTGGCGCGGCTGGGTGAGCCTTTTCTCACCACCAAGGCGACCGGTACCGGGCTTGGGTTGGCGGTGGTCAAGGCTGTTGCGCGCGCCCATCACGGTGAGCTGCAGCTGCTTTCCCGCCCTGGACGAGGCACCTGCGCGCGGCTGGTGATTCCCCTGCTTCCAGCAGGCCCGCAGGAGATTTGCGAATGACCGGCAGAATTCTTCTGGTTGAGGACGATCACGCATTGCGTGAAGCGCTGGGCGACACCCTGGAGGTTGGCGGTTATGCCTATCACGCCGTGGCGAGCGCCGAGGCGGCATTGCAGGCGCTGCGCGAAGAGGCGTTCAGTCTGGTGGTCAGTGACGTCAATATGCCGGGTATGGATGGCCACGAACTGTTGAGCGTTATCCGCCAACGTTATCCGCAGGTGCCGGTGCTGCTGATGACCGCTTTCGGCGCCATCGAACGCGCGGTGCAGGCCATGCGTCAGGGCGCGGTGGATTACCTGCTCAAGCCATTCGAACCGAAGGCTCTGCTGAACCTGATCGCGCAACACGCCTGCGGTCGCTTGGATGATGCCGAGCAGGGGCCGGTCGCTCATGCACCGGCCAGTCGGCATTTACTCGAGCTGGCCGCACGAGTGGCGCAGAGCGATTCCACGGTGCTCATCTCCGGTGAGTCGGGGACCGGCAAGGAAGTGCTGGCGCGTTACATCCATCAGCAGTCGCCGCGGGTGAATGGACCGTTCATTGCAATCAACTGTGCGGCCATTCCCGACAACATGCTCGAGGCCACGTTGTTCGGTCATGAGAAGGGCGCCTTTACCGGAGCGATCGCCGCACAGCCGGGCAAGTTCGAACTGGCCGATGGCGGTACGCTGCTGCTCGACGAGATATCCGAGATGGCGCTGCCGTTGCAGGCCAAGCTGCTGCGGGTGCTGCAAGAGCGTGAAGTGGAGCGGGTCGGCGCGCGCAAGCCGATCACGCTCGATATCCGCGTGCTCGCCACGACCAACCGTAATCTGCAGGGCGAAGTGGCGGCGGGGCGTTTTCGCGAGGATCTGTACTATCGGCTGTCGGTCTTTCCTTTGGCCTGGGCGCCACTGCGTGAGCGGACTGCGGATATCGTGCCGCTGGCCGAGCGGCTGTTGGCCAAGCATGGGCAGAAGATGCGACAGGCACCGGCGCGGTTGTCCGAGGCCGCGCGGCGCTGCCTGCAGGCCCATGCCTGGCCGGGGAACGTGCGCGAGTTGGACAACGCCATTCAGCGCGCGCTGATTCTTCAGCGCGGCGGCGTGATCGAGCCGGCCGACCTCTGCCTGGACGGTGTTGAGCTGATGCTCGCGAGCCAGGCGCCAGGGTCCAACGACGTCGCGGCGAAACCCGCCGCGGCGCTGGGAGAGGATCTGCGGCAGCACGAATTCCAGCTGATCATCGAAACCTTGCGCAGCGAACGCGGACGCCGCAAGGAGGCGGCGGATCGCCTCGGTATCAGTCCGCGTACGCTGCGCTACAAGCTGGCGCAGATGCGTGATGCCGGCTTCGATGTCGAGGCTGCGCTCTACGCCGAATGATCGGCTTCGCCTGTAAGGCGCTCTGCTAAGCTGCCGTCTTCATCGGAAGGAGGTTCGCGGATGCACGGAGACTTCTGGCTGCAGCGCTGGGCGCGCAATGAAATCGGTTTTCACCTTGGCATGGTGCATCCCGGGCTGCGGCGCCACTGGCCGCGGCTTGGGCTTGCGCCGGGTGCGCAGGTGCTGGTGCCGCTGTGCGGCAAGAGCGTCGATCTCGCCTGGCTGGTCGAACAGGGGTATCGGGTGCTGGGCGTCGAGCTGAGCGAGAAAGCGGTCGAAGCGTTCTTCGCTGAACAGCAGCTCGACGCCGCGGTCTCTCAAGCCGGGCCTTTCAAGATTTTCCGCGCAGGCGCGCTGGAGATCCGCTGCGGTGATATTTTCGCGCTCGCGGCGCAGGATGTTGCCGACTGCCAGGCTCTATACGATCGTGCCGCGCTGATTGCCCTGCCGCCGTCGATGCGCCAGCGCTATGCAGCACATCTTTCGGCAATCCTGCCGAATGCCTGTCAGCAGTTGCTGATTACCCTCGATTACGAGCAGTCGCAGATGGACGGGCCGCCCTTCGCCGTCGATACCGCCGAGGTCACTGCGCTTTATGCGGCCGACTGGCACGTCGAACTGCTCGAGGCGAAGGAAGTGCTGGAGCGCAATCCGCGCATGCGTGAGTGCGGCCTGGGGCGCCTGGAGGAACGTTTCTATCACCTGCGGCGCCACGCCTGAGGCATCCCAGCGCGTGCAATGCCGCCACAGCGAGCGGGCGGGGCGCTCAGCTTCCCGCCTGCAGACGGCGGATGAAACTGTCCGCCTCGTCGATGGCGCGCTGCATGTCCGCCATCAGCTGGTCGACGTTGCTCTGCAGCGTCCGGTATTCGCTCTGCAGTGCGCCAATGGCGCGAGCGTTGAGGTTGTGCTTGAGAAACAGCGCTTGGTCGCGCAGCACGGCAAGCACTGGCGCAATGCGCTTCTCGGCAGCCTTCATGCGCTGCAGCAGTGTGCGGTATTCGCTGCGCGTGCGGCTCAGCTCACGTGCACTGGCGCTCTTCAGGCTGGCGTTGCTGTACTGCTGTAGTTCGTCTTCCCATTCGTCGAACAATGCCTCGGCGACATCTTCGACAGCCTCGATGCGTGCGCGCACGTCATTGGCTGCGGTGACGCTGGCTTCATATTCCCGGTTCAGCGCCTCGTAGCGCTGTTCCAGATCGCCGCCGTTGACTTTGACGACGCTGCGGTAGCGCTCCAGCGCATCCTTAAACTGCTGCTTGGCGTCTTGCTGCGAGTCGCGGGCATCCTCGACGCGATCAACCAGAATGTCGCGTTTATGGATGCCTGCCTTTTCCATCGCGGAGTAATAGGCGCTCTGGCAACCGCTGAGCGTGAGCATGACGCAGCAGGTGAGTAGAAGTCGGCGCATGAGGGTTCCTTTGTGCGCGGGAGGAAGAAGATAGACAAACAAAAAGGGCGACTTGCGTCGCCCCTTTTTCATCCGAACATGCTCAGCCGCGCTGACGCAGCGCCTCGATGCGATCGTCCAGCGACGGGTGGGTCATGAACAGCCCAGCCATGCCATGTTTCAGCGCGCCGTTGATGCCGAACGCCTTGAGCGTATCCGGCATCTGAACCGGCACGCCTTGTTCGGCCTGCAGGCGGCGCAGCGCGCCGATCATGGCCTGGGTGCCGGCGAGCTGAGCGCCGGCTTCATCGGCGCGGTATTCGCGTTTGCGCGAGAACCACATGACGATGATGCTGGCCAGCAGACCCAACACCAGTTCGGCGAAGATGGTCGCGATGAAGTAGCCGATGCCCTGACCTTCCTCGTTCTTAAGGATCGCTTTGTCGACGAAATTGCCGAAGATCCGCGCGAAGAACATCACGAAGGTGTTCACCACGCCCTGGATCAGCGCGAGCGTGACCATGTCGCCGTTGGCCACGTGGCCGATTTCATGGGCCAGTACGGCCTTGACCTCGTCCGGCGAGAAGCGCTCCAGAAGACCCTGACTGACGGCCACCAGGGCATCGTTCTTGTTCCAGCCGGTGGCGAAGGCGTTGGCCTCGTAGGCCGGGAAGATACCGACTTCCGGCATCTTGATACCGGCTTCGCGCGACAGTTGCTCGACCGTCTGCAGCAGCCACTGCTCATGGCGCGTACGAGGCTGGCTGATGATTTCGGTGCGGGTGCTCATCTTCGCCATCCACTTGGAGATGAACAGCGAAACCAGCGAGCCGGCGAAGCCGAAGACCGCGCAGAAGGCCAGCAAGCTGCCATAGTTCTGGCCGGTGTAGCGGTCGACCCCGAGCACCTTGAGCGTGATGCTGGCGATCAGCAGTACCGCGAGGTTGGTGGCCACGAACAGAAAAATGCGCATCATGGTTGCGACTGACTCCGGGAGTACGAGAAAGAACGTAGGCTATATAAGGTGCGCCCCCGGGCTATTCAACCGGGCGACTATTTCAAGCTATGTCGTGTCGTGCTGGCAGCGGGCCGCTTTCGAGGAGCAGTCGGGCCAATCCGGCGAGACGCTCGCTGTTTCCGCTTTTCAGCGCTTCGCGTAGCTGATGGGCGAGGCTGGCATGAACGCGTTGCACGCTCGAAGGCAGGGTTTCCGTTGCGGCGGGCAGATCGGGAACGCTGCGAGTCAGGCGCAGGAACGCCTTTTCGGTGAGTACCGCCTGATCCAGCGCCTGATACTGAATGGTGCTGTCGAAGCGCAGGTAGCCTTCTTCGGCGAGCCATAGCAGCGCCCCAAGGCAGCCCTGGTGGCGCTTGCTCGGCAGGCCGAATTCGTCCGGCTCTTCGTGGCCGATCAGATCCTCGACGTACAGCGCGACCTTGCGCGGAAAGGCCTGATAGAGCATCAGCAGGCCTGCCGCGGTGTCCCGGTAGAAATCGTCGATATGCAGATCCATGCCGTTACTGGTGATAGGTCTTGAGGAAGTTGCCTATGCGACCAATCGCCTGCTCCAGATCGTCGACGCGCGGCAGGGTGACCACGCGGAAATGATCCGGCCACGGCCAGTTGAACGCCGTGCCCTGGACGATCAGCAGCTTCTCGGCCAACAACAGGTCGAGTACGAACTTTTCGTCGTTGTGAATCGGGCAAACCTTCGGGTCGATCCGCGGGAAGGCGTAGAGCGCACCCATCGGCTTGACGCAGCTGATGCCCGGAATGTCGTTGAGCAGCTCCCAGGTGCGGTTGCGTTGCTCGATCAGGCGGCCTGGCGGCAATATCAGGTCGTTGATGCTCTGATAGCCGCCTAGGGCGGTCTGGATCGCATGCTGGGCCGGCACGTTGGCGCACAGGCGCATGTTGGCGAGGATATCCAGGCCTTCGATGTAGCTCTGCGCCTTGTGCTTGGGACCGGAAATCGCGACCCAGCCCGAGCGGAAGCCTGCCACCCGGTAGGATTTTGACAGGCCGTTGAAGGTCAGGCAGAGCACGTCCGGCGCCAGCGAGGCGGTGGAAATGTGCACAGCGTCGTCGTAGAGAATCTTGTCGTAGATCTCGTCGGAGAACAGCACGAGCTTATGCTGGCGCGCCAGCTCCACCATGCCTTCCAGCACTTCTTTGGGGTAGACCGCGCCGGTCGGGTTGTTCGGGTTGATCAGCACCAGCGCCTTGGTGTTCGGCGTGATCTTGGCCTTGATATCGGCCAGGTCCGGCCACCAGTTGGCCTGCTCATCGCACAGGTAATGCACCGGCTTGCCACCGGCCAGGCTAACGGCAGCGGTCCACAGCGGATAGTCCGGCGCCGGGATCAGTACTTCGTCACCGTTGTTCAGCAGGGCCTGCATGGACATGACAATCAGCTCGGACACGCCGTTGCCGAGGTAGATGTCCTCGATGCCGACGCCTTCGACCTGCTTCTGCTGGTAGTACTGCATGATCGCCTTGCGGGCGCTGAACAGACCTTTGGAGTCGCTGTAGCCCTGGGCGGTTGGCAGATTGCGGATCACGTCCTGGAGGATTTCCTCCGGGGCCTCGAAACCGAACGGCGCCGGGTTGCCGATGTTCAGCTTGAGGATGCGATGGCCTTCCTCTTCCAGGCGTTTGGCGTGCCGTAGCACCGGCCCGCGAATGTCGTAGCAGACATTGGCGAGCTTGTTCGATTTGCTGACCTGCATGATCCTGAGTGTCCCGAAGTGAAAACGCGCCAGCTCCGGAGTGGCTGGCCACGCTTGGCATGAACCCGGGCGCCTTGGCAGTCGGAAACCCCGCTGCCAGACTAGGCGTCGAAGAGCCACGCATGATACGTGCGGCCCGATCACCGGAAAAGGTACAGATCGGCCTTTTTTAAGCTGTGGAGGTGTACCGATGGATAAGCTGGAAAAACCGCTCGAAGTCTGGCGCGAAGAGCTTTCCGACGAGCAGTTCCAGATCTGCCGCCTCGGTGCCACTGAGCGTCCGTTCAGCGGCAAGTACAACGACAGCAAGACCCCGGGTACCTACCGTTGCGTCTGTTGCGGTGCGCCGCTGTTCGATTCGGCTGCCAAGTTCGATTCCGGTTGCGGCTGGCCCAGTTACTTCCAGCCGGTCAGTGACACGGCGATCGCCAGTCTGGATGATTTCAGCCACGGGATGCATCGCATCGAGGTGCGTTGTGCGCGCTGCGATGCACACCTCGGCCACGTGTTCCCCGACGGACCGCGACCAACCGGCTTGCGCTATTGCATCAATTCCGCGTCTCTCGATCTGGAGCCGCACGACGCCTGAGTCTCCCCGCCGCGGAGGACGCTGCGAGCGCCCGCTGCGTCGATGGGGTAGTGGGTGTGGAGCTCGCGCCGCTCAAGTCTATGAATCACATCTGGAGTCGCTCGATGGATGTCGAACTGAAAGCATTTCTGCGGCGTGCCGAGGCGCTGCTGACGCGTGTCGAGCCGTTATTGCCGATACCGCATGAGCCCATCGACTGGGGTGGGACCATTGCCGCGCGCTGGCAGCGAGATGCGCGCGGGGGCTGGCTGGCGCCTTTGCGCGTGCATCTCGATCTGTCGCTGGACGACCTGATCGGCATCGACCGCCAGCGCGATCTGCTGGCGGCCAATACCCGCCAGTTCGTTTCCGGAATGCCGGCCAACCATGTGCTGCTTTGGGGCGCGCGTGGCACCGGCAAGTCGTCGCTGATTCGCGCCCTGTTGGCTGAATACGCCGCGGCCGGACTACGTCTGATCGAAATCGAGCGCGACCACCTGGCCGATCTGCCCCGCCTAGTGGAGGCGCTTGCCGGCGAGCGGCGGGCGTTCGTAGTGTTCTGCGATGACCTGTCCTTCGAGGCCGGCGAGGGGGATTACCGGGTGCTCAAGAGCGTGCTCGACGGTTCGCTGGAGCGGGCACCGGAAAACGTGCTGCTTTACGCCACCTCCAATCGCCGCCATCTCGTGCCGGAACGGCAGAGCGATAACGAACACTGGCAAATGGTCGATGGCGAGTTGCATCCCAACGAGGCGGTGGAGGACAAGATCGCCTTGTCCGACCGGTTCGGCCTGTGGCTGTCGTTCTACCCGTTCAGTCAGGAGCACTACCTGAGCGTCGTTCGCCACTGGATCGGCTCGCTGGCAGATCGGGCCGGGCTGGACTGGGTATGGAGCGAGGCGCTGGAGAGAGATGCGATTCGCTGGGCAACCGGACGCGGTAACCGCAACGGACGATGCGCGTATCAATATGCGCGTCAGTGGGTGGGGCAGCGTTTGCTCGAACGCCGCGATTGAAGAGTTGCAGCGCCTCGGACGGGCGCTGCGTACGTTTAGGCTCAGCGTGCCGCCGCTTTGGCCATTTCCTTAAGTTTGTCGTTCATGCGCTGCTCGCTGGGCAGCAGGCCCGCAAGCGAGGGCAGGGCAAGCATGCGGGCGTAATGAGAGCTCAATGCGGGCCAGCGGGCGGTGTCCAGCGATTCACCGCCGTGGGCCAGGTTGATGAACTGGCTGGCGATGGCGAGATCGGCCAGCGACAGGCGTCCGCCAACGAAATAGTCCTGCTGCCCCAGTTGCTGCTCAAGGTAGTCGAGATGTCGCGGCAGCTTCTCGTGCAGCGCCGACTGTACGGCTTGCTCGTCGCAGCTGCCCCCCGAGCTCGGTTTGAGTATGCGGTTGGCAAAGATGCAGAAGGTTGTCAGCGGCGCGAGCTCGTAGTCGGCGTATTTCTCCAGCCAGCGAATCCTTGCTCGGCTTGCGGCGTCATCACCGTACAGGCGGTGCGTATCGGCATAGGCGTCTTCGAGGTACTGGCAGATCACGCTCGAGTCGGCCAGCGTAAGGTCGCCGTCGCGCAGCGCCGGAATGCGACCGAGAGGGTTGAGTTGCAGATACCAGTCCGGCGGATTGAACGGCATCACCATTTCCAGCTGATAGTCGAGCGCTTTTTCCAACAGGCAGAGCCTGACCTTGCGTACGAAAGGCGAAAGCGGGGCTCCGTAAACCGTCAGTGTCATTGTTGTTCTCTCTGTAGGGCCTAGTAGACGTTGTTCTTCTTCCACAGATCCTCGTCGTCGAACGCCTTCATGCCTTCGGCCAGCTCGCTCGGCTCATCCGCGGCGGGACGCACCTGGTTCGACACCAATGCATTGGCGTGATCGAGAAGATTCTGCAATTGCTTGAGTTGCGCCGAGTACTCGACTGTAGACGGCTGTTTGCGAATGTGCTGGATCGCACGCTCGAAGGCCAGGCGCGCGCGTTGTGGCAGGTTCTGTTGCAGCGCCTGGCGACCGAGACCGACAAAGTATTCGATGTGCAGTACGGCGAGCAGGCGCTGGATTTCCTGAACCCAGCGGCGACCTTCCTCCTGGCTGAGCTGACGCTCCTTGGCTGCTCGAACGATCTGCGCATGAAGATCTTCGAGCATGAAGCGCACCTCCTTGGCCTGGGCTTCGCTGACGATCTGCCGTGGCGGATTGCGAACCGGGATGGCGTCGCCGCCGGCGATTTCGGCGCGCAGGCTTTGGATTCGGCTGGTCAGCTGATCGTTGCCGCGCTCGAGCGGCAGCAGCCGTTCGCTGAGGTTCAGCTCGAGACGGGCGAGTACCTGCTTCAGGGCCGGTGTCATCATCTGCCCGGGTAGCGCTTCGCTGAGGTTGCTGCAGCGGCGTCGGCGATCGTTCAGGTCTGCCCGTAGCCGGGCTTTCTCCAGGTTCTTCCGCTCGACGAGTTGGTTGATATAGCCGATAGCAACCAGCAGAACCACGCCGGCAACAACCAGGCCGGTGATCATTAAAGGAGACACATCAGGCACTCCGTGCGGCTGAGTTTGCGCCTGAGTGTAGTGGCTGGGGTGGCAAGCTGATAGCGTCGAAGGCGATGTCGATTTTTTTTGGTTTGCAGGGTTGACGGGCTATCGGTGCCTCCATAAAATGCGCGCCACTTGCAGCGTGAAGCACCAAACGAAGCGCGGCAAGCCGGAATCAGGCTGTAGTTTCCGGGGTGTGTCCCCTTCGTCTAGTGGCCTAGGACACCGCCCTTTCACGGCGGTAACAGGGGTTCGAGTCCCCTAGGGGACGCCAAGTTTGCGGGAATAGCTCAGTTGGTAGAGCACGACCTTGCCAAGGTCGGGGTCGCGAGTTCGAGTCTCGTTTCCCGCTCCAAATTCGCTTCAGGTGTCGAAGCCGGCGTTTGAAGCTAAAAAAGCGACCTCAGGGTCGCTTTTTTTATGCCTGCAATTTCTCACATCGCTCATTTCCTGTACGGCATCGCTACGCGGCAGGCGCGTCGATCGCTCAGGTGTACTTGGTGAAGATGCTGCGCACACGCTCCAGTGCGGCCGCCGTGTCCTGTTCCTGATCGTGTAGCGCCTCCTCGAGCAGGCAGGTCAGCATCAGCCTATAGGCCTTATCCAGTGCGCTGCGGGCTGCCGAGAACTGCTGAGCGATGGCCTCGCATTCCTCGCCGCGCTTGATCATCGCCTGAATGCCGCGAATCTGGCCTTCGACCCGGGCCAGCCGTTTGAGCATGGCCTGCTGCTGGTCCTGCATGTCGATCGACGTTATTGCCTGGTCTTCCATCAATCACCTCGGCGGGAAGAAACGAACAGAGCGCCCGGCGCGAGTACGTTTTGCGTGGGTCGGTCATATACCGGTAGGGGCATCCTAGCGATGGCAACGAGCGTTGACCACCGCTGTGTTGACAAGTGGGTCGCCAAACAATATATATTTAAATATATTGTTTTTCTTGAAGGTGTTTCTTGTGACGCTTGCTTCCGCTGAATTGGATATTCAACGCCTGCGCGACAGCGCGGCGGCGGCAGGGCAGCTGCTGCGAACGCTCGCGAATCCGGACCGACTGTTGCTGCTGTGTCAGTTGAGCCAGGGCGAGCGCAACGTCAGCGACATGGAGCAGTTGCTGGGCATCCAGCAGCCGACGCTGTCGCAACAGCTGGCCGTGCTGCGGCGCGAGGGCCTGGTGGAAACCCGTCGTGACGGTAAACAAATCTTCTACCGCATCAGCAGTCCCGAGGCGCTGGCGGTCATCGCCACCCTCTACCAACTTTTCTGCGGGAGCGAGTAATGACTATCGATTGGGTCAATTTCACCCCTTGGTCGGCCTTGGCCGGCGGCGCGCTGATCGGGCTGGCAGCTGCTCTGTTCGTCATGTTGAACGGCCGCATTGCCGGCATCAGCGGCCTGCTCGCCAGCCTGCTGGAGCGCAGCGCGGAGGGGCGGGGCGAGAAGGCGCTGTTCCTGCTTGGCATCCTGCTGGCGCCGTTGCTGTGGTTGATAGCCGGCGAATGGCCGCAGATGGAATTCCAGACCAGTTGGCTTGGCCTGCTGATCGCCGGCGTGCTGGTAGGTGTAGGGACGCGCTATGGCGCGGGCTGCACTAGCGGTCACGGCGTTTGCGGTATTTCGCGCCTCTCGGCGCGTTCTATCGTCGCGACCTTGGCCTTCATGGCCGCAGGATTCGCGACCGTTTTCGTCATTCGCCATCTTGTCGGAGCTTGAACATGCGCAAGCTGACTGCATTTGCCGCGGGTCTGCTGTTCGGTATCGGCTTGCTGCTTTCGGGCATGGCCAATCCGGCCAAGGTGATCGGTTTTCTCGACCTGGCGGGCGTCTGGGATCCCTCACTGGCGCTGGTGATGGCTGGTGCCATCGCAGTGGCGCTGTTGCCGTTCGGCTGGGCGCGACGCCGCCATGTCTCGCTGCTCGATGCACCGATGCGCTTGCCGGAAAAGCGTGAGCTGGATCGGCGCCTGATCGGCGGCAGCCTGCTGTTCGGCATTGGCTGGGGTATCGCCGGCATCTGTCCCGGTCCGGCGCTGGCGATGCTGCTGTCCGGACGCTGGCAGGTCGCGCTGTTCGTCGTGGCGATGCTGGGCGGAATGTTGCTCTTCACTGCGCTGGAAAGCCGGCGCGCGCACTGACCTTGGAGGTCATCATGAAAGCCAATGTGGGAACAATCGATCGTGCGGTGCGGATAGTCGTCGGGCTGTTACTGATCGGCCTGACGCTGGGCGGCGTGATCGGCATGTGGGGCTGGATCGGCCTGCTGCCGCTCGCGACCGGCATCTTCCGCTTCTGCCCGGCATACGGTCTGCTGGGCATCAAGACCTGCAAGTTGCGCCATTGAGGCCACACTCGCCGCTGGTCGGCAATCGACCGGCGGCGACCGCCATCGCCATGTTCAGTAGCGCATGTCGATAATGATGGTCGTGCTCTGCTCGGCGACGACGTCGAAGGCGCTGTCGTCGAAGGCCGGCGGGCCCATCACCTTGGGGTTGTTGGACAGACCGTAGCCTTCGGCTGGGAACATGCCGAAGCGGCGGTCGAGTTCGCCGTTGGCGTTCTCGTCGTGGTAGGCCATGACCGCATAACGCCCCGGCGGAACATCACCGAAAGTCAGCGTCACGTCGCCCGTTGCCGCGGGGGCCTGCTTGGTGGCGAATGCTTTGGCCTCCTTGCGGAAGGTCTTCGGATCAGCGTACAAGCCGACCCGCACGTTGCCGCGGTCATGCTCGACTCCCGCCAGGGTGATTTTCAGCTCCTGAGCCTGCGCCCACTGGCTCGTGCCGATGCCGATGCACAGCAGCAGCGCCCATGTCCCTCGCTTCATCGTCTTCATCTCCGCTGGTCATTGCGTGGCGACCATTGCGACCGCCGCGCTGCGTGCAGAAGTCTAGCGCGATTGCGCAATGCCACCCGATGGTTTGTCTGTCGCTTGAGCCGGAGCTCAACTGAAATCGGGCAGGCTCGGAGTCGTTTGCGGCAGGCCGGCCGCGCACCAGGCATCGAAGCCGCCTTCGATGGACCTGACCTGCAGATAGCCCATCTCCCGCAGCGCTGCGGCGGCGAGCGCGGCGCGCCCGCCGGTCTTGCAGTAGAGCACGATCGCCAGGTCGCGCGAATCGAACTCGGGCATGCCGCTGAGCTTGAACTCCAGCACGCCACGCGGAATGTTCACGGCACCGGGAATGTGCGCGGCGTGGTATTCGTCGCCTTCGCGCACGTCGATCAGTACGTCCGCTTCGCGAATCGCCGTTTCGGCATCGGCAATCGGAACTTCCCGGATGCGGGTCCTGGCCTCGACGACCAGGTCATGGGCGGTTTTCATGTGGCTATCTCCCGTGAGGCAAAGGTTCGTTGTCTGGGCGGTCAGAGTCTGTCCAGAGGTATTTTCAGGTAGCGCGTGCCGTTGCTCTCCGCTGGAGGCAGTTCGCCGCCGCGCATGTTGATCTGCACTGAAGGCAGGATCAGCGCTGGCAGCCCGAGCGTGGCATCGCGCGCGGTACGCATGGTCACGAACTCCTCCTCGGTGATGCCGGCGTGGATATGAACGTTGTGCACGCGCTCGGCGCCGATGCTGGTTTCGTGGAAGAACGTCTCGCGGCCTGGCGCCTTGTAGTCATGGCAGAGGAACACGCGGGTGCTGTCGGGCAAGGCGAACAGTTTCTGGATCGAGCGGTACAGCGTGCGCGCGTCGCCGCCGGGAAAGTCACAGCGGGCGGTGCCGTAGTCGGGCATGAACAGCGTATCGCCGACGAATGCGGCGTCGCCGATCAGGTAGGTCAGGCAGGCGGGCGTGTGGCCTGGCGTATGCAGTGCCTGTGCATCGAGGTTGCCGATCTGGAACCGTTCGCCGTCACGAAACAGTTGATCGAACTGCCGACCATCGGTGGCGAAATCGGCGCCGGCGTTGAACAGTTCGGCAAAGGTACGTTGCACTTCGGTGATGCGCTCGCCAATGGCGAGCCGGCCGCCCAGGTGCTGCTTGAGATAGTGAGCGGCGCTCAGGTGATCGGCATGCACGTGGGTTTCCAGCAGCCATTGGACCTGCAGCTCGTGCGTGCGGATGTAGTCGATGATGCGGTCAGCGGCCTGATGCGATGTGCGTCCGGAGGCGGCGTCATAGTCGAGCACGGAGTCGATCACCGCGCACTGGCGCGTCTGCGGATCGCTGACAACGTAGCTGTAGGTGAAGGTGTCGGGGTCGAAGAAGGCTTCAATCCGGGCGCTCATGTCGCAACTCCTTTCAACGTATTAATACCCCATGGGGTATGCAAGCCTGTCGATAGTAGCGCGTTTTTTGTGGTTGCGTTTCCACGGGCCGACGACTAGTTCGGCGGTGGCGTTTACCCATCGAGCGGCGAATTCAACGCGTCGCTGACGATCTGTCCGTCGACGAGCTGCACGGTGCGTGCGCAGTTGGCCGCCAGGCGGGGATCGTGGGTGACCACCAGCACCGCACAGCCGAACTGCGCATTGATGCGGTGGAACAGCTCGAACACGCTCTGTGCGGTACGTGTGTCGAGATTGCCGGTCGGCTCGTCGGCCAGCAGCAGCGGTGGGCGGGTCACCAGCGCACGGGCGATGGCGACCCGCTGCTGCTGGCCACCGGAAATCTGCGTGGGCTTCTTGTCGGCGTACGCGGCGAGGCCGACCTCGTCGAGCAGGCTGCGCGCCAGGTCGATCTCCGTCGCCGACGGCTTGCCATGGCGGATCATCAGCGGCATCAGCACGTTATCCAGCACGCTGAACGCCGAGATCAGGTGATGGAACTGGAAGACGAAGCCGATCGCCTCGTTGCGCAGGCGCGTGCGCGTCTCGTCATCGACCATCCGTGTCGGCCGGCCGAGCAGGTACAGCTCGCCGGCGCTCGGCGGGTCGAGCAGGCCGATGACGTTCAGCAGCGTGCTCTTTCCCGAGCCGGACGGGCCGATAAGGGCGGTCAGCTCGCCGGCACGCAAGCGCAGATCGATGCCGTGCAGCACCTCGCTTTCCAGTGGCGTGCCGAGGTTGAAGCTCTTGCGCACGCCTTCCAGGCGCAGCACTTCGCGCGGGTCAGGCATGGTCGGCTCAGACATAGCGAATGGCCACCGCCGGGTCGTAGTGTGCCGCGCGGCGGGCGGGCAGGGCGGCCGCCAGGACGCCGGTCACGGTTGCCACGAGCATGGCCAGCGGCACCAGCGTCGGGTCGACCGGGATGTAGAACAGCCGTGGCCCCAGCAGGTTGAACACCTGCACCAACCCCCAGCCGACGCCGCCGCCGCAGGCCGAACCGAGCAGGCCGAGCAGGCCGCCCTGGATCAGGAATACCCGCAGAATCTGCTGGCGCGGGCTGCCCATCGCCCGCAGGATGCCAATCTCCCGCGTGCGCTGAACGACGCTGACGGCGAGCACGCTGGCGATGCCGAAGGCCACCGAGATGCCGACGAACACGCGAATCATCTCGGTGGTCATGCTCTGCGAGCTGAGCGCGTTGAGCAGCTGGCCGTTGGTATCCATCCAGCTTTCGGCACGCAGCCCGGTCAACCGGGCGAGGCGGCGGGCGATCCGGTCGGCCTCGAAGATCTGCGCCACGGTGGTGTCGATCACCGTCACGCCGCCGGGCAGGTCGAGCAGGGTCTGTGCCTGCTTGAGATCCAGATAGACGTAGCGCTCGTCCAGCTCGCGCACGCCCAGCTCGAAGATTCCAGCGATATCGACGACCGACTCGCGCCCCTCGCCGGCGTCCAGGCGCAGCTTGTCGCCGACGCCAAGGCCCAGGTCGCGCGCCAGTTCGGTGCCGATCACCGCGTCGCCGGCACCGACGCGCAGTTCGCCCGCAACCAATTCCTCGGCCAACGGAATGATGCGCTGGTAGCGCTGTGGATCGATGCCGACCAGCGCCACCGAAGCCCGCGCGACGCCGCGGCGCGCCAGCGCCGGACCGCTGATGACCGGCGATACGGCGAGCACCTGGGCGTCCTGATCGAGCACGTCGCGCACATCCTGCCAATTACTGATCGAACGCAGACGCTGAGCGCGCGGGCTTTCCAGCAGCAGCGTCAGCGCGCCGTCGGCTGCCGGCAGCACGCGATTGACCTCGTCCGGCGGCAGGATACGAATGTGCGACTGGGTGCCGAGTGTGCGCTCGATCACGTTGGCCTGCAGGCCGGTGATCAACGCGGTGATGAAGACGATCACTGCCGAGCCCACGGCGATGCCGAAGACGATCAGCAGCGTCTGCAAGCGGTTGTCGAGCAGAAAGCGCAGGGCGATTTTCCACTCGGTCCACAGCGAGTCGAGCAGGCGCATCGGTGGTCAGTCCTGCACGCCGGTGGGAATCGGCTGCTCGCGCAGGCGTACCCGCCGGCCTTCTTCGGCTTCGGCGGCGAGCACGCGGTCGCCGGCCTGCAGACCATCGAGTACCTCGCTCAAGGCCGTGCCGAGCAGGCCGAGACGTACGTCCACCCGTTCGACCTTGCCGTCACGCACCCGCAGCACCCGCGCATGCTCGCCGTCGCGGCTGCGCAGCGCGTCGTTGGGCAGTACCAGCGCCTGCTCACGGCGCCCGGTCTCGATGTTCACCGACACCGTCATGCCCTGGCGCAGCAGTTCGGCGGGCTCTTCCAGGTCCAGATGCACGTCGATGGTGCCGCGCGCAGTGTCGACGCTGGGCGCGATGAAACTCACGCGGGCGGCGAACGCGCGCAGCGGATAGGCATCGGCGATCACCTGCGCCGCCTGGCCGATCGCCACGGGCGCGAGGTTCTTTTCGTCCAGCGGCAGGATGATTTCGCGTCGGCCGGCGCGGGCGATTTCCAGCAGCATGCGTCCCGGCTGGACCAAGTCGCCCGGCTCTACGGCGCGGGTCTGCACGATGCCATCGACCTCGGCGTGGATGCGCGTCTTGGCGAGGTTGGCGCGTGCAGCCTCCAGGCGCTGGCGCAGTACCTGTTCCTCGCTACCACCGGGCGCCTGCGCGGCAGCGGCGAGGCGGGCGCGATCACGTATCACCCGCGCCGCCAGCTCGGCGCGACGCGCCTGCTCCAGCGCCTCGGAAGCCAGCAGCTTGCGTTCGAAGAGGGTTTCGCGGCGCTCACGTTCGCGCACCAGCTGCTGCAGGTTGCTCTGCGCATCGCGCAGCGTGGCCTGGGCTTGCGGCCGGCTGCTGTCGATCAGCTGGCGCAGCGCAGCTTCGGCCTCGCGCAGGCGCGCCAATTGTTCGTCGTTACGCAGCTCCAGCAGCAGGTCGCCCGCTTTCACCGGATCGCCTTCGCGCACGTGGCGGGCGGCGATCACACCGGTGATCTCGCTGCCGATCTGGGCGACCGACTGGTTGTCCACCTCGCCGCTGGCAACCACCCGCTGCACCAGCGGGCGCGGCTCCAGGCGGTAGCCTGGCAGCTCCGGCCCTTGCCAGTGCTGCCAGAGCAGCCAGCCGGCGATCAGGACGGCCGGCAGGATCACTACGAGCGAGCGGCGAGAAGGCATTGCGAGCAAGTTGAGCACTCCCCAGAGTATGTCGCCGCAGCTTACGGCCAATCCATTCGTCGAGCCATCCTCGCGCGGTGCGGGCGCGCGTCTATCGCGGTCATAGCAGGAACCGCCAGAAGGCGCGGCGCTACAATGAAGGCCCGCTCCAAGGATCCGACGACATGGATACGACGCAAAGCTCCGCTGCGACACTGCGCTCCGCCTGGATTGCCCAGGCGCAGGCCAATCCGTGGATTGCGACCGGGCTTGGCGCCGCCTTGCTGGCGGTGCTGGCGCTGCTGCTGGCGAGCGGCTACAGCGCGTTGCACAACGGCGACCAGAACAACCTGCGCCTCGCCATGCTGGGCGGCAGCGCGGGGTTCTCCGCCACGGCGCTCGGTGCTCTGCTGGCCATCGGTCTGCGCGAGATTTCCAGCCGCACCCAGGACAGCATGCTCGGCTTCGCCGCCGGCATGATGCTCGCTGCCGCTTCGTTTTCACTGATCCTGCCGGGGCTTGCTGCCGGCCGGGAAATTTTCGACAGCGGCTCGGCAGCGGCGCTGATGGTGGTCGTCGGGCTCGGCTTGGGGGCGCTGCTGATGCTTGGGCTCGATTACTTCACCCCGCACGAGCACGAAAGCACGGGGCCCTGCGGGCCGGATTGCGAGCGGTTGAATCGCGTCTGGTTGTTCGTGCTGGCCATCGCCCTGCACAACATTCCCGAGGGCATGGCGATTGGCGTGAGTTTCGCCAATGGCGACCTCGGCGTGGGCGTGCCGCTGACCACGGCGATTTCCATCCAGGACATCCCCGAAGGCTTGGCCGTGGCGCTGGCGCTGCGTACCACCGGCCTGTCCGCGCTGGCCTCGGCGCTGGTCGCCGCGGCTTCCGGCCTGATGGAGCCGCTCGGTGCGCTGGTCGGTCTGGGCCTGTCCAGCGGTTTCGCCGTTGCCTATCCGGTCAGCATGGGGCTGGCGGCCGGCGCGATGATCTTCGTGGTGTCCCACGAGGTGATCCCCGAGACACACCGTAACGGCCACCAGACGCCGGCGACCATCGGCCTGATGATCGGCTTTGCGGTGATGATGTTCCTCGACACGGCGCTCGGCTGAGCGCCGCGCTCAGGGTGCGGACGGCTGGGTCTGCATCACCAGTTCGACCCGTCGGTTGCCGGCGCGGCCCTGGTCGCTGGTGTTGTCGCGTAGCGGGCGGGTTTCGGCGTAGCCGGTCGCACTCATCCGGCTGGCGGCGATGCCGCTGAACTGCAGGTAGCGCACCACGCTGCTCGCGCGGCTGGCGGACAATTCCCAGTTGGACGGAAAGCGCGTCGTCTGGATCGGCAGGTCGTCGGTGTGGCCTTCGACGATGATCCGGTGCGAGGTGGCGGCGAGTGTCGGGATCAGCCGGTCGAGCACGGCAAACCCGGCCTCCTCGAGTTCGGCCTGGCCGGAGCCGAACAGGATTTCGCTGCTGATGCGAAAGCTGATGCTGCCCTCGTTGACGATCACTTCGATGTCCTCGCCCAGGTCCGGCAGCGTCGGTGCCGGTTCGCGCGTCTGCTCCGGCAACGGCGGCGCGGGGGCAATCGCGGCAATCGCCTGCACTCCATCAGATGGCTGCGGCGTGCCGATAACGAGCGGTGCCTGCCCATCGGCAGCCTGTGCTGCGCTGGATTGCTGCGTCGCGCCGTCGCCCTGGCCGGCGAAGGCGAGCATCACCACCAGCATCACCAGCAGCAGGGTGATCATGTCCAGGTAGGTGAGCAGCCAGCCTTCCTGTTCTTCTTCGCCGCGAGGCTCGACGTGCCACCTGGCGAAGCGGCCGTTGCGTTGTGCGGAACCGTTCATTTCAGACGTCCGGCTGCGCGGCGCGTGGTTTGCGCGGGTTGCCGTCGCGAATCTCGTCGTCGTGATGGGCAATGAAGGACTTCAGCGTCTCGCGCATGTAGGCCGGGCTGCGCTTGTTGCACATCATCGCGATGCCCTGCATCACCAGGTTCATCAGCGCGACGCGCTGCTCGGTGCGCCGCTCCAGCTTCACCGCGACCGGCTTGAGCAGCAGGTTGGCCAGTAGCACGCCATAGAAGGTGGTCATCAGCGCGACCGCCAGGCTGCGGCCGATCTGCTGCATGTCGCCGCTGCCGAGCAGGAACATCAGGTTGATCAGCCCGACCAGCGTGCCGATCATGCCGAACGCCGGCGCGTAGCTGGCCATCGTGCGGAACAGCTGCGCCTCGGCGTTCTCGCGTGCGCGCAGCCGGGCGATGCGCCACTGCAGCAGGTCGATGATGTCTTCTTCGGGGGTGTTGTCGATCACCAGTTGCACGCCGGTGCGCAGGAACGGGTTCTTCACCTGCTCGACGGCCCGTTCCACGGCCGGCAGCTCGCCTGCGATCCACAGCCGGGAGATCTGCACCAGCTCTTCCAGGTCCTGGCGGGTGTACAGCCGTTCGTTGCGCAGCACCGTGCCGATCAGGCCGAACACACGCATTACCTCGCGCAGCGGGTAACTGATGAAGGTCGCGGCCAGCGTACCCACCAGCACGATGCCCAGACTGGGCAGGTCGAGATACAGCGCGGGATCGTGCGCGGCGAACAGCATGACCACCGCAAGCAGCGCGATGCTCGCGACGATACCGATCAGGGTTGAGGGGTTCATCGAAACTCCCGAGAGACAAAGACGTGCCGACCAAGGCGCGGCGTTCAATCGGGAGATTCGGCCGTTGCCGGCGCAACTTTAGCGAGCCGCGTGCCGACTCGCGCAGTCGTCGCTACAGATGCTCGAGCAGACGTCGGGCCGCTTCCTGACCGCTGAGCCAGGCGCCTTCGACCCGCCCGGAGAGACACCAGTCGCCACAGGCGTACAAACCCAGCCCCGCATCGGCGAGCGCGCCCCATTCATGCGGCTGCGCCGGGCGTGCGTATAGCCAGCGATGCGCCAGAGTGAACTCGGGAGCTGGCACGACACAGTCGATCAGCTCGGCGAACGCACCGAGCAACTGCTCGCTGACGGCCTCCTTGGACAGATCGAGGTGCTGGCGACTCCAGCTGTTGGTGGCATGCAGCACCCAGGTGTCCAGGTGTCCGTTGCGCCCGGGTTTGCTGCGCTCGCGTGCCAGCCAATCGAGGGCGTCGTCCTGTACGAAGCAACCTTCCACCTGGGTGGGCAGCGGCGTGGCGAAGCCCAGGGCGACGGCCCAGGTCGGTTCCATTGCGACGCTGGCGGCGACGGCCGCGAGCTTCGGTGCGGCAGCCAGCAGTGCACTGGCTTGCGGCGCCGGGGTGGCGACGATCACGTGGCTGAAGGGGCCATGACTGGCGCCGTCGGCATCCACCAGGGTCCAGAGTTCCTCGCCGCGAAACGCTTCGGTGATGCGGCAGCTGAACGTCACCGGCAGATCGCCGAGCAACGCCCGGGCGATCGACGCCATCTGCGGTGTGCCGACCCAGCGCGCCTGTTCGTCGGTCGATGGTTCCAGCTGGCCGGCGCGGGAAAGGTAGAGGTTGGGCGACCAGGGTGCGGCCCAGCCTTCCTCCTGCCAGTGCTGCAGTGCTTCGCGAAAGCGCCGATCGCGCGCGGTGAAATACTGGGCGCCGAGATCGAACGAGCCACTCTCGATCTGCTTGCTGGCCGTGCGCCCGCCGCAGCGGCGGCTCTTGTCGAACAGCTGGACGGCCTGACCCGCCGTGTGCAATGCCTGAGCCGCGGACAGCCCGGCGATACCGGTACCGATGATGGCGATGGGAGCCTTGCTCATGATTACCTCATTGCTGTTGCCATCCGCCGCGCCGCTATGAAGGGTTTCGCCGGCGCAGCATGTTTGCGTGACAGGCGTTCTACTCCAGCCGCGCACTTTCATCCTCGAACAGACGACCGGCTTTGGCTAGGGGCAATTCGTGCCATGCGGCTAACGGATGGCGCGCCTGATCCCTTGACTGACCGACGGTAGCGGCTGGCGTTCGCCACAGATGCGATCTTCTGCCCTGGCACCGCAGCTAGACAGCGGTTGTAACTTGTCGATAAGCCGGTACAATGGCGCCGCTCGCCGCCAGGCGGGTTCGTCATGGTGGGCTCTGTCGGTCCCCCCGCAACGATCAGCCGTGAACCCGGTCAGGCCCGGAAGGGAGCAGCCGCAGCGGTGACATTGTGTGCCGGGGTGTGGCTGGCAGGGC
>JAANMV010000304.1_pt1 | contig 61511 bp, 45 predicted proteins | sample 7279661 | NCBI WGS metagenome assembly JAANMV01 (sample SAMN14094540, study PRJNA606508) | bioreactor metagenome | isolation source: A lab-scale SPAN reactor treating ammonium-rich wastewater day 121 | place: Ireland: Galway | collected 2017-05-16 | reverse complement strand
ACTGGGCTGTCCTTTCGGCTTGGCAGAAGTTGCTTGTTGCAAAACAACTTATGCCCCAAAAGGCAGCCCTTTTTCAATCACCCCAGTGAGAAATCTGGGTTAGGGGAACGTGTCTCCGCCGCCCCCGTTGCCGGCGCCATTGTTGTTATTCGCGGTGCCGTTGTTTACGCCGCGGTAACCAAAGTCGCCGTTATTATTCGACGTATTGTTGGTGAAGAATGCGCCCAGGTTGTTGTCGAAGTTGCCGTCGTCATCGGCCGAGAAGCCATTGTTCACATTCTCGGTTGCCGTGTTGAAGCTGAACACGCCCACGTTGTCGTTAAACGCAAAACCATTGGCGGTGGCATCGCCAGCCGTGCCCGTGGCACTGACGCCGTTCCCCAACGCGGTGTTGAAGGCAAACTGGCCGGTGATGGCGTTATTGTCGAACGCGAAGCCATCGCTGGCATTATTCGTGGCCGTATTGCCGAAGAAGTTTCCAGCATTGCTGTTGAACACAAAACCCGATGCAGTGGCATCGAGCAAGTCGCCGTCGGCATTAAAGCCATTGCCAATGGCGGTATTGTTCGAGAATGTTGCCCCGGCCAAAACATCGTTGAATTGGAACCCGTGCCCAGCATTGGCGCTCGCGGTATTTGACGAGAAATTGCCCGCGACATCGTTGACGATTACAAAGCCAAGTTCATTCCCCGAGGCATGGTTACCCGTCAATGCGCCCGCCATCGTACCGCTGACGTGAAAACCCGCATCGCCGTTTCGGTGGGCGTTGTTATTCGAGACAACCCCGCCGAGATTCACATTGTCAACCCTAATTCCATGCACCCCGTTGTCGTTGGCGGTGTTGTTTGAGACGACGCCATTCACGCTCCCAGTGGAAGCGATGCCATGGGCGCCGTTGTTGTTGGCGATGTTGTTTGAGACGACGCCATTCACGTTCCCATTTAAAACAATTCCACTTGCCCCGTTGTCGTTGGCCGTGTTGTTCGAGATCACGCCATCGACAGCGTCAGCGACAACTACCCCAGCAGAACCGTTCTCGCTAAAGGTGTTGCTGTTGACGGTGGCATTGTTGCCGACACTCCGCATGCCAATGCCTACCCCCGAATTGCCGTTGGCGTTGTTGTCGGTTATCACCGTGCCGGAATTCAGGTCGCGGAAGGCCAGGCCAACCACCGCGCCGCTGACCGAATTGCCCCTAATGGCGACGTTCGTCAGATCGTTAAACGTATCGACGTCGTTGACGCTCCCCGTGGGATCGCTGGATATGCCCACCCGGCCGCCCAGAATATCCAAATCGCGGACGGTGGTATTGTTCGCCACCACCAGCGTATCGACCGCGCTATTGGAATTGTTGATGGTCGGCCGCGAACCGAATGTGGCCGTCAAACCGGTTTCGGTTCCGCGCACCACGAATCCGGCCCCGCGAACCGTTTGGCCCTCCTGCATGAACGCGGTGGCCGAGGTTTGCACCACGCCCTTCGAACCATCGACAATCACGGTGCTGCCCGCGCCTGCTTGCGAAACGGCGCCCGGCGCGTCGGTCGTGTTGGCATCGACGAGCGACACAATACCCACAGGCTGACCATTTTCGTGGTACATCGTGTTTTCCACCCGGGGTGGCGTGTCAGCCAACTGAGTCACGATATCGACGTCGCGCTGCACCGGGTCGAGCATCCGCCGGCGAAACGGCGACTGCGGCGCAGGCGAGTTGAACACGTTGAACGGAATCTGCACTCGGGCGAGCCCCCATACTTGGCTGTCGCGCACGTCATCCCACGTATACTCTGCGCCGACCGATAGCCGCGAACCGTTCCCCAAGAAAGGCAGATCGAAGGCAGTCAGATCGATCCGCGCCCGGGGACCGGCAATCCGCGGGAAGCGGGCGTCATCGGTATCAAAGTAGTACCCGCCACCGTAGGCCCGCACTTCAAACCGATTGTTGGGTCCCCAGGCGGCAAGCAAAGCGCCCACTTCAAAATCCGCACCGTAGTACGCGCGTTCGATCTGTTGGGCGACGCCGCTCACCAGCACAATGGTATTGTTGGCGAACACGGCGTTCGGCGTCAGCGGCACCGCCGGTCCCACCGCTTTGGTGTCATCTTCGGCCAGATAAAGGTTGCCGCGGACGTCCCAGCGGTAGGTTTTCAACTCGGCGCCGAGAGTGATGGCCATGAATTCGTTGCCGGTGTGCGACCAGCGATAATCGAAGAATCCATATCCGCCGAGGATCAAGTCGTCGCCCAAGATGGATCGCAGCCCCACGCCGCCATTCACTTCTTGGTTGTCGAGGTCGTCCGACGAGCCGCGAAAATCCGCGAACATCAGGCTGTAGCCATCTTGCCACAGCGGAACGAAGAAGTCGGCGTCGCCAATGATCCGGTCGCTGCCGGCTTTCACCCCCGTGGCTCCCCAGCCGGCCCAACGCGGCGGCAGCGGCACGCCGCAATCGATCTCCGTCGCCGGATCGTGACAGTACGGGTCCCACGCCGGATCGGTTACCGCAATGCTGGCCGGCGCCATGATCGGACCGGTAATCGGCACCCCCGGTGGCAGCGCTTCTGGCGCCAACCCCTGCTGCACCGTCGTGGGTGACGGCAAAGTTTGTTGACCGTATCTCCCGGTCAGCGCATCTTCGCGCCGATCCAGTTCCCGAAGTTGCTGTTCAATCTCGTTCAGCCGGCGGGAAACGCTTTCCGTGGGCCGCGAGGGCGAAACGACTTGCCGCAGCGTTTGGTTTCTTGCCTCGTAGTTGCTCGAAGGACTCGAGCGATGACTGGCCGGTTGCAACAGCGGCGCCGAAAGCGGTTCCGCGAGCGGAGGGGTCACCGGATCCGGCTTTGCAGTTCGTTCTACCGCCGGACCGATCGGCTCCAAGTGTTTTCCAAACACCCAACGAACTTCGCCCTCGGGCGGTGAAACGCGGTACCAGTCGCCCGACGATGCCCGGACGCGATCGATCATTTCCACGCGATCCCCCCGACGCAATGTTTGCTGCCACACCTCGCGCGAGGCGGTCAAATCGCTGCCCACTCGCAAGGCGACCTTATCGCCCGTCACTTCGAGCATGCCGTCGTCCACTTCTTGCACGTAGCGAGCGGAGATCCAGTTGAAGCTTTCTTTCGTTGGCGAAATGGCTACCCAACCCCGTGGTCCCTGACGCAAAACGCGGACCTTGTCGCCTGCCCGCAGGGACTCGGTGGGATAGTAATTCTCGCCCGGCCCGCTGCGCACGTACACGCTATCGACCTTAACGACCGCCCGATACGACGGTTCGTCAGCCCAGGCGGAAACCGAGCCGAGAAGCGTCAGGCAGATCGCCAGCGTTGCGCGCAACGACATCGGGCAAACTCCCGGCTCAAAGGGGCCGCAAAAAAAAATCCGGAAAAGGTTCAAGAAGAGCCGGGTGAATACCGAAAAGGCCGTTCCCCGGCAAGGCGAGTTCCGCCGCGCAACCAGGACAGCACGGCTCGTCGTGTCTGTTAGGGGCGTCCTTGCTCTGGAACCTCAACGGAAAAGAACAGCGGGCGTTCGTCGTACAGCCCTCGGCCATATTCGGCAATCGTTGCTTGTGCGGATGGCGACCGTAGAAACTGCGCAAACTGTCGCGCCGCCGCCGTTTCTTGAGGATTGAGTTGCGTGTCGGAGGCAACAGCAACTACATAAGGCCGCCTCAGACGCGGGTCGCCCGCCACCATCATTTCAAGATTCTGTTTGGGGACCTTGCCGTTCACAAAGGGAATCCGACCCACAATGGTGTAGGCCTGTTGCTGCCCGGCGTAGAGCAGCATTTGACGATGGCGGTCGTCGAGCCGCACCAGGGTGTGTTCGGGATTGAGTTCGAGCCGCTCGGCCTCGAGTAGTTCGTGCAGCACCTCCATCGATCCGTGGCTGGCATGCACCAGCAGCTTGTTGCCCGACTCGATGATCGCCCGCAAGGCGGCTCCGGCATCTTGATAACCGCGAACACCTGCTGGGTCGTCAATTGGACCAACAATGACAAAGTCGTTTCGCGCCCAAGGCTGAGGATCGACGGCATTGCCATCGGCCACGGCATTGATGATGGCATCGCAAGCATGCATCGCCACCATGTGCGCTTTCTTGTTAACAAACTCCGCCAGCACTTGATGCTTGGGGCCCCGGGCCACAATTTCCACGGCATGGCCCGTGGCCTTGCGAAATTGGTCTCCCAATGCTTGCCACAATCCGGTGTCGGCCAGCCCTCCGATTACGGCGCACCGAATGGTTTGCCCCGTGGCCGGACCGGCGGCTGGCGGTGCAATCGGCACCTCGCCCTGGCAGCCAGCCAATAAGCACGACACAACCAGCAGAAGCATCCATCCCCCGCGAACAGGGAAACGCGGTCGCAGGATCCGCTGCACCGGTAGGGAAAAAACGCTCTCCTCGTTTGCGTTTCTCACCGGTGCTACTTTGAATTCAGTGCTCATATTCTTGTGAACCTTTGGAGTTTGTGCTTTGGAAAGCGCGTTTGGCAGAAGTCGACCGGGGGACTCTCAGGGGAGAACCTTCAATTCCACTTCCTGCTGCCCCGTCGTTACCGTAACCTTCAAAGGGGAACGGATCGCGTCTTTGTACTTGCTGGGAAACCGCTCCCGAGGAATCTTGAGCACCGTTCCGTCTTCGCTGCGCGGCGCCTCGTAGATGGCCAGGTCTTCCAAGATGACGACGTGCTCTCCCAACACCGCCCCTTTCTCCCGCGTTTCCGTGGTCAGCGAAAACCGACCTTGCTCGTCGGTTTCGCCCATCGACCGCACCCGGGCGTCATCGCCTTCACGAGCGGGAACGAATGTAACTAATACCTTGGAGAGAGGGCGATTCTGGTATTGAAGCGTGCCCTCCACCTGGCCTAGCTCCAGTCGCGATCCACAACCGGCAATGCAAGACAAAATCAATATGCCAAGCGCTAGCCGACAAACCAGCGGACCCAATGCGTTGTCCAGGTGCTTCATGGGGTGCTTGCCAGTGGGGGGACAGCCCTGATTCATTCCAGCGTGGCAATCTGACCGTCGTTGCGGACGGCGAGTCGCTGCAAGGTAACCAACGACGTGGACTCCGAGAGAAATCGGCCCGAGGCATCTCCAAAGACAAAATTCGCCCCGCCCGGATGGTTGCTGCCGAATGCGCACAGACGCCGGTCGTTGTAGTACAGGTAACTGTTGTAGTCGGTGGCCGGCGGAACCATCGTTCCCCCCTCTTCAAACCGAGCTGGGGTGCGAAAGTTGATCGGGGAAAAAGCGCTCATGGTAACGTCACCCCCCGCCAGGCGCCCCCCGGATGGCGCCCACCAGCCCACCGAACCCATCGGATTGACGAATTGGCCGCTGGGGGCCGTGACATTGGCCGCAAACGAATCATGGTGGGGATCGTGATGGCTTCGCTCGCCAAACAAAAACGTGTTGCTGGCGCCGTCGAGGATCTCCGCGATTTGCACGGGCCGCCCGTTGGGGGCGGTTTGCGACCCCGGGCCGATCACAAAGAACACGCCGTCATTACTGGCGAATTGTGGATCGTAGGATCGCGATCCGCCGTTGCCGCCGTAACTGGTGATCCCGTACCAGCGACTACCACCGGCATACGGATTGGCCGGTATGGTGTCCGAGGCACAGACCAGACCCGGCAAAACAGTCGCCGTCAATGCCCCACTGCCGCCGATTGTGTTATTCAGTGGATCGACCTGATCCCAACGATTGTAAAGCGGCATCTGATCCATGAACGGCAGCAACTTCACGAACAGCGAAATCCCGCGGTAACGCGGCGCCGCGGCGAATGAGTACTGGTACACGCCCGGCGGAAAAGCCTGCATCGACTCGTGATGGATCAGGCTGGCCTGCGCAAGCTGGCGCAGATTGCTTTGACATTGCGCGCGTCTGCCCGACTCCCTTGCGGCTTGAATTGCGGGCAATAACATCGCGATCAAGATGCCGATGATGGCAATCACCACCAACAACTCCACGAGCGTGAAGCCAAAGCGGCCTGGCAATGATGGGGAGTGCAAGTATAACCGGAATCTGATCGAGCGGCGCATCGTTGTTCGAAACCTGTTGCTGCTTGCTTGTGCAACTGTCATTTTTGGCACTAGGGACCTGTTGCGATTCGTATTTGTCGAGCGTCGTCTACTTCGATTCGCGGTACGTCGTCTTGCTCGGTCACTGTTCCTTGAACACGGATTAACTTCTGAAGGTAGTGCTCCGCCGGATCGGCAATGCCTTGAGCGGCAAGTGAGGCGGCGCCAGTTCGGGTGATGACGACGGCCAGATTTCTTTCGCTTCGAAAATCCTCTTCGCTGTCGAGATAGATTTCTCCTCGCTTCTCCAAACGGTTCTTGGCACTCTGCACCGTCATTCGCACCGTCACATCCTGACCAACTTTGGCGCGTGCTTCGACTGCAGTGAGCGGCTGGCTACCTGGTGATTTATCGCCTGCCGCTACGTACATCGTCCGACAACACAGCAGTACCAGCAGCACGACTCCGATGGGGAAACGCGTGGTGATCCAGCTTGTTGCGTATGGTCCGGCAGCGGCTACGGCGTTTCGGCATGCCGTGCTGCATACATTGTTCGGTGTCATAAATAGCGATTGAGCCAGTGAGGGAGAAACGACCCGGAAATTACCTTGAAGAACCGGAATGACATGATAATGCCATGTCGTGGCATGTTAGTGTCATCCGTCGGCCTGGATATTAGCGGACGGAATAGCGGGACGCAACGATTTTCCAAAGATTCATCAGCACCACCATTTCTTCTGGTAGTCTACTCGTAGCGGGAAACCGGAACCCTCCAGTAAACTCGGAAGGTGCTCTGATCGCCTACTTGATGGAGGGCATGACTCGGACCTGTCCTGACACAATGATGTCAAGCGCCGAACATCCATCAAACGCTGTTCGCAGGCATCGCCTCGCCCGCGGCTGGTCTCAAACCGAGTTTGCCTAGCGAGCGGGCATTTGGCGAACCGCAGTCAGCGCCAGCGAAAGTTACGTGAAATGAGAATTCGCGGCGATGTGCCGTTTCACGCTGGCGCCGTTTGGCTGGTACCAGGGAGTGCGTGGCTGGAAATTCCGTCGCCACAGTCATCCGCATTTAGCCGCAGCGTTCAGCCGCAATCGTCTAGAGGAATGGAAACTCGCACTGTCGTGCCCTGGCCCGGCGCGCTCACAATTTGAGCCGTGCCGCCGAACAACCGTGCCCGCTCTTGCATTCCCCGCACCCCGAACCGATCACAGGGGATTTGGGTAGGGTCAAAGCCGGCGCCGGCATCGCGAATCTCGATCAATAGGTGCTGGCCTTGCTGTCGAATGTCCACCTCGGCCGTGGCCGCGCCGCTATGCCGCCGAACATTGGTCAAGGCTTCCTGCACAATGCGATACACGGTCTGCTCCAACCGCGAGTCGAGTCGGTCGAACTGCACCTGGTGCGTGAAGCGGATCTCGATCCCCCGGTTCGAATGATCGGAGATCAAGTAGGAGATGGCGCCCACGATTCCCTGCTCGTCGATAATCATCGGCCGCAGGCCGCTGATCATTGCCCGGCCTTCGGCGATGGCACTGCCGAGCAGCCTGCGAACGGCCTCGGCGGATTCGAGTTGTGCCCCGGTTGATTGTCGGCACAAGGCGTCCACAATCATTTTGGCGCCGATTACGTATTGCAGCAGACCATCGTGAAGTTCGTAGCTGAACAGCTTACGATCACGTTCCTGCAACTCGAGCAGCTTGCGCAGCAGAGCCTCTTCCGCCAGCAATCGCTCCTCGTATCGCTTTTGATCGGTGATGTCGCGAAGCACGGCAACCCCACCCTTCAATTCACCCTCGTGGCTATAGAGCGGCGCCGCGTTGACCGAGAGCATCAGTCCCTGTGGTTGCTGCTCATTCCGAACGAAAACCTCGGCCTCACGCACGGTTTCTCCCCGCCGGGCGCGCGCCAGCGGAAGTTGATCGGCCGGATACATGTCTTGCTGGTTGGGAAGAAACAACCCGTAACGTTGCGGCCAGTGCGAAGCGTGTTCGCTCACCGCGCCGGTTCCGAGCAGTTGCTTGGCGGCAGGATTGAAGTGGACAAAATGCCCCTGTTCGTCAGCCACCAACACGCCGTCGGCCATGCACGCCAGGACCGATTCGAGCACCCGGGTTTGCCGTTGCAAGGCAGCCTTGGATTGTTCCAACTCGGCGGTGCGTTCATCCACGCGGCGTTCCAGGTCCAGCTTGGATTGCCGAATCATCTCGTCGGCCTCATGCTGCGCCGTGACGTCGGTAATCGTGCCGTAGAGCATGTAGCGACCATCGTCATGATGGATCATGCTCACCAGATCGCGCACCCAACGACAACTGCCGTCGGGGAAGCGTACGCGATACTCGTGTTCTTCACCGGTCGATGTGCGATTGAGCACTCGCTGGAGCGACTCCTGCAATAGCGGCACGTCGTCCTCATGGATGATGTTGAGCCAACCGGAGGGGGTCTTGTACATGAAGTATTCAGGCGGTCGCCCGAACACCTGCAAAGCGCCCTTGGAAATGTAGTGGAAGTCGAATTCGTTTTGTGCGGTAAGTTCCGCGGACCAGATAAAGCCTGGCACCGAGTCGATCAGGTGCAGCAGGTCCTCGCCGGCGGCTTCAGACTGTTTGCGCGCGGTAACGTCCACGAGTACCCCGTGCCATTCGATCGATCCCGACGGCGTGCGATGAGGCCCCGCGGTGCCCTGGAGCCACTTTTCAGTTCCGGCCGCAGAGACGATGCGAAACTCGCAGACCCAAGCGCAAAGTTGCTCATTGGCCAATCGCAGCGAAGCCAGCACGGCCGCGCGATCGTGCGCGTCGACGAACTGCAATAACGCATCCGAGTTGTCGAGCAGCGTCTCCGGTTCAACCCCCAACAACTCGCGACAATGGTCGCTTACGTAAAGCAATTGCAGCGGCTGCTTCTGCAATGCCTGCCGCGCGGAAAACACAACCGCCGAGGTGGCCGCATCGGCGGCGGCCGGTCTTGAAAGGGACTTGCTTTTCGTAACTGCCCGAGCTTGCTCAAATTCGTGACAAAGTTGGTCCTTGTCTGCCCACAATTCAGCTTGCGGCAGGTGTTTCATCGACTGAAGGCCTCAAAGGGGGATTCGCAGGGAAGGCGTTGCATTGTAACACGCGTTGCCTGCGGCGTTACCCCGGCTTTGCCTTGAGAGTGCGGACGGGTACCCACGATGCTAGCAGGGTTCTTGCCGACATTGTTCAGCCGCAAAAGCATGTTTGCACCGCAACGTGCGTAGACGGCATTGTTGTGCCCGTGCTCGACAGCATCAGCCAAAAAATGCTCTTGCGGGCTGAGATGCGCTGCCGCCCTCTGCGTGTATTCTCGCAAATCCTCTATCACATCGAACTTCTCACGCGTGTAACGCTGAAGTTGGTTTCTTGCTTGAAGAGGTGTGACAACCGTTTGCCACGCGAAATTATCCCCCTTTTCGACGCACTGGAGAAACGATGATGATTTGTCGCCCCGCCGCAGCCCGCCTCTTCGCCCTGGGACTGTTCGCCATTTCCCAACCCGCTCAGGCGGCAAACGGCATCAGCACCTCTTGCTCGGCCAAAGACCAGGGCAATTCGGTGCTGGTTCAGGCCAAGTGCCGAGCGGAACTTGGGCCGCTGAAGGCGGACCTGACATACGGGCCCGTGAGCATCAGCAAAAACCGCACGACCACAGTCACGCGAACCATCGGCGGGATCACATTCAAGCTCACCATTCAAGTCAATTCCAACTCAGTCCGCGTCACAGCCGTTGCCGAAGCCAAGGTTCTCGGCCAAACGGTACGAATGACCGATTCGAAGCAGGTATCGATTAACTAGCACGCTCCCTCGCCGCCTTTGAGCAGAACGATTGAAATACAGCGAACCCTGGACCGTGTCGGTACCAGGGCTCGCTGTGTTGTTGTGGTTCAAAGCCTACGGATGTTCAATTCGCCCACTCCAATCCGCCCGGCAAGTCCATGGCCGCGTATTCGAAATGTAATACCCGACGCCGGCGCGGTTTCTCAGCCTTGGACGAAGCATGCAAAAGCAGCGGGCTCATGGCCATTGCCCAACCCTGAATCATGGGGCAAGCAACGACGGGACCACGCTCGACGACGTTGCGAATCTCGGCGTCGCTCAATCGCCCAAACTGCTGGCTGCCTGGTATGACCTTGAGCACGCCGTTTTCCCGCGGCATGTCGTCCAAGTGCACGCGAATCGCCACCATCTGCTGCAACACGTTGGCGGGCGGCTGCACATGGGCGACGCCTTCTTTTTCACTCCAGGGGCCAAAGCCTGGCACGTCGCCCTGCTGCGTCGTGGCAATCGTTAAGTCTTGGTGCCAGGTAACTTGCCAATTGGCCAAGGGAGTCTTGTCAAAGACGGTAAGGTTCACGAGTCGAGAAGGTGCGCCCAGCAGCAATTCCGCTACGTGGCAACAGGTAGATTGTTTGCCCCAACTACTCAGGAACGGCGACTTGCGCAGCGCATTGCGAACGCCGCCTCGACCGAGGCTGTCTGCGAGCAAACGGTCTACTTCCTCGCACAAGTTCTTCAGATCGTCAGGATTGCAGCAAGAGAACCGGCAGTATCCCAACTTCTGGAAGTCCGATCGCTGGAGTTCCAATTCCAACCCTCCTGCGGGCGATTCCATCGCTCGCCATTCCGTCGTCGGTGCAATCCAATTGGCCGCGTGCGGATCGAATCAACCCGCGGACAGTAACCGCACATTCACTTCTTCAACTGCCATGCCTCGTCAAAAAAGTCAGCGGCCACCACTTTGCCCGGTTGCAGCGCGTCGGGCGCAACCGTGATATCGATCACGGCCCAGTCCGGAAGCTTGGGGTTCTGCAAGCTGTTGGTGCGATCGTGTCCCTCGCGGAATGTGATGCCGGAGTTCACTACCACGTACTTGCGGGCATTGAGTGGATTGGGGTAAATGAGCACCGGCACGTGGCGATCGGCGGCATAGGTTTGGTCGCCCACCGCAACTTGCTCGGACGACCAGCCCAGGGGAAGCTTGTCAACCACGCGAGCCAGCACGCTGTTGCTGACCGCGTCTCCCCAAACAATGAGATGATATTTTTGAATATCGTCGGTAGTCACGTCGCGGTCGGTTTTCACTCGCGGTTCGCCACGGAACAAGGCTCGCCAGCGATCGATGAAATGCTTCTGCTCGGCTTGCACCCAGGCTTCCACTTGCGGATGGCGGGCGGTGCCGCTGGGTAGCACCAGCAAGAACGGCTCGAACAGCACGTCGTCGATCGGGCCCTGCAAGCCCGGCCGTTTGCGAAGCGAATCAACCGGGGCCGCCTGGGGCACGAATTGCCAGCGGTCACCGGTACGAACCAGCCGCAGCGTGGCTGGCAATTCCTTCTCCGGCAGCCGCAGGGTTTGCCCATCAATGTCGATCGTGGCGCCGGCCGTCCACCGCGGCGATTGGCTCCAGGGAGAAGCCAGCTCCAATTCCGTGACATTCCTGGTCATCACCCGAACGCGGCCGGGTTCCGACGCCGAGGCATCGATTCGGGCGTCTTCCCAATGTTGTTCCAGGCCTAGCACGCTCACCCAATGGCAGCGGTTGTAGCGCAAGGTTTTTGTTTGCAGCGAAACGTGCGAAGGATGACGGTCGAGTCCCTTGGCCGCGATCGCTTGCAGTTTTGCTTGCAGTTCTTTCAAGGTTTCCGGGTGGTAAGCGTGTCCCATGCCGGGCCCGATTAAATGCGGCAGGGTGCGGCCGTGCTCTTTGTAAGCTTCTTCCATCACCCGAGCCGCTTGAATCTGCCGGTCGTTCTCGCCGCTGTAGGCAATCACGGGCACGTTCAGCAGGTTGCGCACATAGTCAGGTACGTCGTACAGCCCCCACAGTGTCTGCTCGTACGCCGGTGGGTACTTGTCCGGCTGCAGGTTCTGGTATCGCCGCGTTTCGGCAAAACCCGCCCCGGGGCTGACCGCCACCCAGCGGTCAGGATAATGGGCTCCCAGGTGCCAGGCGCCGGCGCCACCCATCGAAAATCCCCATAGTACGATTCGGTCGCGGTCGATGGGGTAATGTCGGGCAACCGCTTCAATCGCTTCCAGCACGTCGGTCTCACCTGCAAACTTGAAAGCGTTGCAGTACCGGCCGTTGGGATGCAGCACAATCCCGTCCTCGGGCGCAATGCGGCCCACGCTGGTTTCTCGCTGGGCAATGAAGTGCAAATCGGTAGTCTTATCCCCCCGGCCATGCAGCCACACATACAATGGCACGGGCTTGGTCAAGGAAAGCTGTTCGGGAATCACCAGTCCATAGGGCTGGGCCGAATCGTCGATTGCCGAACGAAAGCCGCGAACAACCAGCCCTCGCTGCTGTTGCCAGGGACGTTCTCCCGCGGCCAATCGCTCGACTCTGTTAGCAGCGGTAGCGAGCAGGTTTTGCGCCGTGGCGACATCTTTGGGAGCATAAAACTCGCCGTGGTGCAGAGCCAATCGCACGGCCTTGAGGTACACCTCGACGTCGGCCGCCGCATCAGGCGGCAATTCCCGGCTTGTTTGCAAGGTAGCCAGCCGCTTGCTCAAATCAGCTCCTTGCATGCTGAGTTGTTGTTGCACGGCCGCGTCGACCGCGATGCCCTCAGGCGGCAGCGTGCGAGGAATAGCACCGTCGGCAGCCGATGCCAGGGTAGCGCAAAAGGTCATCCCCAGCACGCAGGCGGCATGTGCCGCGGCCAGGCGAATCGTGGAGCGGTTCACTTCAATGGTTCCTTGAGAAGACAGCAAATAGTCCTAACTTTTTTTCTGTCGAATCCGAATCTGCTTCCACGTCGAACAATTGCCACGCCCCATTGAGTTCGACGTTGTGAACTGCCGGGATGCGTGGCTCGGGGGCTGATGGATTGCGCATGGCCGCGCGCCCAGGCACGCTACCTCGCCGCAGCAGGCATTTTGAAAACCAGACGGAAGTCTTGGCTCTTCGAGTACAGCAAAATGCGATACAGCTCGCTCGACTGGGCCAGCTCAGGCGGGGTGCCGCGGGCGGCGAGCCGTCCGTCGTGAAACACCAGCACCAGGTCGCTGTTGCGGATCGTCATCGCGCGATTCGCCAGCAGGATGAGCGTGCGATTGTGCGCGGCCGCGGCTAAAGCTTCGTCGATTTCCTTGGCCGTTTCGGCGTCGACTTCTGCAGGCTCTTCCACGATCAAGATAGCAGGGTCACGCAGCAACGCTCGAGCCAGGCCGATCCGCAACGCTTCTCCCGAACGCAACGATTGGCCGTGCTCGCCAATGATGGTGGAAAAGCCGTGGGCCAGCACCTCGATGAAGTCGTAGGCCCTGGCCTTTTTGGCGGCGTCTCGGATTTCGCTCACCGAGAATCGTGTGTCGCCGCAGGCAATGTTGTCTGCCACGGTGGCGGTAAACAACAGGCCGTCCTGCAAAACCATGGCCGTTTGACGGCGCAACGAGGCCAACGTCACCTGGCGAATATCTTGGCCGTCGATCAAAATTCGGCCATCCGTTGGATCGTATAGCCGCGCCAGCAGGTAGGCGGCCAGTTGCGGGGTATGCGGATCCGAAGATATCAGGGCCACGCGGCTGCCAAAGGGAATTGTGAACGAGATCTTGTTGAGCAGCGCCTGGCCGGCCGAATTTCGCAACACCACGTCCGCGAATTGAATCTGCTTTTCCGGGCGAGTCAGTTCGATGGCCCCGGCGATTTGCCCTACCAGCGGTTCTCGCTCCAAGTACTCAAATACCATCGCGGCGGCCAACTCGGCCTTGGGCACTTTGGCCCGGACCAGGGAGAGACGTCGCAGGGGAATCACGGCGCTGGCCAGCAGCAAGCAGAGTAACACCGATCCCGAGTATGTGATGCCCGGTGGATTCTGCAGCACCACGGCGCCCACCAGCAAAGCGTACAGCCCTCCGCAAATCAGCAGCGCGAGGTAAAGCAATGGCAGGCCCACGAGCCCCCCCACGTAAGTTCGCATAGCCAGGCGGTTATAACTGTCCAGGTTTTCGCTGAACGAAGCGCCGGGGGTATCGTGCAGCATATAGCCGGCAACCATTCGGCTCTGCTTGATTCCTTCCACCAAACCGTTCATTTGGTTGGCGGCCCGATCTTCAAGAATGGTTTTGCGAGCTTCCGCCGAAGTCCCGGCCCAGTTCGCCACCACCCAAAACAGGCAACCCAGCAGCAGCGCCGTCAACGTCAGCCAGACGTGAACCAACAGCGCCAAAGCAAACAGCCCGATCAACAACAATGGACCGCGAGGAACGGCCCGCCACCACTCGGCCAGGCACCGATGGACAGTGTCGACATCGTCGCTGAAAACGTGCACCACGCTGCGGTCAGATCGTCCGGGCAGTTCGGAACTGCCGACCAGAAACGCCTGGGCGTGGATTTCACGACGCAATCGGGTGGCAATCAACACGGCGGCGCGGCGCGCGAATCGATCCGCCAGGTACAGGGCAAAGAACGCGGCCGACCCCAGCACCAGTGCCGCCCCAATCAGCAGCAACAATGCCCCGTAATTGGACTGAAGCGCCCCCATGTGCCGGTACCACGACAGCAGCCATCCCGCCTGCCAGGAGTCGCGGTTTCGCCAGGCGAGCGCCAACAGGCCGCGATCGAAGTAAAAAGCGTGATCGTTGGCGGTGAGGTCGGGATCCTTGGCCACTGCGGCCAATCTTTGCTGTTCGACTTCGGAAAGGGCTCCCTCTCCGGTGACTTGCACTTGCAGGCCTCCGCGCGTCACCAGCAAATCGGTCAGGCCAAACAGACAGCACAAGAAAGCCAGATACAGAATCACAAACACCAGCGACGCGGCCACGATGGAAACAATGGGCCCGCTCCAAGGCGAAAATACGCGACGCGCCCGGCGGAAATAACCATCCCCCATCGCTGGCTGGACTCCCTGAAATTGAAATAGCGGCATAATCAGCGGCCTGATGCTGGCGGAGCTGGGCGACGTCAACTGAAATAAGGGTGTTGGCGATCGTTAACGCACAGCGGCGAATGGCCGAGCGGCGCAGGCGCGGAAACGCCCAGAAAACATGTGAAAAATGAATTCTCTCCACCCTTAATCGGGAACGAGCCAAACTGCAAGCAAATCCCGCTGGCTTTGCACGCAATTGAGGGCAAAGAAGCGGCCGTTCCCCCCATGTCGCGACCGATTGCCCGCATTAGGCAAACTTTCGCGATGCCGCGCGAGCGGTGTTCCATCGAATCCCGTTGCTGCTCTGATCCCGCTGCCAGGCGCTCAGCGGTTGAATGTGCAGCCGGAAGCAACGGTTCAATCCGCCTTACGCCAGATCGCGGTCCTCAAACAGCAACAGTGCTCCCATCAGGGCAAAGCCGGTGTATGTCAAGCAGTATACGCCCGCCCACAGCAGGTACGTCAGGGGCACCTCGCGACCGCCGGCAATGGCGGGATACATATTGAAATGTTCGAACACCGGCAGCACGGTCGCGATCAATTGCCCCACAAATTGAACCGGTTCGAGCATGCCTGCCGAAGACTGCACCAACAGGGGCAAAATATGGCCCAGTCCATAAATCGAGGCGCAAATCAGCATGTTGGCGGCCATGGGCAGCCGCGTGGAAATCGCCACGCTGATCGCCGCCAACACAATGGCCTCCATGAAAGCCAGTGCTAAACCGGGAAGAATCTGCACGACCTCGACCGTGCAGTTCAGCGCGGTCACGTTTTCCTGGCTGTGTTCTTGGCTCTCGTAAATCACCTTGTAGGAAATGGTTGCCAGAAACACCAGCCCCAGCACAAAGAACAACACCACCACCGGGCCCAGCACGCCAAAAAACTTGCCGAACACAAACTCCCGGCGACTCACCGGTTTGGAAAGCAATGTCAGGGCGGTGCGGCCTTCGATCTCGTTGGCAATCGACGTGCTGGCATTCCATACGGCCAACACAATCGACAGCAGCATGATCAGCATCAGCCCCGTGTCCTTCAGCATCTTGATGTCTTCGCCGAAGGTGTTGTAGGGAATCCAGATGAACAAGAGCAGCAGAAAGGCGCCGACCGGCAGAATCACCCAAAATAATGGTTGCGCCAAACCCTCGCGCATCGCCGACAGCGCAATCGCGGCCACCTTGGGAAAGATCAACTGCAGGCCCAGTCCCAACAGCATGATCGACAACAGGAACGCGGCCGAACCGATGATCAACATCAGATCGGGGCCAAAGAACGGCCGCTGCGTTGCCACATAAATCGCATACGCCTCGGGGTCGATCGCCGCGATTTCGCGCACCTTGCCCTGAATCTCTACCGGCTCGCCCCCTGAAACCCGAGTGATCACCAGCCGAATGTTGCCGTCCCCCTCCCTTTCCACCTCGGCACGCACGGTTTCCCCGCGATAGGTGTGGGTCTCGGGCGTGGGATACACCTGGCTGAATACCGTGACATACGGCACAAAAGGCAAACTGAGCAACCCAATCACGGCCGGCACCGCCGCCGCGTACAGCAGCGGTTGCAGCAATCCATCGAGGGCCAACTCTTCGAGTATTCGCGAGAACCGCGGCGCAACCAGGCGGGCAATGCCATACACCACGCCGCCCACCAGGATGGCCCCCAGCATCCCCAGGCAAATCATCCAAAGCGGTTGAAGCCAAGGAGCAATCTTCGCAAAGCTCGTGGGAGCGCCTTGAGCAAATAGCAAGAAATGGGCCGCCTGATGCATCGGTGTGAGGGCTCGCTACCGCTGGTTAATTACGATGAATGGACATCTGCTGAACGTCGCCGCAACTGCTTCGCGGGTTGCAGAGACGTTATCCAATGGGTTTTTGTTTCTCGTGGGTGGTCCGACCGCGTTCAGGCCGGCCAAGCATATTTTCATGAAACGTGATACGAACGGTCGCGGCTCTTGGTTCGCCGGTTTGTTGTTCGCCTAGCAACCCGTGGGAGCGACACTGAAATCGGCGTATTGCCCTGTGGCCGTCCGGGTGCTCGACGTTTGCGATCGTATAAAGTAGCCCATCCGCTCATTCAGTCGTTGCAAAAACCGGTCGATCTCGCCTTTCTCTCCCTCCACCACCAGGCGCACTCGCCCGTCCTCCAGGTTTTGCACGAACCCGGTGACCCGGAATTCCCCGGCAACCGAATGAGTAGTAAACCGAAAGCCCACCCCTTGAACATTGCCCGAAAAATGAATCTCTCGCTGTTCCATGAGCGTGCGCCTCTCGCACTTGCCCCACTTGGGCTGGCCTGCCGATGCCATCCCAGTGCCCATCCTACTTTGAACGACCTAGATCGGTCGATAACGCAACCTCCCGTCAGCGCGATCCTCTTCCTCCCGAACGCTTCTTACCTGCCAGGCAAATGTCTCGTTTACGTAACATGCCCCGCTAATCCACCACCACATCATCCAGCCGCGATACTCCCACCACGTCTTCCAACCGCACCATCGTCCGACGCCGGTTCGATCGGATCCCATGCATGCGACTGTCGACGACATACTTTTCACGCGTCGTCGTGGTATCCCGCAAGTCGTGTACGTCCACATCCTCCAATATCAAGCAAGTGCCTCGGCGTTCGCTGAGCCGCCCCAAATAGACGTAAGGGCTGCACATATCAAGCACGATCCAGTGTCCCACGTAGTCGACCCAAGCATCGTCGTCCGGGCTTGTCATCCTGGTCCCCCACGAAATTGACGAAAACGCCGCTCCATCCGAGACTTGCGGACGTTGAACAGATGCGTGACTGATTTGCGGAAGAGCGGGGAAACGCCGCGCTCCAACCTGCCCGCTCGCATCATGCGGTTGAACGCGCGAACCCGGTTGGGGCAGCTCCCATTTCTCAACAATTTTTGGCTGGGCAACTTACAGCTAGCATACCCTGAAGGCGGCGGGGGAGCAATCGACTGCAAACCGCCACCATCGAAGGCAACGCCCTGCGAAGACGCGCGGCACCCAACCGGCGCGGTTCCCCTGCGATTCAATCCGAATCGGCGGGAATTATTTGCCGAAAAGCGTCCGCCAGCGCAATGAGCGTGGGAGTGTCCATGGCTTCTGCCCGAGCGGTGGCACCGTGCCCTAGTTGGGTGAGCACGGTGTCGACCTGATCTTTGGTCAACTCGCGTTTGAAAGCGCTGCAGACCACGCTGCGAAGAAATTTTCGCCGGTGGAGAAATATCGCCCTGACAAAGCGGTGGAAAAATCCGCGGTCGCCAATCCTTGCACGGAGCGCGGGGTCGAGCACCATTTTGATGATGGCGCTGTTCACCTTGGGCCGAGGCCAGAACACCTGCGGCGGCAGCTCCCGTACCAATTCCACCTGGCATTGACTTTGCACCCACACGGAAAGCGCGCTGTAATCCTTGGTGGAGGGCGCAGCCATGATCCGGTCGGCTAACTCTTTTTGAATGGTGACCACCATCGAGTACGGGGTGATTTCGTCGGTTGCCAGCAGATTGGAAATGATCGGCGTCGCCACATTGTACGGCAAGTTGGCCGCCAACTTCAGACGCCGGTCCGGACCGGCCGCAAGTTGCTCCCGCAAAATCTGGATTACCTGGGGCTGGAACGTGCTCTTGTTTTTCAGCACGTCGGTCCGCAGCATGATCAGGTTCTTGGAGTCCGCCAGTTCTTCCTTTGCTAATTGATGCAACTGATCGTCGATTTCCACGGTGACCACGCACGCGGCGTCCTGAACCAACAACCCCGTCAGCGAACCGGTGCCCGTGCCGATTTCCAGCACCACGTCACGGGAGCTAATCTCGGCGGCCTCGTACAGCACGCGAAGCAGGTTGAGATCGATCAAGAAATTCTGCCCATGCTGGGTGCGCGGCCGGATCCCGGCTTCTTCGAACCGCTTGAGCAGAAAGGATCGCGTTTGATGAGTGGTGGTCAACGTTTGCCTGCCAACGGAAACAATGGGGAATCAATCAATCAGGACTGCCCAGCTCAACTCTGTCGCAGCGGAGGGGACGAAAATCGGCCGCCTCCGGCCAGCCGCAGGCAACATTCTAGCAATTTCCGTCACGACCCTCGTTCGCAAAGCAATTGCCGTTCCACGTATTTTGCCAACAGGTCGGTTTCCAGGTTTACGGTCTGGCCTGGCTGCTTTTCACCCAGCGTGGTCACGGCCAAAGTATGAGGAATGAGTTGCACGCTGAACCGGGAGTCTTCCACGTCCACCAGGGTGAGACTCACACCATCAACGGCGATACTCCCTTTGCTGGCCATTTGCCGGGTAAGCTTCTTCGGCGCGGTGAACCAGCAGGTAGCCCATTCGCCATCGTGGTGCCGCTCGGCAAGGGTGCCTAGGCCATCAACGTGCCCCGTGACAAGATGTCCCCCCAGAGCATCGCCCAACCGTAGCGAGCGTTCCAGGTTGACGCGGCATCCCGGGCAAAGCTCGCCCAGATTGGTTCGCGCCAGCGTTTCCGGTCCCGCCTGAAATGCCAGGGTTTCCTCATCAAATGCCACCAGCGTCAGGCAACAGCCGTTCACGGCAATGCTCTCGCCCAATTCGCCGGAAGCGGCAAACTCGGGCGACCGGATGCGCAGCAGCTTGCCCGGCGGCTCGGGCCGCACTTCGACAACCTCGGCCAATTGCTGTACCAGACCAGAAAACATGAGGAGCAGCGGAGAACTTGGAATTCGGATTGGGAAATTGAGGAATTAAGACGCCTGGTGCAAACGTGGAACGCCGGTTGCCCGACCTTAAGCACTTTCGAGTCTAGAACAGCGATTCTTCTTGCGGCTTTCGATGCCAGGCCCGCTGCCAGACGTAATTGACCGGGCCCGACAGGGCGAACACGCCGCACACCACGGGAATGGCGTAGCCGCGGGCAAGCACCAAGAATGCCATCGCGAAGATCACCCCGACCACGTGCCCCAGGCTCTTTTCGCCGCGAAACAGCGTGTTGGTCACGTGCGGGTAGGGGATCCGCGACACCATCAGCACGGCGATCAGCAGGGCGTACCACGGCAACAGCCATTGCAGCCAGCCGTCAATGGTAGCCGCATACATGATGGGGTTTTCTTCGCGTCGCAGGGCATAAAACAAGAAGGCAAAGCTGGCAATCGCCGCGCCGCCTGCGGGAGAGGGCAGTCCGCTAAAGCTGGAATGATCGTCGTCCTCGTCGGTCTCCACGTTGTATCGCGCTAACCGCAGGGCCACGCAGGCGGCAAACGACGCTGCGATGATCCACACCGGTTCGTTGTGCACCGCCGTAAAGTAAGGGCACATTTTCACCAGCAAAAAAGCCGGGGCTACGCCAAACGAAACCAGATCGCACAGGCTGTCAAGCTGCGCGCCGAATTCGCTGCTGCTGCGCGACAATCGCGCCACCTGCCCGTCGAGCGCGTCGAACACCATGGCCAAAAAAATCAACGCAGCGCTATACATGCAGTGCGTGGGATCCGATCCCTCGTAATAAACAATCGCCGTTTCGCCGTCGGGCAGATCCTGGGGTTGAACCGGCTTGGCGACCCGAGCCGCAATCACAATGGCGAAGAAGCCGCATACCAGATTCCCCAACGTGAACAACGTCGGCAGGCCATTGACCACCCGGATTCGCTTCTTGGGACTCATGGTATTTGCTCGTCCTTCGCAGAAATGTGCCCAAACTGCGCCAGGACGCTGCTGCCTGCCTTTACTACTTGCCCCATTTGCGTCCGGATATGCAATCGCCCGTCGTCGGGAAGAATCAATTCGGTTCTGGAACCCAATTTAATCATGCCAAACTTCTGACCGCGTGCAAGCGACTCGCCAGGCCGAACCTCGCAGACGATGCGCCGCGCAATCGCACCGGCGATTTGCCGCACCACCAGCCGACGATGTGGCAATTCGTCTTCCTCCAGGTACAGCGTCAGCGCTTCATTCTCGACAGCGCTGCGCGGATTCAGCGCGTTGAGATATTTGCCGGGCGAGTATTCCAGCCGAATACAACGCGCCGCCACGGGGAATCGATTGATGTGCACGTTGAAGATCGACAGGAACAACCCAATCCGCACTGCGGGTCCGTTGATAAATGGATCGTGTTCCAAACGTGTGATATCGACCACCTTGCCGTCGGCCGGCGATACCACCAGCCCCCAATCGTCGGGAATGGTCCGCCGCGGGTCACGGAAAAAATAGATGATTTCGGCCAGGATTAGCCCGGGGATCGCCGCCAGATACCAAAAGCCAGGCAGCCACCACACCACGGCCGCGCCCATCGCAATCAAGAGCGTGCTCATCAAGAACAACTCGCACAACCCCCAGCGGGCGAAGGGGATTTTCTCTCGCCAGCGAAAAGGATCGTCCGCCTCTGCCCAGTGGGCCGTGCACAAGTTACGGCAATACTTCAAATCACGGGGATCGAGAATTTGGTGCGGCGCGCCTTCGTCGCTCCCGGTGCGAATGGCAGCCATCCGCGCTACATATCCGCGTCGAAACGTCTTCAAGTACCAACGCCGCCACTTTCCCCAGGCGAGTTCCAGGCGATAACAATAGCCGCCGCCAGGCTGCACGCTGCGAATGTTTTCCGGCAGGGGGTCCGGCGTGAGTCTTATCAAGGGAGCAACATCCGACATCGGCAAGCTGGAGCACGTCTCTAGTGGCGAAGGGTGGGGAAGCAATCCTGCGGGGGAAACGCCCCCCTGGAATGGTAACCGCCTAACGCCGTATTGAGAAGGTGCTCGCGCAGGGACGGTCCCCCCGAACTTCGCAGTGCAATACCGAGGTTTATAAGACGTTGCCTGCCGAGGCAGTTCTAATTTGCTAAGGCACGAAGGGCCGGCGAGGGCGATCCGCCTTGGGCTTACTGGTTGCGGTGGGCGCGGCAAACCCTACCGGTTCAAACGCCTTTTCTTGAGTGACTTCGGTAATCTTCACCGCGGCAATGTTGGTAAACGGCACAATGATGCGACGTGCCCCGAGCGTGTCGGGGGTCGGCCGATCCAGCAGCAGCATCGACTCGGTAAATTGGAAGGCTTCGAACGGAATCTGCTCATCAAATGACGTAACCACCACGCCGCGATAAGGAACGCCAGCGGGCCACCCGGAAAACAGATGCCGCCAACTGGCGGCGTTGTCGGCTGCCAGGACGGGCGGCAACAAAGGATCGAGAACTTCTCCCGTGTTCAAGACGCAACCCTTTGCAATAAAGTGAGTTCCGTTAACGCCAAGCATTTCGGAAGATCGCCAGGAAACTGCCCGCGAAAGTCTAGCACGCGCACCGGCAACAGGGTGGGAATCGATGCTGGAGCCGGAAAAAACGCATCTTCCGCCATTGCCGAGCATCGCTCTCATTGCGCCGGGTTGTGTGAGCCCAAACGATCATTGGTCGCCAGGCGCTTTCTCCAGGCGGGAATTCACCCACGTCATCGGCCGCAACACCTTTCCGGGGAGAGCGCCCGTCGGTCGGCCATTCTCTACCACGAAGGTTCCGCCGACCAATACGTGATCGATTCCTTCGCTGTATTGATGGGGCTCTGCCGCGGTGGACTTGTCGCGGATACTCTTTACGTCAAACACCACCAGGTCGGCCTGCAGGCCTTCGCGAATTTGGCCGCGGTCGCGAAGACCAAGGATTTGCGCCGGCAGCAAGGTCGACGAACGCACAGCGTCTTCCACCGTCAGATCGCCGTTCTCGATGGCATAACGGCGAATCTTGCGCGGGAACGCTCCGTAGTACCGCGGATGGACCGAGTCGGAATCGCCGGGCAGCGCCACTCCCCCGTCGGTGCAAGTGGCAACCCAGGGCTGACGGGCGAATGCTTCGATATCGATTTCCGACATCGAATAGCTTCGCAACCGCGCCCCGCCTCGCTGAGCGCGGTTGCCAGCGAGTTGCAATTCAATCACCAGGTCCAAAGGAGCGATGGACTTGCCGGCTGCCACGTCGGCGAGGTTCCGCCCGACCAGTTTGCTGTCCGGATGATCCATGATGAAGATGCTTTCCGGTCCGCCACGGCGAATGATTTCGTGTTGCATATCGCGCCGGAGATCGGCCGCGATCTGCTCGTCGGCGAGTGCGGCTTCGAGCAGCTCGGCAGGCGTCGGGGCGGCCGATTTCTCTCCTTGTGGGTCGGCTTCTCGAGAAATCTTTACCCGCTGAGGCAACCAATCAGGAATCAGGACCACGCTGCCGTCGCTGCCACTGGTGGTATACGGATACTGGTCGGCGTAGACTCGGGCTCCCCGCGCGCGGGCTTCGTTGATCAGGTTGATCATCACCCGGCTGGTTCCCCAGAAGTGTTTGCCGCGGGCCTTGATATGCGTGGCGACGACTTTTGCCCCCGTGGATTCGGCAACATCGATGACTTCCACAATGTTGTCGATCATGTTCGACGCAATGGGGCCATCGCGGCTGGGAAGGTACCACATGGGGTCGGCGCCCGAACTCCGTTCGTGAACGATGAACACATGGTCTTCCTTGGCAAGTTCGGCCACGAGCCTCTTGATTTCGTCGGTCGTGCTCCAGCGGCCAGGTACATATTCCAATCCGGCCGACATGCCAAAAGCGCCCGAGTGGAGGGCGCCCCGGAGCAATTGCCGCATGGCCTCAACTTCCTTGTCGGTCGCCGGGCGGCGGTGATCGTTTCCCATCGCCGCGCTGCGAATGGCGCCATGGCCGATCATCAAAATGGCGTTGGGGCCGATGCCCAACTTTTCGAATGAATCGACTTGATCCGCAATCGATGAAGGCCCGAAACCGTCCTGGTTCACCACCACGGTAGTAATACCCTGCGTGACAATGTTGGGCGCAGCCCGACGGGCCGCGTCGCTCGACACCAGACCTCGCTCGGCATGACTGTGCAGATCGATGAATCCCGGGGCAATCACGCGCCCCGAGATGTCAATGGTGCGGGTGGCCGCCTCGGCCTTCAGCCGTCCCACGGCGACGATCTTTCCATCGCGGACGGCCACGTCGCCCGCAAACCAGGGATTGCCGGTGCCATCCATGATCCGGCCATTTGTAAAGAGCAAGTCGTACTCTGGCGCCGGCGCCGCCACTTGCTGCGTCTGCGAATCCTTGGTTCGCTCCTGGCGAATCGGACTCCGCGAAGATGATTCGCCCGCTGCCGGTGCGGACAGCACTTCGTTCGGCGCAGCGGCCAGAACCAGGTGAACCAGCTTTCCGAGTTCATCGGCGGTCACCTGGTTGTCTCGGCGAAACGTGTCGACGCGATGCACCATGACCAGATCGGCCGAGGGAATGACCAGGATGCAATGTCCTCCCGCTCCCCGGGCTGAAAAGCTACCGTCGGGCACCAGTCCGCCAGGGTAGTGTTTGCCGTCTCGGGCCACCCACCACATGTATCCGTACCCTCCTCGATCACCAGCATCGGAGTAAGATTGGGTGCTCTCCCTGACCCATTGCGGCGGAATAATCTGCTGGTCGCGCCAGCGGCCGTCTCGGGAAAATAACAACCCAAACCTCGCCAAGTCGCGTGCGCTCAAGGTAAAGGGGTACGCCGGGTGCACCGAATCTCGGCCAGTGATATAACGCGTATGCGCCGCACGATCGAAATCCTGCATGCCCAAAGGTCGGGCAAGACGGGTGTCAAACTCTTCGAAAATGCTCCGCGCGGTTTGCTGCTGGAAGATGGTGCCCAGCGCGTTGAAGTCCCAGTTGTTGTAGTACCAGAACTCTCCCGGCGCGTGGCTATGACGCTCCGGTCGGCGGGCTTTCATCGCCTCGGTTTCGTACAGCGCGGAATGGTAGATTCCCGAGCGAGCCTTCAATAAATTGCGAACCGTCGCTTGCCGTTCGGTTTCGGTGAGCGACGGTTCGTTATCATCGATTCCCAATTCCTCCAGCGACTTATCCAGGTCGATGGCTCGCTGGTCCGTGCAAATGCCGAACAGGGCACTGAGAATGCTTTTGCGCATCGAGTGGCAGTTGAACGGTCGCTCGGTCTGGCCCCATTGTTCGACAATCCGCCCCTGGTGCACGATCACCACGGCCGAGGTATTGATTGTGGCGGAGTAATCCCTCGCTGCCTTCAATCCCGCGGCCGACCAGCCTGCTTCTGCAGGCGACGCAACGATTTCCCAATCTTTCCCCGGAAACCTCTCGGCGGCGTGCAATTGCAGCGCGAAGACAAGTGCCAGCCAGACGGTCGTGGTTCGAAGCAACGGCAGCGTTCTCATGTTCAGATTTTCCAACGCTTGTGAAGACGGAACAATTCTCGACTCGTGGCCTGCGGCCGGGTGTCGCAGGCGACGGGGATTACGAATGTCGGGCGGTCGCGGCTCGCACGTGGCGTGCCGCGTGAGCGAACTCAGGCAAAACGAGTATAGTCGCTCGAGTGCAGAATTTCCGCATGGGGCTGCCGGTGGACTGCGTTCATTCGCAGGAGCGGCGGCGGTGCAGTAGAATAGTCGGATTGTGAAGCCGGGAGAGGGGTTCCAGGCCAATATGTCGCAAACCATCGAACTGCAAATCTTCGACGAAGGGCGTCTGGTTCATCAGACGGGGTTTTCTGCTGCCCTCGAATTGGGTCGGCAAATGCTGGGCGAGGCCCCGCCGTTCGCGCAGGTGACGAATCGCCATCAAGATGCCCGCCAGCGAATCGTGATTGCTCCGTTCGCGCAGGCGGATATTTCCCGGCAGCACACGCTGCTCGTTCCGGCAGGCGATGGCCGTGTGCAGGTTTCCAATCTCAGCTCCAAACTGCCGCTACCGCTGCTCGACGACGGCACTTTGCTCGGCGTGGGAGAAACGTGCGAGCGATTCTTGCCGATACGGCTGGGAATTGGCAACCTGGTGCTGCAAGTTGGCGCCACCGAAGACGACGAAGTCGACACCGTGCAGACCCTCGGCGAACGCTCTCTCGCCCCCGGCCAGGTGCTCACCCCCAAGGTCACGATTCGCAGTCTGCCCGAGATCGAGCGGCGCACCGCGGTGGAATGGTTGCGAGGCGTGATTTCGGTGCTGGAAAGCGCGGCCACGAGTTCCAATTTTTTTGACGTTGCCGTTCGGGCGGCGGTCGATTTGGTGGGACTGGACACCGTCGGAATCCTGATGCTTAAAGGAAACGCGTGGATCCCAGTCGCGGTGACCAATGCCAAACGCCGCCAGGAAGCATCGCTGCGTCCCAGTCGGCACATCGTGGAGCGGGTAGTCCGCGACAAAAAGGCCTGCTGGCAGCTACCGCCGCCCTTGTCTCGTGAGGACTCTCCCAGCTTGATGGGTTTGGACGCGGTAATCGCGGCCCCCATTCTTAACCGTGCCGGAGAAGTAATCGCCATCTTGTACGGCGACCGCCAAATGACGTCGGGAGCCGCCAACGGTTATCCCATCAATGAAGAAGAAGCCAAGCTGGTGGAACTGTTTGCATTCGCCGTGGCGAGCGGATTGGCCCGGCAGCAACTCGAGCAGCAACGGTTCACGCTCGAGCAGTTCTTTACGCCCGAGCTTGCGCATCAATTGCAAACACGTTCCGAACTGCTGGATGGCAAGTCGGCCGAGGTGTCGGTGTTGGTGTGCGATATTCGCGGATTCAGCCGGATTAGCGAACGGCTAGGGTCGACCAAGACCGTGGAATGGATTCACGACGTCATGACCGAAATGTCCGACTGTGTGCAAAACCAGGCAGGGGTAGTCGTCGATTATGTGGGCGACGAAATCATGGCCATGTGGGGGGCGCCCAGCGAACAACCCGACCATGCAGCCAGGGCCGCTCGGGCCGCGATCAACATGCTCGCGCGACTGCCAGATTTAAACCATCGCTGGCAGACCATCTTGGGTGAACCGTTCGCCGTGGGGATCGGCATCAACAGCGGAGAAGCCCATGTGGGCAATGTGGGCTCGGAACGGCGTTTCAAGTTCGGACCGCTGGGAGACACCGTTAACGTAGCGAGCCGCGTGCAAGGTTGCACCAAGTATCTGCAATGCGGGGCTCTGATCACCGGCGAAGTATATCGGCGGCTGGGCGATTCCTTCTCAACTCGACGTTTGTGCCAGGTGCGGGTGGTAAATATCAGCCGCCCAGTCGATTTGTACGAACTATCGAGCGGGGTCGGCGAGTGGAACGCATTAAAGCAACGTTACGAGTCCGCTCTGCAATTGTTCGAATCCGGCGATTTTCGCGGTACGGTTCGCTTGTTGGGGGAATTGATCAACTCCTTCCCCGACGACGGCCCTTCGCTGGTGTTGCTCTCGAGGGCCGTGGGCGCCATGACTAATCCCAATCGTTTCGATCCCGTCTGCGAACTCCCCGGAAAATAGCGGGAGATGTTATGATGGGGCCGCTTGCTTGCGAATCGCTCGATTTGCGTCCTTTCCGGTCACGCCGGTTGCCCAATCCCACTTACGGATGACGGGCCCGAGGCGAACGGGCAGTCCTTTCGTGACTGACCGATGCCGAGAAAAGTTTCGCAAAGGCAACCCATTTACGATCGCAATGGCGCCCGCCATGATGGGGGCAATTGGTTTGCCAAGTGGACCGCTTCCCCCCGACGAGGATGCCCCCATGAGCGAAGAAGAATTGTACCGGCCTGGTTTGGAAGGAATCATCGCCGGCGAGACGGCGATCAGCACCATCACGGGCGGGTTGCGGTATCGCGGTTACGCCATTGAAGACCTGGCCGAACATGCCACCTTTGAAGAAGTTGCCTATTTGGTGCTGCGGGGCGAGGCGCCCTCCCCGGCCGAGTTGGCCTCGATGAAGGAACGGATGGCGGCCGCCATGTCGCTGCCCGAAGCCCTGGTGGACCTGCTCGGCAAATTGCCCCCGCAAACGAACATGATGGACGTTATGCGGACGGGCTGCAGCGTGCTGGCACACTGGGATCCAGAAGTGGGCGACAACAGCCACGACGCCAACTTGCGCAAGGCCGAGCGTTTGTTGGCGCAGCTGCCGCTGGTAATGGCGGCTCGGTATCGTCAGAGCCGAGGCCAGCATGTGGTCGCTCCGCATCCCGGCTTGTCGCTCTCGGGAAACATTCTCTATACGCTCACCGCCAACAATCCTTCGGAGCGCAGCGTCAAGGCTGTCGATTTGTCGCTCATCTTGTACGCCGAGCACGAATACAATGCCTCGACGTTTGCGTCCAGGGTAACGGCGTCCACGCTCTCGGATCTGCATTCGGCCATTACCACGGCCATCGGCACGCTGAAAGGCCCGCTGCATGGCGGGGCCAACGAACGGGTGATGGACGTGCTGGCTGAAGTCGGTTCGCCCGAGGGAGCCGAGGCCTGGATTCGCAATGCACTGGCCAACAAGGTCCGGATCATGGGGTTTGGTCATCGTGTTTACAAGACGGGTGATCCCCGCGCGGCTTATCTCAAGCCGCTCTGTCAGGAATTGTCCAAGGAAACCGGCCACGAAGCCATGGAGCGCACGGCGGGCATCATCGAAGACATTGTGGTCGCGGAAAAGAAGCTCCCCCCCAATCTCGATTGGCCCAGCGCTCGGCTGTATTACTACCTGGGTTTGCCCGTCGAACTCTACACTCCGCTGTTTGTGCTGAGCCGGGTATCGGGCTGGAGCGCGCACGTCATTGAGCAGCTTGACAACAACCGCTTGATCCGGCCGCGCGCTCGCTACACGGGACCCGACCTGCGAAAGTGGGAGGCTCGCCACGCAAGGTAGAATGCCTTGGCAATCCCGGCTGGAGTGGGCGGCCAGGCAGGCCAGTGGCAAACCGAATTGATGCCCAAGTTCTGTGCCGACTGGCGCCTGGTCCGACCTGGTTCGATTCACTCCAGGGTTGGCCACCACGGTGGCAGCGGCGCCGTAACAACGATTGTTTCGCGGGTAGTCGGGTGGCAAAATCGCAACTCGCGGCCATGCAGCGCTATCGCCCTGGCGCGGGGATCATCGTGTTGGGGGCCAAACGCAATGGTCGACCCGTATAGTTCGTCGCCCCAAATCGGCCAATCTCGAGCGGCGGCTTGCACGCGGATTTGGTGAGTGCGTCCCGTCTCCAGTTCAATCTCCAGCCAGGTTCCTTGGGCAAGGTGGCCGCGCACCCGATATCGTAAGACGGCGACCTGGGCTTCGGCGTGATCGGACGCGACGACCTCGGCTTTCGCCTCGCCGGGGATTTTGCGCATAAAGTCTTGCCACGTTCCTCGCTCTGGTTCGACCCGTCCTGCGACAATCGCCCAGTAGATCTTGTGGACTTCCCGATTTTCAAACTGCTTCGACAGCCGCCGGGCCATGTTGCGGCTGGTGGCAAAAAGCATGACGCCCGAGACGGGACGATCGAGACGGTGCGGCACCCCCAGGTAAACCGATCGCTCCCGTCCCGCTTCACCAGCCAACTGCGCCTTGAGCCGCGTTTCCAGACTGTCGATTCCAGGCGGAGCTTGAGTGGCCAAGCCCGCGGGCTTGAGCACGGCCAGGCAGGCGCCCTGTTCGTAGAGGATCGTAACGTGGGGAAAAGCTCTCATCATGGTACATGTTATAACAATGATTGGCTAACCCGCGGAGGCCGGTCATTGCATCTCGATTGGAATGGCATCCGTGGTGTGATCTTTCGCATTTCTTTTCTTGGAAAGGACTCGTGAACCACCCAAATTCATTAGCCATGCGCCGATTGCGGGGAATTCTCAGCGCGGTCAATCTCACATCCTGGCTGGTGCTGTTTGCCTTGGTCTTGCTCGCGGTTGCTCGACCGCTCGAAATGAGTTTCCTTCCAGTGGCTTTACTGGCCGGCGCGGCGGCGGTGCTGGGCCCCTTAAGCCGCTGGGCTGCCCTAAGTTTCGAGCCGCCTGGTCAATCGAAACGAAGTCTGTCGCTGGCACTGCTGCTCGATCTGGCCGCCTTGCTAGGCCTGGCGACCTACGCGATATTGCGAACGCGTGGGGAGCATGGCGAGGATCTTCACGAACGCTTGTTGCAATCCGTGGTTCTGGCCCAGTTCTTAGCTGGCGTGATGCTGATTCCGTTTCTCGCCCGAACCATCGGTCGGTTGGGTGCGGTGCAACTCGTGCCGCTGCTCAAGGCGTTGGTCTATTGGGTCGAGATTTTGGTCTTCGGCGCGCTTGCCTGTGGCATTGCGTCCCTGTTTACCGAGTCGCGGTTTATCAGCTTGTTCGGCTACGTAGGTCCCATTCTGGCCTGCGGGTTTCAGTTGGCCCTGCGCAACTTGCTGGTGGAAGTGCTGCATTGTTTGAAGCCAATACCTCCGCCGAAGCACGGCGAGCATGACGTGTGCAACTCGCCCGAGTCTGCGGGGAAAAACAATGATGACTGACGGCCGCGCCACGGGGCTCTCGAAGAGACACTCATAACCGTGCCGGCCCGGAAAATCGGCGCAACTTGCCCGACAGGACGATCGCCGTGGGACCGGGGGCAACAGAGACGCAACTGAAGCCGAGCCGTTGCAATCGGCACAACCGTTTGTGGGGCGCGGTCATTGAGCGACGATCCTATTTACAGCACTTGCGGCAATAACAGGGCAAGCTAGCTTTGGTCGGACGCCCTACGGGGGCAATACATTCCGATTTAAGGCGCCTCGGCGAACTCATGCTGGAGAGTCTTGGAAACCCACCGCTATGGACAAGTCTGCATCTCAAGTGCTGCTCGTGGACGACGACCCCGTCATGCTCCGCTTGACGCGCGCCATGCTCGAATCGGGAGGGTATACCACCCGGCTCGCGACGACTGGTCAGGAAGCGCTGGCCGTCATCCAGGAGGACTGTCCGCACTATTTACTCACCGATTGGATGATGCCGGGACTGACCGGACCAGAATTGTGCCGGGCCGTCCGGCAAATGGATTTGCCGCATTATCTCTACATTCTGATGCTCACCGCCAAGACCGGCTCGAATTTCTTGGTGGAAGGGCTAGACGCCGGCGCAGACGACTTCCTCACCAAGCCCGTTAAACAGGGGGAACTGCTGGCACGCATGAAAGCCGGGGCCCGCGTGCTCACCCTCGAACAACGACTCAACCAACTCGTCCGCAGCGATCCGCTCACGGGAATTTACAACCGCCGGGCGTTTCACGACCAGGCACAACGAGAATTCCAGCGTGTCCGGCGATACAAAGGCAAACTCTCGGTGGTGATGGTCGACATCGACTACTTCAAACGAATCAACGACACCTACGGTCATCCGGCAGGAGACCTGGTGATCAAGCAAGTGGCCAAGGTGTTGCAGTCGAGCTTGCGAAGCACCGATTACGTGTGTCGCTTCGGAGGCGAGGAATTTTGCGCCATCCTCACCGAAACCCGCGAAGAAGACGCCGCGATTTGGGCCGATCGCGTTCGGATGGCGCTGAGCCGGCTGGAAATCCCGGTAGGCAAGGAAACCATCAAGATTACAGCCAGTATGGGCGTGGCCGGAGTCCTCGATGACACCAAGGACATCGACACCCTGATCGATGCGGGCGACCAGGCGCTCTTGGTCGCCAAACAATCGGGCCGCGATCGCGTGGTTTGTTATCGGGCTTTGTGCGAGGCCGGAAACTTCCTGGCCCCGCCCGAAAACGACATGTTCCAAGGGCAAACCGCTCGAAACATGATGACCGCGCTGGTGGCCTGCCTGCGGGAAGACGAAACCGTGGGCCAAGCCGCCGATTTCTTCTTGCGGTTTCGCGTGAACTCTTGCCCCGTGGTTGGAAAATCGGAGAAGTTGGCCGGAATCCTCTCCGAAAAAGACGTGCTGACCACGATTACCTCGCCCGACAGTTGGTCGCGACCGGTAAGCGAGATCATGAAGCGCAACGTCGTTTGCTTCGACGAAGATACCCCCGCCAGCGTGATTTTCGACTTTCTGTGCCGGGTTTCCATTCGCCGGGTGATTGTGGTCCGCGACGGCTTCCCAACCGGCGTGATCGGACGCGGCTCCTTCTTGCGCTGGTACAACAACCTGCTGCATGCCAGGGGAGAACTCCCCCGGCCCAACGGAGTTACGGATTCCGCCAAGAAAGATCGTGCTTTGTCGCCTCTGGCGCGAGCCCTGTGGACCGAGGCCGAAGTGCTGAAAGACACCCTGGACCATAAGAGTCACGAGGTACTGCCGCTGGTGATTGATCGAACCTCGCGGATGCAGGAGTTGATCAACGACATTTTGTCCAGCGTTTCCAATTCGCCTGCGGGAAGCCAGGTAACCGGCGCCGCCGCTTTCTAACTGTCAGGCCCACCTTGCAAGAGCGTATTGGCCGAGATTGCGGCCGTTTCGAATGCGCATTGCCGCTGATAAATACACGAACTGCGGGCAACACGCCGCTGGCGTATTGTTCGTGGCATTGAGGCGGTGCGGTCGCTGTTCTGTAATTTTCACGACGTACCTTTCCCCCCTGTCGCTGCCCAGCATGATGGTGGTTGTATTGATCTTGATGATCGCCGTGGGAAACTTGGCCCTGGGCTTTGCCCTATCGGCCTGGAGAATGCGCACGTTCCCCGTCAATAGCTGTGGGACCAGTGTCATACCCGCGGTTCGCCCCGTCGAAACCGAGCCAGCAGACCAGCGGGTGGCTGCGCCTGCGGATTCGCCGCTCCCTCTCCCAAAGGCCAGCAATGCCGGGGAGAGGTTGCATGGCTTACCCCAGTCGTGGCTGAACCTGTTACAAGACGTGGCACAGGTTAACAGCTTTATGGAAGCTGCGATTCACGTGCTCCGACTGAAGGTAGGCGCGTACCGCGACCGGCTGGCGGACCTTGACGGGCGAGTTCGCGGATGTTTGCAGAAGTCGCCAGGGCCTGATATCTCCTCGATTCTCGCCGAAGTAGCAGCCGCCAACCGCGAATGGCTCGGGCAAGCGCGGGAAGCGACCGATCATTTGTGCGCGCGGCGGGGTTCGCTGGGAGATCTGGAATCGGTGGCCAGCGATCTGGAGCAGGTCTTGCTCGAACAAGCCGCTCAAGTCGAAACCACGTGCAGCAACCTGGAAATTCTCGACTTTCAAAGCGATCCCTTCCAGGCCGGCAAGCGATTGCTCCGCGAATTGGGAAGGCTGTTGGATCTATGCCACCGTCTTCGCGATGCCATGCAGACGTCATTCGTCGCGGTCATGCAACAAGAACAGCGTCTGCGGCAACTCGATCCTCGATCGTTGGTCGATGGCCTGACCGGCTTGCACAATCAGGCCGGCTTGCAGAATTTCCTCGACGACTTCCGTCTTTCCCAACTTGCGCAGCCGCGAAGCGCGTGCTTGGCTTGGATTGCCATCGATCAGCTCGCCGCAATTAACGAACGATTTGGGCCACGGCTGGGCGATCAATTGATTGCCGCCGTAGCGGACGTGATCTCGGAGACGTTGCGCACGGATCGAGGCGCCGATCTGGCTTGTCGCGTCTTGGGCAATGGATTTGCCGCGTTCTTGGGCGACACCAGGTTGCCCGATGCCGGTTCTCCTGTGGAACGGATTCGCCAAAGCGTCGCAAAGGCCACGTTCGAAGCGGCAAACGAGCGCCTGGCGGTGACGGTTCGTTGCGGCCTCGTAGATATCGATTCTCGGGAATCGTTGTCCGACATGATATCGAGAGCGCAAGCGGTCAGTTGCGGCAATCCAGGCGATCGGGGCGATCGCACCTGGATCGACCAGGGAAACGGCCCTCAACGAGTCGAACCTCCGCAATTGAAAGTCCCCGTCCGGAGTTTCAACCTCTCGGCGTAACGCTGTGAGCATTTCGCCCGCCGCCAGAAGCCAACAGCCTGGCGATATGGCATCGAACCGCAGCTTCTTCATGGCGGCAATCGGCGCTCGTCCACGGAGATCGGCAGCATCTTTTCCACGTTGGCCGGTAAGCGTTCTGATTACGGCAAGGGACCGACCCTGTCTCTTCAAGGCCTCCCCCTGGTGGAGTGCGAGATTGTCTTTTCGTTGACAATTCGACAACTGCGCCCATAACGTTACCAGCATCGAGTTCCGCTTAACACTCCAGAGATCGTCGAGGATTTGCGCAGCGAACGGCGATTCGCGTCAGGATCCTTTCAGTTCCGGTAGTCACAGGAACCCACGCAGATGCCTTTTGCCAACAATGCTGGTGTCTCCATTCACTACACGGCTGTCGGTACGGGGCCGCCGCTGGTGTTGCAGCACGGCTTTACTTCGGACTTGCGCTCGTGGGAGTTTTATGGATACCTTGATGAATTCGCCCGAGATTTTCGTGTGATCTGCATTGACGCCCGCGGGCATGGCCAAAGCGACAAACCACACGCTCCCGAATCCTACGCGCTCGACAATCGCGCCGCCGATGTTTTGGCCGTGCTCAATCAAGAAGGCCTGGAGCGAGTTCACTACTGCGGATATTCGATGGGAGGCTGGATCGGCTTTGGCCTGGTGTTGAATTCCCCGGAGCGGCTTGTCTCGTTGGCCGTGGGGGGCGTTCACCCCTTGGAAGATCCTGGATGGAATGCCTTCGACGGAGTAAGCGGCCGGGATCCCGAGGAGTTCATCGCGGCCCTGGAAAGCGTGGTAGGCGAGCGATTTCCCCAGGAAGCGAGAGCTCGCGTGCTCGACAACGACCTGGTAGCGCTGGCGGCTTCCGTGCAGATGCGCGCGACGGCTCCCAAGGTGTTGGAGCGGATAACAATGTTGACATCGAACTCAACTGTGGGGCATGAAGATGTTTCCGGCCAAGATTCGCGACCGACCGCCGAATGTGGTGCCATGCGTTGCTTATTCTATTGCGGCGATCGCGACGTTCGCCTTGCTCAGGTTCAAAATGCCGCAAAGCTGGCGACCAATGCACGCCTCGCAGTCATTTCCGGCTGCAATCACGTCACAACATTTACGCGAAGCAAGCGAACGTTGCCCGTGCTCAAGAAGTTCTTTTTGGAAAATTTGTGAACCCAAGCACGCCACCTGCAGAGAGTTGCCTCGTGTACCAACCATCATTGCATGGTAAATGGCAGCGGAAAAACGCCGCCGCCAAGATCAGAACAGGCTGGCGGGATCGGATTGCAGCAAGCCCCGAATGGCCCACGCGCCCGAACTTGCACAAAGCAGCAAGGTCAACACAAATACTTGAGCGGCACGAGGGAAAGTGAGGATCATCAATAAGCCTGTCCACTCGCTCAGCGCATAGTACATCATGAAACTCACGATCATGCCGGGCAGGAACGCCACGATGGAAAGGCTTACCGCTTGCCAGAACACGATGCCCACAAAATACGTCTTGCGATAGCCCATGGCCTTGAGTGTGGCATATTCGCCGATATGGTCGGAGATGTCGCGGGAAATGATTTGATAGCAAATCACAAAGCCCACGATCCAGCCCATCATCAATCCCACAAAAAACACGTATCCAATCGGGGTGCTGGCTTGCCAGAAGCGAATTTCGCGATCGATGAATTCCTGTTTGGTGAGCACGCGGGTATCTTCTGGCAGGACCGCGGCCAGGCGGTCTTTCACAGCCTGTGCCTGAGCCGGGTCAACCAGTTGAATCACTCCCAGGTCGACGCGGTCGAGCGGATCGCCGCGATGCGCACGGCCGAAATAACGCGCGTAGTTTTCAGCGCTCATCAATAGATTGCCGTCGTTGGCAAAATCGGTTCCCAACGAAAACGTGCCCACGATTTTGAGTTCTTGATCCAATAACTCGACCGGCATGCCGGTCAAAGCATCGAGATCGGCGGGTAAACCGTATGACTTGCGTTTGCTCAACCGGTCGAGCAAAGCCGAATGTGGCTGCCGCAGCGGGTCAAGCTGCTGCCGCACGTCGTCGTCTGTAAAGACGGGATCGTTCAACTGAAACGCCAGCACGCGAATCGGACGACTCACGCGCGGCTGCCTGCGTTTCCATACGCCAGCATACGCGTCGACATAAAGAGGATACGCGCCGCGAACCCCCGGATCGCTGGCCGCTTGCAGCAAACGCGTGCGCGGAATCCGCTCGGTGACGGTCAGGGCATATTTGCCTTTGCTGAACAAGATGAGATCGGCGTTTAACTCTCGTACCAACTGCACGGTGCTGTCGAACAGCGCGTTGCGAAACCCAATTTGCATGAACATTAGCACCACGGCGAAGCCCACTCCCAAGATCGACAGGGCCAGCCGCGTCCGATAGTACAGCAGGTTGCGAATCACCAGCGCCCAGGCTCGGAAGAACATGTTTCCATTCCCTCCGCTTGCTGGACCTAAAACAAATTGGCAGGCTCGGCCGAACGCAGTTTTCGCGCAGCGGCGACGCCAGAAACCGCACAAACCACGATGCTGCCCACCGCCACCACGATCGCTTGCCCTGGATCGACGCGAATCGTTAACCCCGAAAGAAAGGCCGTCATGGGATACCCGACATATGCGGTGAGCGCCAGCCCCACCAGGTATCCCAATACAGCCAGCACAAAACCCTGCTTGAGGATCACTGCCAGCAGATTCCGATGATTGAACCCCATGGCTTTCATCGTGGCATATTCCTGAATGTGCCGGGTTATGTCGGCTTCGAGCACCTGGTACACAATCGCCAAACCGACAAATGTTCCCAGAATGGCCCCGAACGTAAAAATCACGCCCACCGAGGTGCCCTGCACCCAATAGTTCAATTCCCGTTCGATGACTTGCTGCCGCGTAAGCACCTCGGCGTCCAGATATCCGGAGAGCAGCTCGCGCAGGTTTTCGGCGGCCTCCTGCCGGTCCGCCTCGCGGATCTCGCCGCCACGTCGAGCCACGGGGTGAGTCGTTAGTGTGATCAGGCCAAGGCTGATTTCGTTGGTGCTCGCCCCCGGCGTCAGACGCGCAAACCCGCGTTCGTTCACCAGCATGGTTCCATCGGCGGCAAGCCCCGAGCCCAATTCAAACGTACCCGCAATTCGCACGCGGCGCCCCCCAACTTCGGTTTCTTGACCCACGTCGGCCGGGCCGAATTGTTTGCCGTCGGCGGGACCAAATTCGGGCCGCGAGGTTCGATCAATCAGCACAAAGTCTTCTCGGGTAAGCAGCGGCACGGCGTCAGCCACCTCTGGCCGGCGAAACACGCCTTGCCGCGGATCGACGCCCAGCACCAGAATCGCCCTGGTCGTACCGCCGTGCGGCGGATTGCTTTGCGGGTTGCGCCAGCGATTGCCGCTGACGTAAAGCGGCCGTGCCGAAGCCACCAGCGGCGAGGCTGCCAATTGCCGTAGTCGCGCCGCGGGGAACGTGTGGGCATCGACAAAATGCAGATACTCGGGCGAGCACACCAGAAGATCAAACTCGAGCGCATCGTATACGTTGGTGGCCGTGGTTTGCACCGCGCCCAAGAAACCCAACTGCATCAGCACCAGCACGCAGGCGAACGCCACACCCCCAACGCCCACCGCCGTGCGCGACGTTTCGTGAATCAGGTTGCGCCACGCCAGCGGCGTTTTCATGGCGATGGCGCCGATTGCGAGGGGGTATCAAAGGAGACGTCGACCGGAGCGTTTACCAGATCGCGCGCCACGCGATGGCCCTCAGGCGTCTTGAACAACACGAGAACTTCGAACACGCGGCGGTCGGCAGGTGCAAAAGGGTCCAAGCTCCTCACCTGGGGTGAAGCGATCATCTGGCTGATCTTGACGACTTCGCCCAGCAATTCCTGCCGCAGCGCGGAACTGGTGATGGTGGCCGTTTGACCGGGGCGAATATCACTCTTGGCAGATTCGTACACTTCTGCCACGACGGCCATTTCGTCAAGATTGGCCATCCGCAAAATGGCGCGGTTCCCCACCAATTCGCCCTCGTGCGCGCTGATCTCCAGAATGCGTCCCCCCCGGGTGGCCTTCAGCAAGGATTGGCGTTGTTGTTCACGAAGCCCCGCGATTTCCGCCTCCAGCGAATCCACGGGCAGTTGAGCGTCGATTCGTTTCTCGGTCATTTCGAGCACTTCTTTTTGCGCTTCCGCAGCTCGTACGGCGAGTGTGGTCGCTGCTTGCAGCTTTTGCAGATTCTGGCGGGCGCCGGCCACTTGTGCCTCGGATTGCTGCACCGCCAGCCGCTGGCGCTCGCGATCCTGCTCCGAAACCAAGGCCTCGGGACCGCGTTCCAATCGTCCCAATTCTGCACGGTCTTGTTCCAGCTTTTTTGTCAACAATTCGATTTGCTGCTGTTGCGATCGAATATCAAACTCGCTTAGGCGGGCCTCTTCAATTGCCAGGTCCGCCTGGCGGATTTGCGACTGCAACAGGTCGTGTTCGGCACGGGCTCGAATCTTTGCTTCGGACAATTGGGCCTGAAGCGCATTGATCTTTGCTTCGAGCAATTCGTAACTGGAGAGTTTTGCTAACGAGTCGCCTGCCTCGACGTCCTGGCCTTCCTTGACCGAAATCTCCTTGATCAATTCGGTCGGCAAGGCTCCGATCTCAACAATGCCATCTCGAGGCACAATCCGCCCCAGGGCCTTGACCGTGGTTGCGGCGGCGGCCATCGGCAGCTTGGTGGGCGGCGCTGCCATCTGCGCAGGGGCAAAGAACCGCGGTCCGTACCAGGCCCCGGCGGCTCCGATTGTCAGTCCCAGTAACAAACACAGAGCAGATTTCACGCTTTCACGGCACTTTCATTGGGCATGGTTATGCAACTCGGCGGCGAACGGCGAGCGACTGTGCGCTTTGGCCATGGCACGCCTTTGCGTTGATCGGGCAACCAACCGCGCGCGATGACAAACGGCCCGGCGTCGGTTGCGCGACGCGCAGGTCTCGACCGAGGCGTGCGGATCAACGCCGCAATCTGAGTTTAAAATGCCACCGGCGCCACCACCTTCACGATAGTTCCGCCGCCCGCCACTCGCAACGAATCGGCCGCGTGCGACAATCGGCGCGCGGTAGCCCTCACTGCAATCTCGACTTTACACGTTTGCTCGCCCTAAGGCAGTTGTCAAACGTGTCCCCCGCGGATTTCTCCTGGAGAGAACGCACCGTAAGGCAGCAACTGAACCGGGGCGCAGACGCCAATCATGACGAGCAAGCCGGTTGCGCGGATCCGATCGTTTGTTTCGACGGACGCCGATCGCGGTTCACTGCCGGCAAAAAAAGAACCGCGCCCCAATCCTCCGCACGCGAGGTTGGGACGCGGTCTTGATTCGTAAATCGCCTAACTCAACCTGACCTTCCCACCGTTATTGGCGGATTCTTTGTACCAGGTTGGCGCTGCGTTATCGCGATATGCCCTGTGGATTCACCCCGAGGCATTCCAGCGGCCGGCACGAACGACTGGCCGCAAAATCGCAGGTCGGGTTGCCAAGCCGGCCTAGATAGGGCCTCGGCGTGTGCTGGGGTTGGGAACCCGAGCCGGCGGAGCAGCAGCGCCGTGCGGGACGTAACGGCGTTCGTTCGACGTTTGCTCCACCGTGGGACGGGGGGGCGACGGGGGCGTCAATTCATTCTGCCGCGGCGCTCCTTGATAACCGTTCGCCGGGGCCGAGTGCCCCTCCGGGTAGACCGGATAACCTCCCCGATACGAGGTGGGGGGGTAGCCGCAGTCGCTGCAAAGTGAGCAGCATCCTCGGTCGCAGCATTTACGCTTAAACAGGTTGCGCAGCGAGAACCCCTTCTTGGGTCCGCAGCATGAACCGAGTTCGGGCGCGCAACTGATCGGGTGGGGGCAGCACGTTTTTTGCGGGCAGCAATCAACGACGCTACAGTGGGGCTCCACGTGGCAGGCTGGTTCGGCATGGCAGGTGGGCTCGGCGCAACAGGTCGTGACGGCCTGGCACGCCGGTTCGCAACAGGTGGTTTGACAACAGCCTTTCCTGCAGCGTTTGCGATCGCACATTTTTGCCTTCATGCGTTCCCAGAGCACCGCCAAACCGTGTTTTTGGCAGGGATTGCAGCAGTTGTCCGACGGACAACACCCGCCACCGCAATAGCCCCCATACCAATCGTGAGAAACGGCGCCTGGCGCCCCGTAGGCATTGGTATACGTGACCTGCGGGGGGATTTGCGATCCAGGTGCCGGTTGATATTGTGCCGTCGCAACGCTGGCGATGAGCAGCGTCCCTATCGTGGTGAGCATGGCCCCCTGCAAGCATTTCATCCGAGTATTCCTCATCGTGTTGGGATATTTGGCCGCCACGCGGCTACGGCATGGACGGTTTCCTCCGCGTCTTCGTTACAATTCATCGGTCAGGCTTATTCGATAAAACCAGCGCTTTCGGCATGCGCCGCAAAATTTCTCCAGGTTTCGCAGCTTGTGCTGGCAGCACTGGCGTTGCCTTGCTGTACGGCAAATGACCCGCATCGCGTCGCCCCCCAACCCGAATGAAACACAGCATCAACGGCCGGGGGGAACGCAGAACTGTTAACCGCATCGACCGCCGCCCCCGAAGGAGCCTCCATGCCGGCGATTTACGAACATCATCACCAGGTCCAAAGTTCCGAGATCGATGCCCTGGGGCACGTGAACAATCTGATGTACTTGCATTGGACCCAGGCGGCGGCGCTGGCACACTCGGCAGCGCAGGGGTGGCCCGCAGAAGCGTATCTCACGCTGGGTGCCGGATTCGTCGTCCGCGCGCATCGCATTGAATACCTGCGACCCGCCCTGGAAGGCGACGAACTGATTGTTCGCACTTGGGTGAGCCGATTTCGCCGCGTCACTTCGCTGCGCCGTTACGATATTCTCCGCCTGAGCGACAGCATGCTCCTGGCCCGAGCCGCAACCGACTGGGCGTTCATCAATTGGACAACCCGACTCCCCTGCCGGGTTCCCGCCGAGGTTTCATCCGCATTTGAAATTGTGTCAGACCCAGCCGATTTCTTGGTGTGAGTGGGATGACATCGCATCACTTCGAGCGTCGTTGCGGCACAACCGGCGGCGAACTGGTTGCCGAAGGCGGGCAAGGCGCGGCGAATTCGGTGGCCAATATGCAACGACCTTGTCGGCACGCTATCATGGCCAAACTTGACCATAGGGTTTGCCAACGCCGATCCGAATCCCCGGTTTCGATTCGGGGAAATCGGAATACAGGCCCTGTAGTTTTCGAGTTGCGAATCGAGCCAGGCAGTCGTCATCGCGGGAAATGATGCGGCTGCCCTGGGTGCCCTGCTCTCGATGGCGCTGAACGCCGGAGATCCGCCCGTCATGCTTGCCGTGTTGACTTGGCCCGACTACGTGGTGCTTTCGCTTTATTTGCTCTCCATGGTGGTCATGGGGGTGTGGTTTTCGCGGCGCCAGGTCACCGACGACGACTACTTTCTCGGCGGCCGGCGCATGCCCTGGTTTGCCGTCGGTATCAGCGTCATTGCGTCCCTGCTTTCCAGCTTGACCTATCTCTCCGAACCGGGCGAGGTTTGGAACTCGGGCGCGACGCAATACCTGGGCAAAATGCTGGCGATTCCGGTGGAAATGGCGCTGGTGATTGTATTCATCGTGCCGTTCATGATGCGGTTTCGTTTCACCAGTGCTTACGAATTTCTCGAATACCGCTTTGATCGGCGAACTCGCACGCTAGGCGTGCTGCTGTTCGTGGCCATGGCGGTGCTATGGATGGGCTTCGTGGTGTTTCTCTCGGCCAAGGCCATGGCCACGGTGACGGGTTTGGACTTGTTTTGGGTGATCGTCACCATGGGTTTTGTGGCCACCATCTACACCATTCTCGGAGGCCTCAAGGCGGTGATTTGGACCGACGTGGTACAGGTAATGCTGCTCTTGGGCGGGGGATTTTTCGCCATTGGCTACGTGGCGTATGTCACCGGCAGTTGGCTGCCCGACTGGCTGCAGACCTCGTCGCTATGGCTTGAAAGGGCACCTGCGGCCAATTTAGCCGCAGGACAATCGCGACCTTCGGCGACCATGTTTTTCGATCCGAGTCCCTTCACCCGCACGTCGGTGATCACGGTCGCGATCAGCATGTGCATCTGGCACCTCTGCACGCACGCCGGCAATCAAATGACGCTCCAACGCTATTTCAGCACCAAGGACATGAAAGCCGCTCGCCGCAGCTTTATCACCGGCAGTTTGTTCGGTGTTTTGCTCAACTTGATGCTGATGGTGGTCGGCCTCGCCGTATTGCACTTTTACTTCATTCAGGGAACCACCACGGCCGGTGGCGTACTCGACATTCCGCTCGATGGCGGCCTCGACGAACTCAAACGCAGCGACCGCGACATGATCTTCGCCACGTTCTCCGTCGATCGGCTGCCGCCGGGCATCGGCGGCGCTGTCATCGTCGCGCTTTTGGCGGCGGCCATGTCCAGCATCGACTCAGGCATCAACTCGATCGCCACCGTCATTTCGGTGGAGTTGAAACGACGGCAGCAGGACCAGGATCGCGTGGCCCACACCCACCGGGCACAAACCAGCCACGTGTCGGAGGGGCGCTTGCTCACGCTGCTGGCGGGAGGGTTCATCACGGCCGCGGCGTACGGATTGAGTTACTTGCCCGACAAGTGGGGCGCAGTCGACGCCATGCCGCGTACGTTCAATGCCATTACCCCAGCGATGGGCGGCCTGTTCCTGGTGGCGATTTTTCTCCCCCGTGTGAGCGGAAAGGCCGTATGCGGCGGGGTGCTCTTGGGGCTGATCACCAGCATCACCCTGGGCTACTTCACCGAAATCAGCCACTGGCTGCAAAGCCGCGGTTGGACGGACGGGATCGGCTTTGCGCCCACAGAGTTGGCATATATTGGCGGCCCCGTCAGTGGCACAGCCAGGGCATTGACCCAGATGCCCGGCATCAGTTTCACGTGGATAATGCCCTGCGCACTCGCCGTGCTCATGACCTCTAGTTGGCTGCTGAGCTTCGTCTATCCCAACCGCAAGAACCTGGCCGGACTTACCTGGAAAACCCGGAACGAACCGTGTTCGCTGGTGGAAGAAGTATTGGAGTGATTTGCGCGAGGTCGACGGCGACCGTCCAGGCCTGATTCGCCCGGGGCTGGAGGCCCCTTTTCGCTGGTGACCCCCGTTGCCGGCAAAATCTTCCAGGCAAGCCATAATAGCAGTGGGAACTTTTCACCGGTCGTGGCGTCTAACTGCTTGATCGTTCGCTTGTCGCCGCTGCTCATTTGAGGTTAATCGTCGCCATGAAACACCTTGTGACTTCTTACGCCGTTGCTGCCGCGATCGGCCTGGTTGGAATGTTGCCCCTGGTCGTTCGCGCCCAGGACAAGCAAGAAACCAACGACACGCTCCCGCTCAACAAGGTGGTCATGTTCAGTTCGGGGGTGGGCTTTTTCGAGCATTCTGGGGAATTGAAAGGCAATGCCGATATTCAGATGCAGTTCAGCGTCGACGATGTGAACGATCTACTTAAGAGTATGGTAGTACAGGACTTGGGCGGCGGCACCGTTTCCACGATCAGCTACGGGTCCCGCGACCCCATCACCCGCACGCTCCAAACGTTTGCCATCGATCTCACCCGCAACCCCACCTTGGCCGACCTGCTCAACCAGGTGCGAGGCGAAAAGGTCGAGGTTTTCGCACCGAACGCCATCCAGGGCATCATCTTGGGTGTGGAAAAGCGCAAGCAAAAAGTGGGCGACAACGATCCTATTGAGGTCGAACACCTTAACTTATTAACTGAAGATGGCTTGCGCAGCGTACCCTTGCCCAGCGTCATGCGCATTCGCCTGCTCAACGAAAAGTTGGACGCTGAATTGCGTCAAGCCCTGCTGATTCTGGCCACCAGCCACTCCACCGACAAAAAAACCGTTTCTTTATCCTTCCGCGGCGAAGGAAATCGGCCGGTTCGCGTCGGCTACATCCAGGAAACCCCCATTTGGAAAACCAGCTACCGTTTGGTCCTTAAGGACGAAGGCAAGCCGCTGATCCAGGGTTGGGCAATCGTGGAAAACACCAGTGAGCAGGATTGGAACAACGTCGATCTGACGCTCGTCAGCGGCCGTCCCATCTCGTTCATCATGGATCTATACGAACCGCTGTATATCGATCGTCCCGTGGTCGAACCCGAGTTGTTCGCGTCGCTTCGGCCGCAAACCTACGGACAGGATTTGGCCGGCCGAGAACAGGAATTTCTGAAGAAGGCCGAAAAAGCCGCGGCCCCGGGATTCGCCAATGGCCTGTTCGACGAACAGCGAAGGGATGCGTCGGGGTCATTGGCCCGACGCAGCCAGGGAGAAGGCAAGGGCGAGGGAATCGGCGGCATGGCTTTCGATCCCAGCCAGGGAGTTCAATCGATGGCCCAGGCGGCCGAGGTGGGCGAGTTGTTCCAATACAAGATCGAAGCCCCTGTTACCTTGGCCCGCCAGCGATCGGCCATGTTGCCCATTGTCAACGGAGAAGTCTCGGCCGAAAAGGTTTCGATCTACAACCAGAACGTGCAGGCCAAACACCCGCTCAACGGTTTGGAACTGACCAACTCCACCGGATTGCACCTCATGCAGGGCCCCATCACCGTGTTCGACGAGGGTGCCTATGCGGGCGATGCCCAGATTCAAGACTTGCAGCCAGGCACCAAGCGGCTGATCAGCTACGCCCTCGATCTCAACACCGAAGTTGCCCCGCAGGGCAAGCCGCAAACCGATACCCTGACCAGCGTCAAAATCATCAAGGGCGTGCTCCACGCAGCGCGAAAGTACACTCGCACCCAGGACTACACCGTGAAGAATTCGGGCAGCAAGACCAAGAAAGTCTTGATCGAGTACCCGAAAGATTCCGCATGGACGCTGGTTGCCCCGGAAAAACCCAAAGAAACGACCCGCGACTTGTACCGGTTTGTGGTGAATGCCGAACCTGGCAAACCTGCGGAACTTTCGGTGAAAGAGGAACGAACGGCCAGCCAACAAATAGTGCTCACCAATATCGACGACAACACGATTTTGTTCTACATCAACTCCCGCGTGGTGTCCGATTCGGTGAAGCAGGCGCTGCAGGAGGTCATTCGCCGCAAACAGGCGATCTCCGAAATCGCGAATGAAAAGCGGCAACTCGAGCAAGAACTGAAAGTAATCGACCAGGAGCAAGCCCGAATCCGCCAAAACATGGCTCAACTCGATCGCAACGGCGACTTGTATGCTCGATACGTCAAGAAGTTTGGCGAACAGGAAGATCAGGTGGAGGACTTGCGCGGAAAGATCGCCAAGTTGCAGGCGGCCGAAATGAAAGCCCGCGCCGAGCTTGATCAATTCCTGATCAATCTGAATCTCGAATAGGCCTCGCCCATCGCCGGGATTCTTGCCGCTCACGCCGTTCAACTCGGGCAACCATCGGCGACCTGGAAGTACGCTCGACTGGCCGGTAGGATGGAACAAGATCGGAGCCGCCCTGTCCGGGGGGTGGTATTTCCTACCGTGTTTGGCCGGAGTTCGCCCAGGAGAGTCGAGCGCATGCGAGTTTCAATGTCTTGGTCGAGGCTACCTCTGCTGTGTCTGCTACTGCTCCTAGGCATCGGTGTTTCTGCGGTTGCCCAGGCGCAAAACGCCGTCTCCGAGGCACCCTCCGGGCAGCGATCAGACAAAATTCCACCCCCGCTCAAACGCTACAAGGGTCGGGAGATCGCGCCCGCCATGAGCTATGTGGGCGCTGATTGGCTGATTCGCGAAACCCGCGAGGGAGAGGAAGCCTGTCAAAAGTTGTTGCAGGTGTTGGGTGTCAAGCCTGGCATGACCATCTGCGACATGGGTTGCGGCAACGGCTTTTATTCTTTGAAGTTGGCCGAGGCCGTGGGCAAAGATGGCAAAATACTCGCCGTCGACATTCAGCCCCAGATGCTCAGCCTGCTCTCCAAGCGAGCGATGGCGGCAGGCGTGGCAAATGTGGAACCCATCCTCGGCACACTCATCGACCCCAAGCTGCCCGACGACAGCTGCGATTTGATTTTACTCGTCGACGTCTACCACGAATTCTCGCATCCCGAGCACATGCTTCGGGCCATGAAGAAAGCGTTGAAGCCCGACGGCAGGTTGGTGTTGGTGGAATTTCGCCTGGAAGACCCCAACGTGCCGATCCAATTGGTGCACAAAATGAGCAAGAAGCAAATCCTGAAAGAACTTCCGCCCAACGGCTACAAACTGGTTGATCAATACGACAAATTACCCTGGCAGCACGTGATGTTCTTTGGTCGGGCCGATCAGAACAACGCCCAGCAAGAGTGATCCGAGGCACCACATTCTTGGGGATGCCCCCCGTGCGCACCATCCGCTCTGAACGCGGGACAGCCCGCTGAACAGGCGCTGACCGCGCAGTTGTCAGCACGCAAGAAGCCAAGGTCGGGGTGGCGCGTTATTTCCGATCCCCCTGCGGCACATACGCCGCCAGCTTTTGCTGGGCGTACTTTTTCTCTAGCCGCGTCATGCGCAACCGGCCCCTGACAATCGGCAGCGTCAGCATGTCTTCGCCCACCAGCGGCGTGGCATAGCGTACAAAGTCGTCGGTCACGTCGTAACCGCTCTCGCTGATCCAGGCCGAAGGAAACTTGCGATCGGCGGCCGCCACCTTCTCCAGTGGAACCTTATCGTACTTAGCCCGATAGACCGGCCCTTCCTCGCGAAGTATCGTTGACATGAATCCCGATTCGCCCCGGGCACAGAGCACCGCGGCGAATTGCCCCGCCTTGTAGGCTTCTTCGAGATCGACAGTGGAAGCCAGCGCCATGGCGTGACGCTGATCGGTGCCTGGCACGTTACCGCGAGCGCTCCCCTTGGCGGCCAATCCGCGCTCGTTGAGGTAATTCACAATCACCTGGGCGACGGTCGTTTGGCTGCTGCTGAACTTGGCGTGGCCAAACGAATCCTTGAGAAGCCCCAGATCGCCCACATCAAAACCTTCGCTCACCACCACCATGCAGCGGCCATCGCGACGAAGCTGGTCGTTGACATTGTCGGCAAGTTGCTCGAGGCTGCAGGGACTTTCCGCCAGGTAAATCTGTAGCGGCGTCTTGCGGTCCGGGTCGGCCAACCGGGCGGCGGCGGGAATGAAACCGATCTTGCGGCCCATCGCCTGCATCACCAGCACCGGATCGGCGGGACAACTGCCGCCGTTTTCTTCGTTCGCCCACTGCACCATGTGCATCCAATACTTGGCGGTCGAACCGTAGCCCGGCGTATGGTCCACCAGTTTGAATTCACTGTCGCCGACGTCGTTGTCAATGGTCTTCGGGCCGCCCACCGCCACCAGATCGAGGCCGCGCTTGTGTGCAAGCTGGCTGATCTTATGCGCGGTGTCCATGGAGTCGTTGCCACCGATGTAAATGAAGTAGCCTACGTTGTGGGCTTTGAAGACTTCGATCACGCGCTCGTAATCTTCGTCTTGTCCATCCTTGAGCTTGTAGCGGCAAGTGCCGATGGAACCGGCAGCCGGGGTGTATCGAAGCAGTGCGATTTCCTCGGAGCATTGCGAGGAAAGGTTGAGCAGTTCCTCTTTGAGGACGCCTTCGATGCCATGCCGGGCGCCATAAACCGTGCCGATTTCAGCAAACTCTCGGGCGGTTTCAATGATGCCGCGCAGCGTGTTGTTGATCACGGCGCTGGGTCCGCCGCTTTGGGCGACCACCAGATTGCGAGGATTGGCCATCGTCGGGGCGATCCGGAATTGGGGACATTCGGGTGCGAAAGACCCCAATTCTGCCCCGCTGGACGCCGCTGGTAAAGGGGGCGCGAGTGGGTTCGCATGCTCCCCCGCTCCAAGCCCGATAGTCGGGTTAGCGCTTTCTCCACCATTCGCGAAACGGCGAGGCGCGCGCCAACGACGATGCGGGAACGCAAGCAAGGGTTGCTTAAACCGCGCACGGCATTTCGATCCCGTCTGGTGGAATCCCGCCGCGTACCTCTGGAACTCCTTTCGCAGAGCGTGCCGAGTCAGCGGCCAAACAGGCCGGTCCCGTACCAAACGCCGTTTCGGCCGCGCTTCATGTCGAACGCCCAAACTCGATGCGGTCGCACGACCGCGCTCCAATGGCCCGACGATTTCCGCCAACATTGCACGCATTCCTCGGCGGCGTCGAGCAGCGATTCCCCCGGCCAGCTTTCTGCGACCACTTCCTGGGCAGTCACTCCAAGTCGGGCATTGATCTGGTGGAATCGGGTATCCCAGGAGTGATGTCCTTGCACCCCCAAATTCGCCTGGTGGGTCGAATGTCGTTCGGCCTCCTTGGCCAAAACGGGATGGAGTTGGCCGTCGGTGCTGCGCGGGCTCTCGGGATGCGTGCGAACAGCGTACGTCATGGTGCGTTGGGTGAGGGTACCCGGCGGCAGATCCAGGATGACCCCTAGCGATGCGCTGTTGTAATAGGTGCCCCGCCGAAACGGAAACTGGCTTACCACGTAGCCGTAGTAACTTTCGTTTTCATGGGCGTAGTCAATGATTGCAATTCCCTGTTGGTTTTGCATGTGCTGAAACGATGGATGGCCCAACAACTGGACGGGCTTGTCCCCCACCTCAATGGTGGCGTTGGTGGGCAATTGCAACCAAACGTATCGCTCCACACGTTCCCGGTTCTCGCGCAAGGCACGCGGCAAAGCCTGGCATAGAAAGCAGTCCCGCGTGTTATTTCTGCCCGGGGCGTAAAAAAACACCAGCAACATCCGCCTGGTTTCTTTGGCCTGCGCTACCGCTTTGGCGTAATCGGTATGCCAGGTGAGTTGATGGACAGGGACTTGAGCCCTGAGACATTGAGCCGAGCCAATCAGCAACAAGCCGACCGTGGCCGCCAAAGCGACTGTACGCCACATGCTGGGGAAACTCCGCAGAGAGAATGGGTATTAAGCTTCAATAAATTTCCGTGCGATCCGCCGTCCTTGGGCACCGGCCGAATCGCCCCATTCCTGCGAAGAACGAGGAGCGTCGAAATACCGCCAAGGAGGGGGTCGCGAAGGTGTCGATGCATCGATGCCTTCTCATGCGTGCCCGCCTTGGGCTCGACTTGGGCAAATGTAGCGTCTGCAATGTCTGGTGTAAATAATTAGATTGAATCGAATATTGCGTGAAAGATGGTTTGGGGGATATGGCTTGACTTATTCTGCCGAAGCAATGGATGCACAGACTTCCTTGCTTCTGCATAGACCGCTGTTTCCCCCGGTATCCCATGCGTTGTTCTTTCAACTTCAATCGATGCTTCCTTGGACTGGTTCTGGTACTGCTTGCTCCCGGGCAGCTTTGGGCCAACTCGGCTGCGTCAAACATTGCGCCGCAAAGGATTTCCGTTCCACAGTCGGTACAGAGCGCCTGGCAGGACATGGATCATTGGCTGGCACGTAGTCCCTCTGGAAAAGACTGGCGCAAGTTCTTGAAAGCCAGTGAGTTAGGCCAAGTAATCCAGGGTCGGTCGGAACTGGAGCTCGAATCGTTGGCTCGAACGCTGCAGCGCTTACAAAGTGGTGCTCCGGGGCTGGCGGAGCCGCGGTTTCAAGCCCTGGAAAAAGCGCTCGCCGAATGGCTTCCGAAGGCGGCGGCCCAAACGGCGCGGCCGCTGGCCGCACATTGGACCAGCGAGCCGCGAGATATTGTCGCTGCCACCGAGCAGGAGCAAACATGGCTGCGTGAGGCGGCTCTGCGCGCCCATATGCAGTTGGACGCTTATCTGCAGCGCAACCCCCACCGTGAAGCCTGGAGGAAGTTTCTCTCTTGGGAACAGGTTCATGCTCAGCTTTCGGGGCAACAGCCTGCGGATGTCCGGCTGCTGGGAGTGATCGCCGACCGCTTGACGGCGGGCCACGATGCCCGGCGAATTCCTGCATTCGTGCGGTTTGGCGAGGCCTTGTCACGCTACGAGGCGGCCCTGCGGATTGCCGCGGACGAAGACCCGGCCCAGGCGTTCCGCGACCGGATGGTCCAGTTGCGACAACGACTCGCCCAGTACGAACGAGAGCCCAACTACGAAAACTTGGAAGCCCTGGCCGCGGCGATGGGCGAATTGGAATCGCGGGGACAGGCTGCCGGAACGCTCGTTGGGTTGCGGCACCACTTGTTCAAGCCGAATTTGTACTTCGCGGCTTCGGCGCCGCTGGTGACCTATGGCACTGGACAGCAGGTTGATCGCCCCAGCCCGGTCGCGGAATGCATCGATGGTACTTGGGTACAAGGGCAAGGACGCACCCGGGGCGACGTCCACGGTGCACTGGGAACCAGCGACCAATATGCTTTGTTGCTGAATCACTTCCAGGGGCAAACCTACTCCAATACCCTGGGTTTCAACAGCGGGGCCACGATCAGCAGCAGCGGCGTCACCCGGTTTCAGGCAATCAAAGGCGTGACATTCGACGGACACCAGTTCCTGGAGTTGCCCGTGCAGGCCCACGCGCGAACGTCGACGCAAACCCGCTGGGTCGATTCGGGACGCGATTGCTTTCCGGCCCTGGCCGACCGCATTGCCTGGAACCGCGTGCAACAGCGCAAGGGCCGGAGCGAATACTTTGCTTCGCGATCGGCCGAGCGAAAGATCGAGCGCCAGTTTAACGAAGGCGTGACCGAAGCGGTCATCCGCTCCGAACGCAACTACCGCGATAAAATCCTGCATTGGATGCTCAATCAGCAAATCTTTCCCGAGGACATGCGCTGGTCGAGCGATCCGAACGGGGTCTACGTCACGGCGAGCCAAAGGCGCGTGGGCCAGGCAGGCTCGCCCCACGACGCCCCGCCTGCCCCCCAAGGTGCGGCAATGTCGGTAAGGGTTCACGAGTCGGCCGTGAATAACTCGGCGGCCGCTGGTCTGACCGATCTGGGTTTGCTCGAGCGCGCCGAAGCCGGTCCGGTGGCCGACCCGCGCGTGGGCCGCACGCTTCAACGCGATGAAGTGCGGGCGGCGATCCGGGAGCGATTCCCCAACGCCAAATTGCAGCCGGTCGACCCCCGCGAAAAACCCTGGGAGATTACCTTTGCCTCGCGCGAGCCGTTGCGGGTGCGGTTCGATCGGCAGCGGGTGACCATTACCCTGCGAGTGCGTCGATTTGCCGCGGAGAATGCCACGCCCGACCTGCCCGACGGAGACTTGATGGTGGAAGCGGTTTACCGCATCGAGCGTGGCCCGGATGGTCCCGTAGCCGTGCTGGAAGACCAGCCGTTGGTTTGGTACAGCGCGCCGGGACAAACCAAGTATCGAGAATACCTGGGCATTTGGCTGGGATTGGGGGCCTGGGACTGGGGCACTCCGGGAGAGATTTTAGGTGCCTTGGAAGAGTTGGAATTCCAACTCGACGACAAACAGGTATTTCCCGAACGCATCGAGGGATTGATCAAACTCGGCGGCAAATGGGAAGGGTACGGCAACCTGCGTCCCGAAACCATGCTGGCCGAAAACGGCTGGCTGACGGTCGGTTGGAAACGGGTTCCGAAAACGGACGAGGACTCCAAGATCGAGGTGATTGCCAGCCCTAAATAGCCCGAGTATGGGCACCACATTCCGCCGGAAACGGCTGGGGAGGATAAGGAGAATAGAGCGGCTTCCATGTGATTGCCATGGGATTCGCCGGGCCCTGGAAACCCTGGGGATGGAGGCCTACCAGGATGAGACTCGCCGTTATCTTGCCGCGGCACAAGTGATTATCGACGCGAGGGCAAACGGCACGCGCTAACCGTGCTGCCGACAGTGGAACAGACTTCAACCGTATTCGTTGATGTCGCGTGATCGCGTCCCCGCGCGCGTCTTGTCTCAAAAGCGCGCCAATTCGCTCGCTCAACCGCCCAAAGGTGGAGCGTGAAGCGGCCTTGCACATTTCCTGGGCGAGTGCTGCTTGAAAAGCAGCGAATATGCCGTGTTGAGAAACCGTGATGACGATGCCATTTGCTTTCGTTTGCAAAGGGACACACGCAGTGCCGCGTCGAACGGGGGATACGCCGCAAGTTCGGGGTAGAAAAGGCACGCAAACTGCGCAGGCATCCTGGTTTCTGGGAAACCGCCCCGTTTCTCAACCGTTCAAATGCTAGGCAAACTTTGCACAGTTTTGTAGCGTCCGCCGCGGTCTCCCCAATCGTTTTGCGACTTTCACAATTGGCCCATCAGGTCTTAATCATTGGAATTTATATATTTGCGAAACCGAGTTGAAACTGGATCCGCCGCAACTGTTCAGCTCGGCATGCGCTTTGCTTACCCCTTAAGGGCAGCAGCAGAGTTCCCTCACTTGCAAGCAACGTGGAGTACAGACTGATGACGGTGATGTGTGAAGCCTTGGATCGAGATCTGGCCCAGCGGGTAACTCAGTATTTGTCGGATCGTCACCACCCCGGGCTGCGCTCGTTGAACGTGGAAGCGATGGGTGGCACCGTAACGATCCATGGCACGGTTCGGACTTTTTACGAAAAGCAGCTTTGCCAACATATCTGCCGTCGTGTCGCGGGTGTGATGGGATTGGTTGACAAAGTGGTGGTCAGCGACGCTGCCGAGCCGGCGCCGCCGCGTCCGATGATGTTAGTTCGTACATGATGCGGGTAATCCGCAAGCCATTGTTTGCTCCAGAACCGTCCCCGAGGCTTGTAAACTGCCGCTCCTGAGGATCGGACTTGGCTGAATCGATTGATGCGCTAAGGAGTATGGTTCGCAGAGGCCCTGCCACCAATCAATAACCCCCAATGTGCCCCGGGTGCCATCACCTCTACCCAAACCCGGGGTGCCTTTCGCGCTGAACTGCGTCCAGGTTCCCCCCACCTGGACGCAGTTTGCTTTCCGGGCCGCCGGTTCGGTGAAAGCAGGCAACTTTGCGGCTCGGCGCGCTTCCTTGGGTTTTCGCAGCAATAAGCGAGTGTTGATGCAACTGGTTGCCGACACTATACTAGCCGGTTGAACGACAGAGACGATGTCGCTCAAAGGAAGATCAAAATCGATCGCCCTGTGCAGCGAAGCAGTCATTGCTGGCACGCAGTTTGGTTTTTGGGAGAAGTGATGCTGCGAATTTTGGGACAAGGGTCCAAGCTCTGTGATGGTTTGACGCGCCGCGAATGGTTGCGCATTGGCGGGATTGGGCTGGGTGGGCTAACGCTTCCCAGGTTGCTTCGAGCGCGGGCCGAGGCCAGCGCCGCCGGCAAGCGGAGCAATGGCCCCGCCAAGTCGGTGATCGTGTTATTCAATTCAGGCGGCGTTGGGCAGCATGAAGCTTGGGATCCCAAACCCGAGGCTCCTGCCGAAATACGCGGCGACTTTGGCGCAATCGCCACGCGCACTCCGGGCCTGTTCGTGGGCGAGTTGATGCCTCGCATTGCTCAGCTTACTGACAGAATTGCCGTCATTCGCACCATGGTGACGGGCGACAATGCCCATTCCACCAGCGGCTATCAAATGCTCACCGGCGTGCCGCACATTCCGCTCAATCGCGAGAACGCCAAGCCGGGCAGGCCCAACGACATTCCGTCCTACAATGCCATTGTGCAGGCGCTCCGCCCCCGTCGCGGCGGGTTGCCGGCATCGATCGTGCTGCCGCGCGCCTTGGCCAACAACGGCGGTCGCGACCCCTGGCCGGGTACAGACGCCGGCTTGCTGGGAAAGAAATACGATCCCTGGTTGTTGACCTGCGACCCCTCGGAACCAAATTTCACCATTCCTGGCTGCCAGTTGCCCGATGGCATGAACACCGATCGACTGACCGGCCGCCTGTCGCTGTTGGAGCAGGTGAATCAGCAGGTCGAGCACATGCAGCAGTGCGAACCGGTGCGCGGCTACGATCGCCACTCGGAACGTGCGATCGAGTTGCTCACCGGGGGCAAGGCCAGCGTCGCGTTCGATCTCACGAAAGAACCCGACAAGGTTCGCGATGCCTACGGACGCACCAAGTACGGACAAAGCGTGTTGCTCGCCCGGAGGCTGGTCGAGGCGGGAGTGTCACTGGTGCAGGTTCATTCAGCGTCGCACGATTCGAGCCTTCCCAACGGCGGCGGTTGGGATACCCACATCAAACACAGCGAAAGCGTCAAGGGTTGGTTGATGCCCACCATGGATCGGGTTGTTTCCACCTTGATTCTGGAGTTGGAAGAACGAGGCTTACTGCAAGAAACACTGGTTTGCCTGGTTTCTGAGTTTGGGCACACTCCCAAGATCAACGCCCGAGCCGGCCGCGATCACTGGGGACGCGTGTTTTCCATCGCTCTGGCGGGCGGAGGCATACGCGGTGGCGTCGTGCATGGCCAGTCCGATGCGCATGCGGCCGAACCGCTGGGCGACATCGTGCGGCCTTCCGATTACCTGGCGACCATCTACCACTGCCTGGGCTACGATCCGCACACGTTTGTGGAAGACATGCAAGGTCGACCGCTGCCGATCAGCCAAGGCACTCCTGTTCGCAGCATTTTGGCCTAACGCCGATTGTTTTCCCGAGAATGCTGCTTTGGGTTCAACGAAAGCGAGTCCCGCCGATGACGGCATTCCTTCAGGGCCGCGCTGGCCGGTGTTGCATTGCCCGGCAAGCGTGCCTGCTCGTGTTCGCCTGGGTGATGACTCCTTGGACAGGCGAGACGCGCGCCGACGAAACCAATGACGGCGCGCTTCGTCTCGCCGTGTTTCGGGTCGATGCAACGCCGCCGCTTGGTAGTCCGGTGGCCTACGCGCCGGCCCGCAAGATTGAAGATCCCCTCAGCGCGCGAGGGGTGGTGCTGTTGGGGGCGGGCAAGCCGATCGTGCTGTGCGCCGTCGACTGGATCGGGATTGGCAACCGCGGCCACGACGTATGGCGCGAGCAGTTGGCCGAGGCCGCTGGCACCACGCCCGATCGCGTGGCGGTTCACACGCTGCATCAACACGACGGGCCCCGGTGCGACTTTTCGGCGGAAGAGTTGCTGTCGGCAAACGGTTTGGCCGGCGTGCGCTTCGACGCTGTATTTGCCCGCCAGGTAATCAACAAGGCCGCGGCTGGCGTTCGCGATGCCATCACTCGGGCGCAGCCGGTCACACACTTGGGCGTGGGGCAAGCCGCGGTGGAAAAGGTAGCTTCGAATCGCCGCATTTTGGGTGACAATGGCAAGGTGAAAATCGGCCGAATGAGCGCGTCACGCAATCCCGAGGCCATCGCGGCGCCCGAAGGCGTAATCGATCCGGTATTGAAACTCATCAGTTTTTGGAATGGCGAACGGCCGATTGCCTGCCTCACTTACTACGCCACGCATCCGCAAAGTTACTACGGCCAAGGAGACGTGACTGCGGAATTTGTGGGCCTGGCGCGAGCACAGCGCGAGCAGGAATTGCAGGGCTTGCCGCATATTCACTTCAATGGCGCTAGCGGCAACGTGGCGGCAGGCAAATACAACGACGGTTCGCCGGATAACCGGCCCGTGCTCACCACCCGCATGGCCGAAGGCATGCGCAAGGCCTGGGAAAGCACCAAGAAAGAACCCATCACGGCTGGCAACGTCGAGTGGCGCGTGCAGGGAGTGAAGATTCCGCCGGGGCCGCATCTGGTTGCCGAGACATTGAAAGCCGCCTTGGCCGACCCTGCCCAGGAAGAACGGGCGCGACTCTCCGCAGCCACCAAACTGGCATTTTTGGATCGCTGCCAGCAGGGGCATGCGATCCAACTGGCCTGCCTGCGGCTCGACAACGTGTACGTATTGCACATGCCGGGCGAGTTGTTCGTGGAATACCAATTGGCGGCGCAGCAAATGCGTGCCGAAAGTACCGTTTGCATGGCCGCCTACGGCGACTATGGCACCGGTTACATTGGCACCGAAATCGCCTATTCGCAAGGAGGGTACGAAACGAGCCCCGGCGCGTCGAACGTGGCGCCGCAGGTCGAGAAGGTGTTGACCGAAGGCATGCAGGTTCTGCTCAAATAAGGGGAATTCAACGGCATTCGGCCGCTGCGAACGACGCAGCGGATTGGTGTTAAGCAACTGGTAGACAATGGGTTCGATCGCTTTTCGAGGTTAGTTCGATAGGTTCGCCCCCCCTGCAACAATGCGGGGCGGTTTATCAATACCCGAGCAACATTGCGTTGCATCTCCCGAATCGCACGCGGTAAACTGTCGGACGAAGATGGATCCATCGCGCCGCGCGATATGAAACCTTCCTGTCGGTTGCCCACCTGAACGCTCGCTGCTGGCGAGTCGCACGAAAACCTGAGGATGGTACCGCTTCACGCCAACATCAAGCGGGAAGCCGCTGTCGCCATCCAACCCTGGTTCTGGAGAAACCACCATGTTGGAAATCACCCAAGGTCAAGGTAGCCGCAATTGCCAAGGGTTTTCTCGCCGCACGGCACTTAAGGCCGGGTTCTTGGGATGCTTGGGTCTGAGCCTGCCCGATCTGCTGCGAATGAGGGCCGAAGGAAAAGCCGCCCGCAACAATAAGTCGGTCATTTTGATGTGGCTCGACGGTGGACCCAGCCAGCTCGAAACATACGACCCCAAGCCGTATGCTCCGGTCGAATACCGCGGGCCGTTTGGAGCCATTTCGACCAATGTGCCGGGCATCAGCATTTGCGAAACGCTGCCGCTGCACGCCAGGCATGCCGACAAGATGGCGCTGATTCGTTCGCTGCATCACGATAACGGCGACCATTTCGCGGCTGCCCATTGGATGCTGACGGGCCGCTTCGGCGCCACGACCGCCGACAAGGGCCAAAAGTTTCCCTCGGTGGGGTCAATTGTAGCTCGGGTACACGGGGCCAATGCCGCCGGCATTCCTCCCTATGTGGGCTTGCCCGCCGCGGAAAGCGTGTTCCTGTATCCCGGTTATCAAGGCGCGGCGTATCTGGGCAACGCCTACAACCCGTTCCAGGTGAACATGCAGCAGAAGTACCTCGCTGCCACCTACAATCGCGAGATCAAGCCGCCCGAGTTTCTGTCGAGCATGGAAGGCGCCGACTACGCCCGGCTCAATAACCGGTTGGATTTGTTGGGTCGGCTCGATGGCATCCGCCGTGACATCGACAACTCGGGCATGATGGACTCCATGGACCGCTACCACCAGCAGGCGGTCGATATGCTGTCGGCTGGCAAAACGCGCGAGGCCCTCGATATTGAAAAGGAAGACCCTCGCCTGCGCGATCGTTACGGGAGAGGACCTTGGGGGCACTACACCCTGATGGCCCGGCGACTAGTCGAGGCTGGCGTAAGTTTTGTCACTGTGGACATGCCCCACTGGGACAACCATTCCAAGATTGAAGAAGGTCACGGCTCCAAACTCGTTCACGTGGATCAGGCAGTCGAAGGCCTGCTTTCCGACCTCACCGAACGCGGCCTGCTCGATGATGTGCTGCTGGTAGTGATGGGCGAATTTGGACGCACCCCGCGGCTCAATAACGGCCAGCCAGGCATTCCGATTCCCGGTCGCGACCACTGGGGAAATGCCATCAGCGCAATGGTGGCGGGCGGCGGGCTCAAAGGAGGCGTGGTGGTCGGCGCTACCAACGACAAGGCTGAACACCCTGTGGAGCGAGCGATGAAGCCAAGTTGCCTGTTGGCGACGATTTATCGCGTCCTGGGCATCGATCCCAGCCTTGCCTTCAACGATCATGCGGGGCGCCCCATTCCGATCATTTCCGAAGGCGAAGCGATTGCCGAATTGTTTTGAGTTCCGGTTGCCAGACCCGCCCTGGGGGCTTTGTTCTTCGCTAACTCCCGGGCATCAATACTCGCGATAGGCGGGCGGCACTGGTACGGCGCCTCGTATCTTGCGCGCCGGAAGGCAGCGGCCAGCGCGCACAAAGTTCGGCGGCCGCGCCATCCCAGGTGGGGTATTCAAAATCGAACCCGGCTTCGAGGAGTCGGCCCGGCGCCACGCGGCGGCTTTTGAGCACCAACTCCGACTCGCTGCGCAGCAGCCACGTCCCCAGTTCCAACATCCACCATGGGGCTGGCAAACCGATCACGGCGCGGCGCGAATTCGTATTCTCGGTGGTTGGTTCGCGGTCGCGGTTCGCCCAGGCGGTGCGCAAGACACGCATGAATTGCTCGTTGGGAAGGGGATGCGGTGCCGCCAGGTTTACCGGGCCGGATAATTCATGTTCGATTAACCAGCATACTGCCCGGAAAAAATCGTGTTCGTGAATCCACGAGACATACTGTCGGCCGTCTCCTTGTTTCCCTCCGAGCCTCAAGCGAACAAGCCAGAGCAGCATGTCGAACACGCCTCCGGCGTCGGGGCTCATCACCATGGCGCTTCGCATCAGCACCAGTCGCGTGCACTTGGTTGCGGTTTCGAGCGCGGCGCGTTCCCAGCTCTTGGCCACATCGATGCTGAATCGCCACGTGGCTGGAGCGTTTTTCTCGGTGCCGCCGAGAATGCCAGAGGTTTCATCGTTGGCAGCATCGTAACGGTGGCTGTAAATGGTCGCGGTGCTGGCTTGCAGCCAAACTCGTGGCGGCTGGCGGCATGCGGCAAGTGCGGCGCCGATCGCGCGGCTGGACATGACCCGCGACTGCTTGATGAGTTGGCGGTTGCGCGGGGTATAGCGGCAGTTGACGCTGCGACCGGCCAAATTGATTACGGCGTCGGCCCCTTCAAGCTCACGCTGCCAATCGCCCTGCGATGCGCCGTCCCATCGGACCACTTTCCCAGGGAACTGGCACGCGTCCTGGGCCCGGCTGAGCACCACGACTTGGTGGCCGGCGGCGGCGAAGCCTCGGGCGAGAATCCTGCCCACTTGGCCCGAACCACCTGGAATGACAAGTTTCATGTGTCTTGGCGACCCCGATCGGAAGGGAGGGTTGAGTTGGCGTCTTGTTCCTGAGGAGAACCGCAGGAATGCCGCTTGGTTAACCGCCCAGATGATTGCGGGGCGAAGAATCCTTGTTGACAGGGGTGGCGAAACTCTGCGCGGTTTCGCAACTGAAACTGGTTGTTGCCGCCGGGGCGTTGTATCCTGAAGCAAACCCACCACTCGATGCTCCCACCCCTGTTCGCATTCCGGAGGTGACTTCCGTGCAACGATTTTCCCTGGCGATGGCCACCATACTGAGCGTCGCGAGCGCCGCTGCCGCGGCGGATTGGCCTCAACTGCAAGGCGACGCGTTGCGGTCGGGCAACGCTCCCCACCTGACGATCGGCGACAAGCTCGGTTTGGTGGCCGCGGTGCCGTTGACCGATGGCATTTTCGCCGCCCCGGTGGTTGCCGACGGCGTGGTGTACGTGATCGACGGTTCGGGTGTGGTCGCGGCCATCGACGCGGCCAGCCGTAAGACCTTGTGGACGTTTGCCACCCCTGGCGGCGCCGGCAATTGCAACAACGTGGCGTCGCCCGCCGTGATCGGCAAGTATTTGCACGTGGGCACCATGGCGGGGCATTATTACGTGCTCGACCGGAAGACGGGCGACATGGTTCGCCAGATCGATTGCCGGGAACCCATCTTTGCCTCTCCGGCCGTTGGCGACGATCGCGTGTACTTCGCCACACTGGGAGCGCAGGTATATGCCGTGAAGCCCGACGGCGAGGTAGTGTGGACCTGGGACTTCGTGAAGGAAGTTGTCGATTTTGAAGGCGATCGTTGGAGCGGCGAAGCCTGGTTCGCGCATCGCCAGGACCGCGTAACCTGGCGCGATCACTTTGTGTGCTCGCGCGATATTTGCCTGGTGGGCAAAACGGTGGTCATGCCCGCCGGTGGCAGAACGGTATTTGTGGAAGACGCCGGCGCGGCTCCCAAACTGCGGGCAGTGGGAGAAATTCCCGCCTATGCCGGTTCGGAATTCCCCGCTACCTTTGGCCAAAGCGCCGACGCCGACGGCAACGTTTACGTGCAATGGCATCGCCGCGACAATGCCGGCCGCGTGGAAGTGCTGCGGTTGCAAGACGACGCGATCTCCGCCGATTTCGTGCCTGGCACCGAAACGGCGATCCACCTGCCGGGCCTGCTGAGCTTTGCCTCGGTGAGCGTGCGCGACAAGAATGTGTATCGGGTGCGTCCGGAAGAAGGATTGGGGCTGTGCTTGCACACGGCCGGGGACGAAAAGCCCAAGGTGCTTTGCGAAGCGGCCTCGATTTGTCCGCCAGTGCTCACGCGCGATCACGTCGTTTACGGTGGGCTCGACGGCAAGCTATACATTGTGCCGCTTTCTGGCGGCGAAGCGACGGCGCTTCCCACGGCTTCTGCGGCCGCCATTACGGCGCCGGTGGCGATTGCCGATGAAAAAATCTTCGCGGCCAGCGAAGACGGATATCTCTACATTTTTGGGCCCGGTGGCAATGCCTCGCTGCCGGAGAAGGACCTCGAAGTGTGGAAGATTCGCAGTTCGCTCACGGGCGCCTTGGCCGACGAAAAATACGACTGGTATACCAACTACGGCGACTTCGGCGGCACCAATGCCAACTCGCAAGGGCTCAAGCCGCCGCTGCGAATGCGTTGGGCTCGCCGGCTGGAAGGCACCGTGAAGCACCTGCCGGTTTGCGGCGGAGGACGCATGTATTGCCACACAGCCGAAGGGCAAATCATTGCCCTGGAGCAAGACACTGGCCGATTGCTTTGGCGACGGTATTGGCCGCATGTGTATCTGTCGTTCACTTCCCCATTATATGTGAAGGGGAAACTGCTGGTGCCGCAGGCGGGCATGAAGCAGTCGCAGATGCGATGCCTCGACGCGGCCACGGGTGAAATGTTGTGGGAGGCCCCCTTCACGGGATCGCCTAGTTGGAGCCGGCAGTTTCCGCCGCTGGTGCATGGCAACGTGGCCATTTATGCCTCGGGGTCGGGCGAGTACGCCGCGCAGGGATCGGAAAAGCCGTTCACCTTCAAAGGCACGCCTGAGCCCCGGCCGAATCAAAAGGAAGTGATGAGTTGGATCTATTCCAACGACAACCCGTATTATCCGCACGACAATCGGCCGCTGCTCTGGGCTTGGGACCTGGATACCGGCAAGCTGGTTTGGCAAAAGGACTTTTCGGAGTACGGTCGCGGCGGCAACGATTGCGGCATTTGCCTGCACAACGACAAGCTCTACTACTCCACCTTCTTTGGATACGCCGCCAGTCAGCGGTTGCGGCGCGGCTTGCCGCCGGAAAACAACGGGCTGACCGCCTGCATGAATCCTCAAACGGGCGAGGTGATCTGGCAAACCACTAAGTACTACGTCACGGCCAAGTGCACGTTGAGCGCCCGCGACGGCCGGATTTACATTGGCGGTTACAACCAGGCCAACGAGGCGACCAAGGACCGCTTTGTGTGGTGTCTCGATGCCGAAGATGGCTCGCTCATCTGGCAATCCGAGCCGGTCACGTCGGCGCTGAATGTGGTTACGGTGGGCGAACGGTTTATCTTTTCCAACGCCTTGCGCGGGCGCGGCAACGTGTTCGATCGCCAAACCGGCAAGGTGGTGGGCACCGTGGGACACAATTACGCCTGTTGCCGATTCACGCTCTCCGAACCGTATATTCTGGGGGCGAACATGGACATGATCGACCTTTCGAGCGACGGCAAGCTGGTTTCGACCGGGCCGGCCATCGACTCGCGCGAATGCCTCGGCGCGGTAGTGTCCAACGGCCGCATCTTCTACATGTCGCAGGCGAGCGGGTTCATCGTATCGCAAACCTATGGCGAAGAATCCAAGAAGCTGCCGGCGATTTGGGAACGGCGGTAAGATTCTTTCGGATGTACACGGCAGGCCAGCCCTGGCCGAGGGCTGGCCTGAAGCGGCAGCAGCGATATCCAATCCCGTGGATGCTGCTAAGCGGGGAGGGACTGCTCGCGCGTTGGGGTAGGCTGCCGCTGCCGCTGCCGCTGGCGTGACGGCGTGTGTTTTCCCCGGCGGTTTGAGGGGCGCTGTTCGGCGAGAGGGTATCGACCGACCGCGGTGCCGAAAAGAAAACCGTGTGGCACGCCAGAGCGCGCCACACGGTTTGTCTTGAGCGAGAGGGTGGAAACCGTCGCCCTACTTCTGCTGGGCGGGGGTGATCTCCACCTTCAATCCGTCTTGCCACACCT
>JAANMV010000303.1_pt1 | contig 61529 bp, 44 predicted proteins | sample 7279661 | NCBI WGS metagenome assembly JAANMV01 (sample SAMN14094540, study PRJNA606508) | bioreactor metagenome | isolation source: A lab-scale SPAN reactor treating ammonium-rich wastewater day 121 | place: Ireland: Galway | collected 2017-05-16 | reverse complement strand
AGCGTCCCCGTTTTGCCTGCGTGCTCGTCGTCGGGGGCGCGGGTCTGCGGCATCCGCCGGCCGGAGTGGTGCGCGTCCCCGGTTTTCCTGGGTGCTCGTGGACACAAGAGTGGCGGGCCCCGACCGAGAGGGTTTCTGGAACCGTTTCTTCAGAGGGGCCGGATCGTGTAGCGCAGCGTGGCCGTCTGTCCGGCCTCCCAAGTGGCCGGCAGGGAGACCTCGACCCGGCCGAACTCGACCTTCCGCCAGCCGCCGGAGCGGAGGCCCTTGGGCACCAGGTTGAGCGGCTGCCGGCCGGCCAGCTCGAAGGCCACCCCGGCGCCGGCCGAGTCGGTCACCGTGAACCGATCCGCCTCGACCCGGCCCGCCTTCGTCCCGCCGGCGGCGAGCACCGCGCCGCGGGCCTTCCATGGGCCGACGAAGATGGGGATGGTCTCGACCAGCTCGCGCAGCGCCAGGTCCTCGGTCGCGGTCACGGTCACCGAGACTTCCAGCCGGTCGTCGGCGAAGAGGTACTCGCGGTGGTAGGTCAGCGGCAGCTTCTCGACCCGCCCGTCGAAAGTCAGCCGGCCGCTGGCCTCGTCGTAGGCGTGCTGGTGCCCGTGGTATTGCTCCCAGTAGCGCAGCCCGTCCGGGTTGGTGGCGGTCAGCCCGTGGTGGGTGGTGGGGGCCCAGTTGGCGGCCATCAGTGAGTGGCCGTAGCCGGGCGTCCAGAACCCGCTCAGCCCGCCGCCGACGAAGGGGGTGATCTTGCGCACCTCGGGCAGCTCGCCACCGGTCGACTCGGCGTCGTTGGCGAACGGCTGGCGGAGTTTCTCCTTGTTGGCCAGGTAGAACTCCCCGGCCGCCGGCTGGCCGGTGAAAATCACGGCGTAGTAAGCCGGGCGCTTGACCGCCAACAGTTCCCCGGCGAAGTCTCTGGCGTACGGTCCCGGCTCGCCCGCCGGCCAGACCGCGGAGCGGTCCGGCTCGGCGAAGTAGAGGTAGCGCGAGGTGGTGATCGAGGCGTACAGCGGCGGCTTGGGGTCGGCCAGGAACTTCTCGATGGTCGACTTGGCCTCGTTCACCCTCACTTGTTGCGCCTCGTCGCTCGGCTTCGGTCCGGCCCACAGCCCGACTTCCGGCAGGGCGTCGTCGAGGATTCCCCGCGCGCCGCTCCACTGCTCCAGGAAGAACCCGTCGCCGACGCGGTGGTTGAAGTTGAACCCACCCAGCATCCGCCCGTCCGGCTCCGGGGCCACCGTGTGGTTGAAGAACCGATACGAGCGGCGCAGCGACTCGATGATGGCGGGGTCTTGGCTGAGCCGGTAGTAGACCGCCTCGTGCCAGTGCGTCATGCCGATGTAGCTGCCGCACGGCCCGGTCGCCTCCATGTGGTACCCGGCCGCCGACTGCCCGCGGACCCAGCGCCTGGCGAAGATCCTGGCCAGGTCCCGGTAGAGCGGGTCGCCGCTGCCGTTGGCGTAGCACTGGAACGCCACCAGGTAGTGCGACGACTGGTTCCGTGCCGAGGTCAGGTAATCACAGAACACCCTGTCGACCAGCCGGCGCAGCCCTTCCGTCCAGACTTCGCGGACCTCCGGCTCGACCAGCGACGCGCCATCGGCGAAGGCGGGCAGAGTCTTCTGACCCAGGACGAAGGCCATCATGCCGGGGTAGGGATCCAGCTCCCCGGTGCCGGGGAACCGTTCGTCCTCGGTGACCGTCATCAGGTCGCGCAGGCAGGCCGCCGCCGCGCGGTGGACCAGCTCGCGCCGGCCGTGGTAGGGATTGGTCGGCTCGTCCAGCCGGTAGGCCAGCAGCAACTGCTCGGTGGCCGCGCCGTCGTTGCTGGAGGCGCCGCCCCAGAGCCCGTCGAGGCCCTTCAACCGGTCCCAGCGATTGCCCGGCGGCGGCTGGTCGATCAGCTTCTGCCAGCCGTTGAGCGACCCGCTCCAGTGACTGTGCGGATCGACGTTCTGGCTGCGCAGCCAGGTCTCGACCATCGGCAGGTAGGAATCCTTGAGGATCGCGTTGCGCAAGGGGTCGGCCAGCCACGCCTCCCGCCGGTCGGCCAGCGGGGCGATCAGGTCCTCGGCCCGGCCGACCCGCTCGGGCGCCAGCAGCGTCGGCAGCAGCGCCGCGATGCGGCGCTGGAAAGCGTGGCTGATGGCCGTGCCGTCCGGCAGCAGCTCGAGCGAGGCGTGGATGGCCCGCGCCGCCTCGGGGGTGGGGCAGAGGATCAGCGGGAAGCCGGCGGCGGTGAACTTCCAGGTCCAGTCGGCCGGCAGCTCGAACCGCCACACGGCTCCGGTCGCCTTGACCGGCACGGTCACCGAGCCGCCGGTCTTGGCTTCGGCCAGCCTCGCCCCGGCCTGGTCGAAGACGGTCACCGGCCCGCCGTTGATGGTCAGCTCCTCGGCGTGCGGCGGGACGAAGGCATAGGCCGCCGCGGGGCCGGGTCGCCAGGTGTGGTAGGGCCCGTTCTGGAACGAGACGCCATAGCCCAATTCGCGCTCGAGGCGCACTTCGGCCACGGCGGTGTGGTGTCCGGAGACCAACCGGAGCTGCGAGACGCCCCGTCCGGGGAGCGTCACGGTCCGGTCGAAGACCACCTCGCCCGGCTGCGGCGGAGTCGCCAGATCGCGCAGCTCGATCCCCTCGTGGTATCCCTCGGCGGGGATCTCGGCCGCCGGCACGTACTCGAGGTAGTGCCACAGCAGCAGCTTCTCGTCGGGGTCGAAGGCCCGTACCAGGAGGGGCGACGGCGGGCGGCTGGCGGCCTGCTTGATGACCACCCTTGCCTGACACGGCCGGCCGTCGCCGACCACATAGACCGACACCACCGGCATCAGCGGCGTCGGGCCGATGACCGTCTCGGCCCCACTCGCCACCGCCGCCGACAAGAGCAACGCCGCCACGCGCATCGCCGTCTCCCCGGTCACGTCCCGGTCGTCCGACAGAGCTCCAGGACCACCGTCGCCGACCAGCCATAGTCGCGGATGACGCCGAAGCCGACTCCGCCGCGCGAGCCCACGCCACCCTTACGGTGCAGCTCACGCGGTGACGCGTTCGCCTCGGCGTCGTAGTACTCGTAGATGGTCCCATCCGCCAGATACCAGCGGGTCACCTCGGCCAGCGTCACCTCGGCCAGTTCGTCGGCCAGCTCGTCATAACCGTACCGCCGCAGGCCGTCGATGATCCACAGGTTGTAGTTCAGCCACACCGGCCCGCGCCACATGTCGTCGGAGTAGGACGGCTCATCCGCGGCCACCGTGGCCACCGGCAACGGGCGCCGGAACTGGCCAGGATCGCGCAGCCGCTCGACCAGCCGCGCCGCCTGCTCGGGCGAAGCCGTGCCGGTCCACAGCGGCGTGAAGGCCGAGCCGGCGCGGATCCGGATTGGCTGCCCGTCCTGATCGCGATCGAAATAGAACCCGGCCTCGTCGTCCCACAGGTGGAGGTTGATCAGCTCTCTGAACATCGCCGCGCGCCGGCCGTACTCCGCCGCCTCGTCCGGCTTGTCCAGCAGCCCGGCGAACCGAGCGATGACCTCCAGCTCGCGCTGCATCTGGCAGGAGAAGTCGACCGCGGTCATGGCAGTGCAGCGGTCGAACCGCGGGCTGTTGTCCCACCCGCTCTCCCCGCCGCGGGAACCGCGGATCACGTCGGGATTGTCGTGGATCCGCCAGCCGACCAGCCCGTCCGTCTCCCGCCGACCGCGGTGCTCCAGGTCCCAGCCGACGTACCGCTTGAGCGGCTCGTACACCTGGCGGACGAAGTCCAGGTTGCCGTGACCGTCGAAGATCCGCTCCGCCGCCCAGCCGAGGATCGGCGGCTGGGTGCAGTCGCTGGAGAACATCGACGGCTCGGGCCCGGACATGTGGGCCAGGTAGCCGTCCTCGGCGATCATCGCCAGCTTGGCCAGCACCGTTTCCTCGGCCATCGTCGGGTCGAGGTGGCCCCAGCCCACCGCGTGGAAAGCCGAATCCCACAGCCACATGTTCTTGTGCGGCCAGCGGTCCGGCGTCGTCCAGCGGCAGGGGATGAGGCCCTGGGGCGACTCGACGTTGACCCTCAGAATGGCGCAGGCCTTGCGGTACAGCCGCTCGCGGTCCGGCTCCAGCCCGGCGGGCACGGGCAGGCTCTCCAGCCACCCGCGGCGCCGGGCGACGATCTCGTCGATCCCGCTGCCCAGGCCCCGCTCCGCGCGGTCCAGCGCCCGGCCCGCGTCGCCGGGGTCGTAGCCGACGGCGAACAGGCAGCGGTCGCCCGCGTCGCGGACCCGCAGCACGAGTTGCCCGCCGTCGCCTCCGGCGTGATCGAGCACGGCGCCGTGCGCGTCGCTCAGGTGGGCCGTGACTTCGGGGGAGAACCACCCGGCCAGCGTGTCCCGGTCGGCGTGCGCGACGACGATCCGCGCGCCGCTCAGCAGCGTCAGGTCCAACAACTCATTGGCGCAGACGCAGCGCTCCGGGTCGAGCTCGTCCGGCGTCAGCGGCCCCGCCTCGGCGAAGCGCAGCGACCAGGCGGCCGGCAGCCGGAACAGCAACCCGAGCAGGTCCGGCTCCGGCGCGGCGACGAAGGGGAAGGCCCGCGAAGTCTCGTCGGCGTAGCCGGACAAGGCGAAGATGGTGCCCGGGCCCCAGCGGTTCGGCAGGTGCATGGTGACGTCCTCGGCGCGGAGGTTGCTCGGAACCGGGGCGCTTCCTTCCGGTGGCGCGCGGTGGTAGACGCCGGGTCCTGAAGGGCCGGCTGGCGGAGGTGAAGGCCGCCTGCGCGGCCTGCGGGTTCCGCGCACCCAGGCCGCGGCGGCGGCCTTGGCTGTGACCAGCCGGTCGTTTACGGCCCGGCGAACCACGGTTCGGCGAAGTCCGCCTGCGCGGCCTGGAGTGTGGATTGACCTGGCCCCGTCCGCTCCGTCCCTGCTACACTACCGTCGCCGCGGGCCGCGGGCCGCGGGCGGGGTGAGGTATGGATGCCATTCGGATCGGGATGATCGGCGCTGGGTCGATCAGCAACAACCATCTGTCTGCTCTGAGAGAGCGCGAGGATGCCAGGTTGGTCGCCGTCGCCGATGTCAATGGCGAGCAGGCGGTGGCGCAGGCGGAGAGGTATGGGGCCGAGCGGTCCTGCACCGATTACCGCGAGTTGGTCGCCGACGACGATGTGGACGCGGTGATCATCGGCATTCCCACGCGCTTCCATGCTGACGCCGCCATCGTCGCGGCGGAGCATGGCAAGCACGTTCTGTGCGAGAAGCCGATGGCCCGGACGCTGGCCGAATGCGACGCCATGATCGCCGCCCACGCGGCCGCTGGGACCGTGCTCCAGATCGCCTTCGTCTGCCGTTTCGACGACAACTGGGGGCAGATTCGCAAGCTGGTTCTGGAAGGCCGCGCCGGCCGGCCGTGCCTGTGGCGGCGGATCTGCTGCGGCTCGGCGCCGCAGCCGCCGTATGGGGTGTGGTACAGCGACTCCCGCTACAGCGACGGGCCGCTGACCGAGAGCGCCAGCCACGACATCGACTTCATGCGCTACACCTTGGGCGAGGTGACCGCCGTCACGGCGCGGCTGGACCACCTCTCCCGCGTCGGCGACGTGCTCGACAACAGCATGGTCATGCTGGAGTTCGAGGGCGGCGATCAGGCGCTCATGCACTGGTCGTGGAGCCTCCCGCCGAAGGCGAAGGCCGGCTTCGGCGGGCTGGACGTGGTCGGGCCGGACGGCGCGATCCACCAGCCGACACAGCGCGACGGGCAGTGGTTCGCGGCCGTCTCGACCGCCGGAGGCCAGGTCGAGGAGGTGCCGTTCGAGAACCGGCGGGACCAGACGACCTGGTTCGGCGGCCAGCTCGGCAACTTCCTCGGCGCCATCCGCGGCGAGCAGACGCCGCGCGCCACCGCGCTGGACGGCCGCAAGGCGCACGAGGTGTTCTGCGCCGCGGTGCTGAGCAGCGAGCAGGGCCGACGGGTCAAGCTGCCGTTGCGGGCCTGAGCATGAACTCCCGCGAGCGCGTCCTGCGCGCCATTCGGTTCGAGTCGCCGGACCGGACCCCGGTCAACTACTCGGTCATGCCGGGCACGCTGCAACGCCACGGGCAGGCGGTGCTCGACCTCTGCGCGCGCTATCCCGGCGACTTCTGGCCGGTGGCGATGCTCCGTATCCCGGAGCGCGACCACGCGCATTACGGGCCGGACGGGCGGTACTTCAAGCGCTGGACCGACGAGTGGGGCTGCGTCTGGGAGTTTCTCCAGGAGGGGCTGAACGGCGAGGTCAAGCAGAGCCCGCTGGAGGACTGGTCGGCCCTGGCCGAGTACCGCTTGCCGCCGCCGCCGGACCTGTCCCGGGCCGCGCTGGCCGCAGCGCGGGAGGTCATGGACCGGCAGAAGGAGCGCTACGTCGGCTGGGGCGGCGTCGGGAACCTGTTCGAGCGGATGCAGTACCTGCGCGGGGTCGAGAACCTGTTCTGCGACATCGCCGAGGACCGCGAGGAGGTCTACCGGCTGGCCGACCGGCTGGTCGACGAGTACCTGGTGCCGCACGTCGAGCGGGCCTTGGCCGCGGGCGCGGACATCGTCGGGTTCGTCGACGACTGGGGCGCGCAGCAGCAGATGTTGATCAGCCCGGCCGCCTTCCGGCGCATCTTCAAGCCGCGCTACGCCAGGATGTTCGGGATGGTCCGCGACGCCGGGGCCCTGGTCTGGCTGCACTCGGACGGGATGATTCTGGACATCGTCGACGACCTGGTCGAGATCGGGCTGAACGTGCTCAACCCGCAGTTGAGCTGTCACGACCTGACCGCCCTGGCAGCCAAGACCCGCGGCCGGCTGGCCATCGCCACCGACATCCACCGTCAGGGTGTGCTCCAGTTCGGCACTTCGGACGACGTGCGCCGCTACGTGCGCGAGGTCAAGCAGGCCTTCCACAGCCCGGTCGGCGGGCTCATCTTCCAGGTCGGCTGCGAGGCGGACATGCCGCTGGCCAACCTGGAAGCGTGCCTCGACGAGTTCTTCGCCCTGCGCTGAGCCATGAGGCTGGCGACCTTTCCGTCTCTTGAAACTCCAAGAGGAAGGTCCGCGCGGTTTGCGCATAGCGGGCAGGCGAGGGTTGACCATGCGGCAACTACAGGCGACTCATCTGCTGATCCACAAGGACGTCCTGGCCGACGATCGGATGCGCCGGCGGGCCGAGAGGATGTCTCCCAACATCACCGCCGACGAGACCAGGATCGTCGACGACGCGGCGCTGAACGCGCTGGTCGACGAGTTGCACCTGTACGGCCAGGGCTCCCACGGCGTGTCGCGCGAGGTGCCGATGGTGGTCCTCTTCCACCGCTACCTGTTCGGGCACGACGAGGCGACCCGGACCGAGCGCAAGGAGCGCTACCCGAACCTGTTCAGCCACCCGATGCACAAGCTCAACGGGTACGGTATCAGCGACCTGGCCGGGCTCGAGTGGCGCAGTTCCGGCAGCCCGGAGCACCGGCAGTCCACCGGCTGCGTGTGCCAGCCGGCGTGGCAGATCCACACCGTGGTCGGCTGCCCGTTCCGCTGTGCCTATTGCAGCCTGGGCTGGGTGCAGAAGCTGATGATGAACGTCGAGGAGTTGGTTGAGCATCTCGACGAGTTCATCGGCGACCCACCACCGCACAGCCTCTACCAGCACGACAACTTCACCGACATCGCCGAGTTCGAGCCGGAGTACGGCAGCTCGAAGTCGCTGATCGACTACTTCGCCGCCCGGCCGGGGATCTTCCTGGAGCTGTACGTCGGCAAGAGCGACAACGTGGACTACCTGCTGGACCTCGACCACCGGGGCAAGACCACCTGCTGCTGGAGCATCTCGATGCGCAGCCAGGCCGACCTGATCGAGCGCGAGACGGCCAGCCTGGAAGCCCGGCTGCGGTCGGCCGCTAAGTGCCAGGAGGCGGGGTACCCCGTCCGCTTCCGCTACTCGCCCATCATCCCGGTGAAGAACTGGCGGCAGGAGCTGCGGGAGATGGTCGAGATGTCCTTCGACCTGTGTCGGCCGGAGCTGATCACCTTCGAATCGCTGCGCTACCTGAGGTACCAGCAGGTGGCCGCGACCATGGACGTGGACACGCTGGACTCGGAGTTCCTGGCCTCGCTCAAGGGCGCGCCGGAGACTCCGCCGCAGCCGGGCTCCGAGATTCCCCAGGAGTTCCGGTGGAAGCTGTACCAGGCGGTGATCGACGAGCTGGAGCGGGTCAGCCCGAGCACGCCGTACGCCTTCTGCCGGGAAGCGCGGGTGACCTGGGAGCACTTCGCCGACGATTTCGGCCGGCACGGGCAGCACCCGGACCACTACGTCTGCAACTGCGGCCCGAACTCGTCGCCGGACCATCCGCTCCTGGCCGCGGCCTGCCGGTAGCCACGGACGGCGAAGGCGGGCAACCACGCCGGGGACTGAGCCCTATACGCCCCGGTGCAGGGCCATCGCGTAGGGCGCTCGCCAAGCGAAAAGGGCTCTGTCCCCCGCCCGGCACGAGTCGGTCGCAGTCCGTGATCCCTGGCGGGCACGCAGGGGAAGGGAAATAGGTATACTGCACCCGGATTCTGGAGATCGATGGAGGGAGGGTGCGTAGCGAGGCGAAGGGGCGGCGGCTGCTCTTCGCCGTGGGAGATTCAGTGTGGCTGGGGACTCGTTCGACTTGTTCGTGGCCGGCGCCGGGACCATGGGGCATGGGATCGCTCAAGTGGCGGCCTGCGCCGGGCTGCGGGTGAGGCTGTACGATCTTGCCGACGCGTTGCTGGCAGCGGCGGTCGAGAAGATCCGCTGGTCGCTGGACAAGCTCCACCAGAAGGGCAAGCTGGACCGGGAGCCGGCCGGCATACTGGAGCGGCTGAGCACCACCACCGACCCGGCCGGGGCCGCCGGCGCCGGGGCGGTGATTGAGGCCGTGCCGGAGCGGCTGGACATCAAGCTGGACCTGTTCCGCCGGCTGGACTCCGTGTGCGGCGCGGGCGTGCTGTTCGCTTCCAACACCTCGGCCATCCCCATCACCGAGTTGGCCGCGGCGACCGTCCGCCCGGACCGGTTCTGCGGGATGCACTTCTTCGTCCCGGTACCGCTGATGCCCCTGGTCGAGGTGGTCCGCGGAGCGCGGACTTCGGACCAGACGGTCGCCGACGCCGTCGCCCTGGGGCGGAAGCTGGGCAAGGAGCCGGTGGTGGTCGAGCGCGACGTGGCCGGGTTCGTGGTCAACCGGGTGCTGGTGGCCGCGGCGCTGGAGGCGATGCGGCTGCTGGAGGCCGGCGTGGCCTCGGCCGAGGAGATCGACCGGGCCATGGTCCTGGGCTGCGGGTGGAAGATGGGGCCCTTGGCGACGGCCGACCTGTCCGGGCTGGACGTGTTCCTGCACACCGCCGAGAACATCCACCGGGAGACGGGCGACGCGCGGTTCCGGCCGCCGGTCAATCTGGCCCGCCTGGTGGCCGCCGGCGATCTGGGCCGGAAGACCGGCAGGGGCATCTTCGACCACTTGGAGCAGCGTGGATGAGCGGAGTTCCTCGCGACGCGAAGCTGTGCGGCGCGGACGAGGCCGTTGCGCTGATCGGTGACGGGACGACGGTGGCCGTCGCCGGGTTCGGCGGCGCGGTCGCCCCCGAGGCGCTGGAGGCGGCGCTGGGTCGGCGTTACCGGACCACCGGCCGGCCGCGCGGCCTGACCATCCTCCACGCCGCCGGGCAGGGCGACCGGGAGGGCCGCGGCCTCGACCACCTGGCTCAGGAAGGCCTGGCGCGGCGGTGGATTGGCGGCCACTTCGCCTGGCTGCCCGGCGTCTGCCGGCTGATCGTCGACAATCTGGTCGAAGCCTACAACCTGCCGCAGGGCGTGCTCTCGCAGATCTTCCGTGACATCGCGGCGGGCCGGCCCGGGTTGATCACCCATATCGGCCTGGGCACCTTCGTCGATCCCGCGCACGGCGGCGGCAAGGCCAATGCCCGGACGATCGAGGACATCGTCGAGCGGGTCGAGTTGGGCGGCCGGACCTGGCTGTGGTACAAGGCCATGCCCGTCGACGTGGCGGTGCTGCGCGCCACCGCGGCCGACCCGTGGGGCAACCTGGTGATGGACGAGGAGATGATGATCGGCGAGGCACTGCCCATCGCCACCGCGGCGCACAACAGCGGAGGCATCGTCCTGGCGCAGGTCCTGCGGCTGCTGGACGAGCCGGTGCCGCCGCAACGGGTGGTGGTGCCCGGCGTGCTGGTCGACCGGATCGCCCTGGCCGAGCCGGCCGAGCACCAGCAGACCTGGCTGAGCCCGTACGACCCGCGGTACACCGAGCCGAGTCATCCCACCCGGCCGCTGGCCAGCCTGTTCGAGCCGCTGCCGCTCGACGAGCGACGGATCATCGCCGCCCGGGCGATCGACGAGTTGTCGAGCGGGGTGATCGCCAACCTGGGCATCGGCGTGCCGGAGGGCATCGCCCAGATCGCCGCCGAACGCGGGATGCTGACCAGCTTCACCCTGACCGTCGAGAGCGGCGCCATCGGCGGCGCGCCCGAGAGCGGCAAGGGTTTCGGCGCGTCGCGCTTTCCGCAGGCCATCATCGACCAGCCGTCGCAGTTCGATCTCTACGACGGCGGCGGGCTGGACTTCGCCGCGCTGGGGCTGGCCCAGGTGGACGCCTGCGGCGACGTGAACGTGTCCCGCTTCGGACCCAAGCTGGCGGGCATCGGCGGCTTCGCCAACATCACTCAGACCGCCAAGCGCCTGGTCTTCTGCGGCACCTTCACCGCCGGCGGGCTGCAGGTGGCGGTCGAGGACGGCCGGCTGCGGATCGTCCAGGAAGGGCGGATCACCAAGTTCGTGGACCAGGTCGAGCAGATCTCGTTCAGCGCCGAGCACAGCCGCGAGCGGGCGCAGGTGGTCTTGTACGTCACCGAGCGAGCGGTGTTCCGGCTGACCGACTCGGGGCTGGAGCTGATCGAGGTGGCGCCGGGGATGGACCTGGAGCGCGACGTCTTGGCGAAGATGGCGTTCCGGCCGCGGATCGGCGCGCTGCGTGAGATGCCGGCGTCGGCGTTCGAGGCGCCGGCGGGAGGTAGGGACGGATGAGACAGGTCGTGGTGGTGGCGGCGAAGCGGACGCCGCAGGGACGGTTCCTGGGCGCCTTGGCGGGCTACTCCGATATCGCCCTGGGCGCGGCGGCGGGCGAGGCGGCCCTGACCGGGGTCGATCCCTCTCTGATTGACGAGGTGATCGTCGGCAGCGTGCTCACGCACCACGTCAACCTGGCGCGGATGATCTCGGTGACCATGGGCCTGCCCGACGAAATCCCGGCCTTCACCGTGAACATGGCCTGCGCCTCCGGCCTCCTGGCGGTGATGCAGGCGGCCGACGCGATTCGGCTCGGCCGAGCCGACGTGGTCCTGTGCGGCGGCGCCGAATCGATGAGCAACGTGCCGCACTACCTGGAAGGCGGCCGGCAGGGGTACAAGCTGGGCGACGCCCGGCTGATCGACGGCCTGCTGGTCGGTCTGTCCGACCCGATGGTCGAGATGCGCATGGGCGATACCGCCGAGCGGCTGGCCGAACAGTACGCCATCGGCCGGGAGACTCAGGACGCCTACGCGCTGCGCAGCCACCAGAAGGCCGTGGCCGCCCAAGCGGCGGGGAGTTTCGCCGACGAGTTGGCGCCGCTGCCGGAGTTGGCCGCTGACGAGCACCCGCGGCCGGACACCTCGCTGGACAAGCTGTCCACCCTCCGCCCGGCGTTCAAGGCCGGTGGCACGGTCACGCCGGGCAATGCCTCCGGCATCAACGACGCCGCGGCGATGCTGGTGCTCTGCGCCGAGGACAGCGCGGTCCGGCACGGCTGGCGGCCGCTGGCCAGAGTCGCCCACGGCGCCACCGCCGGGTGCGACCCGCGGATCATGGGCATCGGCCCGGTCCATGCCGTGCGCAAGCTGTGCGAACGGCACCAGTACACGCTCGACGCGTTCGACACCATCGAGCTCAACGAAGCCTTCGCGGCGCAGGCCCTGGCCTGCTGCCGGGCACTCGAGCTGGAGCCGGCCGACGGACGGCTCAACCCCGAGGGCGGGGCCATCGCGTTGGGGCACCCGGTCGGCGCCTCGGGCGCGCGGCTGGCGGTCCACCTGAGCCACCGCATCGCTCGGGGCGAGACGCGGCAAGGGCTGGCGACGCTCTGCGTCGGTGGCGGCATGGGCGCGGCGGCGGTTCTGGAGGCGGTGTGACGGGAGGCGACGGCATGGCGGCGAAGCGGCCGAGGAACGTGCTCCTGTTCGTCGTCGACGGGTTGCGGACCGACGCCCTGGGCTGTTACGGCAGCGCGCTCGGGGCGACGCCGAACCTGGACCGGTTCGCCGGCCAAGCGATGCGGTTCGAGCAGTGCTTCTGCCAGCACTCGGTGTGCATGCCGACCCGCGCGTCGCTGTTCACCGGCCGCTACCCGCACGTCCACGGCGTGTGGGCCAACGGCTGCGCGCTGTCGCGCGACGAAATCACGCTGCCGGCGGTGCTGGCCGACCACGGCCTGGCCACCGGGGCCGCGGGCAAGGTGCACTTCGAGCCGCAGCAGGCCTACCCCGATCACCTCAGCCCCATCATCGGACCCGGGCCGTACTACGGCTTCGACGAGGTGCATCTCAGCGAGAACTGCCTCGGGGCCGAGTACCTGCGGTGGATCGAGCGTGAGCACCCGCGGCGGTACGACCTGGCGCGCGGACGGCGTGACGTGCCGGAGGAGATCCACGAGCTGCGCTGGATCACCGACCGGTCCATCGATTTCGTGGAGCGGCAGGCGTCGGCCGGGCGACCGTTCTTCAGCTACTGCTCGTTCCACGAGCTGGTCCCGCCCTGCACGCCGCCGGCGGGGTGGGGCGAGCACTACGCCCCGGCCGACATGACGGTGCCCGAGCTGCGCGAAGACGACCTGGACCGCCGGCCGGCCTGGTACCGCGCCTGCTACGAGGGCTACGTGGCCCGGGGCCGGCAGCCCGACGAACCGACCTTGCGGCGCTACATCGCCAGCTACTACGACCAGTTGCGGTTCGTCGACCACCAGTTCGGACGGCTGCTGGAGGCCCTCGACCGACTCGGCCTGACGGGGACTACCGATGTCATCTTCACCGCCGACCACGGCCTGTCGCTGAACGACCACTGGCAGTGGCGGCACGGGCCGTTTCTGTTCGACCAGGTGGTCAACGTGCCGCTGGTCTGGCGGACCGCGGCGGGTGGCGGCGCAACGGCCGAGCTGGTCGAGAGCATCGACATCATGCCGACGGTCCTGGATCGGCTCGGCGCGCCGTGGCCGGCGGGCTGTCAGGGAATGAGCTTGGTGCCGCTCTTGCTGGACGAGCCCGCCGCGACGGGTCGCCGGGATGTCTTGTTCGAGGAACGCTGCGCGCCGGACTTCGAGGCCCGCGGTCTGCCGCCGACGACGGCCGACCTGATCGGGCTGCGCACGACCGCCTGGAAGCTCATCTGGGACGCCCAGTCCGCTGACGGCGAGCTGTACGACTTGCGGCACGACCGCGGCGAGTTCGTCAACCTCTGGCACGACCCGGCGTACGGCTCAGAGCGGGAGGAGCTGCAGGCCCGTCTGATGGCCCGCCTGGCCGCCGCCCGCGATCCCTTGCCCACGCGACGATACGGATGGTAACCGAACACCCATGGGGTCAGGTCTTGCAATCGCACAAATGTGCGATTGCAAGACCTGACCCCAGTCGCGCTTGCGCCGCGGCCGGCGGTGTGCTACAGAGGATGGTGAACATTCCGTTTGCTGGATCGTCAAGCGACCCAACGCGCGGAAGAGGTGCTGGGAGGAGCATGTCATGAAGCGACACGCATTCACGTTGATCGAGTTGCTGGTGGTGATCGCGATCATCGCGATTCTCGCCGCCATCCTGTTCCCCGTGTTCGCCAAGGCCAGGGAGAAGGCCCGGCAGTCGTCGTGCCAGTCCAACGTCAAGCAACTCGGAATCGGGGTTATGCAGTACGTGCAAGACTACGATGAGAAGTACATCCGCAACAACAACCCCAACTGCACCTATGCCCTGCCGAACGGGACGCTGGTCAGCCCGAACATGCTGTGGATGTACCAGCTCTATCCGTACGTCAAGAACACCCAATGCTACGACTGCCCGTCGGCGACCAACATCTGGAGCCCCGGGGCGTACGACGCCAACTTCGGGTACGGGTTCAACGACACGTACCTGCACGGCGTGGCCCTGGCGACGCTCAACGCGCCGGCGGAGACCATCGCTCTGCTGGACTCCGATTACTATCTGACCGACTGGGACGACTACGGGTCGCCGTCGGACAACCACTCGTACCCGGCCATCCGCCACAACGAGGGCGCCAACATCGCCTGGGCGGACGGTCACGCCAAGTGGCTCAAGGGCGAGGCCATCGGCTACTACGACGCGGGCACGCAGTACGCCTCGCCGCCGTCGCCGAACCTGTGGGACAACCTGTAGGCCCTGAGCCGGCGACCATTACGAGCCGGTCCGCCTTGCGGGCCGGCTCGGTCGTTGACGGGCGCCTCCAGGAATCTGGTCCGGCGGCTGAACACTGACCTTCGGCGTGCGTCTACGGCAACGGCCACCGGCCGCGTTCACGCCGGGCCACGCAGGAGACAAAGATGCGACGTCGAGCGTTCACCCTCATCGAGCTGCTGGTGGTCATCGCGATCATCGCGATCCTGGCGGCGATCCTGTTCCCGGTCTTCGCCAAGGCGCGCGAGAAGGCGCGACAGTCCTCGTGTCAGTCGAACCTGAAGCAGTTCGGGATCGCGGTTCTGTCCTACGCCCAAGACTACGACGAAGTGTTTCCGCGGGCCAACAACGTCTGCACCTATGTGCTGCCCGACGGGGTGACGGTGTCCGGCCAGACCAACATGCTGTGGTTCTACCAGATCATCCCGTACGTCAAGAACGCGCAGATGTACAACTGCCCGTCCAACACCACCGTCTGGCCGGTCAACGCCTACAGCTCCGGCGGCAGCTACGGCTACAACGACGGAGTCTACGGCGGCGCGGCCATGGCCACGGTCCAGGTCCCGGCCGAGACCATCATGATGACCGACTGCTCCTACTACCTGGCCGACTGGGACACCGGCGCCGCCGACAACCACTACCCGCCGGCGCTGCGCCACAACGACGGGGCCAACTGCAACTACGGCGACGGCCACGTCAAGTTCCAGAAGGGCGAGGCCATCGCCTATTCCGACACCGCGGAGCACGCCGCGGCCCCGGATCCCAATCAGTGGGACAACCTGTGAGTCGTTGACCGGCAGCACGAACGCCGTGGTGGAGAGCCCCCGTCCGACGGGGGCTCTTCCTCTTGTGGCCCGCCTGGTCTGCCGCTGGCGCGCTCGCGCCTTGCCGTGGGTCGAGTCGGCGGCTTGGCGTTGCCACCAAGCCGTCATCCTTCCCCGTCCTCCTCATCCTGATCAGCCGTCCGCGCCGTGGCCGCTCCGGCGGTGGAGGAGTGGTCGCGACTACCTCGAAGCCAAGCCGCGCTTGACGGAAGGAGAACGCAGTGGGCAAGCAAGCGGGCATGGCGCCGGACGGGCCGCGAGCCGGTGGGCCGTACTCTCATTACAACATCGCCGGCGGGATGGTCTACGTGGCCGGCCAGGGGCCGATCGATCCGACCAGCGGGCAGCCGAAGCTGGGCAGCATCGAGGACGAGACCCGGCTGACGATGGAGAACATCGAGCGCATCCTCAAGGCCGCCGGCTCCAGTCTCGACCAGGTCGTCCGGTGCAATGTCTACCTGCAGAACCTGGACGACTTCAAGGCCATGAACGCGGTCTATGGGGAGTTCTTCCCGACCGGTCCGCCGACCCGGACGACGGTCGGGTGCAACTTGCTGATTGGGATCAAGATCGAGATCGACTGCATCGCGGCGCTGCCGGAGGAGTGAACCATGTTGTGGGGTGAGCAGAAGTGGCGGGATCATGCCGACGGTGACAAGGAGCGGGTGGTGGTCATGCCCATCGCCTCGCTCGAGCAGCACGGGCCGCACCTGCCGCTGTTGACCGACACCATCTTGGTGAGTGGCGTGGCGGAGCGCGCCGCCAAGGGGCTGCCGGACGACCGGTACCTGTGGCTGCCCACGCTGTGGGTCGGCTGCAGCGAGCACCATCGGGCCATGCCGGGCACGGTCAGCCTCCCGGCCGACATCTACATCGAGGTCCTGGAGCGCATCGTCGAGGGCTTCGTGGCGGACGGGTACCGGCGGATCGTGTTGCTCAACGGCCACGGCGGCAACGTCGTGCCGGGGACGCAGGCCATCTACAACGTCTCGCAGCGGCACGACCGGTCGGACCTGTGGATCGTCCTGGCGACCTACTGGATCGCCGCCGGCGCGGGCATCCGCAAGGTAGACTGCATGGAGACGCCGCGGCTCACCCACGCCTGCGAGTACGAGACCTCGATGATGCTCACGTTGCGGCCCGACCTGGTGGACATGAGCAAGGCCAAAGGCAGTCTGCGCGACTTCCCCAGCAAGTGGTACGGACCCAGCAGCCCGGCGGTGAGCAGCGTCACGGCCACCCGTGGGTTCCACCAGATGACCGTCACCGGGGCCATGGGCGATCCGTCGCTGGCCAAGGCCGAGAAGGGCGAGGCGCTGCTGGCGGCCATCGTCCCGGAGATCGTCGCCTTTCTGACCGAGTTCGCCGGCTGGCCGCCGTTGGGCGACTGATCAGGGCTTGCGGCCCTCGATGATCAGGTGGGCCTCGGCCACGTCGCCGGGGCCCACGCGGGTCTCGCGGCCGGTCAGCCAAGCGCAGCGGCTGACCTGCGGCGCCTCGCGGCGTGACTCGACGAGCCCGGCCCAGGCCATCACCGCGAGCAGCGACGGTCCGTCGTACAGGTAGCGATGGTCGTGGGCGCGCATCGGGTCGTTAAGTCGGTCGGCGTTGAGCAGCCCGGCCGCCGGGTCGCCGGCGACGGGCAGCTCCGACAGATAGCCTCGCGCGGCGTACGCCAGGTCGGGCGTGGCGAGCCGCAGCCAGCCGCCGGGCTTGAGGACCCGGGCGCACTCGCGCACCAGGTCCATCCCGGCGCGCTTGTCGAGGTGCTCGAGGAAGTGCTGCGAGTAGATGGCATCCACACAGCCGGCCGGAAGCGGTAGGGGGCGGCGCAGGTCGCAGCACAGCTCGGCGGGGAAGTAGAGATCGACGTTGAGCCAGCCGGCCAGCCGCTCCGGCCCGCTGCCCAGGTGCAGCAGCGCCGGGTCGGCGGCGGCCACCAAGGTCCCGGCCCGCAGCGCGTCACGCCGGCAGCGGACGGCCAGGACCGCCGGGCGCAGGGCCGCCTTGGGCACCTGCGTCACGGTGGCGGCCAGGCCGCGGTGGGCCAGCGAGCGGCGCCAGCGTCGTCGCAGCGACATGAACGGTCGGTTGCCTCCGCCCGGCGCGTCTCCTGCCGGCGCGGGCTACGGGCCGTCGGTGGGCCGGAGCTTGAGGGAGATGGAGTTGATGCAGTAGCGCAGGCCGGTGGGGGCCGGGCCGTCGTCGAAGACGTGGCCGAGGTGCGAGCCGCAGCGGGCGCAGTGGACCTCGGTCCGGACCATGCCGAAGCTGTGATCGTGCTGGACGGCGACGCTGCCGGCGTTCTGAGGCTGGGAGAAACTCGGCCAGCCGGTCCCGGAATCGAACTTGGCGTCGCTGCTGAAGACCTCGTTGCCGCACGCCGCACAGAGGTAGACGCCGGGAGTCTTGGTGGCGTGGTACTGGCCCGCGAAGGCTCGCTCGGTGCCCTTCTCACGGAGCACGTGGTACTGCTCTGGAGTCAGCTCCTGCCGCCACTGCTCGTCCGTCTTGACGACCTGATCGGTGATCATCGGCTCGGTCTTCCCTTCCGCTCCGGCCACCGCGGACGCCGGCGGGCGGGCGCACCCGCCCAACAGGGCCACGAAGGCCGAAACCAGCCAGACTATCCAAATCGCAACCGGCATGGTTGCCAATATCATGTTGCGCCGCGCCGGCCGGTGTCCGGCGAGTCGGGCCGGCTCGTCGCGCAGGAATGGGATCAGCCCTGGGGAATCCGGTCGGGCGAGAGGTGCGCAATGGTCGTGGAGGTGGTCGCGAAAGGCTGGTGGGTGGCGCTCTTGGCGGTGGCCTTGGCGGTGCCGGGCGCCCGGGCGCATTGGCTGTCCGAGGCCGGCGCCGAGCCCTGGTCGTCGCCCGGCACGCTGCGCTGGCTGATCGACTATTCGACCATGGAGCCGGCGCACGTCCGCGGCATGATCGACGCCGGGTTCAACCTGATCCAGGGCGGGGGGTTCCGGCCCGAGGCGCGGGAACTGGCCGGCGCCACGCCGGGCGTGACCACGATGCAGTACATCTGCAGCCGGACCATCTACCACGAGCGCCTGTTCCTGACCAACCCGGAGCTCAAGAACGCCGCCATCCTGGCGCCCGACGGGTCGTACAAGATCATCTACGGCAACCCCGCGCGGTATGCCGGGTGCTACAACCGGCCGGAGTGGCTGGCCTACGTCAAGGCCGCCATGGACCGGCTGAAGAGCCAGGGCGTGACGGCCATCTTCTTCGACAACCCGATGACCTGGGCCTGCTACTGCCCGACCTGCAAGGAGTTGTTCCGACAGTACGCCAAGGAGCACGCCGGGCACGAGGCCGAGTTGGGCGCGTCGGGGACCAACACGGCGAGTCTGTCCGGCGCCACCGAGTTGGAGGACTGGTTCGCCATCGACACCGCCAGGCGGTTCTTCGCCGAGGTCCACCGCCACGCCGCCGAACGCGGTCTGCGGATCGTGGTCAACAACCTGACCTATTGGCTGATCAACCAGGGCGTGACCGACGGCGTGTTCACCGAAGGCTGGGGCCACGCGCCGTTCGAGCGCGACATCGCCGCCTACAAGATCGGCCTGGCCGCCTCGCACGGCAAGCCGACCGGGGTCCTGGACTACATCCCGGTCAAGGTCCGCCAGTCGCGCGGCCGGACGGAGTTCAACGCCTCGCGCGGGTCGGGCGAGAAGTGGGTCGGCGCGCCGGTTGCCGACGAGTACGAGCTGGGCTATGCCCAGGCGCTGGCCTGCGGCGGCAACTACATCGCCAACTACTGCCTGGAGCTCGGCCGGCGGATCGAACAGCAGACCGATCTCGAGGATGCGCGGATCATCGCCGCGCTGACCCGGCTCAACCGCTTCCAGACCGCGCATCCCGAGGCCTTCGTCGGGGCGCGGCCGGGGGCCGAGGTGGCGCTTTGGTACGGGCTAATGGAGGGTCCGCGGCGCGGCGAGATCCTGGGCCTCAACCGCGGCGGGGTGAACCACAGCCTGTGGGCGGTGATCAACGGCGGCGTGCCCTGCGAGGTGGTGGTCGACGACGACCTGACGGCGGACCGGCTGGCCGGCCTGCGCGCGCTGGTGGTCGACGGGCCGTCGGTGATCGAGCCGGAGCAGGCGCGGGGACTGGCCGAGTTCGTCACCGGCGGCGGCACGCTGGTGCTGTGCAACGCCTTGCGCGTGAGGGGCCGGTTCGACCCGCCCGCAGCGGCGCGGCCCATCAGCGGCTGGCTACCCGGCCTGAGCGACGTGGCGCAGCTCGATCTGGCCTGGAACGAGCTGACCATGACCGGCTACGCGGCCGATCGCAGCTTCGCCAAGGCCGTGGCCGAGGACGCGCGGCTGACGGCCAAGCCGGACCTCCCGGCGGGCGACTACCAGGTGGTGGTGACCTACTTCGACGAGAGCGACGGCCGGGGTTCGTTCGAGCTGATTGTGGGCGGCCGGGTGGTGGCGAGCTGGCAGAACGACGCCGACGACGACAAGTTCCACAAGTTCGTCTCGCCGCCGGTGACCCTCAAACCGGGCGACGAGATCGCCGTGGTCGGCCACCGCCACGCCGGCGAGCTGGCCCGGGTCAGCGGTCTCCGGATCACCGCCGCCGGCGGGGAGGGCCGGGCTCGGCGCACCAAGGTCGGTCGCGGCGAGGTGCTCCAGGTGGCCGACTCACTGGCTGCCCTGCCGCCCGCGGAGCGGGCCGAGGTGCTGGAGGCGCTGCGGGCTCTGTCGACCGTCACGCCGGGCGACCGGCCGTGGCCGCGGACGGTCCTGGTCAACGTCACCCGCGTCGGCGAGCGGCGCTGCGTCCACCTGGTCAACTACGATTTCGTCTACGCGGAGCGGGACAAGCTGACCGCCGTTCGGGCCACGCCGGCCATCACCCTCCGGGTCGCCGGCGCCCGCGCCGCCCGGTGGCTGACCGCCGACGCGGAGCCGGTGGCGCTGACAGTCACCGACGGCCGGATCACGGTCCCGCCGCTGCGGCTCTACGGCGTGGTAGAGGTCGACCAATGAGCGACCGGGAGGCGATGGTATGACCGGCGCGGAGCGAGTCAGGGCGGCGATGGGACGGTCCGAGCCGGACCGGGTGCCGTTCTTCTGTCAGTTGTCCATGGGCCACTACTTCCTCAACCTCGACGTCTCTCCGGCCGACTTCTGGCTGCACAACGAGGTCATCGCCGAGGCCTTCGTGACCCTGGCGCGCCGGTACCAGATGGACGGCGTCCTGATCAACCTGCCGGGGCGCGACCCGGACCTGGACCGGCGCGTCGAGCGGATCGAACGGCAGGCCAACGGGACCGAGGTGGTGCACTTCAAGGACTGGGAGGCGCCGCTGATCTGTCCGCCGGCCGACCTGCCGCACCACCCGGAGCGGCCCAAGCCGAGCCTGGCCGACCTGGACCCGGACCGGCTGTTCTACGAGGATCCCCACACCCTGGGCGGGCTCAAGCTGCCGTTCCACTACGACCTCGACCCGGCCTCGGCCGCCGCCGACGAGAGCCTTTTCCCGGCGCACGTCACGGCCATCATTGACGCGGTGCTGGCCAGAGTCGGTGGCGAGCTGAGCGTCCACGGCGAGGTCTTCTCGCCCTTCACCCAGCTCATGGAGCGGCTCGGTTACGAGCAGGGGCTGATGGCCTTGCTGGACGAGCCGGACAAGTGCCGGGCGATCCTCGGTCGGTTCGCCGAGGGCGCCGGAGCGCTGGGCAAGCTGCAGGCCTCGCGCGGGGTGGACGCGGTGCTCATCTCCAGCGCCTTCGCCGGTGCCGGGTTCATTTCCCGGGCGATGTACGAGGAGTTCGTCCTGCCCGCCGAGGCGCGGGTGGTCGAGCTGATCCACGCCGCCGGGGTGCCGGTCTACACCCACACCTGCGGCCACATCGGCGATCGGCTGGAGCTGATGGCGGCGACCGGGATCGACGGCATCGACACCATGGACCCGCCGCCGCTGGGCGACACGCAGTTGGGCGACGCCAAGGCGAGGGTGGGGGGCGGGCTGTTCCTGAAGGGGAACATCGACTCGGTCAACATCCTGCTGCGTGGGAGCCCGGAACAGGTTCGCCGCGCGGCGGAGCAGGCGCTGGCGGACGCGGCCCCGGGCGGCGGCTACATACTGAGCAGTGCCTGCAGCGTGGCCCCGGCCGTGCCGCCCGAGAATCTGGCGGTGCTGGCCGCGGCGGTGCGGGAGAGCGGGACCTACTAGACTGGGGTCGGCGGCGAACTGGAGGGACGACATGCGGTGGCGACGAGGTGCGGGGCTGGTCGGGCTGTGGCTGACCAGCTTGCTGATGGGCTGCGGGAACAAGGAAAAGGCCCAGATGATGCTGATGATCAACTCCAGCGCCAAGCATCCGGAGGTGATGCAGGCGATGGCCGCCCACGACGTGGCGGTGATCCTGGCGATGATGCAGTTGCAGCCGAAGCAGGCGGCGGCGCTGAAGGACTGGGCGGCCAGCGACGGCGAGACCGTCCGTGGTGAGGTCGAGGGCCAGGTGGCCAAGGTCGCGGCCATCCTGCCCAAGCTCAAGGAAGCCGATCTGGCGTTGCTCAAGCAGAAGGCAGGCACCGCCGCGCAGCAGGACGCGCTGCTGACCAAGGTCCTCGGCGACCAGCGCAAGGTGGTCGACAGCGAAGAGCCGCCGGTGGACATCGACGACGTCATCCAGCCGCACGCCGAGAAGCTGATGCCGGTGGTCAGGACCCTTTCCGAGCGCCAGCGGCTGGTCGCCCTGGGCCAGTGGCAGGAGGCCGCGAAGGCCATCGACGATTACCTGAAGCTGCCCAAGGACGCCGGCAAGGAGGATGTCGAATCGGCCCGTGACGGCGTGGTCGACAACGTGCTCGAGGCGCGCGGCCACGGGATGATCAAGGACGAAGCGGCGGAAAAGAAGTGCCGCGCGCTGGTCGACAAGATCCCGCGGAGCAAGCCGGGGACCGATGCCGAGCAGGAGCTGGCCAAACTGGTCAAGGCCATCCCGCACGAGAACGTCGACGACCTGATGGAGCAGACCGCGGCCACGCTGGCCACGCTGCTCTGCCAGGAGAGCGCCGGCGAGCTGCTGGCGCAGGTCAACTGACGCGGCCGCTCAGTCCTCCAAGTCGATCAGGTCGTCGTCGGCGAGCCGTCGGTCGGGGTCGAGCCAGTCGGCGAAGGCGTCGCCGACCTGGCGTTTGGTCAGCCGCTTGGCGCGCAGCCGGAAGGCCAGTTCCTCGATGCTGCGGCGGGCCACCACGCGCTCGACCAGGATGGTGTTGAGCAGATCGATCACCGCGAACCCCGTGTCCGGGAGCAGCTCCTCGGCGGCGGAGCCGTCTGACAGTAGCCGCCGGACGCTCCGGGCGCGGCCGTCGTCGGGGAGGTCGGCCAGCCCGTGCTCGACCAGCTCCCGCGTCGCCGGCTGCCGCAGGCGGGCCAGGAGCTGTGCCACCCCGGACCGGGCCAAGTCGGCCAACTCGGCCACCGGCCGGAGCGCGGTGTCCTCGCCCAGGGCCAGGCGGCAGTCGGGACAGACCAGCCGATCCGACAGGCTGGCGCCCAAGTCCACCCGGCCGCACTGCTTCAGCCGCTCGGCCCGCAGCGCCTCGATGACCCGCGTGGCGCTGTCCGGCACGTCCAGCTTGAGCCGGGACAGGTTCAGCAGCACCCGCATCAGCGGCCCATTGCGCAGGGCATCGTAGTCGGCGTACCGCCCGGCGTCGTGGATCGAGGCGTGCCAGGCGGCATAGGCGCTCAGGTAGTCCTGCCGCCAGCCGTGGCAGTCCGCGAGCAGTTGGTCGGCCTCGAACGCGACCACCTCGCCGGACCCGAACCGGGCCAGCAGCTCCTCCCGGCGGCCGTCCAGCGCGTCGCCGGCGGGCAGGGCCACGACGTTCAACGCTCGCGCCGCCCGGAGCAGTTCGCCCCGCTGCGACTGGGCGAACCGGCGCAGGACACCGAGATGGCCGAACAGCTCGTCCAGACGTTCGGACGACAGGCCCGCGGCGGCGGCCGCCAGGGCGGGCAGCACGTTGCCGATAGCCGCCTCGGGGCGCACCGCCTCGGCCAGCTCGGCCACCTGTCGGCAGGCGGCCTCGGTGCTCCGCCACTGGATCGCCTCGTGGCGCAGCGCCTCGCCGACCTCTCGGGCCGCCTCGCGGATCAGCGCCACGTCGGCCACGGCGGCCTCGCGCCAGGCGCCCAACCGGTCGCACAGCTCCCGCTGCGCCGCCCGCGTCCGCTCCGGCAGCGGCTGCCCGAAGACGGCCTTGACCAACGGCGCCAGGGCGGCCCAGACCTCCTCGGTGACGGTCTCGGCCGGCGTCACGCTGGTCACGTTGGCGCGCAGCGGCGCGGCCAATCGGGCCGGGCGTTCGCCGGCATCGAAGGCGGTCAGATGGCCGGTCCGGATCATCGCCGCCAGCACCAACTCGGCCAGCTCGGCGGTCAGGCCGTAGGGCGAGTGGGCCAGCATCTGGACCACCACGCCGACGGGCAGCGGGCGGTTGGGCAGCGCCTCCAGCAGCCACCCGGCCACCGGCCCGGCGGAGCGGCTGAGGGTGTAGTCGCCCAGCTCGCCGGTGGTCAGGCCGAGCGGCAGGGCCGCCGCCTCGACGCACAACGCGCGCACCGAACCCGGCGCGATGGTGCACGCGCCGGGGACGATCAGGCCCGCGATCAGATCGTCGGCGAACCCGGCCGGCAGCCCACCGCGCCGGGGCGCCACGGCCGCGAAGTCGGGGAACAACCGCTCCAGCAGGTGCGCGGCCAGTCCCTCCAGGCAGGTCGCCCAGTCGCCGCCGGTGACCGGCCGCTCGCCATCGTCGCCAATCACCCGCCCGTCCTTGTACAGCCGCTGGACCAGGTCGGCCAGCCGCCGGCGCCGGCCCTCGGCGTCTTCGTCCAGCCGCTGCTTGAGCACCTCGCCGCTGGGCCCGGCGTGGAGGGTGGGGTCTTGGCGCAGCAGCTCCAGCGCCGAGTCCTCGGTCCACTGCCGGCGCTCCTCGACGGTCGCCTCGCGCGGCACCCAGGCGGCCAGCGCGCCCCGCCAGCGCGTCTGGGCAACCTCCGCCAGCGCGGTGGTGAAGGCCTCGGCCTGAGCCTCCGTCCGCTGTGGCTCGGCCAGGAAGAGATACCCGGCCTCGGCGGATTCCAGGTCGGCCAGCAGCCCTGCCTGGTTGCCCAGTTCGGCCGCGGTCAGCGTTGTCAGGTCGCGCAGCGCGAGGTAGACGTGGCGCCGGGTATGGCGCCAGGAGACCTCGGCCGAGCGCGGGTGGACCACGGTCACCAACGGAAAGCTCGTCTCGCCGGCAGCTTCGACCGCCACCGCCGTGAGCCGCGCGTCGCCGCTGACCAGCGTGGCCTCAAGGCTCCGCGCCCGGCGACGGATGGTCTCGTTGACGTCGTGCTCCAGGTCGACCAGGTAGACGTCCCGCCCCAGACCCTCGTGCCGACGCACCGCGACGTAGGCGCCCCCGGTGCGCATCCGCTCCAGCAGCGCCGTCACCCGGGCCTCGCGGTCCGGTGAGGCCGGCAGCAGCGCCGCGGCAACGCTGTTCACGTCGCGCTCGAGTCCCGCCAGCCGGAGCACCAGCAGGAGGCGGATCAGGCGCAGCGCCAGTTCGGCCTCGGGCCCGAAGACCGCCTCGGCGTGGCGCTCGAACCACACGCCGACCGTCTCGTGGTACCGGCGCAGGTCGCCGTGCCGGACGATGTCCCGAGCGAAGTGTGTCCACAGCTCGTCGGGCGTGATCAGCGCGGTGACCGGCCGGTTCAGCACGCCTGGCGCGATCCCGTCGCCGCCCACCCGCGCCGCGGCGAACTCGATCACCGACCGCGTGCGGGCCAGGAACCGCTCGGCACACGCCTCCAGGCACTCGGCGGTTAGCGGGTGGAGCGGGTAGACCAGTCGCAGCCGGGCGGCGCTCAGGTCGGGCAGCCGCGCCGCGCCGGACCAGGCGGTCAGGGCTGCCTGCATCGCGCTCTCGAAGCGCTCGGCGTCGCGCCGGCGGAGGATCTTGCGGGCCAGCACCTGCCGGGTGGCGGCCAGCGGCAGCGACAGCCGGGTCTCGAACCGGTCCTTGATCTGCCGCAACGTGTAGTGTTCGAGGTCGCCCACGTCTTCGATCTGCCGTTGCAGCGCCGCCACCACCGAGACCGGCGACAGCGCCGCCCGCTGGCCGAGGAACTGGAGCAGAGAGGCGTCGGCGTGCAGCCCCTGGCGGGTCCGCGCGGCGAGGAACACCGACAGCTCGTCGAGCAGGAAGACCACACCTTCGCGGCCGGCGAGCCGGGCCAGCTCCAAGAGCCGTCCGAGCCGCTCCACGCGGGACTGGGCGAAGGTGATGGGCAGCCGCTCGCGGCGGACCAGCTCGGCCGCCGCGGCCGCGGCGCGGTCCGGCTCGGCCTCGGCCAGCGCGGTCCACGACCCGCCCGACAACTCGTCCAGCGCCGGCCGGTGACCCTCCAACAAGTGCCGGCGGGCCACATCCAGGACGTAGCTGGTCTCGGCCAGCGGCTGGCTCACGCCGAGTCGCGCCAAGACCTCCTCGGCGGCCTGGAACAGGATGTCCTCCAACGACCGCGAGGGCGGCTGCTCGTCCAGTGCCACCGCGACCACCAGCCGCGGCTCGGCCCGGCGCCAGGCCGGCTCCAGATCGGCCAGCTCCGGGTGCGCCGCGAACAGCTCGCCGCGGGCCAGCGGCAGCTCGCAGGTCAGCGCCAGGGCGGCCAGCAAATGCGACTTGCCGGCGCCGTACAGCCCCGCGATCAGGAACGCCGCGCCCCGCTCGCGTTGCGCCAGTCCGGCCAGGGCCGCCCGCGCCACCTGCAGCGTGCGGCCGTCGTCCAGGTACCAGTCGGCCACGTACCCGCGCAGTTCGGCCAGCGCCTCGTCCGTCGGCGCGGGCCGCAACAGGGCCTCGATCAGCGGCGCCACGGCGGCGAGCTGGACCACCGTTGGGACCGCGGCAACCTCGATCAGATCGCCGATCACCGTCCCGGCCGGGACCGGCTGCGGCGCCCGCGGCGCGGGACCCGGCGCGATCTGCCGGACCCATTCGGCATGGCTCGGGTGCGCGCTGGAGCCGCGGCTCGGGCCGGCCCCGTCGCCGTCCGCCCGTTGCTCGATGGCCTCTGCCAGAGCGACCCAGTCCTCCTCGGCGTCCAGCACCGTCACCGCGGCCGCCTCCCCCAGCAGCGGGCCACGGCGCGACAGGGCACGGTTGGTCCGTCGGCTCAGGCCGGCGCGCAGGCCGGACAGCAGCGGTTCGAGCTCGGTCGCCGAGTCGACGCCGAGCAGCAGGTCGATCTCGCCGGGCAGCACGGCGAAGGCCAGGACCACCGCCTCGCCCGAGGCCGCCAGCCCGCGCAGAGACGCCACCGCCGCCGCCTGGCCCGGCTCCGACTCGAACGGCGCCAGACCCCCGCCGGCGCGGAGGACCGCGTGGCAGAGACACGGCCGGGCTGTGAGGGGTTCTGACACGCCGGCGGTTTCGCCACGCCGGCCGGTTGACCTGTACGCTCGCCCGGCCACGGGGTAGACTGCCTTTAGCGAGGGCGGATGGTGCTCGAATCCGATGATCTTCAGGCCAGCCTCGGCCGGCCGGAGCCACCGCCAGACCCGGCGGACGGGCTCAACGTCCGGCTGCGCGCGGAGCCGTCGCCCTCGCCCGCGCGGCGACTCCTGCCCGCGCTGCTCCTGCTCTGGGTGGCGGCCATGTTCGTCACCGCCCTGCCGGTCGATCCCGAGGCCCGGCGGGCCAGCTTCACCGTCGGCCTGACCGGCGGCGCGCTGTGGCTGGTAGTCCGCCGCCTGCGCCTTCCGCTCGCGACGCGGCAGGTGCGCCGCGCCCGGGAGACCTCGCGCCGGCGGCTGCTCCGGCGCCGGGCGCGGCACGTGCCGGACCGGGCCATCTCCCGGACCGAGCCCGGCACCGAGCCCAACCAGCGCTCGGTCTCCCGCACCGACGGCTCCGAGCGCCGCGCTCCGTCGCCATGACAGATCGGCGCCCGAGGGTCAAGATGGCTTCGCCACGGGGCGTTGAGTGAACCAGCGTCGGTCCATCGGCATCATCGCCGCCATCGTTTTCCTCGACCTGCTCGGGTTCGGCCTGGTCATCCCCCAGCTCGGCGTGTACGCCAAGTACTACCACGCCAGCGGGTTCGCGCAAGGGATGCTGGTGGCCTCGTACTCGGTCATGCAGTTCCTGTTCGCGCCGCTGCTGGGCCGCTGGTCCGACCGCCTCGGCCGCAAGCCGGTGCTGATCGTCTCGCTGGCCACCTCGCTGGCCGGGCACGTGCTGTTCGCCTTGGCCGGCAGTCTGCCCGTCTTGTTCGCCTCGCGTCTCGTCGACGGCCTGGGCGGGGCCAACATCTCCACCGCGCAAGCTTACCTGAGCGACGTCACCCCGCCCGAGCGGCGGGCGCGGGCGATGGGGCTGATCGGCGCGGCGTTCGGCACCGGGTTCGTCTTCGGCCCGGCCTTCGGCGCCCTGGCCGGCCACTGGGGAGCGACCCACTGGGGCCCGCACGGCGGCAGCCTGGCCATCGGCGGGCTGGCCGCGCTGGCTTCGCTGGCCACGCTCCTGCTGGCCATACTCAAACTGCCCGAGTCGCTGCCGCCCGAGAAACGGTCGGTCCACCCCGAACTGCCCAAGCTGGTCGATCTCAGCGCGCTCCGCCACGCCGTCGAGCGTCCGGCGCTGGCCCGGCTGCTGGCCATCTTCCTGGTCAGCACTTCCGGCTTCGCCGTGCTGCACGCCATCATGACCTACTTCGTGATCGACACGCTGCGGGTCGACGTGGCCACCGAGACCGGCCACGCGGCGGCGCTGACCGGCTACGTCTTCGCCTGGATCGGGCTCTGGGCGGTGCTGGTCCAAGGCGGCGGCATCGGGCCGCTGGTGGCGCGCTTCGGCGAGGTGCCGCTGCTCACCTGTGGCCTGTTCCTGTTGGCGGTGGGCCTGTTCATCATGCCCCTGGCGCATTCGCTGGCGATGCTCCTGCTGTTCGCCACGCCGCTGTCCATCGGCAACGCGTTGTGCAGCGCCAACCTGCCGGCGCTGCTCACCTTCCATAGCCCGGCCAACCGGCGCGGGGAGATTCTCGGCGTGTCACACGCGCTGGGGAGTGTCGGCCGGATAGTCGGCCCGCTGGTCGGCGGCGCGTTGTACGATTGGGGACGGCCGGTGCCCTTCCGGGTCGGCGCGTCGCTGTGCGCGGTGGCCATGCTGGTCTCCCTCGGCCTGCCGCGCGAGCGGCCGGACGAGAGCGAGGTCGACGAAGCCGTGGCGGCCGAGATCCTGGCGGAGACGGTGTGATGGCCGGGCAGCCCATCCGCGTGCGCTTGCTGGCCGAGCAGCCGACGGTCCGTGGCGGCGACGACCTGCCGCTGCGCGTCGAGTTGACCAACCGGTCCGACCTCCCGCTGCACGAGGCTACGGCCGAGCTGACCCTGGAGGTGGAGCGCGGCGTGCTGGTCACTTGGGACCTGTCCCTGACCACGGTCCGGCCCGGCGGCCTCGCGCCCGACGCCGTGGCCGGCAGCACCCCCGCCTTCCGCCTGCCGCTCAACATCGGCGCCGGCACCGGCCGGTTCAAACTCACCGTGCGCGACTCGGACGGCGCCTGGCTGGGTCAGGACGAGCTCGATCTCCCCGTGGCTGGCGACGCCACGAGCTGAGCGCGGGCTACCGTTCGTAGCGCGGCACGCGCTGCGGCTTGCCCAGCGCCCCGGCCCGCGCTCCGAGGATGCACACCGCCGTGCTGTTGGCCCCGTCGAACGCGTCGCACAGCACCGGCTGGTCGGCTAGGATGCAGCTCAGGAAGTGGTCGGACTCCGGCTCGTAGGGATGCCCGCCGATGGTCAGGTTCTGCAGGCTGCTGTGCTCGGCCTCGTGGCCCTCGCCCAGCCACAGGTCGGTCTCGCGGACGGTCCCCCTCGTGCCGTAGACGCTGAGGTGGTTGACCGGCGGGCGCGGCCCGACCGGGCCGTAGGCGTTGGCCACCTTGGCGATACACCCGCTCTCGAACCGGGCCAGGAAGATCTGGCAGTCGGGGTTGACCATGGCCGGGAAGGCGATCCGGTTGTCGAAGCCGGTCACCTCGACCGCGTTCGAGTCGGCGAACCAGCGCAGCAGGTCGAAGGCGTGGATCCCACCGCCGATGGCCGGCTGCTCGCGCTGGGTGTACCAGTTCATGCCGATGGCCGGGTTGAACCGCTCCGGCGCCGCCTGCCCGAACAGGTTGTGGATGTAGTCCGCCTCCAGATAGAACAGCTCGCCCAGGCTTCCGTCGGCGCACAGGGACTTGACCTTCTGGTAGAACGGGTTGAAACGCAGCACGTGGCCGACCATCGTCTGACGGTCCGGGTGCCGCCGAGCCGCCTCGACCATCGCCTCCAGCCCCTCGATGGTATCGGCCATGGGCTTCTCGACGAACACGTGGCACCCGGCCTCCAGCGCGGCCACGAACGGCTCGACATGGAACGGATCGCCGGTGTTGACGCAGACCAGGTCCAACTCGGCTCGCGCGAGCATGGCCTCGACTCGTGCGTACCCCTCGACCCGCAGTTCGGCGGCCGCCTGCTCCCGCCGCGCCTGGTTCAGGTCGCACACCGCGACCAGTTCGGAGCGTTCGTCCCTGGCATAGCACCGCGCGTGCGCCAGCCCGTTGTGACCGCAGCCCACCAACCCGACTCGCAGGACCTTCCCGCCCATGACCGCCTCTCCCGGCGCGGATGGTACCGGACCCGCGCCGGGATGAACAGGGGCGAGCTGCCGGCGCGCTGGCAATTGCCGCAGGCATGGACGATAATCACCGCCACAGCGGCCTGGTCGGGCGCCCGCGTCTTGGAGGAGCAGCATGATGACGGAGGCGGCGCGGTCAGAATCCCCGCGCGACCTGGGCAAGTACTCCTGTCGGCCACGTGTCTGGTTGAGCGCAGTCTTGGCGGTGCGCGCGGCACTCGGGCTGCCCGACCAACCGGCGGCGGCCGAGGAGAGGACCCACCACCTCACCAGCCCGAGCTTCAGCACCGTCGTGGCCGAGAGCTATCCGTCGAGCAACCTCCGCATCGCCGTCTGGCTGCGCTTCAGCCAGCCCGGCACCATCCTCGACACCGTCGGCATCAACGCCGCGCCGGCGGGCTCCTTCACGTTCCACCACGAACCGGACGGCCGCCTCGTGTTCCGGGTCTTTGATCCGGCGCGCCCCAGCGCCGGTCGCCACCCGAGTGGCTGGCACATCCTGCGGTCCAAGACGGCCCTGCGGCCGGACACCGATTACGCGGTGGACATCGACGTCGGACAGACCGAGCTCGTGATGCGCATCGGCGGTCAGGAAGAGGCGCGGCTCGCCTTCGCCGCCGTCCTGTCGGGTCAGCCGGTCTACCTCGGCGATTTTCCCGGCGACGACCACTGGGGCAGCCGCTACCACATCCACCCGGCGATGGTCGGTGAGGTCCGTGTGGCCTACTTCGGTGACCTCGCCAAGGCGCCGACGGCAGGCGCTCCCGCGGCCCCCGCCGGACCGGCCGCGCCGGTCGCGGCCGCGGGAACCATCCTGACCCAGCAGGCCCTGAAGCCGTCGGCCGTGGAGCAGACGGTGCGCCTCGACACGGGGCTGCAGATCACCGTTCCGGGTGGTGCGGTGACGCAGCCGGCCGCGCTGGTGGTGCGGGCACCGGCCGAGCTGCCGCCCCTGCCGGATCCGGAGCTCAAGGCGCTGGCCGGATACGAAATCGAACTGGGCGACCAGCACGCGTTCGCCAAGCCACTGACGTTGAGCATTCCCTACGACCCAGCCGTGGTGCCGGCCGGGGTGCAGCCCGAGGCCGTGCTCGAGGCCTGCTTCTGGGAGCCGGGGGCGAAGCTGTGGGTCCGGTTGCCGCGCAAAGTCGACGCCGCCAACCACCGCGTCGCCTGCCAGACCACCCACCTGTCGCTGTTCTCCTTCTTCTTGCGGACCGTGTCTCAGTACGCCAACAACATCGCCCTCACCGACCACTTCGAGTTCACCTGGGCCGAGCGGCGCATCCAGGGCGAGCCGGCGATTCGCGATGCCGCCTGGGCCGCGCAGTTGGCCGACCCGGCCCAAGGGCCGGACCCGCTGGACGGGGCGCACCTGCGGCGCACGCCCGGCATGGCCTACTACATCGAGTACCTGGCGCTGTGGCTGGAGTACGCCTATCAGAAATACCAGGCTGCTGGCTACCCGGTCCCGACCTGGACCCGCACCGCGGTGATGGTCTGGCCGGCGCAGATCGCCGGCGTCCCCATCGAGCCGTTTCGCGAGGCGGTCTTTGGCACGATTGTCATCCCGCGCTCCGTCGCCACGCCACGGTTGATGCGGATGACCGCCGCCCACGAGTTCTTCCACACCGTCGAGTACCAGCAGTTCGGGACGATGGGCATGGTCCACCGCACCTGGTGGATGGAGGCCTGCGCCGAGTACGCCGCCTACCAGGTGGCCTGCAACGGACGGGGCGAGCTGTTGCCGCTCGCGGCGCGATACCTCGACGACTCGCTCACCCTGACCAACGGCGTCCACGAGTACGCCGCGGCGTACTTCCTCAGGTTCCTGGCCGAACACCGTGGGACGCCGTTCCACCCGCTCTACTTTGACTACTTCGAGGAGAACCGGAACAAGGTGGTGGCGGAGATGGGCGCTGCCTTCACCTACGTGTACGCCATCCTGGCCCGACCGTTGGGCCGCGAGACGTCCGATGAGGACATCTACCAGTACTCCCGGCAGGTCACACTTGGGACTCTCGAGAAGTGCCTCCAGGCCCACAACGTTCCGCTCCCCGAGCTATTCCGGCAGTACGCCGCGTACCTCTACTTCAACAGCACCAGCCCGCTACCGGTGACGACCAGCGCGGAACTCGTCGCCGCCGCGTGCCTGCCAACGGCCGTTCTGCGCACGGCCGCGCCCGAGGTCAAGGCGGTCCTGGACCCGGCGCGGGACTACGCGACCCAGCTCTGGCCGGTGCAGGTGGAGTTGAGCCCGTCGCAGGCCACGACCGGCCGGACCGTGCATGTCGTGGCGCAGGAGAATATCCCGCTCGGTCTGGCGGTTGGCGTGTTCGTGCTGAAGGGCAACCAACGCACGCCGGCGGGCGCGGCGCCGCTGGCCACGCTGGCCGACAACAACAACGTCCGCGACGTGCCGATCAAGATCCTGCCGGGCGACCAACTCTACCTGCTGGCCAGCAACACCGGAAGTCAGGCCGCTCGCGTCGGGGTGTTCGTGCGCGGCGTCGGGTCCTTGACCATCGAGCCGGCGGTCACCGCCGCCGCCAAGCCGCAGAAGGAGTACCCCTTCGCGGCCAAGCTCAGTGCGCTGCCGACGACCACCACCAAAGTCATCTACCGCTGGAACTTCGGCGATAAGACCCACGAGTACAACGACCCGCACAGCCGGCCCGACCCCAAGATCCAGGAGTCCAAGACAGCTCACGGTTACGTCAAGCCGGGCGAGTACGTGGTCCGCGTCCAGGCCCTGGACACCTCGATGCCGGGGACGCCGGTCTTGTTGGCCGAAGCCACCGCGAAGATCATCGTGGTCCCGGACACGGAAGTCAAGCTCAGCTTCGACCCAGCCCTGATCACCGCCGACCCGATGGTGAACGTGGAGATTCTGGCCACCGTGACCAACCCGCCGGAGCCGGCGACCTACGTCTGGAGCTTCGGCGACGACGAGCCCCCGGCCCGCACCACCACCCCGCGGGCGGAGCACGTCTTCCGAAAGGAAGGCACGTTCCGGATGACCCTGAAGGTGTTTGACGCGCGAGGCACTCAGCTTGCCATCGCGCGTGGCGAGGCCACCGTGGCCGGGTCGGTGGCGACGGTGTTGGTGAAGACGTACCACCCCAACGGCAAGCTCAGCGCCGAGGGCGTCGTCATCGCCGGGACCGTACCCGCCGCGCCGTACGCCGCCGATCTGGGCGTCAGACACGGTCCGTTCAAGTACTACCACGAGAACGGACAGCTCCAAGAGGAAGGCAACACCAGCCATGGCGCCAAGGTCGGCCTTTGGACTTCGTACCATGAGAATGGCGAGAAGTTCCTGCAAGGCCGGTATAGCGACGCGGGAAACGAGGTCCGAGTCGGGCAGTGGGTCGAGTGGTTCGACACCGGCAAGCTCCGCGAAGAGCAGACCTACGACGGCAACGGTCAGCTCAACGGCCCGCACCGGAACTACCACGAAGACGGCACCAAGATGGCCGAATGGACGGACAAGGACGGACAGCCAGACGGCTCCTGCACAGGCTGGTTCCGCAATGGCGCGGTGTTCTTGGAGTTCACCTATCTGGCCGGACGGAGGCACGGCACCTTTCGCGCGTACCACAACAACAAGTCCCACCAACTGAGGATCGAGGTCAGGTACCAGAACGGTGTCGAGGTGGTGGGGAGCGGCAAGTGCTGGGGCGCCGACGGCAAACCTCAGCCGCTCGATCCACAGTGGGCGCGGCATCTGTCGGAGTAGACGGCCGGCCGGCGACGACCCGCTGGGCGAGGCGGAACGGGGACGCCTCGTGCATTCGAGTGGAACCCGCCGAGGCGCTGGGAACGGCCACGGCGGGCCGGGCGGCCGGACTTGACAGTGACCAACGGACTCGGCTACGGTCACCCTTGGAGTTGTCCATGCACAGGTGGTTGCTCGGGCTGGCGTTGGTGCTGCCGGCCGTGGCCGGCGCGGTGACGGTGGTGGCCGAGGGACAGGCCAAAGCGGTGCTGGTGGTACCGGAGGGGGCGCCGGAGCAGCAGCGGCAGGCGGCCGAGCTGTTGGCGCGGTACGTCAAGGAGAGCACCGGCGCCGAGCTGGCCATCGTCGCCGAGCGGCAGGCCGGTCAGGCAGCCGTGTTGGTCGGCCGCTCGGCCGAGGTGGACAAGCTGCGTCTGAAGCTGGACAAGCTGGATGAGGACGGCTACGTGCTCAAGGGCGTCGACGCCGGCACCTACGTGGTCGCCGGTCCGACCGACTGGGGCACCGAGTTCGGTGTGGTCGAGCTGCTGGAGCGGTACCTCGGCGTGCGCTGGCTGCTGCCCGGCGAGATGGGCACCGACGTGCCGAAGCTGCGGAGTGTCGAGCTGCCGGCGGCCGAGGTGCGCGGCGAGCCGGTGTTCTTCTCCCGCCTGCTGTCCGGCCTGCGCGGCCCGGTCCAGGCTGAGTGGGCGCGCCGCAACCGGATGCACGGCCGGGTCAGCTTCCACCACAACCTGCTCCACCTCTTCCCGCCGAGCAAGTACTTCGCCACCCACCCGGAGTTCTTTCCGGTCGTCGGCGGCCAGCGGTACCAGCCCAAGGACGATGTCGATCACCGCTGGCAGCCCAACTTCTCGGCGCCGGGGATCGTCGACGAGGCGATCATCAACATCAAGCAGTTCTTCCGGGACCACCCGGAGGCGACCAGCTACTCGCTGGGCATCAACGACGGCCGGCTGTACGACGAGAGCCCGGAATCCCTGGCGCGCGAGAGCGGGAAGCTGAACATGCTGGGGATCCGTGACGTGTCCGACAGCTACTACCAGTGGTGCAACGAGGTGGTCGAGGGAGTGCTGAAGGAGTACCCCGACAAGTGGTTCGGGCTGCTGGCCTATTCCAACGCCTTCGAGCCGCCGCAGAAGGTCAAGGTCAACCCGCGGATCATCCCCTACATGACCTACGACCGGATGAAGTGGGTCAAGCCGGAGCTGCGCGGGGCCGGCGAGGAGCTGACCCGCCGCTGGCACGAGCAGTCGCCCACGCTGGGCTGGTACGACTACGCCTACGGCGCGCCGTACTGCCTGCCGCGGGTCTACCCGCACCAGATGGCCACCTACCTCCGCTTCGGCCGCGACCACGGGGTGCGCGCGCACTACGCCGAGATCTACGAGAACTGGGGCGAAGGGCCGAAGGCGTACCTCTACCTCAAGCTGCAATGGGACCCGAGCCTGGACGTGGACGCCGCCCTGGACGACTGGTACCGGCGCTGCGTCGGTCCGGCGGCGGCGCCGCTGCTGAAGGAGTACTACGCTATCTGGGAGCGGTTCTGGACCGAGACCGCGCCGACGACGGAGTGGTGGACCGACCAGGGGCAGTACCTGCCGTTCTCCCGGGCGGGGTACCTGGCCCAGGTCGACGAGGCCGATGTGCGCCGCAGCCGCAAGCTGGTGGACGACTGCCTGGCCCAGGCGGTCACGCCGGAGCAGAAGTGGCGGGCCGGCCTCCTGCGCGACGCGTTCGCCTACTACGAAGCCTCGGCGCTGGCGTTCAAGTCGGACCTGGAGGCTCGGGCGATGCCGCTGGCGACCGAGGAGCAGGCGCTCCAGGCGCTGGAGCACGCCGCCGAGCGGGCCGGGATGGCGGTCAAGCGGCTGCAGTTGGTCGAGCAGTGGAAGGACCACCCGGTGCTCCAGCATCCCCTCGACTACGCGCGCTACGGCGCGCTGCGCGGGGCGGGGTGGGGCGGCGGCTCGATGTTCCGGCTGTTCGACTGGGCCAGGCGGAGCGACCGGGTCAAGGCCCGGCTGGAGGAGCTGGCCAAGGGTCCCGAGAGCGAAGCCAAGACTCACGCGCAGGCGCTCCTGGCGGTGCTCGGCGCGGGCGGGGAGATGGTCTCGAAGGACCCCTCGTTCGAGGACGCCAAGCTCGGCTGGAGCACCTGGATCGTCGATGGCGTCGGCTCGATGAAGGTCACCGACGAGGCGGCCCGCAGCGGCGCCAGGAGCATGGTTTGCGCGGAAATGAAGCGCGGCGGGCCGAACCAGCTCGTGCCGGTCACGGCGGGCCGCTACGCGGCGGTGGCGCAGATCATGCTGCCGGCCGGCCAGAAGCCGTCGGGCACGGTCGCCCTGTCGCCCACCATGCGCGGCGAAGACAACGTCAACCTGCCCTCGCCGAGCACCACGGCGGTCCTGGAGCCGGGCGCCTGGACCACCCTCGTCTGTCCGGTGACGGTGCCGGAGAAGATCAACGGCAAGGACGTGACGCGGATCCTGCTGGTGGTGGTCGTGGACAGCTTCCAGCCGGGCGACAAGGTGTTCATGGACGACGTCGCCCTGTACCGCCTGCCGGACTGACGCACCCATGGGGTCTCACCCATGGGGTCAGGTCTTGCAATCGCACATTTGTGCGATTGCAAGACCTGACCCCAATCGTGGGGGGCGGGTGGTTTGACGGTCGATGGGGGCGGTGCTACACTGCGGCGCTGTAGGAAGGACCGCGTATGAGCCAGGGGCCGTCCGTTGCGGGTGTCTATCCCGTCCCGGAAGTGGCGGACCGCTACCGGGGACGGATACTGGAGATCGAGGAGGTCATGCGGCTCCTGCCGCATCGGCCGCCGTTCCTGCTGGTCGACCGGGTGCTCGAAGTCGATCCCGGTCGGCGCGCCGTGGCGGTCAAGGGCGTGACCATCAACGAGCCGTTCTTCCAGGGCCATTTCCCCGGCCATCCGGTCATGCCCGGCGTGCTGATCCTCGAAGCCCTGGCCCAGGTCGCCGGGATCGTGGTCATGACCGGCTTCGAGCGCGGCGAGTTGGTGGCCTACTTCACCGGGGTCAAGGAAGCCAAGTTCCGCGAGCCGGTCCGCCCCGGCCAGATGCTCACCCTGACCGCCGAGGCGCTGCGCATCAACCAGCGGTTTGGCCGGCTGGTGGCCAAGATGGCGCTCGAAGCGCGGGTGGACGAGAAGGTCGTGGCCGAGGCCGAGTGTTCATTCATCTTGATCGATCCCAGCGAGTAGCTTGAGGCAGCCCATGGTCTCGATACATCCGACGGCCATCGTCGATCCCGCCGCCGATCTCGGTGCGGAGGTCACTATCGGGCCGTTCAGCATCATCGAGGCCGGGGCGGTGATCGGCGCCCGGTGCCGGATCGGGTCGCAGGTGACCATCCGCTCCCGGACCACCATCGGCGCCGACTGCCTGATCGACAATGGCTCCGTCCTGGGCGGCGATGCGCAGGACTTGAAGTGCACCGCGCCGGACACATTCCTGGAGGTCGGCGCGCGGAACGTGATCCGCGAGTACGTGACCATCCACCGCTCGAACCACTCCGGCGGGGTGACCCGGGTCGGTGACGACAACCTGCTCATGGCCTTCACCCATCTCGGCCACGACGTGCAACTCGGCAACCGGACCATGTTGGCCAATCTGGCCACCCTCGGCGGCCATGTCCAGGTGGACGACCGGGCGGTGATCGGCGGGATGACCGCCGTCCACCAATGGGTGCGGATCGGCTCGATGGCCATGGTCGGCGGGATGAGCGGGGTGAACAAGGACGTGCCGCCGTTCAGCATGGTCGAGGGCAACCCCTGCGAGGTGCGCGGGATCAACGTCGTCGGGCTGCGCCGGAACGGGATTTCGCCCGAAACGCGGACGTTGATCAAGAAGGCCATTCGGGTCCTGTTCGTCGCCCACCGGCATCGCGGCCGGGCGATGGAGGAGCTGGAGCGCGAGCTGCCGCCGGAGCCCGAGGTGGTCGAGCTGCTGGCCTTCGTCAAGGCGATGCGCGAAGGCCGCAACGGGCGGCAACTGGACCACTGACCATGCCCGCCGCGGCGAGCCAGCAGACGGCCCGGCGGCTGTGGGCCTATGCCCGTCCCAATCGCGGCCTGCTCCTGCTCGCCGGCGTGGCGCTGGTGCTCAACTCGGCGGTCGAGCCGGCAATGATGTGGTTCCTCTCCCGCCTGCTCGACGGACTCCGCGCCGGCCAGGGGTCGATGGTCCAGATCAACACCATCATCGCCATCATGGCCGCGCTGGGCGGACTGCTGGCGGTGACCGACTTCGGGCACGTGTTCATCTGCGACTACGTCGGCCAGCAGATGGTCAAGCTCATCCGCAGCGACCTGTTCCGCCGGATGCAGGGCCTGTCGCTCAGCTTCTTCGATGATCAGAGCACCGGGCTGCTGATGTCCCGGGCGACCAACGACATCAGCGTCCTGCAGAATCGCCTCAACTTCGAGCTCGCCCGGCTGGTGAAGTGCCCGCTGGCCATCGCCGGGCTGGTCGTCTACATGCTCTGGGCCAGCGTCCGGCTGACCTTGGTCAGCTTCCTGGTGATCGTGGTCCTGGTGCCCCTGGTGAAGCGGGCCGGCCAGCTCATGAAGCGGCACACCAGCGCGTTGCAGGACCGGCTGGGCGACCTGAGCGCGCGGCTTCAGGAGAGCATCGCCGCGATCCGGGTGGTGCAGTGTTTCGGGGCCACCGAGCTGGAGATCGGCAAGTTCGAACAGGAGAACCAGGCGGTCCGCCGGGCGACCATGCGGGCCGTCCGGGTCCGCGCCCTGCTCCAGCCGCTGACCCACCTGGTCGGGCTGCTCGGCCTGCTGGTGGTCCTCTGGTTCGGCGGCCACGAGCTGCTGGTGCGCCACTCGCTGACCGGCGGCCAGCTCCTCACGCTGCTCGGCAGCCTGCAGCTCATCACCACCAACTTCAAGCAGTTCGGGCGGGCCAAGCTGGCCGAGCACGAGATCGTCGCCGCGGCCGACAAGGTCTTCGCGGTGATCGACACCGCCAGCGAGGTGGTTGATCACCCGGACGCCGTCGAACTCGAGCGGATCATCGGCCAGGTCTCCTTCGAGGGGGTGGAGTTCCGCTACCGGACCGGGCCGCCGGTGCTGTGCGGGGTGGACCTGGAGCTGGCGCCTGGCGAGGCGGTGGCCGTGGTCGGGCCCAGCGGGTCGGGGAAGTCCACCCTGGCCAACCTCATCCCCAGGCTGTACGACGCCACCGCCGGCCGGGTGTTGGTCGACGGCCGCGACGTGCGGGAGGTGACCCTGGCCTCGCTCCGCCGGCAGATCGGCATCGTCCCGCAGGAGACGGTGCTGTTCCGCGGCACGGTTCGCGACAACATCGCCTACGGCCGGCCCACGGCCAGCTTCGAGGAGATCGAGCAGGCGGCCCGGGACGCCAACGCCGACAGCTTCGTCCGCTCTCTCCCGGACGGGTACGACACGCTGGTGGGCGAGCGTGGGAAGACCCTCAGCGGCGGGCAGGCGCAACGCGTGGCCATCGCCCGGGCACTGCTCCGCGACCCGCGCATCCTGATCCTCGACGAGGCCACCAGTTCGCTCGACAGCGAGAACGAGGCGCTGGTCCAGGAGGCCCTGGAACGGCTGATGCGCGACCGGACCACGCTGGTCATCGCCCATCGGCTGAGCACGGTCCAGAACTGCGACCGGATCGTGGTCCTCGACCGCGGGCGGGTGGTCGAGTCCGGGACGCACGAGGAGCTGCTGGCCATCGACGGTCGCTACCGCCGGTCGTTCGTCCTCCAGGGCGGGGAACCCGCGGCATGATCCCGCTCGTGTACAACCTGCTGCTGCTCCTGGTGGCGCCGGCCGCCGCGGTCTGGTTCGCCTGGCGCGACATCCGCCGCGGCCGCGTCCGGCAGGGCTGGGCCGAGCGGCTGGGCCGGCTGCCGGCCGAGCTGGTCGAGCGCTGCGCCGGCCGCGAGGTGATCTGGATCCACGCCGTTTCGGTCGGCGAGACGGTGGCCGCCAAGCCGCTGGTGGCCGAGCTGCGCAAGGTCCGGCCGGGAGCGGTGATCCTCCTCTCGCAAATCACCGCCAGCGGGCGCGAGACGGCGCTGGGCGCCGGCGCCGACGGGGTGTTCTACCTGCCGTTGGACGTGCCGTTCGCCATCAACCGGGTGCTCGACCGCCTTGGCCCAAAGCTGCTGGTGACCATCGACACCGAGATCTGGCCGAACCTGTTCTGGTGCGCGCACCGGCGCGGGGTGAGGCTGGTGGTGGCCAACGGCCGGCTCAGCGACCGCTCCTTCGGGCGCATCACCCGCTACCGCCTGCGCTGGCTCTACCGCTGGGCGCTGCGCCAGGCGGACGCGCTGTTGATGCAGTCCGAGCTGGACGCCGAACGGGCGGTGGCGCTGGGCGCCTCAGCCGAAAAGGTGGTGGTGGCCGGCAACCTCAAAGCCGACGAGCCGCTGGCCGAGGTCTCCGCCGAAAAGCTGGCCTGGTGGCGCGAGACGCTTGGCCTGGCGCCGGAGGCGGCGGTGCTGCTGGCCGGGAGCACGGCGCCCGGCGAGGAGGAGGTGCTCCTGTCCGCCTGGCGCCGGCTGCGCGACCGGGTGCCGGGGCTGCGGCTGATCCTGGTCCCCCGCGCCATCGAGCGGGCCGGGGAGATCGAGCGGCTGGTGTCGGCCGCCGGCGCGACCTGCGTGCGGCGCTCGCAACTGCCTGACCAGGCGGCCGACAGCCTGGCCTCCGAGGCGGTGGTGATCGTCGATACCATCGGCGAGTTGGGCGAGCTGTACGCGGTGGCCACGGTCGCCTTCGTCGGCCGCAGCCTGGTGCCCATGGGCGGGAGCAACGTGCTCCAGGCGGCGGCGCGGGGCAAGCCGGTGCTGACCGGGCCGCACGTCCACAACGTCCGCGACAGCGTGGCGCTGCTGACCCGCGCCGGAGTCTGCCTGACGGTGCGCGACGAGGAGGAGCTGGTCGCCCGGGCGGCGGAGTGGCTGACCTCGCCGGACGAGCGCGAGGCGGTCGGACGCCGCGCCCTGGAAGTCATGGCGGCGAACCGCGGTGTCACCGCCCGGACCGCGGCGCGGCTGGTCGAGCTGCTCGATGGCTGAGCCCCACGGCGTGGCCCGGCCGCGGCTGGAAAGCTGGTTCCACGAGACCGTCTCGGGCCGCCGCACCGGGCCGGTCCCGGCCTGCGCGAGGGGTCTCCTCCGCGCCGCGTCGGTCGGGTATGCCGGCGGGCTGCTGCTGCGCGACGCGGCGTACGCGAGCCGGCTGATCCGGCCGGTCGAGGTCGAGGCGCGGGTCATCTCGGTGGGCAACATCACCCTCGGCGGGACCGGGAAGACGCCGGCGGTCATGTACCTGGCGCAGCGGCTGCACGCCGCCGGCGAGCGCGTCGCCATCCTGATCCGCGGCCACGGCGGCGAGCGCGTCGGCGCGGTCAGCATCGTCCACGACGGCGAGGCGCGGCGGCTGGGCGTGGACGAGGTCGGCGACGAGGCGGTGCTGCTGGCCGAGCGGCTGGGCGACGTGCCGGTGCTGGCCGGCAAGGACCGCCGGCTGACCGCCGCCACCGCCATGGCGCGATTCGACCCGACCGTCCTGCTGCTCGACGACGGGTTCCAGTACCGGCGGCTGGCGATCGACGAGCACGTCGTGCTGCTCGACGCCACCCAGCCCTTCGGCACCGGGCGGCTGTTCCCCGCCGGGACGCTGCGCGACCCGCCGGGCTACCTCAACCGCGCCACCCAGATCTGGCTGACCCGCACCGATCATCCCGACGCCCGGCCGGAGGCCGAGCTGCTGGCGGCGGTGCGCGCCCTGGCCAGCGAGGTGCCGGTCTACAGCACGCGCCACCAGCCGGCGCGGCTGTGGCGGTTCCCCGGCGGCCAGCGGCTCGACTTGACCCGGCTGGCGGGCGCGCGGGTGATGGGCATGGCCGGCATCGGCAATCCCTCGGCGTTCTGGGCCACGCTGCGCGCCGCCGGGGTGGGCGAGGTCGTGCCCGAGCCGTTTCCCGACCACCACCGCTACCAGCGCGACGAGATCGACGCGGTGGTGCGCCGGGCCGAGGCGGCCGGGTGCGCGGCGGTGGTGACCACCGAGAAGGACGCCGTCCGCCTGGAGCTGTGGCCGGCGGGCGGTCCGGAGCTGTGGGTCCTGGGGATCGACCTGGTCTTCGCCGACCAGCCGCCCGAGGTCGGGGGAGGTTCGCCGGCCTGAGCCGCGAAAGCGGGAGCCGGCAGGAGGTAACTACTCAGGCACCGCAAATCCCGTTGAGGAGCGGCTTTCCCATGCGCCAGCTCCGCTGGCGCAGCCTTGCAAGGAGGGGACTAAGGGGTGGTTCGCCATCGAGCACGCCACGCGGAGCGAACCACCCCTTGATCCCCTCCTTGCAAGGAGGGGAAAACCTGGTTCCGGGTGGGCAGTGGTGTCTGGGCAGTTACGGCAGGAGCCCTATGCCGTCAGACGTGGACAGAGAGCAGGTCCGGGCCGCCATCGAGTCCATCCGCGCGGTGGCTCTGGGCTGCGTCGACTGCAAGCTGTGCGGTGACCGGACGCAGGTGGTCTTCGGTCAGGGCAACCCGTTCACGCCGATGATGCTGGTCGGCCAGTCGCCCGGAGAGCAGGAAGACCAGAGCGGCGAGCCATTTGTCGGCAGGGCCGGTCAACTCCTCAGCGAGTGCCTCGAAGCCTGCGGCATCAAGCGGCGGCACGTGTGGATCACCAACATCGTCAAGTGCCGGCCGTGGGAACGGACGGCCGCCGGGCGCGGGCGCAACCGCGACCCGGAACCCGACGAGATCGCCGCCTGCCGGCAATGGATCGACGCCGAGCTGGCGCTGATTCGGCCGAGGGTGGTAGTCTGCCTCGGTGCCCAGGCCGCGGAGCTGCTGCTCGGCCGAACCCTGGCCATCACCCGGGATCGCGGCAAGTGGTTCGCCGAGCACCCTTACCGCCCGGCGCAGATCATGCCGGTCCTGCACCCCGCGTTCATCCTGCGCAAGCAAGGCCAGCCCGAGTTCGAGGACCTGAAGCGGCAATTGACCGAAGACTTGGACAACGCCCGCCGCACGGCCGCCCGGCTGCTCAAGGAGCCGCCGGCGACGACGGCCGAGCCGGCGCCGGCGCAACCGCCGGCGCAGCCGAAGTTGTTCGACGAGTGAGGGCGGAATCGACCGAGTGCTGGCGGAGCACTACCGCCTAACCGACGAGGAGCTGGACTTCATCACGAACCACGACGTGAAGTTCCGTATGGGGCAGGATGCTGGGGGCGGGGAGAATGAGGAGTTTGGCCCCCGCTACACCCGGCACGGCAGGGGCCCCCTCCGGCGTCGGCTGTAGGCAACGCTCGCCCGCCCGATGAATGTGCAGGCGGATGGGCTCACGGGGCCGGGGTCTGCACCATCACGTTGACCAGAGCGGCCAGTCCTGTTTCCAGCACCAGCTCGAACGCCGTACCCAGGGACACAAAGACGCGCTTCTTCATCGGCACCTCCTTCTCAGGCCCGCCGGCACTCAAGCCGGCACGCAACAGACAACGGACGAACCACAGGACGAACAGGATCCCGCCGAGGGCGGTCCAGTCGCCTGGTACAGTCCAGCCGCAGCAGACCACAGCGGCCCACGGGGCAATCGGCCCCGTGAACCCATGCACCCTAAGAAAGGCCCCTGGGTACGGCTCTCACTGGTGCCGGAAGACGTCAAGGTCCAGCCGCCGCAAGTGACGGCGATGAAGGAGTACCCGGTCCCGTCCGAATCTAAACCAACCTTGCCTAAATCGCCGCATTGGCAGCAGGAGATCGCCAGGCCGCGGTGAACCATGTGGCGGCGAGGGGAGATCAGTCGGTGGACGTGATGCCTGAATTCGAAGCGCGACCGGGATACCCCTACGAGGTGTTGCCAGACGGCGTTCACGCCACGGATGAGCCGGGAATACGCGCCCGCTCGTTGGACCGAATGCCGGCCTCCCAGACCCGTGCGGCGGTCTGCGACGGCTTCTTCCGCTTGCGCGCCGATGCTGGCGCCAAGGGCATCTGTGCGACACAATAGGTAGACGGATCGTTCGTTGAGTCGAAGCCCGATCCGGGTGATGTTGACCTGGTCACCTTCATCGACTATGCCGTGTTCAACGCGCTGCCGCAGGCAGCCCAGGACTTCGCGGACCTCGTCCTGGCTGGCCAGGAGTCAACGAAGCCGCTGTACTGCTGTCATACGTTTGCTGTGCTGGCGTGCGGGCCAGCACACCCGTACTTCGCGGTGTTCGAGCGTTCGCGGACATACTGGCGCAAGAAGTGCTTCGGGCTGACCTTCGACAAGCAGCACCCGGACGGCGAGAACCAGCCCAGACACATCAAGGGCTTCGTGGCGATGACGCTGGGCGACGGCACCCAGGCGCCGGCCATCAGTACGGCCAGGAGCTGACCATGGACGACCAAGCCGCAATGACGACTACTATCCTGGAGCCGATGCCCCGACCGCTGGCGGTGATCGAGGAACAACTTCGCGACCTTGCCGAAGTGCTCCAGGCAGCGCGTGACTACGGCACGCCGGACGCCGCGAGCCGGTTCGGCATGACCTCGCTGCTCAACCACGAACGGGAACTGCTCGACGAGAAGCACGCGGCGGAACTGCTGGCGTCGAACGCAGACGCCGAGGTCTCGCTGGAGGGTGACGCGACCGCTGCCCACGAGGTGCCAGCGAGTCTCCTTGGCGAGTTCCTGGTTGACCTTCAGATGCTGCTGTATGCCCTTGCGCAGGTGCGCATCGGTCGGCCTACGTCCCGTGCGCCCGTCGGCCGCGACATCGTCGCCGAGCACAAGTTGCTAGTCCAATCGGCGTTTCTACCGACTTCGTTCGGTGTGCGGCTGAGGCTGCCCAGCAAAGAGGAACTCGGCCTGCTCAACGACTCCGACGCGACCGAGACATTGGGCATGGTGTGTGCCGCACTCGACCCTGCCGTGCCTTTGGACGACCTGGCCAACCTTCTCGGGCATGAGCGAGTCAAGACACACTACAAGAAGCTGATGGATCTGCTCGCCAAACAGAACATCGGCGCGGTGGCACGGACACGCGCCCGACCTTGTGGGGTGCGGATCAAGCCAGACCGAGCGCGCAGCCGACTGGAGTGGCTGACTCTGCTGCAGGTTACCGAAGAAACCATCGAACGCGAGGGCTGGTTGGTGGGCGGGAGCATTGCCCGAGACCGCTTCGAACTGAAGTGCGACGACGAGACCTTGAGCGGCACGATCACGGAGGCGGCCCGTGCGCAGATGGAGCAGTTCCACCTGGGTCAGCAAGTGGCCGTCCGCATCCGGGTGCGGACGGTGGAGCATGAGGAGGTGTCCACCGAGCCGACCGTGACCTATGTCGCCGAGGACTTTCGACCGGTCGACGTGGCGGCTGAGGGCGATGACTGACGGGGCGGACGTGAGACAGATCCAGGCGTTCCTGGCTGCCATAACGGACCTGGCAAAGCAGTGCGCCAAGGAGGACCTTCAGTTGCTCAAGCGGGGGGTAGCGAGCCGCGGCTACGGCCGCGGTGCCAAGTGGTCGTTGCGGCGCCGACTCAATGAGCCAAGCATTTGGCCAGAGCTCTGGCCAATTGCTTGGCCAATTCCTGTCCAATCGGGACGGGGTACGCCACGATGGCGCTGAGGCTGGCCGTCTCCCAGCACCTGGCGACCGTGTTCGTGGTCGTCCACGCCAGCGACGATGCGGTCGTTTCGTTCAACCGGCGGTTCGGCTTCGAGCCGCTCTTGGACCACCCGCTGGACCTGTTTCTGCCGATGGCGACCGTGCGGACACTGGTCCGCGGGTGAGGGCCGGCAGTGGCGATCCGTCGACGACCGCTCACGGCAACATGCGGTGGAACAGGCTGTTGCCGCCGGTGCCCACCAGCAGCCGGTGCGGGTCGCAGGGGTCGAAGCGGACGATCTTGATGTTGGTCACGGTCAGCCCCTCGTTCAGATCGCTCCAGGTCTTGCCGCCGTCACGCGACAGGTACACCCCGCGACCTAGCGCCTCGTCGTGGTAGGGGTGGTCGGTCCCGCCGATGACCAGCGTCTCGGGGTCGTCCGGCGCGAAGGTGACGGTCTGGATGAAGGGGTCCTCGAAGACCCGCCGCCAGGTCGCCCCGGAGTCGTCGGACAGGTAGCAGCCGCCGGCGTAGGTCTTGCCCGCGATCCGGCGGTCGCGCAGCGCCAGCGCCAGACGCTCCGGCCGGGTGGGCGCCACCGCCAGCTCCTTGGCGGAGCCGACGAACGGCTCGCGGTCCATCCGCTCCCAGGCCGCGTCCCGCCGCCGCCAGAGCCCGCCCGGCTGGTTGTCGGAGCCATCCACCAGCGCCAGCGGGCCGGACGGGGTCAGGGCCAGGTCGATCACCTGCTGCTGGGGCAGTCCCTCGTTGGCGGCCTGCCAGGTGCCCGTCCTGGGGTCGCCGTGGTACAGGCCCTGGCCGACCATGGCGACCCATAACCGGCCGCCCTGCCAGAGCAGCGACTGCACCCGCGCGTCGGGCAGGCCGGGCACGACGGTCCAGGTCCGGCCGGCGTCGCGGCTGAGGTACAGCCCGCCCCGGTTGCTGCCCCACTGCCCGAACCCGGCCCAGACGGTGTCGGGCTCGGTGGGATCCCAGGCGAAGGCCGTGCCGCAGTTGGCATGGTCCCGGCTCACGCCGGTCATGCACCGGGCCATGCTGGCGCCGGAGTCGGTGGTCCGCCAGCAGCCGATGTCCATGTAGCCCAGCAGCCACTCCCCGGCTCGGGTGGGGTGACAGGCCAAGGTCCAGATGCAGGTCACCTCCAGCCCGCGCGACGACCAGCGCCCGTCGCCGGCGTCGTCGGTGTAGCGCTGAACGAACGTCTCACCGCCGTCCAGCGTCTCGTTCACCGCGCCCGAGGTGCCCAGCATCAGGCGCTTGGGGTCGAGTGGCGACATTGCCAGACACTCGACCGCCGGGCCCCAGTAGTTGAGGTGTCCGGCCTCGACGTTGACGAAGCCGGGTTGCCCGTCCTCGCGCCGGCGCATCAGCGGGCGCCAACTCTCGCCGCCGTCGTCGGAGCGGTAGAGATTGGCGTTGACCCAGGCATTGCCGCCGACGTAGACCGTCTCGGGCCGGCTGGGATCGACCGCCAGACAGTCGTACTGCGAGGTCAGTTGGCGCGTGGCCTCGCCCTGGCGAAGGTTGCTCGGCAGGCCCTTGATCTTGCGCGTCCAGCTCGCGCCGCCGTCGTCCGAGCGCCACACGCCGCCGTCCCAGGGAAGTTGGCCCGGCGTGGAATCGACCGTGCAGTAGAGCACTTCGGGCCGGCTCGGCGCACAGGCCAGCCGGCGGGTCGGCCGGTCCTTCAGCTCCGCGCCCCACGGCGTCCAGGTGGCGCCGCGGTCGGCGCTGTGGTAGAGGCCGAACTGGGTGGTGGCCAGCAGTGAGCCGTCGGGCCGGAGCAGCAGGTCGCAGACGTAAGCCTTGTCGGGCAGGCTGCCGGGCTGATTGGCTAGGACCCAGTGCGTGCCGCCGTCGTCGGTGCGGAAGACGGCGCCGGCCCCGCCTGACCGCCGGCGCGGGTTGCCGATCCCCGCGTAGAGCGTCTCGGGATGCTTCGGGTCGAGGAGCAGCGCGCCGATGGGGGCGCTGTAGGCATACCGGGCGGCGGGCGGGAACCCGTCGCGCAGCCACGTCCAGGTGTCCCCGCCGTCATCGCTGCGGTGCACCCCGCTGAGGGTGGCCAGGTAGAGCACCTTCGGCTCGGTGGGGTGGGGCACGATGGCCTCGACCCACCGGTCGCGCAGACCGGTGTTGTGGATGGACCAAGTCCGGCCGCCGTCATCGGAGCGGTAGAACCCGCCTACGTCGCAGCCCAGGTAGAGCGTCTCGGGGCGGACCGGCGAGTAGGCCAGGGACTGGATCCACCCACCGCCGCCCGGCCCGCACATGGTCCACGGCCCGGCGGCGACCAGCAGCACTCCCAGCGCCAAGGTCGGCATGGCGATCTCCGGGGCAAGCGTAGCACGATCCGCGGGCGGCGTGGCCGGTCAGCCCGCCTCCCTCGCCACCATCGCCGCCGAGAGGGGCTGGCGCGGAAGGCCGGGTCCCTCGATCTCGCAGTCGAACACGTTGGCGTTGTTCCAGATCTGCTGGTACTGCACCGTCAGCCGGTGGTATCCCGCCCGCAGCGCGGCCTGGCCGGAGGCCCGGATGGTGTGGTAGTAGGCCGCCGTCACCGGCGGGAGGTCGAGATCGCGGCCGGGCGTTCTGAGGAACAAGTAGGCCCCCGACGGCGAGTGAAGGTGGAACCGGTACAGCCCGTCGCGGGCGACCTTCAGGTAGCCGGTCCACTCCACGCCGTAGTACTTCTGGTCCTTCCACGGCTCCAGCGAGGTGTCCGCGCATTCGCCGGTCTCCACCGGCTTCTGCAGCATCAGGTCGTACAGCCGGATGCCGCCGTCGAAGCGAAAGACGCGGTAGCGCAATCCGGGCTCCAGCCCGGTGGCGTCCGCTCGGTCCGGGATCCGCGCCGGCCAGCGCCAGGCTCGGTACTCCTGCTTCGCGACCAGCGGCGCGGCAACCTGCTCCCGGAAATACCTGGCCTTCACGGTGCCCTCGGCGGGCATCCGGAACGGTTCGCGGTACTCCGGCGAGCCCTGGCCAGGGTCGCTGCCGTCGGTGGTGTAGCGGACGGTGCGGCCCGGGCTGCTCTTGATCACCACCGGCGCGGCGTCGGCCAGGTCGAGGAACGGCGGCGGCTCCTCGATCTCCGGGACCTCGGGCAGGACGATGGGCACCAGGATCGGGGCGCCGCCAACGTCGTGGCCGAACTCGAAGGCGTCCGGCGCGGCGACCTGCGGGTCCGCGGCGGTCACGGCCACCGCCAGCCCGGCCGGCCGGGCGCCCGGCCGTTCCGAAACGAGCAGCGTGCCGGCCTGGTACGGCGTGGAGACGGGCACCGGCGTCCGGCCCGTGCCGGTGCGGTAGCTGAGCCGGGTGCCGTCGTTCAACTCGACGTTGATCCCGCGCACCGCGCCGTCCTGCTCGACGATGGGCCGCGCCGCGCGGACCGGCGACGGCTGCCCGACGTCGAGGGGGATCAGCAGCGTGATCAGCGTGTCGGAGTCGGCGCTGTCCCAACTCGCGTGGACCTCGGGCGCCGGCCGGGCATCGCCGATGCCCGCGGCGAACCAGCCCAGCCACGGGTCCTTGTGGCCGAAGTACCTGGTGTACTGGACCTTCGCGCCGAAGTGCCGGAACTCGATGTTCGGCCCGGTCGGGTCGGTGCTGCGGAACATGGCGCCGGCCTCGTCCAGCGCGAGCTGATCCTCGCGGAACCCGGCGATGGAGCGGTCCCAGCGCGCATCCTCGCAGTACGGCGGGAAGTGCCAGACCTGGCTGTAGCGGTGCGGCTGATCGCCGCGATTGAGCATCCGGTCCTCGACCACCCACAGCCTGGCATCCTTGACGAAGATCACCCGCCGGTCGTGGGCGACGGACTTGTCGATCCGCACGTCGCGGCCCTTCTCCCGCTCGCAGTAGCCCAGGTCGTAATGCCCCTCGACCAGGTCGAAGCGCTTCCCGGCGTGCCACCGCGCCGAGATCGGCGTGCGGTAGGCCCGGCCCGCGGCCCGCGCGTCCTTGGCCTGGGACCGGCCGTCCACCAGGACCGTGTTGACCTTCAGGCTGGACTGCTCGCTGAGGTAGAAGTCCGCGCCGCGGGCGTCGTCGTTGCGGAACATGTTGTAGGTCGGCGGGCCGGCGCAGGTCACCAGTTGCCGGCCGTAGGCGACCACCTGGAGGCTGTTGTTGTCGCGCATCGAGTGCCCGGCCTGAGGCCGGCCGCCCATGAAGAACAGGTACAGGTCCTTCAGCCCCCAGCCGCTGCGCATGGCGTAGTATCCGCTGTAGGGGTAACCTCGCGAGGTGTACGCCTGCGGCCGGACCGGCGCCAGACCCTCGACCTCCTGCGCCCAGTAGCGCTTGAGGATGTCCTCGCCCAGCCAGACCGCCTTGCCGGCGGCCTGGTGCGAGTTGCCGACCTGCGGCAGGCTGCCCAGCGGCGTCTGCAGGCCATCGTCCACCGCCTTCCGCGCCGCCACTCGCGCCAGGGCTTTCTCCGCGTACGGCGGGCGCTGGTCGCCGAAGAAGCGGACCAGCTCCAGCAGGCCCTCCTTGTCCTGCTCGTTGTAGTTGAACGACTGCTCCAGGCTCCCGCCGTCGGGCAGGAAGTTGCTCTCCAGCAGATCGTCGTACCCGCGCTCGACCATCTCGACGAGCTGCGGCGTGGTCTTGAAGTCGGGCAGGATGACCGAGGTGAGGGCCATCGCCTTGAGCCCTTCCGACCGTTGATTGGGCACCGCGCCCGGCGCGACGCAGAACCACAACAGCTTGCCGACGTGGTCGCGCATCATCGACACCGCGATGTCGGCCAGCAGCGGCGCGGAGATCAGGTCCAGCCGGTCCCGCGACACCGCCGCGCCGCATGGCTTGAGGATGTCGTCCCATTCCTCCGGCTTGTCGGGGCCCAGGCACTTGCTGAACCCGGCCAGGATCATGAGGAAGTTCTTCAGCCGCCAGCCGACTTCCAGCCCGTTGGTGTTCAGCCGCCAGTCGCAGCGATAGCGCTGCCAGACTTCCTGGTCGACGATCAGCCCGCGCTCGTGGTACGCCGACCAGAACATCCGCCGGTGGTTGCGGCTCAAGTCGGCCATGATCTCCAGGCACTTGTCCAGGTAGACACGGTTCCCGGTCGACCAGAACCGCCCGACGAACGGCTTGGCGAACTCGAAGTTGGCGAAGTCGGTCTTCAGCAGCTTGCCGTTGAGATCGAGCCTGGCCAGCTCCGGGTCGCCCCAATCCACCGGCCCGTTCAGATCGACGACCCAGTTGATCGCCTGCCCCCGGCCCGGCGGTCCGGTCATCCCGAAGACATCGACGAACCCGACCTGGCCGGACTTCAGGTACTGCTCCCGCGGCACGATGCCCGCCAGGCTGTCGACCGCCCCGGCCGGCCGGGGGTGCAGGACATAGGAGTGCCAGCCATACTGCCCGAAGTCGTGCGCCCGCAGCCGCGTGACCACCTGATCCCGCCACAGCGACAGCGCCTCGTCGTAGCGTTCCGCCTGAACCAGCGCGGCCACGGGCTTGAGGTGCGACTGGGAAAGGTCCAACGAGGCGAACAGCTCCTCCATCGACGACGCCGGCGCGGCGGGTGCCGTCAGCGCCAGCAGCAGCAGTGAAGTCCACATCCGGGCAATCTCCAGCAGACTCCGCGCGACAGGCGGGACCAACAGCTTGGCACATCCTGCGCCTCCGCGCCAGCATCGTGCCGATCCGTTTTCGGTGCGCAGACGAGTCATCTGCGGAGCCCCGCGCAACCAACTTGCCGGCACCGTGTCAATCCCCTTCGGACCGACTTGATCCGGTCTGGAGGCACCAACGGATGACCGATGCCGGCCTGATCCCGATTCTCGACTTGGCTCGCGAGCGGCTGCGGATCCTGCCCGAGCATCTCGACCCGTACGGTCACTACAAGGCCAAGCTGTCGCTCGACTACGCCGCGGTGCTGGAGCCGCTGCCGAACGGGAAGCTGATCCTGGTCACCGCAATGAGCCCGACCCCGGCCGGGGAGGGCAAGACCACCACCACCGTCGGGCTGGGCGACGGGCTGAGCCGGCTCGGCCGGAAGGCGATGATCTGCCTGCGCGAGCCGGCGCTCGGGCCATGCTTCGGGATGAAGGGCGGCGGCGCCGGCGGCGGACGGGCGCACGTCGCGCCGAGTCACGAGATCAACCTTCACTTCACCGGCGACATGCACGCCGTGGCCAGCGCGCACAACCTGCTGGCGGCGATGATCGACAACCACATCCACTACGACAACCCGTTCCGGATCGACATCCGCCGGATCCAGTGGAACCGGGTCCTCGACGTCAACGACCGCATCCTGCGCGAGGTGGTGATCGGCCTGGGCGGCACCGGCAACGGCTTCCCGCGCGAGGAGAGCTTCGACATCGTCCCGGCCAGCGAGATCATGGCCGTGCTCTGTCTGTCGCGGTCGCTGGCCGAGTTGAAGGAGCGGCTTGGCAACATCCAGATCGGCTACACGCGGATCGAGAACAAGCCCATCCTGGCAGGCGACCTGAACGCCCACGGCTCGTTGGCGGTGCTGCTTTACGAGGCGCTCAAGCCGAACCTGGTGCAGACCCTGGAGCACACCCCGGCCTTCGTCCACGGCGGGCCGTTCGCCAACATCGCCCACGGCTGCAACTCGGCGGTGGCCACCAGCACGGCGCTCAAGCTGGCCGACTGTGTGGTCACCGAGGCCGGTTTCGGCGCCGACCTGGGGGCCGAGAAGTTCATCGACATCAAGTGCCGCAAGACCGGCCTCCGCCCCGACCTGGCGGTGCTGGTGGCCACCGTCCGGGCGCTCAAGTACCACGGCCGGGTGGAGGTCGAGCACCTGACCATCGAGAACGTCGACGCCCTCAAGCGCGGTCTGCCGAACCTCCAGCGCCACCTGCACAACCTGCGCGATCATTTCGGCCTGCCGGTGGTGGTGGCCATCAACCGTTTCGAGACCGACACCGCCGCGGAGATCGAGGCCCTCCAGGCCGAGGTCGAGGCGCTCGGCGCCGAGGCGGTGGTGACCACCCACCACGCCGACGGCGGCGCCGGGGCCGAGGAGCTGGCCCGGACGGTGGTGCGGACGATGGACGAGCAGCCCGCCCAGGTCAAGCTGCTGTACGACGATGGCGCCTCGCTGTGGGACAAGCTGACCACCATCGCCACCCGCATCTACGGCGCCAGCGAGGTCATCGCCGACACCCGGGTCCGGCGGCAGATCGCCGAGTTCAACGACCAGCACGGCCACTTTCCGGTGTGCGTGGCCAAGACGCAGTACTCATTCTCCAGCGACCCGCAACTGCGCGGCGCGCCGACCGGCCACGTCCTGCCCATCCGCGAGGTCCGCCTGTCGCGCGGGGCCGAGTTCATGGTCGCCTGCTGCGGCAACATGCTGACCATGCCCGGCCTGCCCCGCCACCCGGCCGCGCAGCGCATCGACCTCGACGACGACGGCCGGATCGTCGGGCTGCTCTGACCTCGTTCGGCCCAGAAGGCGCTGCGCAAGGGACGGCCAATCCTCCGGGTTCTGGAGGGTCGAACGCCATGCGCGCCATGCTGGCCGTCCTGCTCGCGCTGACCGCCGCCGTGGGCGACGACGGTCTGCTGCTGCACTACCCCTTCGACGAGCCGGACGGCGCCGTCGCCACCGACTCGTCGGCCAACCACCTGGACGGAACGGTGGCCGCCGCGCGGACCGCCTCGCCGTCGGGCGGGGCGCTCGACTTCGACGGGCAGTCGAAGAGCATCGTGCGGGTGACCATCCCCGAGGAACTGCGCTTCGGCACCGGCTCGTGGTCGTTCAGCGTCTGGCTCAAGCCGAAGCAGTTCACCATCGAGGACCGGCAGAACCAACGGCGCATCTTCGCCTTCGGCATCTTCCCCGACGGCTACCTGGTGATCGACCTCATGGCCGCCGGGACCGTTTCGTCGTACTTCTGCTACAAGAACGAGGCCGGCAAGGTGGTCTCGACCGGGGCCGGATCCTCGCTCAAGCTCAAGCTCGACGAGTGGGCGCACGTGGCGCTGGTGACCGACCGCGAGGCCGGCAAGGTGCTGATCTACGTCAACGGCTACTGCCAGTCCACCTCGCCCATGACCGCCGGCTTCGCCGGCGACTTCAAGCTGGGCGGCGAGCTGACCCTGGGCAGCGGCTGGCACAACTACTGGGGCATCATGGACGAGGCCAAGGTCTACCGCCGCGCGTTGCCGCGGGCGGAGGTGAAGGCCGAGTTCAACCGCCTGAAGGAGGTATTCGGCGTGTCCGAGTCACCGGAGGCCGCCGCCGCCGAGCGGCGCGAGGCGTTGGTCCAGCAGTTCGACGGCGTGAGCCGGGCCTGGGCCGCCGGCGATTTCCAGGCGGTCCGGCAGGCCTGCACGCCGATGCTCTCGTCCGCCGACCTGCCCGCCGTATTCCGCAGCTACGCGCACCTGCGCATCGCGCAAAGCTACCTGGCGGAGAAGAACGGCGCCGCGGCGCGGGCCGAGTACGCCAAGATCGCCGCGCAGGACGAGTACCCCGAGGTCCACCGGGCCGAGGCGCGGGAGTGCGTCGCGGCGCTGGATCGGGCGGCCAAGGGCCTGCCCGCCCGCGACCCGGCGGCGACGCGGGTCAAGCTCCCGGCCGTCACCACCTTTGCCGCCGAGGTCTGGGTCTCGCCCGACGGCAGCGACCGCGACGATGGCGGCCAAGGCACCCCCGTGGCCACGCTGGCCCGGGCGCGGGATCTGGTTCGAGAACACAAGGCGCGCGGCGTGAAGGGGCCCATCGGCGTGCGGATCCAGCCCGGCCGGTACCCGGTCACCGCCCCGCTGGAGCTGACCGCGGAGGATTCGGGCGCCGAGGGCGCGCCGGTCGTCTACCGCGCCGAGCAGATGGGCCAGGCGGTGTTCTACGGCGGCACCCGCCTGACCGGATTCCAGCCGGTGACCGACCCGGCCGTCCTGGCGCGCCTGCCGGAATCGGCGCGGGGCCAGGTGGTGCGCTGCGACCTCGAGGCGCTGGGCCTCACCGACTACGGCGAGCTGAAGGTCCGCGGCTTCGGCCAGCCGCCGTCGCCGCCGACCCTGGAGCTGTTCGTCGACGGCCGGCCGATGACCCTGGCCCGCTGGCCGAACCAGGGCTTCGTCGGGATCGATAGGCTGATCGAGCCGGGCGACCGGGGCCAGCAGAAGCCGTCGGTGTTCCAGTACTCCGGTGACCGGCCGGAGCGCTGGACGCAGGCCCAGGACGCCTGGCTGTTCGGCTACTTCCGCTTCCTGTGGGCCGACGCGACCATCAAGATCGGGGCCATCGACACCGCTGCCCGGACGATCACCACCGCGGAGGCCTACCACTACGGCCGGCCGGGGATGGACACGGGACAGGGCATCCAGTACTACGCCTTCAACCTGCTGGAGGAGATCGACCAGCCCGGTGAGTGGTACCTCGACCGCGCCGCCGGGGTGCTCTACCTCTACCCGCCGGGCGAGCTCGGCCAGGCGACGGTCGAGATCGGGCTGCTGTCCCAGCCGATGGTTACCCTGGATCGGGTCACCGACGTCCGCTTCGAGGGCCTGACCTTCGATCTCGCCCGGTACCACGGCCTGGTGCTGACCGACTGCTCGCGCTGCCTGCTGGCCGGCTGCACGGTCAGCCGCATGGCGGGCAACGGGATCACCATCCAGGGCGGCTCGGACGACGGCCTGCTCGGCTGCGACGTGCACACCATCGGCCGCCGCGCCACCGAGGTGATCGGCGGCGACCGCAAGACGCTCACGCCGGGCCGGCACTTCGTCGAGAACTGCCGCATCCACGACTTCGGACGCATCGACCGGACCTATACCCCGGCCATCCAGCTCGAAGGCGTGGGCCACCGGGTAGCCCACAACCTGATGTACGACTGCCCCAGCAGCGTCATGCGAATCGAGGGCAACGACCACCTGATCGAGTACAACGACGTGCACAGCGCGGTGCTGGAGTCCGACGACCAGGGCGCCATGGAGCTGTTCATGAACCCCACCTACCGGGGGGTCGTGTTCCGCCACAACCGCTATGTCAACTGCGGCAAGCCCACCGCCGGGGTGGCGGTCCACGGCCAAGCCGCCATCCGCCTCGACGACGCCATCAGCGGGGTGGTGATCTACGGCAACCTCTTCGTCCGAAGCGCCAACGGCAACTTCGGCGCCGTGCAGATGAACAGCGGCCGGGACAACATCATCGACAACAACCTGTTCGTCGACTGCAAACAGGGCATCAGCGGCGGCTGGAACTCCGGCAACAGCGTCTGGCGGATGATCCGCGAGAAGAAGCAGCCGGCGAGCTTCTTCCTCGACGAGACGTATCTCCAGCGCTATCCCGAGCTGGCGACGCTGATGTCGGAGCCGGGCATCAACCACGTCTGGCGCAACGCCTTCATCCGCTGCGGCACCCTGGCCAGGAGCAACCTGGCGCTCCTGGATCTGGTCGGCAATGGCGTCTTCGACGAGGATCCCGGCCTCGCCCCCGACTCAAAACTGTTCTGCACGGTCGGCTTCCAGCCCATCCCATTGGACGAGATCGGCCTGTACGAAGACCCCTACCGCGCCTCCTGGCCAGTGGTCACCACGCCGGTCGAGAAGGTGGACTGGCGCTAACCGATGGCCGTTGCCGGATCTGTGTCAATCTGTGCGCATCTGTGGATCAGATGATCTCGGCCAGCAATGCGGGGTGGGGGCCGGCGAGGACGATGGCGTTGACCAGGAGGCCCTCCTCGCTGGCGATCTCCTGACCGGCCTCGACGGCGGCGCTGACCGCGCCGACGTCGCCGGTGCAGGTGAAGAAAGCCTTGCCGCCCAGCGCCATGGCCGAGCGGACCTCGATCAGGTCGACCTCGGCCGCCTTGGCCGCGGCGTCCGCGGCGCGGATGCCGGTGACCACCGAGAAGGTCTCGACACAGCCGAAGGCCGCCTTCATCTGGGGCACCACCGCGCCGGAGAGGGCGGGGAAGACTTTCTCGTGGACCCGGGCCAGCACGTGCCGGTCGATCACCGCGGTCGGCTCGCAGGTGGCCCCGGCGTCGACCGCTGCGCGGACACTGCCCACGTCGCCGCCGACCAGGATCAGGTACTTGCCGGAGCAGATGGTCCGCGCCAGCAGGACGTCGATGGAGGCCGCCTTGAGCATGGCGTCCAGCGCCTGGAACCCGGCGGCGACGCTGCTCAGCTCCAACAGACCGACCGATGCTTCGCTCATCGCGACCTCTCGATGACTACCGTCTCGCCGACGGCGGTGACCGTGCCGTCGACGCTGGCATGGACCCGGGCGCCGAGCTTGCCGGCCGGCGGCTCGCCGATCACCTGCCCGCGGCGGACCGTCTCGCCGGTCGCCACCGTCGCCGCTGCCGGCGCGCCGATGTGCGCGCGGAGCGAGTATTCCAGCTCGGCCGGCTCCGGCCGCTGCTCGGTCCACGGCGCGGGGACGTCGTAGGCTTCGAGCCCCAGCCGTTGCACCAGCCGCTTGACCGGCAGCTTGCGGTGCTCGTGCATCGGGTGCGGCTCCAGCGGCTTGTCCTCGCGCCCCTTCCAACTCACGCCCAGCTCGCGCAGGTCGGCCTTGGCCTGGTCGCAGGCCTCCTTGGGGAACAGGTCCTCGGGACAGGCGTACAGCGTGCAGATGCCGCACGAGCAGCAGAGCTGGCCCCACTGGCTCCAGATCTCGGTCCCGGTCTTGACGAACTCCAGGCTGCGCATGACCTTGTGCGGCTGCACGTCGTAGCCCAGCAGATAGCGCGGGCAGAACTCGGTGCAGTAGCTGCACTGGTCGCAGGCCGACTTGCCGATGCGCATCTGGGCGGCGGGCTGGAGCGTCTTGCGCTGGATCAGGCGATGGCTCCGGTCAAGGATGATCAGCCCGCCGGTGGTGCGGGTCACCGGCGCGCGGAAGTCGTCACAGAACTTGCCCATCATGGCCCCGCCGACCAGGGCCACGGGATCGGACACCGTCGCCCCGCCGCAGAAGGCCAGCAGATCCTCGAACCGGGTGCCCACCGGGGTGATGAAGGTCTTCGGCTCGGCCACCGCGCCGCCGACGCAGAAGAACTTGTCCACCGCCGGCTTGCCCTCGGCCGCGTCGGCCAGCCACCACAGGCTCTCGACATTGTGGACCACCACCCCAACGTCGAGCGGGATCCCGGCCGGTGGGATCAGCCGGCCGGTGGCGGCATGGACCAGCTCGTACTCGTCGCCGCTGGGGTAGTAATCGCCGAGCAGGAGCAGCTCGACTCCAGCGACGCCGGCGATGGCCCGCTCGAGCGCGGCGATGGCCTCGGAGCGCTTCTTCTTGACGCCGATCACGCCGCGGCCGGCGCCCACCGCCTGCATCGAGGCCAGCAGCCCGGCGACCACGCGGTCCGGGAGCTGGGCCATCAGCTCGGTGTCCTTGTACAGCAGCGGCTCGCACTCGGCACCGTTGGCGACCACCGTATCGGCCTGGCCGGAGACCTTGACGTGCGCCGGGAACCCGGCGCCGCCGGCCCCGACCACACCCGCCTCGAACGCCCGCTCAGCCAAGGTCATCGGTGCTCTGCCTTCCAACCGCCACGGCCGCCAGCAAGGCCAGGCCCAGCAGCGCCGCGAACAGCCCCACCCGGAGCGTCGCCGGCGCGAACACCCATTGTACGCGAACCGGGTAGGGTGTCGAGAGGGTGTCCGCCGCCAGCGGCACGAACCGGCCCCGGTGGTACGGAGCGGGGAACGGGGAGGGCAGCCACCCGGCCGGCGTCAGGGCGGTCGAGCCCGCCGGCCCGACGCTGCACCGCCAGCCGGGCCAGGCCGAGTCGAGCAGCAGCGGCGAGCCGCGCGGCATCACCAAGGTCACCCGGTTGCAGCCGTCCACCACCAGGCCCGCGGTCGGCAGCGGCTCCGTGCCCGTGTCCGGCGACCAGAGCAGGCAGCGCGTGCCGAACGCCGGCACGCGGCGCCGGACCCAGTCGGGCGCCTCGGCGACCGGCCGCCAGCCGGGCCTCGGCCGCCGAGACATCAGCACCGACACCGCGGCGCCGGTCTGGTCCGGATCGGCCTCGCCCAGGAGCAGCATGTTGCCGTTGATGGCCGGGCTGGTCGGCCGGCGTTCGGCAGCCGCCGAGAGCGCCTCCTTGGCCTCGGCGGTGAGCAGCGAGTCGTACCCGCCGGCGTCGCGCAGCCCGGCGGCGGTGGCCAGGTTCGGCGGGAGGAGCAGCCCGCGCGGCGGCTGGTAGAAACCCCATGATGCCGGCCAATCCTGAACCAACAGCCGCGTCCCGTCGGCCGGCTCGGCGGCCGAGACCGCCGGTGGCCGTGGCTCCAGCAGCTCCGCCGCGCAACTGGGATTGAAGCCCCGGCCGAAGGCCAGCAGCTCGACGGCGATCAGCGGGGCCAGGGCGACAGGCCGGCGACGCGCCAGCCAGGTCGCCAAGCCCAGCACCGCCACGAAGCCAAGCACACCGGCGGGTCGCGCCGCCGCGGCCAGCACCGCGCCGGTCAAACCGTACGCCGTCATCGCCGCCACCGCCGCGGCCAGCGACAACGCCGCCAGGGCGGCCAGTAGCCATGGCGCGCGGCGCCACAGGCCCTCGCGCCGCGACAGGTCGTCGGCCGCCAGCCCGGCCGCGACCGCCGCGCCGAACGACCAGACCAGCGCCAGCCGGCACGGCCCCGCGCCGGCCGAGTAGCCGGGCAGGAAGAAGTACAGCCACCGGTTGGGAAACGCGCCGAAGGCCAGCAGCAAGGCCGCCAGGGCCAGGACCGCATAACCCCGCGCCGCGCCGCGCAGGGTCAGGGCGTGGAGCAGCAGCAGCAGCGTGGTCAGGCCGACGAACAGATTGAACTCGGTGTAGTCGCCCGGCGAGACCACGCCGCGGCGGTCGAGGCCCCAGTACCGTTGGTCGCCGGGCGCCGGCTTCCAGCCGGGAGTCAGCCGTTCGGGCGGCACCGTCTCGGCGGCCGGGGTGCCGTACAGCTTCGGCGCGAACAGGGTCACCGCCCGCTGCCCCGGAATGGCCCGGTCCAGGAAGGCAGTGTAGCCTTCGGCCGACTTGCTCGGCGGCCGGTGGCTGCGCGGCGCCAGTTCCATCAGCGGCAAGACCGACGGCGCCGCCGTCAGGCCGGCCACCAGCACGAACAGTCCCACCGCCACCGGGCGCCGCCATAGACGGACCAAGGCCACCAGCCCGGCGGTGGCGGCGACGTAGTAGAACACCTGCGGATGCCCGGCCAGGGCCGACAGCCCGACGCACCCGCCGGCCGCCGCCGCCCAGCCCGCCAGTTCTCGTCTCCGCGACCGCTCCAGGCAGGCCACCGCCACCGGCAGCCAGGCCGCGCTGGAGATCAGCGTCGGCAGCATCAGCCAGGTGATCATGAACCCGGACAAGGCGAAGGCCACGCCGCCGGCCACCGCCGCCGCCCGCCGCGCGCCCAGCTCGCGCAGCAGCCAGTACGTCCCGCCGGCGGCCAGGGCCAGGTGGCAGACGGCGGTCAGCCGGAACCCCAGCGCCACCGGGAAGAGGCCGAAGAACAGCCAGTTGAGCGGATAGAACAGCGCCGACTGCCCATTCCCGCAGAAGGCGTAACCGCTGAGTTGGTAGGGATTCCAGTAGGGCAGGATCCCGGCCCGCAGCCCGTCGTGGAGCAACGTCCGCCACGGCCAATACTGCCCCACGGCGTCGTACCAGAGGGGGTTCCAGGCGGTCCGCGGAACGGTGCCATCGTCCCACGGCGCGAACCAACGCAAGTAGTCCGGCATCGGTACCCTGCCGAGGAAGACGATGGGCGCGAGCAGCACAGCCACGGCCGCCAGGAGGACGAGCGCGGCCGCCAGGTCGCGGCCGACGGAACGGGGGGGCGCGGTCAAGGGCAGGTCCCGGAGGGTTGGGGCGGGAAGTGCCTCCCGCCCCGTTCGCCCTCACTTCATGTGGATCACGACATCGTCGGCCACTTCGTCGAGGAAGGTGTAGTCGGTCCGCTTGGTCTGCAGGATCGACCCCGGCACGTAGGGGTTGACCGGCCCGTAGGCCACCAGGCGGCCGATGAAAGCCTGCCACGCGTCGCTGCCCGAGAACGCGCCGTCCAGCCAGAAGCTGCGGTGCTTGGCGCCCAGGATGTCCTTCGGCCCGATGGTGTTGGCCTGCGGCGCCACCCGGCTCCAGTCCCCGCGGAAGCTGTGCAACGCGTTCTGCATGATGGTGATCGGGTGCAGATCGACGAGCTGCGCGCCCTGCGACTTCCATTCCTCGAAGTCGGGGTACTTGTCGGCCAGGTGCGGATCCCAGAAGGCGATGTGCCCGCACCAGCCGATCCCGCCGTAGCAGACATCCGCCCCGCCCAGGTCCTCGATCCGCTTCGAGTAGTCCTTGACCTTGTCCTTGGTGGGGAAGTTGATCTGGCTGTCCGGCGGCCGGAGCTTCGGGTCCAGCTTGCCGAAGAACTGGCTCATCATCACGTTCTGGAAGCTGCCGGGCCAGTCGGCCGGGGCGGTGTTCCCGTCCTGATCGGCGTACTCGTCCATGTTGAACGAAACCAGGTGGCTGCAGTCCAAGCCGATGGCGTTGATGATGTCGGCGGCCACCGGGAACTGCGGCACCGGGCCGACCGGGAAGATGGCCACCAGCTTGCGGCCGTTGTCCCGGGCCTCGATCAGCCGTTGGATGATGTCCAAGGCGAAGGCGCGGTAGAAGGCCGGCCGGCCTTCGATCACGCGCACGTGGAAATCGGGATTGGGATGCTCCCCCCGCTCGAGCTGCGCCCGCGTCACGGCGCGCGCCTTGCGGCAGGCGTCCGCGTCCTGGAACGGCAGGAACTTGTGCATGTCCGTCACGAAATCGCTCACGGTGCGGCTCCTCCTGGCTATCGACGGTGAGTTGGTCCCAGCCGCGCCACGTTTACCACGGCGGCGGGAGCCTGTCAATCGCACCGGGTGCCGCGAACGGGACGGAGAGGCATCAAAGGGTTACTGCTCAGGCACCGCAAACCCTGTTGAGGAGCGGCTTTCCCATGCGCCAGCTTGCTGGTGCAGCCTTGCAAGGAGGGGAATAAGGGGTGGTTCGCCAACGACCACGCCACGCGGAGCGGACCACCCCTTGATCCCCTCCTTGCAAGCTCGTGTTTCGCACTTCTTGCTTCGGCCTCGAATCAAAAGCCGGTGGGTTCTGTCTGGAAGAAGTAGACGCCAATCCCAGGCA
>JAANMV010000302.1_pt1 | contig 61635 bp, 60 predicted proteins | sample 7279661 | NCBI WGS metagenome assembly JAANMV01 (sample SAMN14094540, study PRJNA606508) | bioreactor metagenome | isolation source: A lab-scale SPAN reactor treating ammonium-rich wastewater day 121 | place: Ireland: Galway | collected 2017-05-16 | reverse complement strand
GTGACGTTGCCCAAGGCGTCGGTCTCGCTGACGAGGCGGCCCAGGGTGTCGTACGCATAATGGTACTCGGGTGCGGCGGCGGGCGCGGTTGCGGTCCACCGCCCGTTTCAGGGTCTTTTTCGGCACCACAATGCCGACGATCGCCCGCGGCCGCCAGGTTTCCCCGTGCCGCGGGCGGTACTCGGTGATCCGCAGCGTGAACAGGGGATCGCGGATGGTCAGGCCGTGCTGCCGGACCTTGCGGAATTCACGGTCGCCACGCAATGAGTCCAGCGCCACCGGACGCGGCTTCCCCGTGGGGGCCTGGTCCTGCGTGGCGCTGGTCTGGTCCGGGATGGCGATCGTGCCGCTCCTGGCGCCCGGTCTTACTCGTCGCTGACGGTAAGCTGGTGGCGGCCCTTGGCGCGGCGGCGCGCCAGGATGTTCCGGCCGGCTTTGGTCTTCATGCGGGCGCGGAAGCCGTGGGTCTTGGCCCGCTTGCGGTTGTTCGGCTGGTAGGTACGCTTCATGCTGCTCTCCTTACTTCGCGGCGTGGCCCAGGGTCCGGCGGGATTGCTCCCGTTTGCGGCCAGCCGACTTCACGCGATGAAATCGCCCCCCTACGGAGGGCAAACTACGAGAGTGTATCACACCCCGCCCAGGCGCGGGAAGAGGCGCACCTCCGGTCAGCGGCTCAGGTACGCCCGCACGTCCCGGTCGAACACCCCGACCAGCATCACCGCTCCCAGCACCGTCCCGAACGGCACGATCAGCAGACTCAGCACCCCGATCACCACCGTGGACCCCACCGCCCACCGCCGGCCCTCCAGCGCCGCCTGCCGCGTCAGGTACAGCCACGTGATGATCGCTGCCGTCACGAAGAACAGCATCCACACCATGCCCTGCAACTCCGCGTCGGTGGGGGCGGGGAGCGTCTGGCCCAGCATCTCACTGGCGATCTTGTTCGACGCCAGGATCGTGTCCCGCCCCTGAGACGGCAACAGCAGCAGCTCAATGGAGTTGAACACGATGCCCGCCAGCAATGGCGTGGTGACCCACGACAGGCGCCGGGGTTTCGGCCCGGCTGGAGAGGGGGAGGGGGACTGGGTGGGCGTGGACTGGGTCATGCACTCCGTAGCTTACCGTCCAGGGCGCAGATCAACCGGTCAGGGCAGCGCCGGGCCCGAGGTGTAGAGGTCGACATCCAGCGCGGCGCCCAGGGCAGCGATGCGCGCCACGTCCTGGGCTTCAATCGGGAGGCCCCACATCTGACCGGTGTACCCCCCGTACCCCACCAGGATGCTGACGTCGCACGTGTCGGCCAGGGCCCGGATGCGAGCCGCGGCCGGTTCCGTGAGCTGGAGGAGTCGGGTCAGTTTGTCCTCGAACTCTCCCGGGAGATCCCCCTCCGGGCACAAGGTCCAGCGTGTGAAGGCGTGGGGACCCAGGTGCCGCATCCGGGGATGTGTGCGGAGGCCACCCCGACTCCAGCTGTCGGTTGGCTCCAGCCCCGTGGCATGGGTGATCGCCTGGGCCGTGAGGTCCTCGCTGACGATGCTCAGGGCCACGCGCGCCCTGGCCGAGGCGCGGCATCCCCGAATTGACCATGCCCCGCCTTCGTGGGCCACCATCATGACCAGGAAGTAGAACGAGTTCTACTTCCTGAAGGAGATCTCCCAGCACCCTTCTCCTGGGAGGACACCGAAGACCCGGGGGCGTCCTCCCTCCGTTTCCAGTTCGTGCACCTGAAAGAACTGCCGCGTATCCGCACGGGTGGGCCTGGCAGGTTCAGTCAGGGCCACGTGGATGGCTTCATGCGACGGAATATCAACCAATCCTGCCCGTGTGCAGGACAGGCCACCTGAGCGCCTGCGCACGGTGGCTCAGGCCAGGGCAGGCCACAAAAGAAAACCCGCCTTGACGGCGGGTCCTCTTCAGTCCGGTTGGACTTATTTCTTCATCAGCTGCTGGGCCAGGTTGTTGGGGACCTGGTTGTAGTGATCGAAGAACATGCTGTAGCTGGCGCGGCCCTGGGTCATGCTGCGCATGTCAGTGGCGTAGCCGAACATTTCGCTCAGGGGCACGAAGGCCTTGACGATCTGGGCGTTGCCGCGGGCTTCCATGCCCTGGATCTGGCCGCGGCGGCTGTTGATGTCACCGATGATGTCGCCCATGTACTCCTCGGGGACGGTGACCTCGACGCGCATGACGGGTTCCAGGATGGCTGGGGCGCCCTTCTGGACGGCTTCCTTGAGGGCCATGCTGCCGGCGATCTTGAACGCCATTTCGCTGGAGTCCACTTCGTGGTAGCTGCCGTCGTAGATGGTGACTTTCAGGTCGACCACGGGGAAGCCGAGCATGGGGCCGCTCTGCATGGCTTCTTCGATGCCCTTCTGGGCCGGCCCGATGTACTCCTTGGGCACGGTCCCGCCGACGACGGCGTTCTCGAACACGAAGCCGCTGCCGGGTTCCAGGGGTTCGGCCTTGATCTTGACGTGGCCGTACTGACCGCGACCGCCGGACTGACGGGCGAACTTGCTGTCCACGTCGGCGGGCTTGGTGATGGTTTCACGGTAGGCGACCTGGGGGGCGCCGACGTTCGCTTCGACCTTGTACTCGCGCTTGAGGCGGTCCACCAGGATCTCCAGGTGGAGTTCGCCCATGCCGGCGATGGTGGTCTGACCGCTTTCCTGGTCGGTTTCGACCTTGAAGGTGGGGTCTTCTTCGGCGAGTTTGCTCAGGCCCAGGCCCATTTTTTCCTGGTCGGCCTTGGTCTTGGGCTCGATGGCGAGCTTGATGACGGGCTCGGGCACGTCGATGCTTTCCAGCAGGACGCGGTCTTCACCGTCGGCGATCAGGGTGTTGCCGGTGCCGGCGTCTTTCAGGCCGATGACGGCGCCGAGTTCCCCGGCCTTGAGTTCGCTGACTTCCTCACGGCTGTTGGCGTGCATCTTCAGCAGGCGGCCGACGCGTTCGCGCTTGTCCTTGCTGGCGTTGTAGATGTAGCTGCCGCTGGTGAGGGTGCCGCTGTAGATGCGCACGAAGGTCAGGCGGCCCACGTAGGGGTCGGCCATGATCTTGAACGCCAGGGCGGCGAGCTTGCCTTCGGGGTCGGCGGGGAATTCGTGAACGTCGCCTTCCTCGTCGGTGCCCTTGATGGACTCCACGTCCAGCGGGCTGGGCAGGTAGTCGACCACGGCGTCGAGGAGCAGCTGCACGCCCTTGTTCTTCAGGGCGCTGCCGCACAGCACGGGGAAGATCTTCTTCTGGATGGTGCCGGCGCGGATGGCCTTGACGAGTTCCTCGATGGTGGGTTCTTCGCCTTCGAGGTATTTCTCCATTAGGGCTTCGTCGACTTCGGCGGCGGCTTCGATCAGCTGCTGGCGCATTTCCTGCACCTTGTCCATGTACTCGGCGGGCACGTCGCTGACGACGATGTCGGTGCCGAGGTCATTGGTGAAGGTGTGGGCCTGCATGCGGATGATGTCGATGATGCCCTTGAAGTCGCTTTCGGCGCCCATGGGGTACTGGATGGGGGCGGGAATCGCGCCGAGGCGCTCTTTGATGTCGTTGATGACCAGCTCGAAGCTCGCGCCGGTCTTGTCCATCTTGTTGCTGAACGCGATGCGGGGCACGCCGTAACGGTCGGCCTGACGCCACACGGTTTCACTCTGGGGCTCGACGCCCTGGCTGCTGTCGAACACGGCGACGGCGCCGTCGAGCACGCGCATGCTGCGTTCGACTTCGATGGTGAAGTCCACGTGGCCGGGCGTGTCGATGATGTTCACGGTGTAGTCGTCGCTGGTGCCGCTGCGGGTCCAGTGGGCGGTGGTGGCGGCGGCGGTGATGGTGATGCCGCGCTCGCGCTCCTGCTCCATCCAGTCCATGGTGGCGGCGCCGTCGTGCACTTCGCCGATGTTGCGGTTGCGGCCGGTGTAGTACAGGATGCGCTCGGTCGTCGTGGTTTTCCCGGCGTCGATGTGCGCAGCAATCCCGATGTTCCGGAAGTGGGTCAGATAGCTCTGGGATTTCGTGGTCATAAGACTCCTGATGCTCGTGATGACCGGTCTGGTCACCCTCGGATGCTGCTGGGCGGGCGGGGCGCCTGGGGGCGGGTGCGCCGCGGGGGGTCACACCGGTTCAGGCGCGTCCGCCCTGGTCCGCGGGGCCGGGCCGGGGCCCGGAGCCGGGGTTTACCAGCGGTAGTGGGCGTAGGCGCGGTTGGCTTCGGCCATGCGCTCCACGTCGTCTTTCTTCTTGATGGCGCCGCCGCGGCCCTGGGCGGCGTCCATGATCTCGCCGGCCAGACGCTCGATGGCGGTGCGCTCGGGGCGGCTTTCCACCGCGGCCATCAGCCAGCGCAGGGTCAGGCTCTGCTTGCGGCGCTCGTTGGGTTCGACGGGCACCTGGTAGGTGCTGCCGCCCACGCGGCGGCTGCGGACCTCGACGCGGGGTTTGATGTTGTCGTAGGCCTGCTTGTAGACCTTCAGCGGCTCCTGGCCGGTGCGTTCCTGCACCAGGCGGCAGGCGCCGTAGAAGATGCGGCTGGCAAGGTTCTTCTTGCCGTCTTTCATGATGCGGTTGATGGTTGCGCTGACCAGAACGTCCTGGTAGACCAGGTCGGGCTGGATGACGCGCACTTCGGCTTGGCGGCGACGGGCCATGTTGACTCCTTAAAACGCGCTATCGGGCGCGGGGCGTGAGGGGTGAAGGGGCGGGGTGAGCCGGGCGGAGCGCAGGGTAGGCCGCGCTTCGACGCTGACGGCTTACTTCTTCTTGGCCGCGGCCGCGCCGGCTTTGGGCTTCTTGGTGCCGTACTTGCTGCGGCTCTTGTTGCGGTCCTTCACGCCCTGGGTGTCCAGGCTGCCGCGCACGATGTGGTAGCGCACGCCGGGGAGGTCCTTCACACGGCCGCCGCGGATCAGCACGACGCTGTGCTCCTGCAGGTTGTGGCCTTCGCCGGGGATGTAGGCGGTGACTTCGAAGCCGCTGGACAGACGCACGCGGGCGATCTTACGGAGCGCGGAGTTGGGCTTCTTGGGGGTGGTGGTCTTCACGACCGTGCACACGCCGCGGCGGAAGGGGCTGCCCTTCAGGGCAGGGACTTTGCTCTTCTTCGCCAGGGTGGTGCGCCCCTTGCGGAGCAGTTGCTGGGTGGTAGGCAGGGTGAATCACTCCTTGTGCAGTCGCTGGCGTGCCCGCGATGGGGCCTGCAGGTCGTGCGGTGAGGGGGTCTGGGCGCAGGGCTGGCCTGGCTGGACCCGGGTTTGGGGCTTGCCCGCCCACGCCGCCTGAGGTGTGCTGGCGGGGAGCAGGCTGGGTTGGCGGTGGTGCTCCGAGGTGATCACGGGCCTGCTGCTGCACGTCCCTCAGCATGTGGGCGTGGAGAGGTCCGAACTTGCCGAATAACGCCCGAGGTTCAACCCAGTACCGGGGCCGTTTTCCAACCTTCGCATCATACGCGCCGCCGCGTGACAGCGCAAGGTTTCGCCTCTGGTCACGTGCAGCGCGCTGTGCTAGTCTTCTTCACGCCCGTTCACGGCCCTGCGGGGGCCGGACCTTTTCGCGGAGAGGTGCCAGAGTGGTTGAATGGGTCGGTCTCGAAAACCGAAGTACGGGCAACCGTACCGTGGGTTCGAATCCCACCCTCTTCGCCAACGCCACACCCCCAGCCTTCACCAGCTGGGGGTGTTGTGCTGCCCGGGCGTGGAATGCGAGGATCATCACACCCGGGCGGCCGCGCCGCGCGGCCCCGCTGGCCGCCCCGGCCGTTCATGCCGGCTCCCGCCGACGGCCCCGAGAGGTGCATGTTCACCCACCCCGCGAACCTCCGAGACCACCTGGCCGCGCTGCGCGGCCGGGTCGTGCTGCTCATGAACGCCGCGTTCCTGGCGTACGCGGTGGTGACCACGCTGCTCAGCCCGGTGCCGATCACGCCCGACGCCCTGATGAACGGGCCGCACCAGCACCGCACCTGGGCGGCCCTGCTGGTCACCCTGGGCACGCTGGCCCTGTGGCGCTGGCCGCGGCAGGTGCGGCTGGTGTACGTGCCCTACCTGATCATGCTGAGCCTGCTGAGCATCCTGGAGGTCCGCAGCCTGCGGGTCACGAACACCGCGCCCTTCCACCTGGCGCTGTGGCTCACCGGGAACATGGCCGTGCTGCCCCTGATCTTCGGGTCCCGGACCGGCGCGAAACTGGCCGCCGGCATGATCGCCGCGATCCTGGTGGGCCTGATCAGCCCCCAGGCGGACGCCCTGGGCCTGGACGGTTACGCCCTGGCCGACTGGGCCACCACGTTGATCGTGATGGCGGCCGCCGCGGCGAGCAGCACCATGCTGATGCAGATCATCGAGAACTACCTCAACGCCCATGACCGCACCGCGCAGGCCCTGGAGGACGCCCGGGTGGACACCGTGACCGGGCTGCCCAACCGCGCGATCAGCGAGGCGCGCCTGGGCGCCGCCGTGCAGGACGCGCACCTGCACGGCACGCCCCTGAGCGTGCTGCTGCTGGACCTGGACCACTTCAAGGCCGTGAACGACGAGCACGGCCACCAGGCCGGGGACCGGGTGCTGCGGGCCTGCGCGGAGCGCATCGCGGTGCACGTGAACGTCCCGCACGGCCTGGTGGGCCGCTGGGGCGGGGAGGAGTTCATCGTGGTGCTGCCGGGCCTGCCGGAACCCGAGGCGCGCCGGCTGGGCGAGCGGCTGCGGGAAGTGGTGGCGGCCACCCCGATTGGCGACCTGCCGCTCACCACCAGCGTGGGCGGCACGACCCTGCAACGGGGCCCGCTGCACCCGGCCGCGCCGCCGGACCTGCACGCGCAGGTGCGCGAGAACCTGGTGCGCGCTGCTGACCTGGCGCTGTACCAGGCGAAACGCAGCGGCCGGAATCAGGTGTGTTTCCTGCCACTGAACCCCGCCTGAGGGCCGGGGCCGCTCAGCGGTGCCCGGTGCGCAGGAACAGCCAGCCGCCCCCGCGCACCAGCAGCCGCGCCAGCCGGACCTTCCAGTGGCGGGGCTTCCCTGGCACGGCCCCCGGCGGGCTCTCCTGAGCGTCCCAGGTGCGGGCCGGTGCCGCGTCGAAAAACGGGGTGCCGGACGCCAGGGCGGCCCGGGCCAGAGCCAGGGACCGCTCGTGGCCCGGGTGCAGGGGCGGCAGCGCGTCCCAGGGGTGGAAGGCGGCCTCGTGGGCCTCCAGGGTGGGGCGCGGGTCGCCTGCGGCCTCGAGCAGGAACACCGGCGCGATCAGGTGCAGGCCGTGGCGGTTCGGTGCGAACCGGGCGTCCAGTACGCCGAGCAGGCGCGTGGCGCGGCCCCTCAGGCCGGTCTCCTCGAACAGCTCCCGTTCGGCACCTCCGGCGGGGGTCTCCCCCACCTCGGCCATGCCGCCCGGCAGCGCCCACAGGCCGGTGTCGGTGCGGCGGATCAGGAGCACGCCCTCCCCGCGGACGACCAAGGCCTCCACGGCCAGCAGCGGCGTGGTCTGCGCGAGGCTGCTCAGGTACGCGGCCTCCACCCGGGCGCGGGGCACGCCGGCGTCCAGGGCGGCCAGGGCCGCGCTGAGGGTCAGGATGCGGCGGTAGCGGTCCACGTCGTAGGGGTTCTGCCCGTACGCGAGGCCGCTGACGGCCAGGGCGCGGAGTTCCTGCGCGATCAGGGGGATGGTGGGGTCGGGGGGCGTCACCCGGCCGGCTCGGCCTGAAGGTTGCGCAGGTGAAAGCGCAGCGCGCCCGTGTGGTACGCCGCGTGCAGGACCGCGCCGTGCGCCACGCGCAGCGCCTCGCCGTCCAGCGCGCCGAACAGCGCGTCGTACAGGCTCTGCCCGGCGCGGGCCAGCGCCACCAGTTCCGCGCGCCAGCCGGCCTCCGTGAGACGCTGGGCGTCCCAGGCGTCCGGTTCGTCCGGGCGCAGGGCGTGCGGGTCCGAGAGCTGCGCGGCGGCGTGCTCCAGATGCTGGCGCAGGTGCATCACGACCTGCGCGGCGGCGGGCCGGCCGGGCCCGGCGGCCTGCTGCGCCTGCGGGAACGTGAAGGCGTGCGCGGTGCGCAGCAGGCCCGTCTCCGGGTCGCTGAACAGGCCGGCGCTGAACCCGAAGGTCACGCTCGGGCCGTACAGCACCTCCCGCAGGGCCTCGCGAAGCAGTTCCGGCGTCATGCGGTCAGGGTACGTCATCCGGCGCAGTTTCCGGGACCGGCCTTACCCTGACCCCGATGACCCCCGAATCCCCGGACGCGCCCGCGCGGCTGCACGAGCACGAGTTCCCCACCGACACGGCGCTGGTGGCCCGGCTGGTCGCCGCGCAGTTCCCGCAGTGGGCGGCGCACCCGGTGCGGGTGTTCGCCTCGGCGGGCAGTGACCACACCCTGTACCGCCTGGGCCCGGACCTCGCCGCCCGGCTGCCCCGCACGGCCGACGCGGCCGGTCAGACGGAGCACGACCTGCGCTGGCTGCCGCGGCTGGCCCCGCACCTTCCGCTGGCCGTGCCGCAGCCGCTCGCGCTGGGCCAGCCGGGCGAGGGCTTCCCGTGGACGTGGGGCGTGTACCGCTGGCTGCCGGGCGAACCGGCCCACCGCGAGGCGTTGGCGGACCTGCCCGGCGCGGCCCGGACCCTGGCGGGGTTCGTCCGGGCGCTTCAGGCATGCGACACGGCCGGTGCGCCGCACGCCGACCCGGCGTCCCTGGAACGCGGCGCGCCCCTGCGCAACCGGGACGCCTGGACCCGCGAGAACGTGGCCCGGCTGCCCGGCGACCTGGACCGCGCCGCCCTGCTCCGCGCGTGGGAGGCGGCCCTGGCCGCGCCCGACTGGACCGGGCGGCCGGTGTGGCTGCACGGCGACCTGCAGTCCGGGAACCTGCTCGCCCACGGCGGGCAGCTCAGGGCCGTGATCGACTTCGGGTCGCTGAAGGTGGGGGACCCGGCGGCCGAACTGGCGGTGGCGTGGAACTGGCTGGACGCCCCGGCCCGCGCGGCGTTGCGATCAGCGCTCAATGTGGACGACGCCACCTGGGCGCGGGGGCGCGGGTGGGCGCTGTCCATCGCCACGGCGGAGATTCCGTACTACCTGCACACGAACCCCGGCATGGTGGCCCGGTCGCGCTTCGCGCTGGCGCAGGTGCTGGGAGAGTCAGTCTGACTGGAAAGGCTGGACTGAGGCGGCTTGGACCAGCGCTCTGGCCACTGGTCTTCCGGGTGGATTTCGTGTAGAATAAGCAGGTGATCTTAGTCTAGCTGTATCAAGTTGGTGGGCGGGCCCAGCCTGAACGGAGGGCGCCCACGCTAAGCCACCCGGCGGATTCCGCCTGTGCCGCTCTCCCCTACTCTGGGAGCACGATGATCAAGATTTTTCTGTGATTGCACACGTTCGCTCCGGCCCCCAGGCGTACCCTGGGAGGCAATGACCGGACGCGTGAACGTTCAGGGAGGCCGATGCCCCGGCCTGGACTGACCCTGCGTGACCTCAGGTCAGACCCCAGCATCAGGGCGGCCTCCGGATGGCGTGAGTCGAGCACTGCTCCTGCGCCGGCAACCCACACCATTTCGTCTCTTCACGCTGCCGGCGCCCACGGGCCGGCCGGGCAGCCTGACAAGGAAGTGACTGACCATAGATAAAGTGCACGGCAACACCTCGGGCCTCCGGCCCGCACAGCTGAAATCCCTGGGCAACCTCTACCGCCGCCGCATCGACCCGGGCCGCGTCGGCTCGCCCGAACTGGCCCGCAACCTCGCCGAACTCGCGCACGACGTCCGCCGCGAGGTGGGCGTCCTGATCGACCGGCGCGGGCGCGTCATCAGCGTCAGCGTCGCCGACGCCAAGGGCACCGAGTTCCCGGACCTGCGCATGGGCGAAAACCGCCTCTCCGGCTTCCACCTGCTGCACGCCCACCCCAAGGGCGGTCCCCTCAGCAAGGGCGACCTCTCCACGCTGTTCCTGAAGCGCCTGGACGCCGTGAGCGCCATCGAGGTGCGGCAGGAAGGCCAGCCGGGCCTGGTGCACACCGCGCACCTCACGCCTCCCGGCACGGTCGGCGAGGAAGAGGACTGGCGCATCCTGCCGCCCGTGCCCAGCCACCTGATCGACGAGTTCGACCTGGGCGCGCAGGTCTCGGCGCTGGAAGAGGAAATCGCCCGCGCCGCCCGCACCCGCGAGGCGAAAAAAGACCGCGAACGCGCCATCCTGGTGCAGATCGACCAGGGTGAATTCGACGCCGAGGACCGCCTGGACGAACTGGCCGAACTGGCCCGCACCGCCGGCGCGGAAGTCGTGCACCGCGAACTGGTGTACCGCCGCAACCTCAAGCCCGGCACCCTGGTCGGCGCCGGGAAGCTGGAAGAGCTGACCAGCAAGGCCTACCACCTGGACGCCGACCTGCTCATCTTCGGACAGGAGCTCGGCGCCGCGCAGGCCCGCGAGATCGAGGCCGCCACCGGCCTGAAGATCATCGACCGGACCCAGCTGATCCTGGACATCTTCGCGCTGCACGCGCAGGGCGTGGAATCCCGTCTGCAGGTGGAGCTGGCGCAGCTGCGGTACATGAAACCCCGCCTGCTGGGCGCCGGCGCGCAGCTTTCCCGCATCGGCGGGTCGGGCGGCAGCGCCGCTGGGGGCGCCATCGGCACGCGCGGGCCCGGGGAAACGAAACTGGAGCTGGACCGCCGCCGCATCAACGACCGCCTCAGCTTCCTGGAAAAGCAGCTCGAAGGCGTGTCGCAGCGCCGCGAGGAACGCCGCAAGGGCCGCGCCCGCAACGACGTGCCGGTCGTGAGCATCGTCGGGTACACCAACGCCGGCAAGAGCACCCTGCTGAACGCCTTCACGCACGCCGCCGAGGAACCCCGCCGCGTGCTCGCCGAGAACAAGCTGTTCGCCACGCTGCGGCCCACCAGCCGCCAGGGCTACATTCCCGGCGTGGGCCAGGTCGTCCTGACCGACACCGTGGGCTTCATCCGGGACCTGCCCAAGGACCTCACCCGGGCGTTCCGGGCCACCCTGGAGGAAATCGGCGACGCGGACGTGCTGCTGCACGTCGTCGACGCCGCCAGCCCCGGCGCGGACACCCGCCTGGACGCCGTGAACCGCATCCTGGAGGACCTGGGCTTCGCGGCCATGCCCACCGTGATCGCCCTGAACAAGGCCGACGCCGCCGACCCGGACCTCCTGGCCCGCGAGGTGGAACGCACCGGCGGCATTCCCGTCAGCGCACTGAAGAACATCGGCCTGACCGACCTGAAAGACGCCCTGGCCGACGCGATCGCGCAGGTGCAGCGCGCCGAACTGGCCCGGCAGGAAGAGGCCCGCGAGGTCGCCGCCCAGTGGCGCTGACCTGCGGCTCCTGAACCCCCGCTCTCCCAGCCCCCGCCCGCCCGGAGGGGGCTTTCTCATGGCCGGCCAACGTTTCGCCGACGCCACCCCGGCCGGCGTGTGCGAGGCTGAGGAAATGTTCCGTTCGCGCGTGGCCTGGACGTACCTGCTGCTGGTGGTGGGCGTCTGGGCGCTCTCTGAAACCAGCGGGGAAAGCCGCTGGCCCACCCTGCTGCTCGCCTACGCCCCGCCCCTGCTGTGGCTGCTGCCCGCCCCGCTGGTCCTGCTGTGGACGCTGGGCCGGCGGCGCGGCTTCGCGGCAGCGCTCGCGGGCACGCTTCTGGCCGCCTGGGGCGCCGGGCTGCTGCACTGGCGCCCGCAGACCCCCGGCCCGCTGCGCCTCCTGACCTACAACGTGGCCCGCACCCTCCCCGAAGGTGCCGCTGCCGAAGTCGCCCGGACGCTCCAGGCCGCCGACGCGGACCTCCTGCTGCTCCAGGAATCGAACCTGATCCGCCCCGCCGACCTGCGCACCCTCCAGGCCGCGCTGCCCGGGTACGCCATGATCCGCGCGAAGGAAGTCACCACCTTCAGCCGCCTGCCCGTGCTGTCCAGCGAGTGGCACGACCTGCCCGCCAACAACCGCGACGTGCTGCTCACCCGCGTGCGCTGGCAGGGCCGCACGCTGAGCGTCATCAACGCCCACCTGGGCACCGTGATGCTCTCCAGCCTGCTCCAGGGCGACCTCGCCCGCCTGCAACGCAGCCGCACCGCCCGCATGGGCCAGGTCCGCGTGCTGGAACGCATCGCCGCGCAGGAAAAAGGCAACGCCCTGCTGCTGGCCGGAGACCTGAACACCCCACCCCGCGGCCTGGTGTACCGGCAGCTGCTGGGCACCTTCGGCCCGGACGCGCACGACCAGGCCGGCCGCGGCCCCGGCTGGACCTTCCCTAGCATGAAACTCCGGATCGACCACGCCCTGAGCCGTGACCTGACCGCCACCCGCGCCGCCGTCCTGAACGTGCCCGGCAGCGACCACCAGCCCCTGCTCGTTGAGTACCGGTGAAGGTTTCTTGACGCTGTCCTGTCCGGTCCCGCACGAACGCCCGGCAGACTGAACCCCTCACCCCCAGGAGGCTGACCCCATGACCGGACCGTACGACCGCCCGCCCGCGCCCGCCAGCGAACCCACCGACCAGCCCGCCCCCATGCCCGAACGCCTTCCGGGAGGCGACGACACCGGCCCGATCATGGACCCGCCCGTCAACCCGGACACGCCCGGCATGCCGGAACCCGACCCCACCCGCAACCCGGACACCCCGGGCATGCCGGTGCCCGCGCCGGTCCCGATGTAACACAGCCGCCCCGTCCATGTCCGGACGGGGCTTTTCATTGCGAGCGTTGGGGCGGTGGGCCTTATCCGCCTTTCGCCTCGACCTCGGCCTGCTTCTCGCCCCACTGGACCATCTTCTCTTCCAGGGAGGCCTCCAGGTCATGCGCGGCCTGCCCGAGCTTCACGAAGTCCGCGTCGGGCGCGGCGTTCGCGAGGGCGGCCTGGGCGTCTTCCAGCTGCGCTTCCAAGTGGGCGATGTCGGCCTCCAGGGCTTCGACCTCGCGTTTCAGGTGCCACAGGCCCTTGCCTTTCACGGCCGGGGCAGGGGCGGGTTTCATCTCGGCTTTCGGCGCGGCGGCCTCCTCCTGCGCGGCCCTGAACGCGGCGTGTTTCTCGGCGTAGTCGGCCCACCCGGGATACTCGTGGAACTGGCCGTCCTCGATCAGCCAGATGCGGTCGGCGAGGCCCTCGATGAACGCGCGGTCGTGGCTGACCATGATCAGGGTGCCGGTATACGCGCTCAGGGCGTCCTCCAGCGCCTCCACCATCTCCATATCCAGGTGGTTGGTGGGCTCGTCGAGAATCAGGAGGTTGTGGTCCTCCTGCGCGAGTTTCAGCAGGGCCAGCCGGGCGCGCTCCCCGCCGGAGAGGATGCGGGCGGGTTTGTCGTGCTGGTCGTACGGGAACATGAAGGTGCCCAGCAGGTTGTTCGCCTCGTGGTCCTTCTGCACGTACTCGCGGGCCACGTCGTACAGCGTCTGGTGGGGTTCCACCCCGCGCAGCGCCTGGTCGTAGTACCCGACCGTGACGCGCGCCCCGGTGAGGATGCGGGTGCGGGGGTCGTCGCTGCGGTCCAGGCCCAGCAGGGTGCGCAGCAGCGTGGTCTTCCCCGCGCCGTTGCGGCCAATGATGGCGATGCGCTCACCGCGGCGGACCTGCACGTTCACGTCCCGGAACAGCGTCCGGCCACCCAGCGCGCGGGTCAGGTGTCGGGCGTCCAGCACGATCTCGCCGCTTTCCGGAGCGTGGAAGGTGATGCGGGTGGTGCGCTGCTCGGCCGGGGGCGCGGAGGTGGCACGGGACTGCATGCGGTCCACGCGGGCCTGCATGGCCTTGGCGCGGCGAGCGAGCTTGCTCATGCCCAGGCCCCAGATCTTCATGCGGTCCGCGCTGGCCTGCAAGCTGGCGATCTGTTTGCTCTCGATGGCGTGCCGGGCGGCCTGCTGTTCCAGTTCCAGGTCCAGCATCTCGCGGAAGGTGGTGTAGTTGCCCTTGTACACGCTGAGATTCGCGTCGCGGATGTAGGCTGTTTCGTTCGTGACGGTGTCCAGGAACTGCCGGTCGTGGCTGATCACCAGCACCGCGCCCGGGTAGCGGCCCAGGAAACCCTCCAGCCACTCCACCATCACGATGTCCAGGTGGTTGGTGGGCTCGTCCAGCAGCAGCACGTCCGGGTTTTCCACCAGCAGCGCGGCCAGGCCCAGCCGGGTGCGTTCCCCGCCGGACAGCGCCGAGGCCGGTTCCGTCTCGCGGCCCCGGAACCCGAAGGCGAGCAGCACCGCCTCGCGGCGGCTGCGGCGCTCGAAGCCGCCGCGGCGGATGTAGTGCTCCAGCACTTCCTCATGCTTCAGGACGCTCTCGGGCGTGCCGCTGCCCATCGCCTCGGCCGCCTGCTGCAGTTCGCGCTCCAGGGCGTCCAGGTCATGAAAGGCGGCGTCCAGCACGCTGTCCACCGTAGCGCCCTCGGGAAACACCGGGTCCTGCATCAGGTTGCGCACGCGCACGCCGGGCCCGCGCTTGACCACGCCGCCGTCCGGGTGGATCTCGCCGGTCAGGAGTTTCAGCAGGGTGCTTTTCCCCGCGCCGTTGCGGCCCACCAGACCCACCCGGTCGCCGGGCTGCACGGCGAACGTCACCCCGTCCAGCACAGTGACCGGGCCGTACTCCTTGATGGCGTCCTGAAGGGCAACAAGCACGCCCCGCAGTATACCCGCCCGGGGAAATGACGGGCCCGGGCAAGGCGGGCGCCGCGTGGGCAGGGGCCCGGCCGGCCCTATACACTGGGGCGATGTTCCGTCCCGCCCGCCCGCGCCGGACCCCGCGGGCCGCCCCGCCGGTCCCGGATCCGGCCTGCACGCGGACGAGGCACTCACCCCTGAACGCCCCCCGAACCGCCTGGAGTGAGGCTGGCCTTGCGCGCCCCGTCCCGCTTCCCTGAGCCGTCCCTGACCCGCCTGACCGTGCCGGCCGGCGCCCTGCTGGCGGCCGCGCTGACCACCCTGCCCCTCCCCGACGCGGGGCTGTGGGACGCGCTGAACCGCGCCCGGCCGGACCCCGCCCCGCCGCGGGTGGCGGTGGTCGCCATTGATCAGGGGGCGCTGTGGGATTACGGGCGCCTGGGCGTGTGGCCGCCCGAGCTGTACACGCAGGTGGTCGCCACGCTGCTGGAGGCCGGGGCTGTCGGGGTGGGCCTGGACCTCCCGCTGGAGGACCTGGACGCGGCCCTGACCGGCACGCAGGCGTTCCCGGAGGCGGTGCTGGCCGCCCCGGCCGGCCGGCCACTGCCGGCGCCTCGTCCGGGCCAGCGGGCGGGGTGGGGGGTGGACGCCCTGAACGCCGGGCCGGGCGGCCTGGTCCGTTGGGCGCGGGCCGGTGTGCAGGAGGCAGCCGGGCCGGTCACGCCGGCGTTCGCTGCCCTGCTGGCGCAGCAGGCCGGGGCGCGGCGGCCGCCCATGGCAGAGCCCTATCTGCTGCGCATCCCGGCCACGCCGTTCCCGGTACTGCCGTTTCAGGACGTGGTGAACGGCACCGTCCCACCCGGGGGTGTCCGGGGGCGGGTCGTGCTCGTGGGACTCACGGCGGCCGGGGCGGCGCAGGTGCAGGACACTGCCGGCCGGGTGACGCCGAGGGTGTTCATGCAGGCGCGCGCCGTGCAGAGCCTGCTGAGCCCGCCGCTGACGCCCCTGCCCGCCTGGGCGGTGGTGCTGGGCGCCATGCTGGTCACCGCTCTGGTCACGTGGGCGCGGGGCCTCTGGGGTCACGCGGCGGCGTTCGGGCTGCTGGGGCTGGGGGCCGCGCTCTGGCCGGCCGGGGTGCTGTTCCCGGGCGTCACGCTGTCGCTGTGTGCGGTGCTGGGCAACACCCTCGTCCTGCTGGAGCGGCAGTGGACGCTGCGCACCGCCGGGCGGCGCGACCCGCTGACCGGGTACGGGAACCGTCAGGCATTCAACGCGGCCCTGGCGCGCCGCCGGTCCGGGGGGCTGATCCTGCTGGACCTTAGCGGATTCCGGGGGGTGAACGACCGGTACGGCCGAGCGGCCGGGGACGCCGTGCTGCGGGACCTGGGGCGGCGCCTGGGCCGGTACGGGCGGCGCGGGGACCGGCAGTTCCGCTGGGGTGCGGACGAGTTCGCCCTGCTCCTGAACGGGGTGGGCCAGCCGGACGTGGCGCGGCTGGCCGAGGCGCTGCAGGCCGAGGTGAACGAACTGCCGTACCAGGACGTGGTCCTGCGTGGGAATGTGGGGGCGGCGGCGTTCGGCCCGGACATCCCCACCCCGCAGGCGCTGGTGGAGGCCGCCAGCCGCCAGCGCTACCTGCACAAGCACGCCCTGCGGAAACCATGAAACAGGGCCACCCTCTTGTGAAGGGTGGCCCTGCCGTCTGGTTTCACTCAGTCATTACTGGCCGGTGAGGCGCTGCCAGATGTCGGGGCGGCCGACCAGGCCGTACCAGAGGTTGGGCAGCAGGCCCAGCAGCACGGTGGCGGCGATGGCGGCGCCGACCGTGAAGGTCGTGGCGGGCCGGACGCCGTGCGCGTACTCGCGGGCGGGGGTGCGGTCGGGCATGAACATCAGCATGGCGGGCTTGAGGTAGTACACGAGCGAGGCCACGCTGGTCAGGGCGGCGAGCACGGCGAGCCAGCGGTAGCCGTTGTTGAAGGCGGCCTGGAAGGCCATCAGCTTGCCGAAGAACCCGGCGAGGGGCGGCAGGCCGGCCAGGGACGCGAGGCACAGAGCAAGCGCCACGGCGTAGGCGGGCTGGCGGTAGAACAGGCCGCGCATGTCACCGATGTCGAAGCCTTTCTCGCTGCGCTGCAGCGCGGCGATGATGGCCAGCACGGCGGCGGTGGTGACGGTGTAGATCAGCAGGTAGTAGGCGAGCGCGGCGCCGCCCATCTCGGGCGTGCCGAGGATGCACATGGCGAGGAAGCCGGTGTGGGCGATGGCGGAGTACGCCATGAGGCGTTTGAAGTTCGTCTGGTACAGCGCGGCGAAGTTCCCGATGACCAGGGTGGCGGCCACCAGGATCTGCAGGACGCTGGCCCACATGGGCGCGTCGGCGAGCGCACCGCCGAACACGCGGAGCATCCCGGCGAACGCGGCGACCTTCACGACGGTGCTGAGGAACAGGCTGACGCTGGTGGGGGCGCCGCTGTACACGTCCGGCGTCCACTGGTGGAAGGGCGCCAGGGCGACCTTGAACGCGAAGCCGGCGAGCAGCAGCAGGGCGCCGGCGACGAGGATGCCGGTGTTGGTGGGCACCAGGGCGTTGACGGTGCCGATCTTCTCGGCGATGACGCCGTAGTTGAAGCTGCCGGTCGCGCCGTACACCAGGGCCAGGCCGTAGATCAGGATGGCGCTGCCGGCGCTGCCCAGCAGGAAGTACTTCAGGCCGGCTTCCTCGGCGCGGCGGCTGTCTTGCAGGGTGGCGAGCACGTACCCGCTGAGGCTCATGATTTCCAGGCCGATCAGCATGACGATCAGGTCGCCGGAGAAGGCGATCAGCAGGCAGCCGGTGATGGCGTACATGAGCAGCGCGTCGAATTCGGGGAAGGACACCCGGGCGCGCCAGGCGGTGTCCAGGCTGATCAGCAGGGTCATGAGGCTGCCCACCACGATGATCATGCCCATGCCGAGCGCGGCGTGGTCGGCGAGCAGGCCGCCGCCGAACGCGGCAACGGGGTTGGCCCAGAGCACGGCCATGCTGACCAGCGAGGCCACCAGCAGGCCCAGGTTGATCAGGGTGAGGGTGCGGCGCGGCAGGAAAAAGCCCAGCACGGTGCTGCTGATCGCGCCGAGCAGCACGAGCAGGATGGGCACCAGGGGGGTCATGTTGACTTCGGGAGCGGTGAGCATTACTGGCCTCCTCCCAGGGTGGCAAGGATGGCTTTCACGGCGGGCTGGATGAGGTTCAGGGCAGGCGCGGTGTACACCCCGAAGAGGATCGCCAGGGCCAGCGGGAGGCCCAGGACGAGCCATTCGACGCCGCGCAGGTCGGCGACGGGCACGCTGCCCAGCGGGCGGGCCTGCCAGAAGGTGGTCTGGAAGGCGGTCAGGGCGTACGCGGCGGCGGCGATCACGGTCAGGCCGGCCACGAAGGCGATCCAGGGCTGCACCTGGTAGGCGCCGAGCAGGACGCTGAATTCACCGATGAAGCCGGCGAGGCCGGGCACGGCGATGCTGGCGAACCACAGGGCCATGGTCAGGCCGCCGAGCGCGCCGGCCTGGGTCATCACGCCGCCCACACGGGTGCTGAGGCTGCCGGTGCGTTCCTGCAGCATGCCGACGGCCATGAACAGCGCCCCGGTGTACAGGTTCTGGAAGGCGAGGAGGTACATCGCGCCGATCACGGCGGTTTCCTGCAGGCTGAACACGCCGAGGGCCACGAAGCCCATGTGGCTCAGGCCGGCGTAGGCCATCAGGCGTTTCCAGTTGCTCTGCTGGAAGGCGACCCAGGCGGCGTACAGGGCGGTGAAGGCGCCCAGGCCCATCAGGACGGGCCGCAGGTCGCGCATGGCGTCGGGGAACAGGGTGATCCCGTACAGGAACAGGCCGTAGCCGCCGACCTTGTACAGGGTGCCCATCACGTCGGGGATGCCGCTCTCGTCGTTCTGCTCGTGGAAGTCGGGCAGCCAGGCGTGCAGGGGGAACAGCGGGAGCTTCACGGCCATGGCGGCCAGGAAGCCCAGGAACAGCCACGTCTGGGCGCTGCCGGTGACGCGGTTGGCGAGCAGGTCGTTCAGGGCGAAGGTGGGGCTGCCGCCGATGGCCTTGTACCCGATGAAGCTGACCAGCATCAGCAGGCCGCCGAACAGGGTGTACGCCGCGAACTTCACGAGGGCCTTCATGCGGCTCTCGTTGCCGTAGATGGCGAGCATCAGCAGCGCGGGGATCAGGGCCCCCTCGAAGAACACGTAGAAGAGGATCGCGTCGCGGGCGGAGAAGATGCCCAGCAGGAAGGTCTCCATGACCAGCATCAGGGCCAGCATGGGGCCGGGGTTGGGCACGCGTTTGGCGGCGTAGATGGCGGCCATGAAGGTCATGAACGCCGTGACGAGGGCGAGGGTCAGGCTGACCCCGCCGAGCTGCACGCTGTAGGTGATGCCCAGCGGCTCGATCCAGTTGGTGCGGAAGAGCTCGGTGCCGCCGCTGCGCCACAGCAGCAGGCCCAGGCCCAGGGTGAGGCCGGCGGCGGTGCCGGCGACCTCCTCCCGCCACTGGCGGGGGGCGAGGAACACGAGCAGGGCGCCCAGCAGGGGCAGGAAAATAAACCAGTGAATCATTATTGGCCGCCTCCCATGCCGATGGTCTTCAGGGCCCAGTAGCCGACCATCAGGGCGGTGCCGAGCAGCATGCTCACGGCGTAGGCGCGCACGAAGCCGCTCTGCCACCACGTGAAGGCCGTGCCGGTGCCGCTGGCGCTGCGGGCGATGCCGCCCACGGTGCCGTCCACGCCGCGGTCCACGACGTCCAGGCCGTAGGCGACGCCGCGGCTGGGGTTGCTGAAGAGGCCGTCGTACAGGTCGTTCAGGTACAGCGCGGCCGCGCTGGTGCGGCCCAGCGGGCCGTGCGCGAGCAGGCCGCGGCGGTGTTCGGTCCAGGCCCAGAAGAGCCCGCCCAGGCCCGCGCCGACGGCGAGCAGGGTGAGGATCAGTTCGGTGCTGTGCGCGATCTCATGCGCGTGAACAGGCACGGCCTTGCTCAGGAAGCTGTCGAAGGCGTGGTTGCCGCCCAGGAAGGTGGGGATGTTCAGGAAGCCGCCCAGCGTGGCGAGCGCGGCCAGGATGCCCAGCGGCGCGAGCATGATGGGGTCTGCCTCGTGGGGGTGGGCGACGTGCCCGCGGTACGTGCCGCGCCACACCAGGAAGTACCAGCGGCCCATGTAGAAGGCGGTCAGGAAGGCCACGCCCAGGCCGATCAGGTACAGCAGCGGGTTGGCGTCGAAGGCGGCAGCGAGGATCGCGTCCTTGCTGAAGAAGCCGCTCCAGATGGGAATTCCGGCGATGGCGAGCACGCCCATCAGGGAGAACAGGTGGGTCATGGGCATGAACCGGCGCATGCCGCCCATGAGCCGCACGTCCTGTTCCTCGTGCAGGGCGTGGATCACGGCGCCGGCGCACAGGAACAGCAGCGCCTTGAAGAAGGCGTGGGTGAGCAGGTGGAACACGCCGGCCGAGTAGCTGTGCAGGCCGACGGCCAGGAACATGTACCCCAGCTGGGAGACAGTGGAGTACGCCAGGATCTTCTTGATGTCGTGCTGGTTCAGGGCGCTGAGCGCGCCGTACAGCGCGGTGAGGGCACCCACCCAGGCGACCCACATGCTGGCGTTCGGGGCGAGGTCGTACAGGAAGTTGCTGCGGGCGACCAAGTACACGCCGGCGGTGACCATGGTGGCGGCGTGGATCAGTGCCGAGACGGGCGTGGGGCCGGCCATGGCGTCCGGGAGCCAGGTGGTCAGCGGCAGCTGGCCGCTCTTGCCGACCGCGCCGACGAGCAGGAACAGGCAGGCGAGTTCGATGCCGGCCTGCACGACGCTGGCGCCCTCGACGCGGGCGGCGAGTTCGGGGATGTTCAGGGTGCCGTACAGCTTGTACAGCAGGAACATGCCGAGCATGAAGCCCAGGTCGCCGATGCGGTTCATGATGAAGGCCTTGCGGGCGGCGTTGCTGTTCGCCACGGCCTCGCGGTCGCTGGCCTCGCGCACGTCCCGGTCGCTGGCCTCGCTGTTGCGGCCGTTGAACCAGAAGCCGATCAGCAGGTAGGAGGCCATGCCCACGCCTTCCCACCCGACGAACATCAGGGGGTAGGAGTCGGCGAGCACCAGGATCAGCATCATGCTCACGAAGAAGTTCAGGAACGCGAAGAAGCGCGTGAACTTCGCGTCGTGGCTCATGTAGGACACGGAGTACACGTGGATCAGGAAGCCGATCCCGGTGATGATCAGGGTCATGACGCTGGACAGCTGGTCCAGGTAGAAGCCCACGCTGAGGTTCTTGCCGAGGGCCATGTTGGGCAGCCAGTTGGCGATCACGGTTTCCTGGTCGGGCGTGCCGCCCAGGCCCAGGTAGCGGGTCAGGGCAATCACGAAGGCCGCGAGGACCGTGCCGCTGGCGAGCCAGCCGCCGGTCTTGCCGGGGAAGGCCTTGGGAAGCAGCATCAGCAGGGCGAAGCCCAGCAGGGGAAGCAGGGGGAGCAGGTACAGGGGCATCAGGGCTTCAGCCTCTCAGGGTGGCGAGGTCGTCCACGTTGGTGGTCTCGCGTTTGCGGAAGATGGACACGATGATCGCCAGGCCGATGGCGACCTCGGCGGCGGCCAGGGTCATGACGATGAACACGGCCGTCTGCCCGGTCAGGTCGCCCCAGCTGCGGGCGAAGGCCACCAGCGAGAGGTTCGCGGCGTTCAGCATGAGCTCCACGCTGAGGAAGACCATGATCGCGGTGCGGCGGGTCAGGACGCCGATCATGCCGAGCGCGAAGAGAATGCCGCTCAGGGCCAGGTAGTACGTGGTGGGAACCATCAGGCGCGCACCTCCCCGGGGGTGTTGATGGTGGGCGGGAGGGCGGTGACGGGCGCGGCGGTGCCGGCCGGCAGTTCGGCCGTCTCGTCGTCGGGCAGGCCGTCGGGCTGCGCGGCGGGGCGCTGCACGAGCGCGACCGCGCCGATAATCGCGATCAGCAGCAGGATGCTCACGGCCTCGAAGGGCAGCAGGAAGCGGGTCAGGAGGTTCTCGCCGACCGCGCCGGCGCTGCCTTCACGCAGGGCCGCGGCGCCCTGCGCGAGCGGCTGCGGGTCCTTGAAGGTGAAGGCCAGGACGACCAGCGCGCCGGCCAGCAGCGCCCCGCCGATCCCGGCGAGTTCCCGCACCAGCGGCACGGGGTCCTGCCCGGTGACGGGCGCGTTGGCGTTGAGCATCATGATCACGAACAGGAACAGCACCATGATCGCGCCGGCGTACACGATGACCTGCGTGGCCGACAGGAACGATGCGCTCATGGTGGCGAACAGCCCCGCCACGCACAGCAGCGTGAATACCAGGCCCAGCGCGGCGTGCACGGCGTTGCGCGCGGCGATGGTGAGCACCCCGCCGACCAGGGCGAGCGCCCCGAGAAGAATGAAAGCAACCATCATGCCGGTCATTGCGGGTACGTCACCCCCTCCAGTTCGTTGCGGGCGCCGCCGTCCACCTGGAAGCCCAGGCGGACGGGTTTGCCCTTGTTGGCGGCCTCGCGGCGCTGCGGGCGGCTGCCCTCCACGCCGACGAGCATGTCGTCCTTGCCGTACACGAAGTCGCCGTAGCGGTAGTCGGCCATCTCCCACTCGTTGCCCAGCACGACCGCGCCGGTCGGGCAGGCTTCCTCGCACATGCCGCAGAAGATGCAGCGCAGCATGTTGATCTCGTACACCTTGGCGTAGCGTTCGCCGGGGCTGACGGGGTTCGCCGGGTCGTTCTCGGCCGCCTCGACGTAGATGGCGTAGGCGGGGCAGGCGGCGGCGCACAGGCTGCAGCCGATGCATTTTTCCAGGCCGGTGCCGGGGTGGCGGGTCAGGACGTGCCGGCCCCGGAAGCGGGGTTGCAGCGTCACGCGCTGTTCGGGGTAGCTCACCGTGAGCGGCTTGGTAAACAGCTTGCTCATGGTGATGCCCATCCCCTTGGCGATGCTAAGCACGCCCATGGGTTCCTCCTAGGGGGGTGGCGGGGCGCACTTCAGTCGCCTCCGAGGGTCTGGCGGTTGGCGGGGGTGACGGTGTGGGCGCGGGGGCTGAGGTCCTCGGCGCGGCGGATGCCGGGCGTGTTCCACAGGCTGCGGACGGCGTCACTGAAGTAGATCAGCAGGCCCACGCCGATCAGGCTGCCCAGCACCAGCGGCCACAGGCCCCAGCTGGCCTTGAAGTAGGCGATGTAGAAGGCGGTCAGGACGGTGTTGATCAGCGCCAGCGGCAGCACCAGCTTCCAGCCGAAGCGCATGAGCTGGTCGTAGCGGATGCGCAGGATGCTGGCCTTGACCCAGATGAAGAAGAACACGAAGAAGGCCATCTTGGCGATGAACCACACGATCGGCCACTCGCTGATGCCGGGGATCAGGCCGTTCAGGAACTGCGGGCCTTTCCAGCCGCCGAAGAACAGGGTGACCATCATGGCGCTGGCGGTGAACATGGAGATGTACTCGGCCATCTGGTACAGCGCCCACTTGATCGCGCTGTACTCGGTGAGGAACCCGGCGACGAGTTCCTGCTCGGCTTCCGGCAGGTCGAAGGGCGCGCGGTTGGTCTCGGCGAAGGCGCTGACCAGGAACAGCACGAAGCCCAGCATCTGGAACAGCAGCAGCCAGCCGTTGCCGGCCTGCCAGCCCACGATGTCCTGCAACCGGGTGCTGCCGACCAGCATCAGCACGCCCAGCAGGCTCAGGCCCATGCCCAGTTCGTAGCTGATCATCTGCGCGCTGGAGCGCAGGCCGCCCAGCATGGGGTACTTGGACCCCGACGCCCAGCCGCCCAGGAAGATGCCGTACACGCCCATGCTGGTCATGGCGAGCAGCACCAGCAGCCCGGCGTCCAGGTTGTACACCCAGGGGTTCTCGCCGAAGAGGCTGCCGGCCGGACCGGCGGGAATGCCGCCGAAGGCCAGCAGCGCGAAGGTCACGCTGATGATCGGCGCGATCGTGTACACGACCTTGTCGGCCATGGTGACGTTGATGTCTTCCTTGAAGATGCTCTTGATCGCGTCCGCGACCGGCTGCAGCAGGCCCAGCGGGCCCACCCGGTTCGGGCCGGGGCGCAGCTGGAAGCGGCCCAGCAGCTTGCGTTCGACCAGGGTCATGTACGCGAAGCCGGTCAGGAGGCCCAGGATCACCAGGATGGCCTTGAGCAGCGTGATGAGTGAGGTGGCGAGCCAGTCGGGCATCAGTCGTCACCTCCGGGGTGCACGGGCGTGTACATGGGCAGTTCGCCGGCCTCGACCAGGCGGTCCACGTACTCGGGCGTCAGCGCGCGGCTGGACAGCGGCGTGGGGAGCATGCGCTCGGTCCACAGCACGGGCCGGTGCTCGTACGCGAGCGGCGCCTCGAAGCGTTTGGTGGGGGCGGCGACCACGCCGCGCTCGGGCAGGCTGGCCACGGACCCCAGGCGGGATTCCAGCAGCGCCTGCGCGCCGCGCAGGCCGCGCACCGGGGGCCGCAGGCCCAGGCCCTCGGCGACGGCGGTCAGGGCGCGGATCAGGTCGGCGCTTTCATGGCCGTTCAGGGCGGCCTGTTGCAGGGGCAGCAGGCGGCCTTCGAGGTTCATGGTCGTGCCGCGCTTCTCGTAGTTGGTCAGGGCGGGCAGAACCACGTCGGCCTGGGCGGCGGTCGCGGTGAAGTGCGTGTCGTGCACGACCGTGAAGCGCGCCGCGCGACCGGGCCGGCCGGCGCCCACGGGGTCCAGGCCGCTCAGGAACGCGACCTGCGCCTGGGGCAGCTGGGCGTAGTTCAGGCCGCCCTGGCGGGGCACCAGGTTCAGGGTGGCGAGCCCCAGGCTGTTGGCGCCGGCGGGAATCGCCAGGACCTTCAGCTTCGCGCGCTGGGCGTAGGCCTCGATGGCGCGCAGGGTCTGCTCGGTGGCGCCCTGCAGGGCCTCGTGGCCCAGGATCAGCACGGCGTTCTTCGCGCCGGCGATCAGGTCGCCGGTGGCGCCCAGCAGGGGGTCGCCGCCCTTCATCAGGGCGTCCAGGGCCTCGGGGGCGGCCATGGTCAGGCGGATGCCGGCGTGCCCGGCAAGCTCGGTGTCGGCGCTGCCGATCACGGCGAGCTGCTCGCGTTTGCGGGCGGGGCGCTCGACCATGCGCAGGTCGGCGATGGCGGTGCCGTGCAGGAACTCGGTGGGCAGCAGGCCGCCCTTGAGCATTTCCAGCACGCGCAGCTGCACCACGGGCGCTTCTTCCATCAGGTCGGCGCCGATCACGACGACGGCGTCGGCGGTGGCCACGTCGGTCAGGGTGGCCGGGGTGCTGTTCAGCAGAGGCTGGCGGGGGAAGTGGTCCACGCTGCGGGTGCCGGTGGCGTCCGCGAACGCTTCGAGCGCCGCGCCTTCTTCCAGGGTCAGGTCGGCACTGGCGTACAGCGCGAGGTCGCTGGCGTTCAGGCCGGTCATGCCGGTGCGGATCGCGGCGACGGCCTCGTCCCAGGTCGCGGCGCGCAGTTCGCCGTCCTCGCGGATCATGGGCTGGGTCAGGCGGTCGTTGTTCGCGAATGAGTGCCCGAAGCGGCCAGCGTCGCAGATCCACATCTCGTTCACGTCGCGGTTCTCGCCGGCCACGATGCGTTCCAGGCGGCCGTTGCGGGCGTCCACGGTGACCGAGCACCCGACCGGGCACAGGGTGCAGGTGGTGGGGGTGTGGTCGTATTCCCAGTTGCGGCCGCGGAAGCGGGCGACGTTGTCCAGCAGCGCGCCCACCGGGCAGATGTCTGTGATGTTGCCCTGGAAGCCGGTGGGGAGCCCGCCTTCCTGCGTGTCGATGAAGGTGTGCCCGCCGCGCTCGATGAAGTCCAGCACTTCCTGGCCGGGGATTTCCTCGAAGTAGCGCACGCAGCGCTTGCAGTGAATGCAGCGTTCCTGGTCCAGGATCACGAATTCACTGAGGGCGTAGTGCTTGTCGGCGTGGCGCCGGTCGAAGCCGTAGCGGCTGGCGCCGTACCCGTACTCGAAGGCGCGGTCCTGCAGTTCGCACGCGCCGCCCTTGTCGCAGGTGGGGCAGTCCAGCGGGTGGTTCAGCAGGTGGAATTCCATCATGCCGGCCTGGGACTTGGCGACCACTTCGCTGGTGCGGGCGGTCTTGATGTGCATGCCCTCGGTGGCCTGCATGGTGCAGGACGCCATGGGTTTGGGGAAGTAGAAGATCTTCGGCTGGCCGTTTTCGTCCAGTTCGAAGTTGCCGTCCTTGCCCTTGCGGGGCGTGCCGGCTTCCACCAGGCACATGCGGCAGGCGCCGATCGGGGAGAGGTACTGGTGCGCGCAGAAGTACGGCACGTCGCTCCCCGCCTGGAACACGGCGTCGATGGCGCTCGTTCCGGCGGGAAGTTCGAGTTCCACGCCGTCTACAGTGACTTTCATTCGTCCCTCCAGCGGCCGCCGCCCTGAAGCAGCTGGCCCTGTTCGGCCAGGTCGTACTCGGCGCGGAACAGCTTGATGCTGCTCAGCACCGGGCCCAGGCAGGCGTCCGCCAGGGCGCAGAAGCTGCGCCCGCCGATGTTGTCGGCCATGTCCAGGATGAGTTGCGTGTCGCCGGGCTGCCCCTTGCCGCGCACGAGCTTCTCGTACATCTTGACCATCCACCCCGAAATGCCTTCACGGCAGGGCGTGCACTTCCCGCAGGACTCGTGCGCGTAGAAACGCACGCTGTTGAAGGTGGTGTTCACGATGCTCGCGGACTTGGGGATCAGGGTGACGCCGCCCGTGCCCAGGGAGCTGCCGGCGGCGGCGAGCGCCTCGTAGTCCATGGGGGTGTCCAGGATGGTTTCGGTGTACGGCAGCAGCTGGCAGCTGATTCCGCCGGGGATGATGGCCTTCATCTCCTCGGTGGGGCCGCCGGCCCAGTCGTAGATCAGTTCGCGGAAGGTGGTGCCCAGCGGCAGTTCGTACACGCCGGGTTTGCGCACGGGGCCGCTGATCTGGAAGAGCTTCATGCCCTTGCTCTTCTCGGTGCCCATGTTCGCGTGCCAGTCGGCGCCGTACTTCAGGATGTGCGTGACGGCGCAGAAGGTTTCCACGTTGTTGATGGTGGTGGGCAGGCCGTACAGACCGGCCGCGGCCGGGAAGGGCGGCTTGAGGCGCGGGTTGGCGCGCAGGCCCTCCAGGGAGTTCATCAGGGCGGTTTCCTCGCCGCAGATGTACGCCCCGGCGCCGCGGTGCACCTGGATGTCGAAGTCGAAGCCGCTGCCCAGGATGTTCTGGCCGAGCAGCCCGGCCGCGCGGGCTTCCTTGATGGCCGCCCAGAGCCGCTCGGCGGCGTGCACGTACTCCCCGCGGATGTAGATGTACCCCAGCGTGGCGCGCATGGCGAAGCCGCCGATCAGCATGCCCTCGATCAGCTGGTGCGGGTCTTCGCTCATCAGGTAGCGGTCCTTGAAGGTGCCGGGTTCCGACTCGTCGGCGTTGCACAGCACGATGTGCTGGCGGCCGTCGTTCAGCGGCATGAAGGACCACTTCAGGCCGGTGGCGAAGCCGGCGCCGCCGCGGCCGCGCAGGCCGGACTTCTTGACTTCCTCGATCACGGCGTCGTTGCCCATCGCGAAGGCGCGTTTCACGCCCTCGTACCCGCCGTTGCGCTGGTAGTACTCCAGCGTCCAGCTCTCGGCCTGGCCGACGTGGGCGTACAGGGTGGGCGCGAAACGGGGGTCTTTCGCGCTGGTGATCGGCTTGGGGGCCTCGGTGGCGGTCATGCGCCGCTCCCGGGCAGTTTGGTCAGGCCGGTGATGCTGGCGCCCACCACTTCACCGCTGGCCATGGCCTGACGGCCCTCGGCGTTCACGGTGACGGGCACCGGGTTGTCCGGCTCGGGCTTGCGGTCGGCGCGCAGTTCGTCCAGAAGGTGACGGCACTTTCTGGGGCCGACGTTCTCGTAGAAGCCCTCGTCGTTGATCTGCACGACGGGCGCGGTGCCGCAGCTGCCCAGGCACTCGACCTTCTGCACGCTGAAGCGGCCGTCCGCGGTGACCTCGCCGGGCTGCACGTCCAGTTCGGCGACCAGCGTGTCCCACAGTTCGTCGCTGCCTTTCAGGGCGCACATCAGGGTGGCGCACACCTGCAGGTGGTACTTGCCGGTGGGGACGGTGTGGTAGGTCGAGTAGAAGCTCATCACCGAGCGGACCTCGGTGGAGGTGGTGCCGCACAGCGCGGCGATCTCGGCCATGCGTTCCTCGGACACGAAGCCCTCGGCGTCCTGCACCTCGCGCAGCAGCGGCATCAGCGCGCTGCGCTTGCCCTGCGGGGAGGTGGGGTAGCGACTGAAGATGTCGTCCACCACGTGTTGTTTGTCTGCAAAGTAACTCAAGCTTATCCCCTGGCCTTACCGGTCCACGTCCCCGAGAACGGGGTCGATGGTGGCGAGAATGGTGATCAGGTCCGCGAACTGCGCGCCGACGCAGGCGTACTCCAGCGCCTGGATGTTCACGAAGCTGGGGGCGCGGATCTTCACGCGGTACGGCAGGCTGCCGCCGTCCGAGACGAGGTAGTACCCGACCTCGCCGCGCGCGCTCTCGATGGGCACGTACACCTCGCCGAGCGGCGGGTGGAAGCCCTCGGTGACCAGTTTGAAGTGGTGGATGACCGCTTCCATGCTGGTTTCGAGTTCGTGGCGGGGCGGCAGGCTGATCTTGCGGTTGGGGTCCTTGATGGGCCCGGGGCGCAGTTTCTTCAGGCCCTGGCGGATCAGGTTCACGCTCTGGCGGATCTCGTCCATGCGGATCGTGAAGCGGGCCAGGCTGTCGCCGGTCTGTTTGGTGATGACCTGGAAGTCGTATTCCTCGAAGCCGCAGTAGGGGTTGGCCTTGCGGTGGTCGAGGGGCACGCCGGAGGCGCGCAGGTTCGGGCCGGTGAGGCCCAGGTCGATGGCGACCTCGGGCGGGATGATGCCGATGTTCGTGGCGCGGTCCAGGAAGATGGGGTTGGCGGCGAACAGGTTGATGTACTCGTCCAGGCCGCGGTCCATCTGGTCGCAGAAGGCGGCGACCATGGCGGGCCAGTTGTCGGGGATGTCGCGGGACAGGCCGCCGATGCGGAGGTAGCCCTGGTTCATGCGGTAGCCGCAGACGGCCTCGAACAGGTCGTTGACGCTTTCCTTCTCGCGGAAGGTGTAGAACAGCGGCGTCAGGGCCCCGAGGTCGAGCAGGCCGGTGCCGACGAACACGAGGTGGCTGTGGATGCGGCCGAGTTCGTGCAGGATCACGCGCACGACGTTGGCGCGCTCGGGCACCTGGGCCTGCATGAGTTTCTCGGCGGAGAGCACGTAGGCGAGCTCGTGGGAGAAGCTGTGCAGGTAGTCGGTGCGGGGCGCGTACGTCATGTTCTGCTGGTACGTGCGGTTCTCCATGGTCTTCTCGAAGCCCGTGTGGAGGTACCCCATGTGCGGCACGACCTTGGTGACGAACTCGCCGTCCATGTCCACGACCAGGCGCAGCACGCCGTGCGTGCTGGGGTGCTGCGGCCCGACGTTCAGGGACATGATCTCGGTGTGCATCAGGGCGCCGTCGGCGTTCAGGTCGCCCCGGTGCTCGGCGGGAGGCAGCTGCGTCACTTGGGACCTCCTTCGGGCATCACGGCCGGCAGGTCGTCGCGGGCCTCGGTGTGGCCGCGGCGCAGGCTGCCGCGCCAGCCGGTCAGGCCGGTCTGCTGGCCGGTCATGCCGGCGCGGAAGGCGGCCGGGTCCAGGAAGCGGCCGTCGTTGAAGAGGGTGGGGGACTCGCCCAGCGGGAAGTCCTTGCGCAGCGGGTGGCCTTCGAGGTCGTCGGGCGTGAGGACCTTGCGCAGGTCCGGGTGCCCGTCGAAGTGGATGCCGACCAGGTCGTACACCTCGCGCTCGAGGTAGTTCGCGGCGCGCCACACGGGGTACAGGCTGTCCACGTGGGGTTCGTCGCCGTCCAGCCAGACGCGCAGGAACACGCGGCGGTGGTCGCGGGGGTGGTAGATGTTGTGCAGCAGCGCGAACCGGGCGGGTTTCAGCTCGGGGTAGGTGAGGTAGTCCACGCCGACGGAGTCCATCAGCATGAAGCCGCGCTCCTTGAGGGCCTGCGCGACCTGCCGCAGCTGGGCGGCGGGCACCACGGCGGTGGGTTCGGCCGCGTCGTCTTCCTGGAGGCCCAGTTCGGCGATGAGGGCGGTCACGTCACGCGTGGTGGGGGCGGCGAGGTGCGCGCCGGTGCCGACCTGCTGGCCGAGGCCGGCGAGGGGCACGTCCATGTTGGGGTTGTTGGGGTCCTGGGGGCGGGTCTTGTCGCTCATCGGGTCCACGCATCCACCATGGGAAGCTGGTGGCCCAGTTCGTCGAAGGCCTCGCCGCGCACTTTTTTCTGCAGCTGCATCAGGGCGTACAGCAGGGCTTCGGGGCGGGGCGGGCAGCCGGGCACGAAGATGTCCACCGGCACGACGCTGTCCACGTTCTGGACGATGGCGTAGTTGTTGAACATGCCGCCCGAACTGGCGCACGCACCCATGCTGATCACCCATTTGGGGTCGGGCATCTGGTCGTACACGCGGCGCAGCACGGGGCTCATCTTCTTGCTGAGGCGCCCGGCGACGATCATGACGTCCGCCTGGCGGGGGGAGGCGCGGAACACCTCGCTGCCGAAGCGGGCCATGTCGTTGCGGGCGTTGGTGGACTGCATCATCTCGATGGCGCAGCACGCCAGGCCGAAGGTGGCCGGCCACAGGCTGTTGCTGCGGCCCCAGGCGACCAGTTTCTCCAGGCTGGTGAACAGGACCCCTTCGGATTCCAGTTCCTGCCAGTCCTTCTCGAACAGTTCCTTCAGAGGCACGGGGCCCTCCTGTCCAACGTGTCAGAAGCCACCGGGGGGGTGGCCTCAGGAGTGAGCGCGTTCAGGCCCATTCCAGGACCTTTTTCTTCAGCACGTAGAAGTACCCGACCAGCAGCAGCAGGATGAAGGTGAAGGCCTCGATGAACGCGAAGGGCAGCAGCTTCTGGTACGCGACGGCGAGCGGGTAGAAGAAGGCGGTTTCGATGTCGAACACGATGAACAGCATGGCCACCAGGTAGAAGTGGACCGGGAAGCGCTGACCCGTGCCGACGCCGCCGTGCTGCGGGTCGTTGCCGCTCTCGTAGGGCATCAGCTTGGCGCGGCTGGCTTTCTTGGGGCCGAGCAGTGCGCTGGCGACGACGGCGATGACGCCGATGCCCAGGGCGGCCAGCAGCATGATGACGAAGTTGGCGTATTCGATAACAGTTCCCCCTTTTCGGCTTTCTTCTCTCCAGCCGGGACCCCAGCGTTCGTGAAAGTGCGCACGAGGGTGCTGAACAGGAGACAGCGGAGCGAGATGAAAGACGCTTCACAAAGAATAAAGCCTTCTCTTTTTACCACGATTCCCTGTTAAAGACTCCCTGCTGAACGGGAAATGTCGTGACTTTCACGTCCGCTGTCCGGCCAGGGATGCCGGACCCCGCAGGCATACCCCCACCCAGCCGGACCGCAGCCCGATCAGGCGGTAATGTGAAGCATGAGTGAAGTGTCCCCCACAGAGTTGCGCTTCCCCGGGGCACCCCGTCTGCCCGAGGTCCTGCACACCCCCCGCCTGACCCTGCGCATGCCCCGCCCCGAGGACGCCGCCGCCCAGGTCGCCGCCGTCCACGCCTCCCTGCCCGAACTGAACGCCTGGATGGCCTGGTCCCACGAGCCCCACACCCTGGACCACGCCCGCGCCAACCTGGAACGCGCCCAGGCCGCCTACCGCAGAGGCGAGAACCTGCGCCTGATCATCTGGAACCGCGACGAGACCGAGATGCTCGGCAGCACCGGCTACCACGCCCTGAACTGGGCCGTGCCGAAGGCCGAGATCGGGTACTGGATCGCCACGCCCCACACCGGACGCGGCTACGCCCTGGAAGCCGCCCGGTTCCTGACCGAGTACGGTCTGGACACCCTGGGCCTGCGCCGCATCGAGATCCGCACGGACACCCACAACGAACGCAGCGCCCGCATCCCCCGCCAGCTGGGGTACACGCTGGACGCCACCTTCCGTAACGACGACGTGGCCGCCGACGGCAGCGGCCGCCTGCGCGACACCTTCGTGTTCAGCGTCACCCGGTAGGCCCCGCAGTGACCGCCCGCCCCGCGCACCTGGAGGCCAGCCACCGCTGCGGCGCCGGCCTGGTGCTGCACGCCAGCTCGGCCGGGTACGCCGCCCACAGCGAAGGCGGCGCGCTGTTCATCAAGACCATGCGCGGCGGCGCGGCGCACTACGCGCTGGGCCGCGCCCGCCTGCGGGTGGACGATCAGCACTACGCCCTGCTGCAGGACGGCCAGCCCTACGCCGTGGAGGTCGCGCCCGACACCGAGTCCTTCTGCCTGTTCTTTGAGCCGGGCGCCACCCGCGGCCTGTGGCAGCTGGCCCGCACCCGCCCGGACGCGCTGCTGGACCTGCCCGAACTGCCCCCCGCGCCGGACTTCATCCAGCGCAGCCACCCGCACGATGGGCTGCTCTCGCCGCTGCTGAACACCCTGCGCGCCGGGAACCTTGGCGGCCGCTGGACCGCCGACGAGTGGGACGACCACCTGCTGCGCGTCCTGACGCGGCTGTACGCCCTGCACACCGCCGCCCTGACCGAGGCCGGGCGCCTCCCCGCCGCCCGGCCCGCCACCCGCCTGGAACTCGCCCGGCGCCTGCACCGCGCCCGCGACTTCATGGAAGCCGGTCTGCACGAGCCGCTGCCGCTGGAGCGCGTGGCGGAGATCGCGCACCTCTCCCCGTACCACTTTCACCGCGCCTTCCGGGACCTGTTCCGGGAAACGCCCGCGCAGTACGTCACCCGTCGGCGCCTGCAAACCGCGCGGCACCTGCTGCGCACCACCGCCCTCAGCGTGCTGGACATCAGCCTGGCGGTGGGGTTCCAGACCCCGGAGGCCTTCAGCACCCAGTTCCGCCGCCGGACCGGGCAGCCCCCCAGCGCGTGGCGCGGCGCAACTTCGCAAGACTGAGCAGGCGCCCCGCCCGGGAGCCCGCTACGCTGCGGGCACCATGGAAGACCTGCTGAACGACCTCCGCACCGGCAACCTGGACGCCGCACTGACCCGCGTGCGCGCCCACCCCGCCCTGCTGCATGAGCGGCCCACGCAGGGCCCCTCTCCCCTGCTGACCAGCGTGTACTACGGGCACGCAGAGCTGGGCCGTGCGCTGGTCGCCGAGGGCGCCATGCCGGACCTGTTCGAGGCGAGCGCGCTGGGGCTCCCGGACCACGTGCAGGCCCACCTGGACGCCCACCCGGAGGGCGTGAACGCCTACGGCGCCGACGGCTTCCAGCCGCTGGGCCTGGCGTGCTTCTTCGGGCACGCGGCCGTGGCGGGGCTGCTGCTCGCCCGCGGCGCGGACGTGAACAGCCCGTCGCGCAACGCGCAGCAGGTCCGGCCGCTGCATTCCGCCGTGGCCGGCGGGCACCTGGAAATCACCCACGCCCTGCTGGACCACGGCGCCGACGTGAACGCCGTACAGGAAGGCGGGTTCACGCCGCTGCACTCGGCCGCGCAGAACGGGCAGCCGCAGATGGTCACGCTGCTGCTGAACGCCGGCGCCGACCCCACTGCCCGCACCACGGAGGGGCTCACCCCCGCCGACCACGCCCGCAGGGCCGGACACGAGACGCTGGCCCTGGACCTGGACGCCCGCGCCCGGTGACCGTCAGGCCGTGATGCGCGTGCCGGCCTCACCGCGCGCCGCGGCCTCCAGCACGCCCGCCGCCATGCCGCTGGCGATCGTGGCGAAGGGCGCGCCGCGGTCCAGGGCGTCCAGCGCGGCCTGCACCTTGGGAATCATGCCCCCGGCGATCCAGCCGGCCTCGATACCCGCCTGCACCTCGGCGCGGGTCAGGTGCGCGGCGCGGCTGGCGGGGTCCGGGTAGGCGCGGTACACGCCGTCCACGTCCGTCAGGAAGATGATCCCCTCGCCCAGCGCGCCCGCCACCGCCCCGGCGGCCGTATCGGCGTTCACGTTCAGCGCCTGCCCATCCGCGCCCACCGCCACGGACGCGATCACCGGCGTGAGGCCCGCGCCGACCAGCGTGCGCAGCAGCGCCGCATTCACGCCGGTCACGCGGCCCACCCGGCCCAGCGCCGGGTCCAGCACCTCGGCCGTGAGCAGGGCGCTGTCCCGCCCGGTCAAGCCGACCGCCTGTCCCACCTCCTGGCTCAGCGCCTTGTTCAGGGCGCTCAGGGCCATCTCCACCACGTCCATCGCTTCGGGCGGCGTGACCCGCAGGCCCGCGCGGAACTCGCTGGGCACGCCCCGCGCCGTCAGTTCCCGCTCAATCACCGGGCCGCCGCCGTGCACCACCACGACCGGCATCAGGGCGCGCAGCGCGGCGATCTCGGCCGCCACGGCGCGGCGCAGTTCCAGGCTTTTCATGGCATTCCCGCCGTACTTGACGATCACGCCCGGCAGTGTACCGGGCGCGGGGGCAGGCGGGTCAGGTGACGTTCAGGACGCGAGCCGCGCGGCCTTCTCGGAGACCGGTTCGGGCGTCAGCGCCGGCTGGCTGGGCGTCAGGGACTTGGCGTACCAGGTCATGACCGGTCTGGCGTCCATGGTGAACACGTACCCCAGCCGCTCCCAGAAGCGCGCCCCGCGCGGGTTCTCGCCCAGCACGCCCGCCAGGATGCGCTGCGTGCCGGCCGGCAGGCGCCGCTCCAGGGTGCGGGCCGCCTGCTCCCCCAGGCCCTGCGACTGCCGGTCCTGCCGGATCAGCAGCAGGTTCAGGGTCACGTCGCCGGCCTCGGGGAAATTCAGCTTGTAGTCCAGGCTGCCGATCAGGTCCCCGGCGTCGTCCCGGAGCAGTTCCAGGCGGCGCCGGGGATCCATCAGGGCGATCTGCACGTCCTGCTGCACTTCCTGCAGCGTGGGCACAGCGTTTCCGAGCAGTTCGAAGTAACCGGGGGCGGCGCAGTACAGCGAGTGAAGCAGCGGCGCGTCAGGCAGCGCCAGCGGCGAAACGTTCAAGATGATCCTCCCGTCCGGGGGACACTGTGGGCCGCCAGGAACACGCACGAGGCTCCCAGGCCGTGTACAGCATGCGTCCCCACACTGATGCCGGACCCCCTCACGATACCCCCCCGGCGATCATCTACAAGTCAGACTCCCCCACCCACAGGTTGAGCATCGGTTCACCCTAAGAGGGAATCAAGGCGGTATGGTCCCCACCCCCCTCCCCCACCGGCCGCCGCAGGTGCGGCCCCGCCCAGGCCAGCGTGTCTTTACAGTGACCCATACCCCTCGGATGCCTCGCGGCCCTGTTCGGAGTCAGGGACCAGCCCACGCCCGCCCCGCCGGCCCGCACCGTGCCGGACGCCCTGCCGGTGGAGGTCAAACGGCATTTCTTCAGCCGCGACGAGAACGCCGTGTTCCGCGCGCTGGAGCAGGCCCTGACCGGCACGCCCTACCGGGTGTTCCCGAACGTGCGCCTGTCGGACCTGTTCCGCATCACCGAGAAAGACAGATCCGCCTACAGCGCCGCGCGCGGCCGCCTGAAGGACCGGCACGTGGACTTCCTGATCGTGGACGCCGCGCAGGACCACCGCCCGGTCCTCGCCATCGAACTGGACGGCGCCTCGCACGGGCGGGAACGGCAGCAGCACAGCGACGCCGTGAAGGACGTGATCTTCCGCTCGGCCGGCCTGCCGCTGGTGCGGCTGCCTTCCCGGGCATACAGCGCGCCGGACCTCCGGGCGCGCCTGCGGACCCACCTGACGCTGCCCGACTGAAGCGGGCGGGGCGGGGGCATATCCCCGTCCCGCCCATTCAAGCTGAAGTTACTTCTCGCGGATGCTCCAGCCCTGCGCCTTCACGGCCGCGATCAGGCGGTCCATGACCGGGTCCACGTCCTCGTCCGTCAGGGTCCGCGCGCCGCGGAACACCAGGCGCACCGCCACGCTGCGGTTCCCCGCCCCGACCTGCTCGCCCTGGTACACGTCGAAGGGCTCCACGCTCTCCAGCAGCTCCCCGGCCTCCTGTTGCAGCAGGGCGGCCACCTCGCCGTAGCTCACGCCGGCAGGGGTGATGACCGCCAGGTCCCGCCACGCGGCCGGCGCGCGGCTGGGGTCCCGGAACGCCCACTCGCGGCCCGGCAGGGGCAGCGCGGCCTCCATGACGAACGTGTCGCCCTTCAGGCCGAACTCCTGCGCGATCTCCGGATGCAGCGCGCCCAGCCACCCGACCTGCACGCCGTTCCACACCACGGCACCCGCGATGCCCGGGTGCAGCGCGGCCGGCACGTCTGCGCCGCGCAGCTGCTGCAGCTGGAAACCCGCGCCCAGCGTGGCCGCCACGGCCTCCACCAGGCCCTTGAACACGCTGAAGTTCCCCTTCACGCCCGGCTGGTGCGTGGGCGCGGCCAGGTCGCCGCGCATCAGCAGGCCCAGGCGCTCGGCCTCGCCGCTCGCGGGGAAGATGCGGCCCAGTTCGAACAGCAGCACCCGTTCGCCTTTCGCGTGCACCTGAGCGGCTTTCAGGAGGCTGGGGTACAGCGCGGTGCGCAGCCCGGTGCGGTCGGTGGTCATGGGGTTGCGGAGTTTCACGCCGGGCGCCTCGGTGCGGGCCCTGCCGGCCTCCTCGTCGCTGGTGAAGGTGTAGGTCACGACCTCCTGGAAGCCCAGGCCCGCCAGGGTGCGCCGCAGCGTGCCGCGCGCCTCGCTGGCCGCCGAGGCGCCCAGGTTGCTCTCGTGCACGCGCAGGGTGGGCAGCGTCTCGGGCAGGGCGGCGTACCCGTGCAGGCGCGCGACCTCCTCGGCGAGGTCCTGCCAGATCAGCAGGTCCACCCGCCAGCTGGGCGGCACCACGGTCAGCGTGTCGCCCTCGCCGGTCACGCGGCAGCCCAGGCGCGTGAGGATGCCCTGCATCTCGGCGGTGGGAATGTCCATGCCCAGCAGCGCCCGGACCTGCGTGCCGGTCACGGTGATCTCGCCGGGCACGTCCGGCGTGCCCACCAGCGTCTGCCCGGCCTCGGGCGTGCCGCCGCCGTGCGCGCGCAGCAGTTCGGCCACGCGCACCGCGGCTTTAGGCGCGAGCAGGGGGTCCACGCCGCGCTCGAAGCGGTACACGGCGTCCGTCTTCAGGCCCAGGCGGGTGCTGGTGAGGCGCAGCAGGACCGGGTCGAAGTGGGCGGACTCGATCACCACGTCCCGGGTGTCGGGGCGTACGTGCCCGTGGTCCCCGCCGACGATCCCGGCGATGCCCAGCACGTGCGTGCCCGGCTTGGGCTCCTTCATGCTGTCAAAGGCGTCCGCGACGGTGGGCACGGGCTCGTCGGTCAGGCCGCCGTCCAGGATCAGCAGGTCCTCCGGGCCGAGCTGGTGCGTGTTGCCCAGCAGGTCCTTCACGGTCTCCCCTTCCCGCAGGCCGAACGCGACCACGACCGTGTCGTTCAGGACGTCGCGGCGGTCGTACAGCGCGGTCGGCTGCCCGAGTTCCAGCATCACGTAGTTGCTGGTGTCCACGATCAGGTCGATGCTGCGCATCCCGGCCAGGGTCACGCGCCGCTGCATCCACAGCGGCGCCGGGCCGTTGTGCACGCCGCTCACCGCGCGGGCCGCGAAGTGGTCGCATCCGAAGCGCAGTTTTTTCGCCGGATCACGGTCCAGCGTGCGGCCCCTGTCGGGCAGGCTCACGCGGATCTCGCCGGCCTGCGTGGGCGGGGCGGGCATGGCGGGTTCCTTCACTTCCAGGTTCAGGTATGCCGCCACGTCCCGCGCGAGGCCCAGGGCGCTCAGCACGTCCGCGCGGTTCGGGGTGACCTCCACGTCCAGCACCTGATCCGCCGCCCACAGCTCTGCCATGGGCGTGCCGGGCGCCGCGGTGCCCGCGGGGAAGGTCAGGATGCCGGCGCTGGCCTCCCCGATCTCCAGTTCCTTCGCGCTGGCGCACATGCCCCAGGACTCCACGCCCTGCATGACCCGCGCGCCGTACTCCATTCCGCCCAGCGTGGTGCCGGGCGTGACCAGCGCCACCATCGTCCCGGCGGGCAGGCCCACCGCGTTCGGCGCGCCGCTCGCCACGGTCTTCACGCCGCGGGCGCCGGTGTCCAGCGTGAGTTTCGTCAGCTGCGTGCCTTCCATCGGCTCGGCCGCCTGCACGGAGGCCAGAATCACGCCCTCCGCCGGCGCGGGCACGTCGTCCACGCCCTCCAGCGGCAGGCCCAGGTGGGCGAACACCGGTTCCAGGTCGGTCACGGGCGGCAGGGCGGGGATCAGTTCCTTCAACCACGAGTACGGCAGTTTCATTGTTCAACCTCTTTGTCGTCCTGTGCCGGGGCCAGCCCCCGCACGAGTGCCCGCACCTGCTGAGGCACGAGATTCACGGCGTCCAGCCGGTCCAGCGCCACCCACTGCGGCGCGTAGTGGTTTTCCTCGCTCTGGCGGACGGTGCCTTCCGGGCCGTCTCCCAGGCGCATCTCCCCGCGGGCGTGGCGGGTCAGGAAGTAATGCTCGTGGTTGCCCAGGTTGTCCAGCACCAGCACCTCGGGGCCCACGTCCACGGTCAGGTTCACTTCCTCCAGCACCTCGCGGGCGCAGGCCTCGGCGGGCGTCTCGCCGGGCTCGATGCCGCCGCCGGGCAGCGTGGCGTACTCGCGTCCCGCCTTGCGGCGCAGGATCAGCAGCACCTCGCCCCGATCATTGAAGACGATGCCGGCCGCGCGCGCCCTCATCCGAGTTCGCCCCGGAACTGCCCGATCACGCGCGGGTCGTTGGCATAGAAGTAGCGGATGTCGGGAATCTTGTACTTCAGCATGGCGATGCGCTCCGGGCCCAGGCCGAACGCGAAGCCGGTCATGCCCTCGTAGATGCGGTCCCTGCCGGCCGCCTCGCGCAGGTCGTCCACAGCCCTGAACACGTTGGGGTGCACCATGCCGCACCCGCCGAGTTCCAGCCATTTGCTCTCGCCGCGGGGGTTGTTCCAGTACACGGCGAAGTCCGCGCCGGGTTCCACGAAGGGGTAGTAGCTGGGCTGGAAGCGCACCTGCGCGGTGGGGCCGTACAGGCCGCGGGCCATCTCGGCGATGGTGCCTTTCAGGTCGGCCATGCTGATCCCCTCGCCCACGACCAGACCCTCGAGCTGATGGAACATGCTCTCGTGGGTGGCGTCGGTGGCCTCGTAGCGGTACACCTTGCCGCGGCTGACCATCTTCAGGGGCGGGTCGTGTTCGACCATGTAGCGGATCTGCATGTTGCTGGTGTGGGTGCGCAGCAGCCGGCCGTCCTCCAGCCAGAAGGTGTCCTGCAGGTCCCGGGCGGGGTGGTACCAGGGGATGTTCAGGGCTTCGAAGTTGTGGTGTTCCCCTTCGACCTCAGGGCCTTCGACGACCTCGTAGCCCATGCGCTGGTAGATGCCGATCAGGTCGTCGTACACGCGGGTGATGGGGTGCAGGCCCCCGGCGGGCAGCGGCAGGCCGGGCAGGGTCACGTCGATGGCTTCGCTGGCGAGCTTCTCGTCCAGCGCGGCGCGTTTCAGAATCCCCTCGCGTTCCTGAAGGGCGGCGTCGATGGCCTGGCGCACCGCGTTGATCTCGGCGCCGCGGGCCTTGCGCTCCTCCGGCGGCAGTTTGCCCAGCGCGCCGAGTTCCTTCGTGACCAGGCCGCTCTTCCCGACGTACTTCGTCTTGACCTGCTGCAGCGCCTCGAGGGTGGGCGCCTGCGTGATTTCCTGAATGGCTTCCTGCTGCATGGGTCCTCCTGTGAACCTGGGGAATGAAAAAGCCCCGCCCGGGCGTGGGCGGGGTGACGCGCTGGACCTGAGCTCAGGTCAGCGGGGCCCCGGAGGGAGTAAACGGCGAAGGTGTACCGGCCCGGGGCGTCATGCGGTTCAGGGTAGCAGACGCCGGGCGGGGTGTGAAATTTGTTGACGTGCGCCTGACGGCCCGCACGGCACAATGCGGCCCGTGCAGACAAGTCATGGCAGGTGGGCGCGCGGCGCCCTGACGGTGTCGTTGGTCCTGGGGCTCACGGCGTGCGGGCAGCCGCCGGCGGGCGGCGCGGCCCTCTCGGCGCAGGTGGCGGCCGGCGAGCCGATGCTGAACGAGGTGTACTACGACTCGGTCAGCACGGACACGGGCACGTTCATCGAGCTGAAAGGCCCGGCCGGCAAGAGCCTGAGCGGCTACACCCTGGCGGCCTTCGACACGGCGGGCACGCAGTACCGCACGGTCACGCTGTCGGGCAGCATTCCGGCCAGCGGGTACTTCGTGGTGGCGCAGGACACCACCGTCCCGAACCGGACCCTGGTGAACACCGGCACCGACCTGAACAACGGCAGCGCCAGCCTGCGCCTGCTGAAGTCCGGCACGGTCATCGACGCACTGGCGTACGGCACGCCCACCAGCGGCCGGGGCGAGGGCAGCCCCGCCCCGACGACCGGGGCAGGCAGCGCCCTGGCGCGCGTGCCGGACGGGCAGGACACGAACGTGAACAGCACCGACTTCCGCGTGCAGGCCGCGACGCCGGGCGCCAGTAACGGCGGCAGCGGGGGCGGCGGGGGCGGCGGGGGCACCACCGGGAAGAAGGTGCTGTTCGACCTGACGAAGGCCGAGGACGCCGGAAACGCCGACTGGCGCATTGACGGGGCGTACAGCGACTACGCCGCGGCGCTGCGCGGCCTGGGGTACACCGTGAGCAGCCTGACCGGCACGGGCATCACGTCCACGAGCCTGTCGGGCGCGGCGGTGCTGGTGATCCCCGAACCCCAGTCGCCCTTCAGCGACACGGAACGCGCGGCCATTCAGGCGTTCGTGCAGGGGGGCGGCGGGGTGTTCATGATCACGGACCACCGCGTCAGCGACCGCAACAACAACGGCTGGGACAGCCCGGAAGTGTTCGACGGCTGGGACGGCAGCACGCCCGCCAGCGTGAGCGGCGCGTACCAGGCGAGCCTGAACAGTGACGTAATCTTCGGGCTGAACGCGTCGTTTAACAGTTCCTTCAGTGACCCGGTGTACACCGCCACGCCGCTGACCACGCACCCCATCCTGAACGGTGTGAGCAGCGCGGGCGTGTACGTGGGCACCAGCGTGGACGTGCTGACCGGCACCGCCCTGATGGGCACGGGCGGCAGGACGTACCTTGCCGTGAACAGCGTGGGCGCGGGCCGCGTGGCGATGTGGGGGGACAGCAGCACCTTCGGGGACAACACGTACTCGGACGGCAGCACCGGCACGTACAACAACTGGCCCAACCTGAGCAACGCCGCGCTGGGCAAGAACGTGGTGCGCTGGCTGGCCGGCGACCTGTAAGGCCAAGCAAGGAAGCGGCTCCAGGGGATACCCGGGGCCGCTTCCTTTCAGCTCTGGCGCCTAAGGGCGCCGGCGGTCCAGCAGCGGCGCGAGCTGCGCGTCAAAGCGGGCCAGCACCGGGCCGATCAGGGCCGTGAGCAGCACGTACACCGCCGCGAGCGGCCCCAGCATCGGCGTGAGCCCGGCCCCCAGCCCGGCGATCAGGATGCTGAACTCCCCGCGGGGAATCAGGGTGGTGCCGGCGCGGTAGCGGCCGCGGGTCTGCACGCCGGCGCGGGCGGCGCCGGTCCAGCCCACCCAGAACTTGGTGGCGCCGGTCAGCACGGCCAGGATCAGGGCGGGCACGATCACGTCCGGCACGCGTCCCAGGTCCAGTTGCAGGCCGAACAGCACGAAGAACACCGCGGCGAACAGGTCGCGCAGAGGCTCGATCTGGTGCCGGGCGCGTTCGGCAACCGGGCCGGACAGCGCGATGCCCACCAGGAACGCGCCGATGGCGGCGCTGACCTTCAGCAGGTCCGCGGCGCCGGCCACGATCAGCACCAAGCCCAGCACGCCCAGCAGCAGCGCCTCGTCGCTGTCCACGTTCATCACGCGGGACAGGGTGTCGCCGTAGCGCATGGCCAGGAAGAACGCCAGGCCGAACGCGGCGAGCGCCACGAACAGGTTCACGCCCACGGCCAGCAGGCTCCCGCCGAGCAGCAGCGCGGCCATGATGGGCAGGTACACGGCCATCACGATGTCTTCCAGCACGCACACGGCCAGGATGGTGGGCGTCTCGCGGTTCCCGAGGCGGCCCAGGTCCGAGAGGATCTTGCTGGCGATGCCGCTGGACGTCAGGTACGTGACGCCGCCCAGCAGCGCGGCGCCCAGCGGCGGGAAGCCCAGCAGAACGCCGGCGATCAGGCCCGGCGTGAAGTTCAGCAGCAGGTCCAGCACGCCCAGCTGCCGGTTGGCGCTGAGGTTGTCGCGCAGTTCCTGGCTGCTGTACTCCAGGCCCAGCGTGAACAGCAGCAGGATCGCGCCGAGTTCCGCGCCGGTGTGGATGAAGTGCTCCGGGTCCTCGCCCAGGTGCAGCAGCAGTTGCAGCAGGATGCCGGCGATCAGGTACAGGGGGATGGGGGTGATCCCCAGCCGCCCGGCGGCCCGCCCGCCGAGCGCGAGGACCATGATCACCGTCCCGAGTTCCAGGAACAGCTGGCCTATCGGCACGTGGGGCTCCGGGGTGGGCTCATCGGGTGGGCCCCGTCCGCAGGGGCGGCGGTTCCACGCTCTCGCCGTTCAGGAGTTTCGCGGCGCGTTTCACGCCGTTCGGCGTGCCGACCACCACGATGGTGTCCCCGCCTTGCAGGATGAATTCCGGGCCGGGCGCAGGCACGGCCTGCCCGTCCCGGATAACGGCCACGATGCTCGCGCCGGTGCGGGTGCGCATCATGGTCTGGCCCAGCGGCACGCCGGCGTAGGGGCTGCCCGCCTCGAAGGGCAGCCAGTCCATGGCGAGACCCTCGATATCCTGCATGGTCTGCGCCATGCGGCGGGTGACGGTGCTGCCGCCGAGCAGGTCGGCGACCACGGCGGACTCGTCCTCGGTCAGGATGACGCTTTTCTCGGTGGCGTCCGGGTCGTCCTTGGGGGCCACGAAGATCTCGCGCCGGCCGTCGCGGTGCGTGATGACGCCCACGCGTTTGCCGAACCGGCCGTCGAAGTCGTAACGCATGCCCAGGCCGGGCAGCGCGGTCTCGTCCACTTTCACCATGTCTGACAGGATAGCGGCGTGGCCCCGGGCGGCCCGCGGCGCGGTGTGAGAGCATCAGGGGATGCACGAGGCGCACGCGGAGATGTACCTGCTGGTGGCGGGGGTGCTGCTCATCACCAGTCTGGTGGTGGGGCGGATCGGGGGCCGGCTGGGCATCCCGGGCCTGCTGCTGTTTCTGGGGGTGGGCATGCTGGCCGGGTCGGACGGGCTGGGCATTCAGTTCAGCGATTACCGCCTCGCGCAGACCTTGGGCACGGTGGCGCTGGCGTTCATCCTGTTCCAGGGGGGCCTGAGCACCGCCTGGGGGCACACCCGGCCGGTGGTGAAGATGGGCCTGAGCCTGGCCACGCTGGGCGTGCTGGTCACGGCGGGCGTCATGGCGGCGTTCGTGCACTTCGTGTTCGGGTGGGCGTGGCTGCCGGCGTGGCTGCTGGGCGCGATCGTGAGCAGCACCGACGCCAGCGCCGTGTTCAGCGTGCTCAAGGAGCGCGCCCTGGGCCTGAGGGGCCACGTGGCGCCGCTGCTGGAGTTCGAGTCCGGCGGGAACGACCCGATGGCCGTGTTCCTCACGGTGGGGATTCTGGAACTGATCGCGCACCCGGGCGCGGGCGTGCTGAGCATCCTGCCGCTGTTTCTCAAGCAGATGATCCTGGGCGCGGTGCTGGGCGTGGTGCTGGGCCGCGCGGCACTGTGGGCGCTGAGCCGCATGGAACTGCAGTTCGAGGGCCTGTACTCGGTGCTGAGCCTCGCGCTGGCCCTGACGATCTTCAGCGCCACGGCCGTCGCGGGCGGCAGCGGCTTTCTGGCGATCTACATCGCCGGGGTGATCCTCGGGAACGCCGAGTTCATCCACAAGCGCTCCCTGATGGCCTTTCACGACGGCGTGGCCTGGATCATGCAGGTGGCGATGTTCCTCACGCTGGGCCTGCTCGTCAACCCGCACGAGCTGCTGCCCACCGCCGGCCTGGCGCTGGCGTGCGCGCTGGTGCTCGTGTTCGTGGCCCGGCCGCTCAGCGTGCACCTGGGCCTCGCTCTCAGCGGCATGCCGCTGCCCGAACGGCACATGGTCGCCTGGGTGGGCCTGCGGGGCGCGGTGCCCATCGTGCTGGCGACCTTCCCACTGGTGGCGGGCGTGCCGCAGGCGCAGACGCTGTTCAACATCGTGTTCTTCACCGTGCTGACCAGCGTGCTGATCCAGGGCACCACTCTCGCCCGGGTCGCGCGGCTGCTGGGCGTGCAGCAGGACCTCCCCGCGCCGCGGCACTACCCGATCTCGTTCACGCCCACCGGGCACAGCAAGAACGCCATGATCGAGGTGCACGTCGCCCCCGGCAGCGCCGCCGACGGCCTGCGCATCATGGACCTGAAACTCTCCCCGGAAACGCTGGTGCTGCTCGTGGACCGCGCCGGCGAGTACCTGATGCCCAAGGGCCCCACCCTGCTGCAGGCCGGGGACACGCTGCTGGTCCTGGCCGACCCGGACGGCCAGGGGGAAGTCCGCGCGAAGCTGGGCCGCCCGGCCCGCCCCTGAACGCACCCGGCCGCGGGACGTCTGCCCTGCACAGACACCGGTCCGCCCCCGGAACGGGCGGGGGTGTTAGCGTGGTCATCATGACGACCGCCGACACCCCCCCGCAGGCCCGCGACACGGCCCTGTTCGACCTGATCGCCAAGGAAGCCGACCGCCAGAAGCACGGCCTGGAACTGATCGCCAGCGAGAACTTCACGTCCGCGGCCGTGCGGGAAGCGCAGGGGTCCGTCCTGACCAACAAGTACGCCGAGGGCTACCCCGGCAAACGCTGGTACGGCGGCTGCGAGGTCGTGGACCAGGTCGAGCAGCTCGCCATCGACCGCGTGAAGGAACTGTTCGGCGCCGCGTGGGCGAACGTGCAGCCCCACAGCGGCAGCAGCGCGAACCTCGCCGTGTACAACGCCCTGATCGAACCCGGCAGCACCGTGCTCGGCATGGACCTCTCGCACGGCGGGCACCTCACGCACGGCAACCCCGTGAACTTCTCCGGCCTGCGCTACCACATCGTCGGGTACAAGGTGAACCCCGAGACCGAACTCATCGACATGGACGAGGTGCGCCGCCTCGCGCACGAGCACAAACCCAAGATGATCATCGCCGGCGCCAGCGCCTACAGCCGCCAGATCGACTTCGCCGCGTTCCGCGCCGTGGCCGACGAGGTGGGCGCCGTGCTGTTCGCCGACATCGCGCACATCGCCGGCCTGATCGCCGCCGGGGAACACCCCAACGCCCTGCCCCACGCGCACGTGGTCGCCAGCACCACCCACAAGACCCTGCGCGGCCCGCGCGGCGGCATCATCCTCAGCAACGACCCCGAACTCGGCGCGAAGATCGACCGCGCAGTGTTCCCCGGCTACCAGGGCGGGCCCCTCGAACACGTGATCGCCGCGAAAGCCGTGGCGTTCGGCGAGGCGCTGCAACCCGCCTTCAAGACCTACGCGCAGCAGATCATCAAAAACGCCCGCGCCCTGGCCAGCGAACTGGAATCCCGCGGGTACCGCGTGGTGTCCGGCGGCACCGACAACCACATGTTCGTGCTGGACCTGCGCCCCCAGGGCCTGAACGGCACCAAGGCCACCAGGCGCCTGGACGCCAACCACATCACCATCAGCAAGAGCACCCTGCCGTACGACACGGAAAAGATCCTGCACGGCGGCGGCATCCGCATCGGCACGCCCGCCGTCACCACCCGCGGCATGACCGAGGCGCACATGCCCACCATCGCCGACCTGATCCACCGCGCCCTGCAGGGCGAAACGGTCATCGACGAGGTGCACGCCTTCGCGAGCAGCTTCCGCATTCCCTGAACAGGGGCAAAGGCAGGACACGATCAGGCCGGGCGCAGCTGCGCCCGGCCTGCGTGCTGCGGCCTGAGGGTCAGGTCAGGAGTTTCCGTGCGGCGGCCACGGCCCGCAGCAGGTTCAGCGCGTGGTAGCCGAAGTACAGCGTCATGAGGGCCGGCCCCCAGCTTGGGGTCTGGAGGAAGGCCCGCACCGGCCCGAACCCCTCGGTGACCAGGGTGTGCAGCAGGCCGGCCAACATGAAAAGCGCGACCAGCGTGATGGGCTTGAGGGTCCAGAACAGGGCCGCGCGGGCGGCCGCGTGTGGGGCGGGACGTGAGAGCACCCGCCAGCGCAGCAGGACCGCCGTCAGCAGGCCCAGGATCACGCCCAGCAGCAGGGCCTGGACCGCCTCGCCCCGGATCAGGTCCGTGAGGCCGACGCACAACACGCCACATAGAAATGCGCTGTCCTCTATCAGGGCTGCCCGCAGCCCGGGCCAGCCCGCGGCATAGCCGGACGGCAGCAGGGCTGCCTCGCGGCGGGTGAGGTGCGCGCGGCGCAGGGCGCGGTTCACGGCATGCGGGTCGCCCCAGGTCGTCTGGAGGCCCGCGTCGGGTTCGCCGGCGTCCAGTGCGTCGTGCTGGTGCGTGAGGTACTCGGCCTGGACCCGCGCCGCGGCTTCCGGCGTCAGACCGTGCGTGGCGATGTCCAGCCAGTGCCGGTCGGCCGGGGTCCGGGCTTCGGCGGGCGGGGTCATGTGTGCCCTCCGGCCAGGACCGACTGCACGGCCTGCACCTGGGTGTGCCATTCGCTGCGGGCGCGGCCCAGCTCCCTGTGGCCAGCTTCGGTGAGCCTGTACTCGCGGCGGGTGCGGCCGCTGGCGTTGACCTCGGTGCTGCTCAGCAGGCCGTCTTTTTCCAGCAGGTGCAGGGCGGGGTACAGGTTGCCTTCCTTGGCGCCCAGCACGCCGGCCGAGCGGGTTTTGATGGCCTGGGCGATGGCGTAGCCGTGTTCGGGCTGGCGTTCCAGCACGCTGAGGATCAGCAGGCGGAGCTGGGCTTTCTGGTTCACCCTCTGACTTTACCTACAAATTCAATGCATTGCGAACCGAAATGTGGCGACACACCTCCGCCAGCCTCCTGAACCCTCACCCCTACACTGGAGCATGCCTGAACGCATTTCGCTGGAGGCACTGGCGGCGCTGCCGTCCGTGCAGGGGGTGACCGTCTCGCACGCCGGGGATCAGGTGGCGTTCTACGCCGACTGGACCGGCCGGTTCGAGTTGTACGTGCAGGACCTGCGGAGCGGGGAGCGCCGGCAGCTCACGGACGGGCAGGCGCCGAAGGCGGTCCGGGCGGGGTTCGTGTGGAGCCGCGACGACCGGCGCATCTACTTCAGCCGGGACGAGAACGGTGACGAGCGGCAGGCGATGTTCGAGCTGGACGTCCAGGGTGGGGGCGTGCGGGCGCTGCAGCACGACCCGCAGAGCATGGATTACGTGGTGGACGTTCACCCCGACGGGGGGCGGCTGCTGGTGAACAGCACGCGGGGCGGCATGATGAACGTGCACCTGTACGACCTGACCCGTGAGGGCCCGGACGCCTGGACGGCGCTGACCACGCTGGGGAACGCCACGATGGCGGGCGGGTTCAGCCCGGACGGGTCGCGCCTGACCGTGACCACGAACGAGAGCGCGGACCTGCGGAACACCGACGGGTACGTCCTGGGTTTGGACGGAAGCGGGTGGCGGCGGGTGTGGCGCGTGCGGGAAGGCAGCCGCGACAGCCTGGGCGACTGGCACCCGGACGGCGCGCACGTGGCGGTGAGCAGTGACGCCAGCGGGGCCGGGCGGGTGGGGCTGCTGAACGTGGACAGCGGGGAGGTGCGCTGGTTCACGCCGGAAGATGGTCCGGACGAGGCGCCGGGGCGGTTCTCGCCGGACGGCCGGTGGCTGAGCGTGATCCGGAACGTGGACAGCACCCTCACGCCCGTGCTGTACGACACGCGCACCGGGGAGGGCCGGGTGCTGAACCTGCCTGCGGGGGTGGCGGCCGGGTCGGCGTTCGCGCTGGACGGGCGGGCGCTGGTGATCACGCAGGGCACCACGACCACGCGCATGCAGACGCTGCTGTACGACCTGGCGTCAGATACGGCCGAGGTGCTGCTGCCCGCCGAGTACGGGGACGTGAACCCGGCAGATTTCGTGCCCGGCGAGTACGTGCGCTACCCCACCACGGACGGCCTGACCGTGCCGGCCATCCTGTACCGGCCGCGGGATCTGGACCCGGGCCGGCGGTACCCGGCGCTGGTGCACGTGCACGGCGGCCCGACCGCGCAGTTCTTCCGGATGTTCGACCCGCACGCGCAGTTCCTGGCGGACCGGGGGTACCTGGTGCTGTGCCCGAACATCCGCGGCAGCACCGGGTACGGCGTGGCCTGGCGGGACGCGAACCTGCTGGACTGGGGCGGCCGGGACCTGGCGGACGTGGCGGCCGGCGCGGCGTACCTGAAGTCCCTGCCGGAGGTGAACCCGGAGCGCCTGGGCATCTTCGGCGGGAGTTTCGGCGGGTACATGAGTTACCTCGCGCCGGTGAAGTACCCGGACCTGTTCCGGGTGAGTGTGCCGATCGTGGGCATCAGCGACCTGCGGCAACTGCACGAGGACAACAGCCGCGTGATGCCGCAGCTGGGGTATTACTTCCGCACCATGATGGGCGACCCGGAGGAGAACGCGGCGCTGTGGGCGGACCGGAGTGCGGTGACGCACGCCGCGCACTTAAAGGCGCACATGTTCATGATGCACGGCACGAACGACCCGCGCTGCCCGGTGAATCAGGCGCGCGGGTTCCGGGACGCGCTGGTCGCCGGCGGGAAACGGGAGGGCGAGCACTTCGAGTACGTGGAGTTCGGGGATGAGGGGCACGGCTCGGCGGACATTGCCGGGAAGACCCGCAGTTACCGCCTGATGGCGGAGTACTTCGCCCGGCACCTGTAAGGCTGACCGGGATGGGCCCGGCTGATCTCCCGCCGGGCCTGAGGCGGGGTCAGCGGCGGCGGGCGGCGCGGTCGGCGTCCCGCTGCGCTTCCTCCTGCGCGCGGACCTGTTCCTGCCGGCGGCTTTCCTGCGCCCAGCCGTAGGAGCGCACGGCGTCCACGGTGAACCACACGGCCAGCACGCCCGCCAGGGCACCCCAGATCAGGCTGCCGCGGGAGAACGCGACGAAGGCCAGCGCGGCGCACGCCAGCGCCAGGAGGAGACTGCCCGCAAACACGACATGGGGGGGAACGCGACGGCCGAACATACCCTCACCTTACCGCCTGAACCACGGCCTAGCTGTGGTCGGGTTCCAGACTCCTGCGCAGCCACTCCTGGAAGTCGCTGTTCGCGCGGTCGTACTGCAGGGCGATGATCTCAGGGACCTCGTAGGAGTGCAGTTCACGGATGCGGGCTTCGAGGTCGGGGTACTTTTCTCCGCTGGTCTTGATGACCAGCATGCTTTCGGGGTCCTCGGCGACGTCGCCGTGCCAGCGGTACACGCTCTGCAACCCGCCGATGATGTTCACGCAGCCGGCCAGCCGTTCCTGAACGAGCGTCCGAGCAAGGGCCGGAGCACGCTCCGGAGGAACCGTAACCAGCACGACCAATGACATAGTGCCCGCAGCATAGCGTCCCGCCTGCCGGGCACAGTAGCCCCCCGCAATTCATTGAATTGCTGCCGGAAAACGTAAACAAATGCGCAATTTGCCTCTCGCGGCCGCGTCCGCCGCAGGTGTTACCCTCGGACCATGCGGACTGCTGTCCTGATCGTCATTCTGGCCATCTTGGCCGTCTTCGCGTGGCTGAACCGCTTCGCGCTGATGTTCCCCCACACCCTCGACCTGGGCTTCATCGTGTACAAGGGCGTGCCGCTGGGCCTGATCCTGCTGCTCACGGGAATCGCCGTGAGCCTGCTGTTCTACTTCTGGGCGGGCGTGCGCGGCCTGCGCGCCCAGGCCGACAGCGCCAAGCTGCTGCGCGACATGGAGGCCCTGCGCGCCAGCCTGGACAGCGCCGAGGGCAGCCGCTTCCAGCAGCTTCAGGCGCACATCGACAACCGCATCAACGCGCTGGGCAGCGGCACCAGCCCGGACGTCACCGCCCTGAACGCCCGCATGGACGCCCTGCAGCGCGACGTGACCCTGCAACTCGACCAGCTCGACGACTACCTCAAGCGCAAGCTCGGCTGAGTCTCCCCTCCCCGCCGCCCGCTCCAGCTTGGCTGGGCGGGCGGTCCGTGCTGGGCCGGGCCGGCCCTTCCCTGTGCAGGCCGTTGTGAACCCAGTCCAGAACGCCCGGGGACAGGCGCCTAGAATGCGCGGAGTCATGGCTCTAGACCGTTTTTTCCGCCGTCGCCGGCCGCAGCCGCAGGCGACCCCCGACCTTCCGGACCTGTGGACGAAGTGCCCGGCGTGCAAGGAGGGGCTGTACAACCGGGAGCTGGAAGCGAACGCCTTCGTGTGCCCCAAATGCGGGCATCACCTCCGCACGGACGCGGCGCAGCGCGTGGCCGTGCTGCTCGACCCGGAGTCCTTCGAGCAGATGTCGGGCCGGGTGCAGCCCACCGATCACCTGGGCTTCGTGGACACCGAGGCATACACCGACCGTCTGAAACGCGCGCAGGCGAAAACCGGCCGCCCGGACGCGATCCTGACCGGCACCGGGCGCATTCACGGGCTGGACGTGGTGGTGGCGGTCATGGACTTCGCGTTCAGTGGCGGCAGCATGGGCAGCGTGGTGGGTGAGGAGATCGCCCGCGCGGCCGAGGACGCCGCGCGGCGCGGCTGGCCGCTGATCGTGGTGGCGGCCAGCGGCGGCGCCCGCATGCAGGAAAGCGCGCTGTCGCTGATGCAGATGGCGAAGACGACCGTGGCCCTGGAGGACCTCACGAAGGCCGGCGTGCCGTACGTGAGCATCCTGACGGACCCGACGACCGGCGGCGTGACCGCCAGTTTCGCCACGGTGGCCGACGTGATTCTCGCCGAGCCCGGCGCCCTGATCGGGTTCGCGGGCCCGCGCGTGATTCAGCAGACCATCCGCCAGCACCTGCCCGAGGGCTTCCAGCGCGCCGAGTTCCTGCTCACGCACGGCATGGTGGACGACGTCGTGGACCGCCGCGAGCAGCGCGCGTACCTCGCGTCCCTGCTGGGCGTGCTCATGAAGCGTCCTGCGGAGGTGAGCGCATGACCGCGGCCGACACGCTGAGGGAACTGGAAACGCGCTTGCGTGACCTGGAAGCGACCGCCGGGAAGGCCGGCCCGGAGTCCGCCGCTGCCCTGGGCCCGGCCATCGAGGCGCTGCGCTCGGAAGTGGGCCGCCTGCGCGCCGAGGGCGGCACCGGGATGGGCCGCTGGGAGCGGGTGCAGCTCGCCCGCGCGCAGGGCCGGCCCACCGCGCTGGATTACGTGGAGCGGCTGTGCACCGAGTTCCACGAGCTGCACGGCGACCGCCGCTACGCCGACGATCCCGCCCTGATCGGCGGGCCGGCCCGCTGGAACGGGGAGCCGGTCATGCTGCTGCTGCAGCAGAAGGGCCGGGACACCAAGAGCAAGATCAAACGCCGCTTCGGCAGCGCGAACCCGGAAGGGTACCGCAAGGCCGTGCGCCTGATGGACCTGGCGGACAAGTTCGGGCTGCCGGTGGTGGCGCTGGTGGACACGCAGGGCGCCTACCCGGGCCTGGAGGCCGAGGAGCGCGGGCAGGGCTGGGCGATCGCGGAGAGCATCCGCCGCATGCTGAACCTGCGCGTGCCGGTGGTGAGCGTCGTGATCGGCGAGGGCGGGTCCGGCGGGGCACTGGCGGTGGGCGTGGGCAACCGCGTGCTGATCCAGGAGAACGCCTGGTACAGCGTGATCTCCCCAGAAGGCGCGGCCAGCATCATCTGGAAGGACGCCAGCAAAGCCCCCCTGGCGGCCGAGGCCCTGAAGCTGACGGCGCCGGACCTGCTGGAGATGGGCATCGTGGAGGAGGTCATTGCGGAACCGGCGGGCGGCGCGCACCTGGACATGGACGGGGCCGCCCGGGCGGTGGGCGAGGCGGTGAGCCGCCACCTGCAGGAGCTCGCGGGCCTGAACGCCGAGGAGCTGCTGCGGCAGCGCCACGACCGCTTCCGGGCGCTGGGGGCGTACACCGAGACCGATGCCTGAGCGAGCGGCCCCCGGGCGGCCGCTGCGGGTGCTGGCGCAGTGTCTGGGGAACATCTGCCGCAGCCCGCTGGCCGAGGCGCTGGTGCGCCGGGAGCTGGCTGCGGCGGGTGTGCCGGCCGTGGTGGACAGCGCCGGCACCGCCGACTGGAACGTGGGCCGCCCGGCCGACCCGCGCAGCCGGGCGGTGGCGCGCCGACACGGCCTGGACCTGGGCGGACGCGCGCGGCAGCTGACCCGGCAGGATGTTCAGGCGTTCGACGTGATCCTGGCGATGGACGCCGTGAACGCCCAGGATGCCCGGGCCCTGGTGGCGCAGACGGGGGTGCGGCGGCCCGCGTGCACCTGATACGCGAGTGGGATCCGGAGGCCCCCGGTGCGGAGGTCCCGGACCCGTACTACGGCGGCGCGGAGGGGTTCGAGGACGTGTACCGCATGCTGGAGCGCAGCGCCCGGGGCTTCGCGCAGGCGATGCGGTCGCCGGGCCCCTGAGCAACATGGAGAAGCGCCCCCGCCCGTGCTGGGTGGGGGTGCATTGTTGTGATCCTGGGGTCAGTTCAGGATGCGTTTCAGGTGCAGGTAGATCTCGTACCAGTCCTGCTTGTCGCGGGGGCGCTTGCCGCGCAGTTCGATGCGGGACAGGGTGCGCACCCAGTCGGGCGTGATCTGCGGTCCCAGGGTGGGGTCGCTGATCAGGTCGGCGAGGCCCTTGGGCAGGGCGCCCTCGGTGGACGCGCCGTAGAATTCGACGCCCTCAAGCAGGTCGTGGACCGTGATCTGGTACGCGCCGGCGAGCGTCTGGAGGGTTTCCAGGCTGGGGTTGGTGCGGCCACGTTCGAGGTCGCTGAGGTACGGGACGCTGATGTCGGCGACCTCGGCGACGTCTTTGAGCCGCAGCCCTCGTTCGCTGCGGAGTTCACGGAGTCGTTCGTGCAGTTTCATATTCACCTCCTGGGCTGCGGCTTGGCCTCTGATTTCCTGCCTGGAGGGCGGGCGCGGGGTCATTTCCGGCGTTTGCCTGTGGGCAGAATCGGGCAGCCTTGGTTGGAGTGTAACACCGCCCCCCAGTACGGTCAATACAGAATGCTCTTCTTTCCTTCTTGCCTCCCCGGAGGCGATCTGCTACCATCGTAATCAAGAAGGCCTTTTCAACCCGAACGCTCTCCTGCACGCCAGAATCCGGCGTCTTTCCCCTCGCAGCCCACCGGCTGGAAGGAGCACCTCATGCGCGCCCTGGACACCATCGCCGAAAGCATCCGTCTCGGTTCTGCCCACCCCACCAAGATCCTGAACACCCTGATCGAGGTCGAGAACGAGGGCGGCCTGGGGGCCGTGCGCCGCATCGAACGGCAGCTCTCCCTGGGCACCGCCGCCCTGCGCCAGCGCCAGCACCCGCATGCCGACCTCTCCCAGACCTGGCTGGGCGCCGCCCGCGCCTACCTGATCACCCAGGCCGAACGCAAGCACGCCGTGTGAGATGCGCGGGCCCAGCCTGACGGCCCGCCGCAGGGGGAGTCCATGCCCACCACGTCCCCACCCGTCCTAAGTGAACCGCCCCGGCCGCCGCTCCCGCGCCCCCCGCTGGGCCTGACCCCACCCCTGGCGGGAGCGGGAAGAGGAAAACCCGCTCTCCAGCTGCCCTAGAAGAGAACGGCCCGGACATTCCGTCCGGGCCTGCGGCTTTGCGCCTGTTCACTTCAGGTTGTAGATGTCCTCGTACTTCGCGTATAGGTACGCCACGTACGGATCGGCGGTCAGGGGCCGGCCGGTGGCCTGCACGGTGAGCTCCTCCGGCGTGCGGCTGCGGCCATGCCGGTGCACGTGCTGCACCAGCCACTCGCGCAGCGGGCCGTACTCGGCCGCCTGCACGCCCGCCGCGATCGCGGGGTCCCGCTGCGCGGCCTCCAGCAGCTGCACGCTCAGCAGGTTCCCCAGGGTGTACGTGGGGAAGTACCCGATCAGCCCGGCCGACCAGTGAATGTCCTGCAGCACGCCCTGCGCGTCGTCGGGCGGCGTGAGCCCCAGGTCCTCCTGCATCTGCGCGTTCCAGGACTCGGGCAGGTCCGCGACCTTCAGGCTGCCGTCCAGCAGGCGCATCTCCAGCGCGAAGCGCAGCATCACGTGGAAGTTGTACGTGACCTCGTCGGCCTCCACGCGGATCAGGCTGGGGTTCACGCGGTTCACGGCGCGGTACAGCGCCTGCGGGTCCAGGCCGCGCGTGACCTCCGGCGCCACCCGCTCCAGTTCCGGGAAGTACCGCTCCCAGAACGGCAGGCTGCGCGCCAGCAGGTTCTCAAACATCCGCGACTGGCTCTCGTGCACGCCGAGGCTGGTGCCGGAACTCACGGGCGTGCGCGCCCAGTGGGCGGCCACGCCGCGCTCGTACATGGCGTGCCCCGTCTCGTGCCACGTCCCGAACAGGCACGCCGGCCAGTAGTCCTCCACGCGGGTGGTGATGCGGATGTCGCTGCGGCTGAAGTTCGTCTGGAAGGGGTGGGCGCTCTCGTCCTGCCGGGAGAAATCCGGCTGCAGGCCGAACGCCTCCCCGGCCACCTGCCACGCAAACGCCTTCTGCGCACTGGCCGGGAAGGGCCGGGTCAGCACGCCGTAGTCCGCGGCGTCCCCGGCTGCCACGATGCGCCGCAGCAGCGGCCGGGTGCGTTCGCGCAGGTCGTCGAACACGGCCTGCACCTGGGTGGCGTGCATACCGGGCTCGTAATCGTCCATCAGGACGTCGTAGGGGTGCGCGTCCGGGTCCCGCAGCTCCGCCTTGCGGCGGGTCAGGTCCAGCACGCGCTGCAGGTGAGGCTGGAACACCTTGAAGTCGCTGTTCTGCCGGGCCTCCACCCAGGCGTGGTGGGCGTCGCTGCACGCGCGGGTGTACTCCTCCACGAACTCCGTGGGGAGCTTCGTGGCCTTGTCGTGGTCGCGGCGGGTGACCCGCAGCACGGCCCCGTCGGTGTCGTCCTGCGGGTGGGCGCCGTCCAGCAGGGCGGCCGTCTGCGCGTCCGTGAACAGTTCATGCGCCAGACCGGCCAGGGTCGCCATCTGCTGCCCGCGAATCTCCCCGGCCTCAGGGGGCATGTAGGTCTCCTGGTCCCAGGACAGCAGGCCGGCGGCGGCATTCAGGTCACTGATCTGTCCCAGACGGCGCCGAAGTTGATCCATGCTCATGCCCACAGCCTACGGTGACCCGCGCCGGGGTCCGCCATCTGGCCTACCCGGCGCTACTGCCAGCGCTCCCGCCGCTCGGCCACCCCGCCCAGCAGCAGCGGCCGCACCTCCCCGATCAGGTACAGGCTGCCGCACACCAGCGCCAGCGGAGCCTTCAGGTCCCGCAGAACGTCCAGGGCCTCGGCAGGCGACGAGGCCACGGTGACCGGCACGTCCGGGAACAGCGGCGCCAGCGCCTGCGGATCGGCCGCGCGCGGACTCAGCACCGCACGGGTGAGAATCACGCGCTCCGCCAAGGGCGCCAGGGCCGCCGCCACGCCGCTCAGGTCCTTGTCCCCGGCCGCACCGAACACCACCGGCAGCCGCTCCACGCCCAGTTCCCGCAGAGCCGTCACGAGCGCAGCCGCGCCGTCCGGGTTGTGCGCGCCGTCCAGCAGCACCCGCCCCCCCGCGAAGGGCAGCACCTCCAGGCGCCCCGGCCACACGGTCCCCGCCGCGCCCGCCTGAATGGCTTCAGGGCTCACCCCAAGCCGGTGGGCGGTCAGCGCCGCCAGCGCGGCGTTCCGGGCCCCGTGCGCCCCCAGCAGCGGCGTGCGGAAGCTCAGGGGGGCGCCATCCGGCAGACCAAGCGTCACCTCTGCCCCCTCCCACCCCAGGGAGCGCACCTCCAGGGACCGGTCATCGAGTGCCCAGAGGTCCGCGCCCTCCTGGTCCAGAATGCCGCGCAGATCCGGGTTCACCCCAGTCACCGCCGGCCGTCCGGCCCGCAGGATGCCGGCCTTCTCCGCCGCGATCGCCTCGTGCGTCTCCCCCAGGATCTCCGTGTGGTCCAGCGCCACGTTCGTGATCACGCTCAGCGCCGGACTCAGCGCGTTCGTCGCGTCCAGCCGGCCGCCCAGTCCCACCTCCATCACCGCCACGTCCACCCCAACCCGGGCGAACAGCAGGCACCCCAACGCCGTGACGATCTCGAAGAACGAAGCCCCGACCTCCTCCGCGTGCGGCCGCACCTGCTGGAGGGCTGCCTCTACCTCTGCGGTCTTCAGTGGCTCTCCAGCCACCTGAAACCGCTCGGCGAAGTGCGTCAGGTGCGGACTGGTGAACAGCCCCACTCGCCAGCCCTCGGCCTGGAGTATGGCGGCCAGCGTGGCGGCCGTGCTGCCCTTTCCATTGGTTCCACCCACCAGGAACGACTGAAAGCGGTCCTGTGGGTCACCCAGCCGGCCCAGGAGCGCCTGCACGCGGCCCAGGCCGGGGTGAATGCCGAACCGCTGCCGGGCGAACAGCCAGTCCAGCAGCGGCGAGGGAACAGCAGAAGCGTCAGTCACCCGGGCAGCATACGGCGCCACGGGAAGGGGCCGCGGTGATGCGGCCCCCTCGTGCTTCCCTGCTTACGCCTCTGGTGCGAAGTACCTCTCCAGGGTCGGCACGATCTGCTTCTTCCGGCTGATGCGGTTGCCCAGATCGGCCACGCCGTCCGTAGCCTCCACACCAAACGCTTCCCGGATGACCTTCTCCTCCGTGGCGCTCAGGACGAAGGTCCGGTTCGTCTCGTTCAGGATGTCCACCACGCTCAGCAGCACGCCGTTCAGACCGTCCTCCGCGCGGGCCTCGTCCATCACCCGCAGCAGCTCGTCCTTCCGGCCGAACACATAGGCGGGATTTGTCGTCTCGATCACACCCACGCCCCACTGCTGCGCCGGTTCGCCGAACGGGAACACCTTGTAGTCCATTTTCAACAGCTGCGCAGCGGGCGTGTCCCCCAGGTCGCTCTTCGCCGCGAACATCGCCAGCGCGTACGCCTCCACATCCGTTACGCCGGCAACCGGCGCCAGGAAGGCCACCGCGTCCCGGTCGTCCTGCGTCGTGGTCGGGCTGCGGAAGTGCAGCGTGTCACTCAGAATCGCGCTCAGCATCAACTTCGCGTCCAGGGCCTCGACGTCCAGCCCAGCCTCGCGGTGCAGTTTCAGCAGGATCGTCCCCGTGCACCCCACCGGCTCGAACCGCAGGAAGGGCGGCTGTGAAGTTGTCAGGTCTCCCAGCTTGTGGTGGTCCACCACACGCGTCACCACCAGCTCAGCGATGTTCGGCGCGGACTGTCCACTCTCGTTGTGATCCACCAGCGCCACCGGTGTTCCCGCCGCCAGCGCCGGCAGCATGGGCGGCGCCTCCACCCCCAACTCACGCAGCACAAACGCCGTCTCAAAGTTCAGGTCCCCCAACCGGTACGCCTGGGCCGGCACGCCCAACCGCGTCAGGAGATGGGCGTACACCAGCGCCGAGGAGATCGCGTCCGTATCCGGGTTCGTATGGCCAAACACTGCAAGCATACGCACAGTCTAGCGGCGGACTGAAGCGGGCAGGGCGTCATTGCGCTCCGGGCATATGTGAAACGCAACAGCAAGACCCCCGCCGAAGCGGGGGCCTTGAGTCAAACCTGAAGTTTGAACATCAGAACTTGAAGGTGTAGCCGACCTTGAAGCCCTGGGCGATGCTGGTGGGCGCGCCGTTGGCAGCGGGGTTGATCAGATCGTAGTAGCGGAAGATGCCGTAGTTGGCGGTCAGGCCGTTCCAGCCGATCTGGGTGTAGACGCCGTCCATCTTGGCGGAGTCAAAGCCGTCGTTCGAGCCGTACAGGTAGGGGCTGGCAGCGTTGAAGGCGTTGTTGGCGCTGCCGATGGCCACAGGAGCAACCGCGCGAGCGTTCACGCCGAAGCCCTGGTAGTAGGCGTAGCCGAGCTTGGCGCTGACGCCGGAAGCGATCACGTTGTTCAGGCTGATGCCGACCTGGCCGAGCAGTTCGGTCTTGGTGGTGCCGGACGTGGTGTTCACGCCGAAGGCGGTGTCCGCGTTGGTGATGCGGTTGGCGACGTTCACGTACATGCTGGGCGAGAAGGGGACGCTGGTCAGCTCGGGGGAAGCCAGTTTGACACCGTACTTGATGGTGTTCTGGTTCTGAGAGTAGGCCGTGGTGTCCGTGTTCGTCAGGATGCTGTAGTGGAACATGGGGGCGACGGTGAAGCCGCCGAGGGTGGCGCTGTAGTCGCCGTAGACGTAGAAGCGGTTGGTCTTGCTGACGGTGAAGTACACGTCGCCCAGGGTCAGGTTGAGGTTCTTGACCAGGGCGTTGGCCGCCGTGCCGCTGTGGCTGACCTGCGCACCGAAGCTGCTGGTCATGGTGAAGGGGACAGCGGAGATGCCCATGCCGACGCCGCTGGCGCCGATGTACTGGCTGGAGCCGGTGTATGCGCCGTTGGCACCGTCAGCGGCCACGCCGTTGATGGTCAGGCTGTTGTAGAAGGCGACCAGCTGCAGGGCGCTGATCTGGGCGCCGGCCTTAACGCCGAAGCCGGTGATGCGGCCATTGCCCCACCAGTCGGTGCGGGTGTCGCCGTAGGCGCCGAGGGCCACGGGGCCGACGGTGGTGCCGAGGGCAGCGCCGAAGCCGATCTGGTTCGGCACGTAGGGCAGGGTGTTGACACCGTTGACCGCGAGGTAAGGGGTGTCGCTCATGCCAGCGTTGGCGGGGGTGTTGTCCTGGGGCAGGCCAACGGTGAAGGCGCTGTCGCTGGGAGCGAAGGCAGGGTTGATGGCGCGGGCGTTCGCACCGAACTTGACGATGCCCAGGTCAGCGCGCGCTTCCAGGTAGCCGGCCGCGTCAGCGTCGGTCTGGATGTTGGGGAACTGGCCCAGGGTCGCCAGGCGGCCCGTGTTGGGGAAGCTCAGGACGCCTTCACCCTTGAGGTTCAGCACGCCGAACTTCACGTTGAAGTCGGTGCCGAAGCCGGTGCGGTTGCCTTCCACGATGGCGGCGGACACGCCGAAGGTGCCGGCAGCGGGCTTGTAGGCCATGCGCACGCCGTAGTAGTTGGCGCTGTCCAGCCCGTTGGTCATGTAGGGGCTGTTGGTGTTGCCCAGCACGACGGTCAGGTCGGGAGCGCCGGGGAGGGAAGCGGCAGCCAGGTTGAACACGATACCGCGGCGGGTCTCGTTGTCATCGCTGTTGTTGAACAGGTAGTCCTGGAACTTGAAGTTGCTGCTGTAGGCGCTGTAGTCGGCGCTGAACTTCTGGCCGGCCAGGGTGCCGCTGACGCCAGCGCTGTCCAGGGTCACGTAGGTATCAACCACGTTACCGTTGCCATCAAGGATGTTCCAGAAGTTGCCCACGCCGAAGTTCAGGTAGGCGTCATTGACGGTCACGACGCCGCCGATGGTGCCGAGCTGGCTGGCCTTCACGCCGAAGGTCAGGCTGCCGGTGTTGTAGTCCTTGCCGGTGTCGACGGTGGTGACGTCGCCGTCACGGAAGCCGCCGTTGGAGGCCGACTGGGGGGTGTTGGCGGTCAGGCGGTCCACGTCGAAGCCCACGCTGCCCTGGACAAGGTTCAGACGGCCGAAGGTGCCGCTGAAGCCGCCGCTGACGCTGAACTTGGGGGCCTTCTCGAGGTTGGTGACGCGGGTGTCGATGCCGGCGACGCGGTTGGTGAGGTTGTCGAAGTCGGCGCGGAGCACGAAGTCGCTCTGGGCGGCTTCGACGGCGCTGACGCGGTCCTGGAGGTCCAGGATGTCCTGGTTCAGGAGGACGGTCAGGTCGTTCAGGGCGGCGATGTTGCTGGCGTTGTCGTCAACGTCGGCACGGAGGGTGTCGTAGTTGGCGGTCAGTTCGTCGACGCTGGTGTTCAGGGCGGCAAGCTGGTCGGTGATGCCCTGGAGGGCGGTGGGGTCGCCTTCGACGGCGCCGAGGGCGTTGACGCGCTCCTCGAGGCGGGCGAAGTCTTCCTTGCTGACCATGTTCTCTTCGAGGTCGGTGACGCGCACGCCGAGGGCGGCGAGGTCAGCGGCGAGTTCCTGCACGGCGTTCTGCAGGGCGGTCAGGACTTCCTGGTCGAGGCCGTCAACGGCGACTTCGCCGCTGCGCATCTGGTCGAGCAGGCGGGCGATGATCACGGCCGCTTCGTAGCGGGTGAGGTTCTGCGTGCCGCGGAAGGTGCCATCGGGGTAGCCGAGGATGATGCCGCGGCTGACGAGCTTGTCGATGGCGTCCTTGGCCCAGTGACCGGCGGGAACGTCGGTCAGCGCGGGAACCTGGGGAGCGCTGGAGGTCGCCGTGGTCTGTGCGGCGGCCATGCTGCCGAAGGTCAGCGCGGCGGTGAGGATGAGCAAGCCTTTCTTCATATGAACCCCCAAGAGGTGTCGCGCAGTCGGAGCGTGGTGCGGCTCTGAAGGTGACGGTGGGGCGAGTTGCCGAGTTTCCTCTCCCGGTGTGGATCGCCGTGTCCGCTTCGATGCGCAACCTGACCCACGTGGTGCCTTAAGGCGTTTGTGAAGTCAGATCAGGCGGATGATACAAGCATGAAGGTGCATGGTCAACCCTGAAACGCATAAAAACACTGATTTTTAGGCCGTTTGGCCCATTTCTGATCAAGCGATTAAGTTTTGACGGTGGGTATGGCTCTCATCTTCCGAGAATGTGTGAGGCCTTTCCGCAAAATGAATGAGAGACTCAGACAGCGGTTTCGCCGGTGTGCAGCGCCTGCGAGAACCACTCGGGCACGCCGTTCTTGAAGTACCCGTCGGCCCAGGCTCTGGCCCAGCTGTGGAACGTGCCATTGCTGATGGCGTCCCGCGCCCGTTCGGTCAGGCGGTGCAGGTAACGCAGGTTGTGCAGGGAGAGCATGCGCGGCCCGAGCATCTCCTCGGCGCGGACGAGGTGGGCCAGGTAGGCACGGGTGTAATGCCGGCAGGCGTAACAGTCGCAGCTCTCGTCGATGGGCTGCAGCTGTGTGCGCGGCGCGCTGGAATTCATGTTGATGCGGCCCTGGTCGGTCAGGGCGTACCCGAAGCGGCCCGTTCGGGTCGGATACACGCAGTCGAACATGTCCACGCCCAGAGCAATCCCGGCCACGAGATCTTCGGGATGACCCACACCCATCAGGTAGCGGGGTTTGTTCTCCGGGAGCCCGGAGGTGGAGAAGGCGACGGCGGGGAACATCTCGGTTTTCGGTTCGCCCACCGCGAGGCCCCCGATGGCGAAGCCGTGCGGGTTGACCGGCAGGGTCCGTTCCAGGCTGAGGGCGCGGAGCGTCTCGTCCGTGCCGCCCTGGATGATCGGGAAGAGCGCCTGGTCCTGCCGGCTCTTGACGTTCAAGCAGCGCTCCAGCCAGCGCACCGTGCGTTCCAGACTGGCCTTGACGTACTCGGTGGTCGCCGGATACGGGGGGCACTCGTCGAAGGCCATGATGATGTCCGCGCCGAGTGCCTCCTGCACCTGAATACTGCGTTCTGGCGTCAGGTTGATGAGGCTGCCGTCCAGGTGGCTTTTGAACACCACGCCTTCCTCGGTGATGCGGCGCATGTGGCCCAGGCTCATCACCTGGAAGCCGCCGGAGTCCGTCAGGAAAGGACCGGGGTAGGCGGTGAAGCCCGGCAGACCGCCGTGCGCTGCCACCATGGCCTCACCGGGTCGCAGCATCAAGTGATAGGTGTTCCCCAGGATCATTTGCGAGCCCACGGCGTGGAGCTCGTCCGGGCTGATGCCCTTGACCGTGCCTTGGGTGCCCACAGGCATGAACATGGGCGTGGTGACCTGACCGCGAGGCGTGGTGAATGAGGCCACGCGGGCACGGCCGGCAGTGGCCTGAATGCTGAACTCGAACATCCCGTTATTCTCTCCTACTTTTCTTGGGATATTGAAGAACGATGCAGTATCCACAGCGGCAGATCAGCAGCAACAATAAAGGCAAGCCAATGGAAAAGCCCCCCACTACCGGTGGGGGGCTTTTGAAATGGAGCGGGAGACGAGATTCGAACTCGCGACATCTACCTTGGCAAGGTAGTGCTCTACCAGCTGA